>JABAHR010013537.1_pt2 | contig 15322 bp, 17 predicted proteins | sample 7062101 | NCBI WGS metagenome assembly JABAHR01 (sample SAMN14534553, study PRJNA622989) | marine sediment metagenome | biome: marine biome [ENVO:00000428]; feature: marine pelagic biome [ENVO:01000023]; material: deep marine sediment [ENVO:00002113] | place: India: Gulf of Kutch | collected... | reverse complement strand
CGCCAAGGCGGAAACCACCTTCAAGGAAGCCTTCCAGCTCGCCGACGAGGTGTTGCAGCAGGGCGTGCGCTCGATCACCGACCTGATGGTCATGCCCGGCCTGATCAATCTCGACTTCGCCGATATCCGTTCGGTGATGAACGAGATGGGCAAGGCGATGATGGGTACTGGCGAGGGCGAGGGCGATAACCGCGCGCTCGAGGCGGCCGAACGGGCCATCGCCAATCCGCTGCTCGACGGCGTCTCCATGCAGGGGGCCAAGGGCGTTATCATCTCGATCATCGGCGGCGAGGACATGAAGCTGCTGGAAGTGGACGAGGCTGCCAACCACATTCGCGAGCTGGTCGATCCGGAAGCCAACATCATCTGGGGTTCGGCCTTCAATCCCGATCTCGACGGCAAGATCCGGGTTTCCGTGGTGGCGACCGGTATCGAGCAGAATGCCGAGCAGGTGCAAACCGCACCGAGGCCGCTCAACCTTGGCGGCATGCGCGGGCCGAAGAAGCCGGCCCTGCCGCCAATCGAGGAGGAAGCCGTTGCCGAGGAGACACCGGAAGTCGAGGAGGTGGCCGAGGAGGCCGCAGACGATAGCGAGGACGCGCTCGACCTGATGGGTTCCGAAGTGCTTGAGGAAGACGGCGAAGACGCTGCTGACAATGGCGCGGAAGAGCTTCTTGCCGAGGAGGATGCGGCCGCGGAAGCCGCAGACGAGCAACCTGCCGAAGAGGATCCCTTCGCCCGTCCTGCCGGCACCGATTTCGCACCGCCCGACGACAATGGCGAGCCGGGCAAGGCCGGCGCGGAAGTGCGCTATGAAGGCATGTTCGAGCTGACCGAAGAGGCACCCGCCGCTGAAGACGAGGCCGAAGAGGACGAGCTGCTGCTCGATGCCAGCCGGCTTGCCGAGGCTGACGAACCGGTGAAATCCGCCGAGGAGTTGCCGCCGCCCGCGCCCGCCGGGGGCAGCACTTTGTTCGAACGCATGGCTTCGCTCTCGCGCAGCGGATCGGATGCCGAAGAGGACGAAGAGGAAGAGGAGGAGGAAAGCTCTGGTTCGGCCATGCGCATTCCCCGTTTCCTCGGCAGGCAGAACAATCAGTAAGGGCCATTCGCTTGCGGTTCAGGCTCTGGAGCCTAGGTGAGCCGCATGGTGAAATCCCGAAAATGGCACGGCTGGCGGGCATCGCTTGCCGTGTTGGCCTGCGCCCCGGCACTGATGGGGGGCGTCTGCGCCGTGCCGTCGGCTGCGCAGGAAGTTGTCCAGCCGATGCCGCATCCTGCCACCCGGCGCCTCAATGACGCGCTGAGGCGGCTGGCCACCAATCCCGTTTCGCTGCCGGCGCTGGTCGCTGCCGGGCGCGCCTCGCTGGAACTCGACGATGTCGACGCGGCGCAGGGCTTCTTCAGCCGGGCCCAGGCCGTCGATGGCGAGGACGGGCGGGTGCTGGCAGGCCTCGCCATCGTCGCCTTGCGGCAGGAGGACCCGGTTACCGCGCTATCGCTGTTCGAGCAGGCGCGCGTGGCGGGCGAGGATCTCCGTGCCTATGCCGCCGATCACGGCCTTGCCCATGACCTTGTCGGCAATAACGAACGGGCGCAGCAGCTCTACGGCGTGGCGCTGGCGCGGTCGGAAAACCCCGAAATGGTAAGGCGGCTGGCGCTCAGTCACGCGATTTCCGGAGACCAGGCGGCCTCCGAAGCGATCCTGCTGCCGCTGCTGCAAAGGCGCGATCTGGCCGCCTACCGCACGCGCGCCTTCGCACTCGCCATTCTCGGTCGCGAGGACGAGGCCGTGGCGATTGCCGAGACCATGCTGCCGCCGCGCCTGGCCCGCCGCATGGCGCCATACCTGCGCTACATGCCCCGCCTGACCCCGGCGCAGCAGGCGGCGGCGGCCAATCTCGGCTCCTTCCCCCGCGCCGCCGATATCGGCCGGGAGGACCCGCAACTGGCGCGCGCAGCAAGCGGAAACACCGGCGGATCTGCCGCCGCGCAGGCCGCCTCGCGCCTCGTTCCCGCAGGCCCACCGATGGGTGCGGGTACGCGGGATGCATCACGGGACGAACAGCCTACCCGGCTGGTCGAAGCGATGGCGGGCATGGAGGACGGCGAGCCTGCGGCAAGCGAGCCGGTGGTCGTCGCGCGGCTGGAAGGGCCGGCACCTGCGGCCGCGCCGCCGCCGGCGGCTACAGCCACGCAGCAGCCGCGCCCCATGCTCACCCTGCCACGGGCGGAAGAGCCGGCTGCATCCGAACTGCCGCAGCTGGAGGAGGAAGCCGAAGAGGACGAAGTCAGCCTGGCCGAGGCCTTTTCCGGCTTTACCCTTGAAGCGGAAGGCCCGCCTCCGCCGGCCAGCGGCGCGGTCGACATCACCACGTTCGAGCCGGTGCGCGAGGAACCTGCCCCGCCGCCACCACCGGCCCATCCGCGCCGCCACTGGGTGCAGGTCGCCACTGGTCGCAACGTATCTGCCTTCCGGTTCGACTGGCGCCGGCTGGTGCGCGAATCGGGCGGCCTGCTGGAAGGGCACGAGCCCTATCGCGCGCGCTGGAACAGCACCAACCGGCTGGTGACCGGGCCTTTCGACAGTGCCAATGAGGCGCAGGAATTCGTTACCGCGCTCGGCCAGCAGGGTATTTCCGCCTTCCGTTTCACCAGCGCGGAAGGCCAGGCGGTGGTGCCGGTCAACTGAGCAGGCGGGCATTTATCCCCAGATTGTCCCCGGGAATGCCCAGTTATTTTTGCACATCTTGCCAACAGGCTTGTCGAGTTTTGCCCGGATTGGAAGCCTTGGTTCATTGCGCTTTTACCATGGCCCGGAGCATGGAGGGCGTGTCAGTGCGAACAGCAACAGGATCTCTATGAACACCGCTCGTCAATCCATCCAGCAGAGCGAGGACGCCGCGCCGGTCGAGATGTTGGCAGCCCTGTTCGAAGCCCACGGCTGGCCCTGCGAATTCGTCAATGATGACGAAGTTTGTGGCGAGATTCCAGGCAGTTGGACGACATACCAGCTACGCGGGATCTGGCGCCGGGAAGACCATGTGCTGCAATTGCTGTGCCTGCCCGAAGTGCGCGTGCCGGAGGCCAAGAAGCGTGTCGCCTACGAGCTGATCGCCATGGTCAACGAGCAGTTGTGGCTCGGCCATTTCGACATCTGGAGCCAGGGCGGCGTGCTGCTCTATCGCCATGGCAACATGGTCGGCGAGGACGGCATGCTCAGCCTCGGCGTGGCGCAGATGGCGGTGGATAGCGCGGTCTCGGAATGCGACCGCTTCTACCCTGCCTTCCAGTTCGTGCTGTGGGGCGACAAGAACCCGCGTGAGGCGCTCGATGCCGCGCTTGTGGATGCCGTCGGCGAAGCCTGATAACAGCGCATCCATGTTCGGTTCCATTCTCCTTGTCGGCTGCGGCAACATGGCTGGCGCCATGCTCGAAGGCTGGCTTGCCGCCGGCATGCCAGCGGCCAGTTTCACCATTGTCGACCCGCTGCGCGAGGACGCGCCAGGCGGCATCGCGGTTGCGCGGGAATTGCCCGATACAGGCAGTTTCGACGCCATACTGCTCGGCGTGAAGCCGCAGAGCCTGGCCGAAGTGGCGCCGCAAGTGGCTCCTCTGGCGGGGGAGGGCACGATCGTGCTGTCGTTGCTCGCAGGCGTCGGGATCGACGTGCTGGCGCGCCGTTTCCCCGATGCCGGGGGGCATGTGCGGGTGATGCCCAATCTCGCCGTTTCGCTCGGCAAGGCGCCGGTGGCGCTGGCCGCAAGCGGGCTCGACGACGGGCAGATGGCTGACGTCCTTGCCCTGATGCAGCCGCTGGGCACGCCCGAATGGATTGCCGAGAGCGATTTCGACCTCATCACCGCGCTGGTCGGCAGCGGCCCGGCCTTCGTCTATCGCTTCATCGATGCACTCGGCGGCGCCGCGACAGAGCTGGGCCTTGCCGAAGAACAGGCGCGGCAGCTGGCGCTGGCGATGGTCGAGGGGGCGGCAGCTCTCGCAGCCGCATCGGAGCACGATCCGGGCCGGCTGGCGGACATGGTGGCGAGCAAGGGCGGTACCACGCGTGCCGGGCTCGACGTGCTCGATGACGGCGAGGCCCTGGCGCGCCTTGTTACCGACTGCCTGCGCGCGGCGCGCGATCGCAGCGCGGAAATGGCCCGCGAAGCGCGCGATTGAGGCCCGGTTGCATGAACCGCAATTCGTCCGGTTTTTGCTTGAAATCGGGCGTCATAATCTCGATATTGATGGCAGTTCGGCCCGCCATGTGAGGCCGGGAAACATGGAGTTCAGGATCAAATGGCAAATTGGAACGACGACCAAGCGACCCGTCAGGGTTTCGGCGTGTCGCCGAGCCAGGCGGGTGATGTCGCCGGCACGACTTTCGATGCGGGCCTGCGCAAGCACATGCTCTCGATCTACAATTACATGGCCTCCGGCGTGCTGCTTACCGGCATCGTCGCCATGCTCACAGCCAGCAGCGGTCTCGTCTACACGATCATGGCCGGTCCGCTGGCCTGGATCGTGATGCTTTCGCCACTGGCGATCGTCTTTGCGATGAGCTTTGGCCGTGACCGTTTCTCAACCGGTACGTTGCAGGCCCTGTTCTGGGGCTTTGCTGTCCTGATGGGCCTTTCGCTGTCGACGATCTTCCTCGTCTACACTGGCAGCTCGATCGCGTTGACCTTCTTCGCCACGGCAGGCGCCTTCGCGGGCCTCAGCCTGTGGGGCTACACCACCAAGAAGGACATTTCCGGCTGGGGCGCCTTCCTCATCATGGGCGTGGTCGGCCTGATCATCGCCTCGCTGCTGAACGCCTTCCTGATCGGCTCGCCCGGTCTTGAACTGGCGATTTCGGCGCTCGGCGTGCTGATCTTTGCCGGCCTCACGGCATATGACACGCAGCGCCTCAAGCACGAATACCTGGCGATTTCGCAGATGAAGATGACCAATCCTGCGGTGGCTGCAGCCTATCCGCTGGGCAAGCTGGTGATCATGGGGGCGCTGAGCCTCTATCTCGATTTCATCAACATGTTCCTGTTCCTGCTGCGCTTCCTCGGGGTCGCCCGCGGCGAGTGATCGCACTCGCCTGACCGCAGGCAGGAATCGTTTCGACGTGCCCGGAGTGCATAGCTGCATTCCGGGCATTTCTTTTGGTTAATCACCAAGCTAGGCAGGCACCCAGGCTGTATTCATGCGGCGCGGGCCAGATTGCGGCCGCGCGCATGGGACGAAGAGGGACTGCAGGCCAGATGCTGACGATCCGCTGGAAATTCCTCGCCGTGGCAACCGGGCTGGCCGTGCTCGCCGCCTGTACGCCCGAGCCCCCGCCGCAGCCCCTTCCGCCACCTCCGCCTCCGCCACCACCGCCGGTGGTCCAGCAGGAGGCGATCCCCTATCGCCCGATCCCGCCGCGCGGGGCCGCCTACATGATGGAAATTCCCCGCAGCAATGGCGCGGGCGTGCGGGAAACGATCAATTTCGGCCTCGATGAATACGAGACCGTGTGGCACTTCCGCTCCGGCTGGAATGTCGCTGCGCTCAATTGCCTCGGCCCGCAGGACGAGGCGATCACCAGCGCCTATGGCGAGTTCCTGCGCCGCTTCCCGCGCGGCCTGGCCTCCGCCAACAGGGAGATGGAACGCAAGTTCCGCAGGGATCATTCCTCCTCGCGCGCCGCGATCCGCGCCCGCGAGGAGCATTCGACGCAGGTCTACAACTACTTTGCCCTGCCGGGCGCGCGGGCGGATTTCTGCGCCGCGGCGCGGCACATCGCCAGCCAGTTCCCCTCCTACGAGGGGGACGACGTGAAGGATTACGCCGCGCTCAACCTGCCGCTGCTGGAAAACGCCTTCGAGAGTTTCTTTGCCGCCTATGAGGAATACGAGCAGCTCTCGGCCGAATGGGACAGGCAGTATGGCGCGCAATATGGTGCCTCCCAGCCCGGCTATGTGGCGATCTACGGCTCGCGCGAGGAAACCGTCGGTTCCGCGCTGATGACGGACCAGCCCGAGACGTTGGGCGAAGTGCTCGATCCCGATACCGGGGCGCTGATCCCGCTGATTCCGGCGGGGGAGGGCAATGTCCGCACGCCCGTGGTTCAGCCTCTGCCGGACGATTCCGACGCGCAATAGGGCGCTGGCCGACGCGCCTTGGCGCTTGCCGATTGCCGGGCGATTTTTCCCTTCCAAGGGCGCAGCCTCTCGGCTAATAGGCGCGCTCTTCGCGGGCATGCTGTCCGCGCAGGACTGGAACGGGGCCGTAGCTCAGTTGGGAGAGCGCGTCGTTCGCAATGACGAGGTCAGGGGTTCGATTCCCCTCGGCTCCACCAGTCTCCTTTCGCTATTCGATCGCGCCTCCGCACGATTGTCCCCGGTGCTGATCCCTCCGCTTCGCTACCGGCTACCTGCGGTTGCGGTCCCTGTGGGTCCGTTCACCTCTTGCCGGCAATGCTTCCCCTAAGCCCTCCATTCATCTAACGCGCGTCCCATGCACTTCCTCGACCAGGCCAAGATCTATGTGAAGTCCGGTGCCGGCGGGCCGGGCGCGGTCAGCTTCCGGCGCGAGAAATATATCGAGTTCGGCGGCCCCGACGGTGGCGACGGCGGCAAGGGCGGGGACATCATCTTCGAAGCGGTGCCCGGCCTCAACACGCTGATCGACTTCCGCTACACGCAGCACTTCAAGGCCAAGCGCGGCGGCCACGGCATGGGCAAGGACCGCACCGGCAAGGGTGCCGACGACCTGGTGATCGAGGTGCCGGTGGGCACGCAGCTGCTGAGCGAGGACAAGGAAGAGGTGCTCGCCGATTTTACTGAGGTCGGCCAGCGCGTGGTGCTGCTCGAGGGTGGCCTCGGCGGGCGTGGCAATGCCAGCTACAAGAGCGCCACCAACCGCGCGCCGCGCCAGCACCAGCCGGGCCTGCCGGGCGAGGAAATGTGGGTCTGGCTGCGCTTGAAGCTGCTTGCCGATGTCGGCCTTGTCGGCCTGCCCAATGCCGGCAAGTCGACCTTCATCAACGCCGTCTCCAATGCCCGCGCCAAGGTTGGCCATTATGCCTTCACCACGCTCATTCCTAAGCTCGGCGTGGTCACCCACAAGGGCCGCGAATTCGTGCTGGCGGATATTCCCGGGCTGATCGAAGGTGCCGCCGAAGGGGCCGGCATCGGCGATCGTTTTCTCGGCCATATCGAGCGCTGCCGCGTGCTGATCCACCTCGTCGATATCAGCGGCGAGGACCCGGCCGAGGCCATGCGCGTGGTCGACAAGGAACTGGAAGCCTATGGCGACGGGCTGGAAGGCAAGCCGCGCATCGTCGCGCTCAACAAGATCGACCTTGCCGATGCCGAACTGGCAGAGGGATTCTCGAAGGAATTGCTCGCCGCCGGTGCGGAAAAGGTCTTCCCCATTTCCGGCGCGACGGGAGCGGGGATCGAGGAGCTGCTCGATGCCGTGCTCGGCTACCTGCCGGCGCAGACCGCCACCGAAACCCCCAAGCGCGTGGTGGCCGAAGATGACGATCCCGATGCGGATGAAAGCGCCTGGGACCCACTCGGCTGACCGTTTCGGCCGCTTCGGACCCTGTGCCTCCGAGGGCTACAAGTTCTTGCTCTTCGTCATTTATTTGACAGTCCTGACCCTTCGTGAGACCACTTGAATCATCGCGAGATCAGTCTTGGGGAGGGACTATGCGAACAGTTACTCTTGCCGGCGCCCTGGCCTTGTGCCTGGTAGCGCCGGTTGCATCGGCGCATCATTCACCGGCCATGTTCGATCTTGCCCAGCAGATCGATATTACGGGCACTGTGCGCCAGTTCCAGTGGGCGAATCCGCACTGCTATATCCAGTTGGTGGATGCTGACGGAACGGAGTGGAGCTTCGAAACGGGCGCGCCCTACAATCTGATGGCGCAAGGCTGGACGCGCACATCGCTGAGGCCGGGTGATGAGGTGCGCATAACCTATTCGCCGCTGCGACACGGTGGCAATGCCGGGCTGGTTATCTCTGTTATGACGAGTGACGGCAATCCGGTAGGAGCAAGCCGGTGAGGGGCGTGGTGCTGGCGGCGGTGCTTGGCCTTGCGGGGATGACCTTGCCAGCGCAGGCACAGGAAACACAACAGGCAGAACAGGCCGCCGTGCTTCCCGATTGGAGCGGGATATGGGTTACCGAAGGCCCGGATTTCGGAGTCAGTGGCTTTCCCCTTGGTGGGGGAGGGCCCGTGCTCTCCGTCCCGAACGAAGCTGTGCCGTGGAACGAGGCAGGCAGGCGGATCCGGGAGGAAGCATTGGCCCGCGCGAGGGCCGGCGACAGCAAGGCCGATGGCTGGGGCTATCCGCTGATGATGAGCGGCCCGCCGCCGCTGCAATTCCTGGTCACGCCGGATGAAACGATTATCCTCAACACCTATCGCGACCTGCGCCACATCTACACCGACGGGCGCGGGCACCTCGACGAGGACGTGCGCTGGCCCACCGTGTGGGGGGATTCGGTCGGCCATTGGGACGGCGACAAGCTGGTGATCGAGACCGTCGGCGTGGAGGAGCCAGACAGGTACTTCTTTGCCAACATCCCCTTTTCGGCCAATGCCGTCTATACCGAGCGCATTCGCCGCGTGGCCCCTGACCGGATCGAGAACACTTTCACCGTGACCGATCCCGAACGGCTGGAACACCCGTGGACGGTGACCCTGGCCTATGTCCCGGCACCGTTCATCGACCGGCTGATCCACGATGCCTACACCAATGACCGCTCCGAACTCGATGACGAGGGCCTGTTCACGATCCTGCCCCCGCAGGATGAGGGTGGCACCGAAGACGGCGACTGACATCAGCGGAGCGCCTGTCAGGCGGAGGCGCGCCTTAACCTCACCCATTTCCCTCGGGCGCGGCTTTCGCTAAGCGCATTCGCCATGACCATCACGCGCCTTTCCGACCTGGCCGATCCGGCCGAAACGCCTCGCCTGGTGGTGAAGGTGGGCTCTTCCCTGCTGGTGGGGAAGGACGGCCATCCGCGGCAGGACTGGCTGGCCACGCTGGCAGGCGAGATTGCCGAAGCGCGCAAGCGCGGCCAGCAGGTGATCGTCGTCTCTTCCGGAGCCATTGCGCTGGGCGCAGCAAGGCTGGGCCTTGCCAAGGGCGGGCGCGGCTCCCTCGCCGATGCCCAGGCCTCGGCAGCCGTGGGGCAGATCGCGCTTGGCGGCCTGTGGTCGGGCCTGCTCGGCAAGCGCGGCCTCACGGCGGCGCAATTGCTGGTCACGCTGGAGGATCTCGACGACCGCCGGCGCTACCTCAATGCCTCGGCCACGCTCGGCAAGCTGCTCGAAGCCGGCGCCATTCCGGTGGTCAACGAGAACGATACGGTGGCGACCGAGGAAATCCGTTTCGGCGACAATGACCGGCTGGCGGCGCGCGTGGCGCAGGCTGCGCGGGCCAGCGGCGTGGTGCTGCTGTCGGATGTCGACGGCCTCTATGACCGCGATCCTTCCGAACCGGGCGCGCAGATGTTGCAGCTGGTCGAGGGCGTGACGGACGAGATTCACGCCATGGCCAGCGGCACGTCCTCCTCCGGCCTGGGCTCGGGCGGAATGACCTCCAAGCTGCAGGCGGCGGAGATCGCCGAACGCGCGGGCATCGCGCTGGCCATCGTCAACGGCACGCTGGAGCGCCCGATCGAGCAGGCATTCTCCAATGATTGCGGAACNNGTCAGCGCATGGCCGGCGCCATTATCATCGACCATGGCTGCGCCAAGGCGCTGGTCCATGGCGGCAGCCTGCTCGCCGCCGGCATCACCGCCGTCGAAGGCTCTTTCGCGCGCGGCAATCCGGTGTCGGTGCGCGATGCCGATGGCAAGATCGTGGCACAGGGGCTGGTCGAATATTCCTCCGACGAGGTGTCGAAGATCCTCGGCCACAAGAGCGAGGAACTGGAAGACCTGCTCGGCTATGCCCCGCGCTCGGCTGTCATCCACCGCGACCAGCTGGTGTTGCTTTGACGCTGGCGATTACCGGCGCCACGGGTTTTGTCGGGCAGGCGGTGCTCGACGAGGCCCGGCGCCGGGGCCAGCAGGTGCGGGCGCTGACCCGGCGGGCACAGGCGCATGACAGCCTCGTCGAATGGGTGAAGGGAGACCTGCACGACCGCCCGNNNNTTGCCGGTGTCGTCAACGCGCTGGACAAGGCCGGCTTCGAGCACGGCAATGTCGCCGGGACCGGAAACGTGATCGCGGCAGCGCAGGCTGGCGGGGCAGGGCGCTTCATCTGCGTGTCCTCGCTTGCCGCGCGCGAGCCGTCCCTCTCCGATTACGGGGCATCCAAGCACGCGGCCGAGGAGCTGGTGAGGGCCTCCGGCAGCGACTGGACGATCATCCGTCCCCCGGCGATCTATGGCCCGCGCGACACCGAGATCCTCGAACTGTTCCGCGGTGCGCGCTGGGGCATCCTGCCGATGCCGCCGGCGGGGCGCGCTTCCATGCTCCATGTCGACGACCTTGCCCGGCTGCTGCTCGATGCCGTGCCGGGCGGAGGCGAGCTTAGTCGCGGCACGTTCGAACCCGATGACGCGCGCGCCGGCGGCTGGAGCCATGGCGAACTGGCCGGTGCAATCGGCGATGCCGTGGGGCGCAAGGTCTTTGCGCCCAACCTGCCTGCTGGCCTGTTGCAGTTTGCGGCGAGGACTGACCGCCTGTTTCGCGGGAGCAAGGCCAAGCTGACGCCGGACCGGGCGCGCTACATGGTCCATCCGGACTGGGTCAGCCGCCCCGAACTCGCGGTCCCACCGGCGATCTGGCAGCCGCAGGTGGAGACAGGCGAGGGGCTGCGGGAGACCTTTGCCTGGTACCGGCAGGCAGGGTGGCTGTAGCATTTCCACAGCTCCGGCAGGCGATTGATTACCTGAAAACTGCGGAAACGGCACAGAAAGGCCCTGTTCATACCTGAGTGCCTATCAGAAAATTTCACACGAACTTTCCGTTGGCGCACGATCCTGCTATGCCAATGGAACAAACGCCCAGTGCGGATGAACTGTCTTTCCGCACGACCTGCGTCGACAAGGGGGACATATGTCGAAGAAAACCAGCCGCGTATCTCGCCGTTCGTTCGTAACTCTGGTGACTGGCGCTGCCGCCACCACCATGATTGCCTCGCCTGCCAAGGCGCAGCGCACCGGCCGCACGGACAGCGATCCCAACGATTCCGCCGGCTATGGCAGCACTGGTTACAGCGACAGCGATCCCAATGACCGGGCTGGCCACGGCCGCACCGGCTACACCGATAGCGATGCCAACGACCGCGCCAGCTATGGCCGTGGCGGCGGTCGCTCGGGCGTTACCGACAGCGATCCCAACGATCCGGTCGGCAATGGCCGCGGCGGCGGTGTGACCGACGCCGATTCCGGTGCCAACTCCGACCGTTCGGGCCGCGGGCGCGGCAGCGGCACCGGCTATACCGACAGCGATCCGAATGACCGCGCAGGGTATGGTCGCAGCGGCCTGACCGATGCCGACGATTCCGACCGTGGCGGCTATGGTCGCGGTCGCGGTTCAGCCTGATAACAACAGGAGGGAAGCCGGCCGCCCCCTTGCGGCTTCCCGGTGTCAAGGCTTGCAGCAGGATAGGCGTACCCCATGGCATCAATGGCAGGCGGCAGTGGCTCGGGTAGTCCCCTCGAGAGCCTGATCGCACCCCTTTCGCCCGAAGAGTTCTTCGAAAAATACTACGAGCGAGACTATTACCGCACGCCCGAGCCGGTGGCGGCGGTGCACGATCTGCTGTCGATCGACCGGATCGACGAGGTCATCTCCGATTCCGAACTGCCGCCGACCTCGATCTCCATGGCCAAGTCCGGCTCCGGGCTTTCGATGGACGATTACACCTTCCCCAATGGCGTGGTCGACCGCGGCGCCGTGCTCGACAACTTCCGCGAGGGGGCGACCATTGTCCTGCCGCAGCTGCATTTCGCCGATGGCAAGCTCTATTCCTTCTGCCTCTCGCTGGAGAAGGATTTCGGCGCGCGGATCCAGACCAATATCTACCTCACCCCCAGCAACGCCCATGGCTTCGGCATCCACTACGACGATCACGACGTCTTCGTCCTGCAGGTCTCGGGGCGCAAGAAATGGGAGATCTACGGCCAGCGCGATTCCCTCCCCTATCGNNGCGAGTTGAAGGACACGTTCATCCTCGAACCCGGCCAGTGCCTCTATGTCCCGCGCGGGCTGGCCCACCGGGCGCTGACCGAGGGCGACGACGCCAGCCTGCACATCACTGTCGGCATCCTTGTGCAGACCTGGGCCGAATTCATGCTCGAGGCCGTGGCCGAAGCCAGCCTGCGGATTCCGGAGATGCGCCAGTCGTTGCCGCGCTCGCTCTATTTCGACGAGAGCAGGCGAGAAGAGAACAAGGCCGCGTTCGAGGCGATGATGGGCCGCATCGCCGAACAGGCCAGCTTCGAGGCGACGCTATCGGCCTTTGGCAGCAATTTCGTGATGGGCCAGGGGCCGCGCGTTCGCGGAGCCTTGAAAAGCCTGATTGCCGGCTTTGACCGGGACACCGCCTTCCGCCTGCGCGACAACGTGATGTTCACCATCGAGAGCAAGGGCGAACACAAGCAACTGGCAATCGCCGGATCGGCGATTGCGCTGGCGGATGACCTCGCCGGACCGCTGGAGGCAAAGCTCGCCGACGGCACTTTATCCATGGCCGATTTCACCGTCGCCGACGAAGACGACTTGCGCGACACGTTCGGGACGATGCTCGCCTACGGGCTGATCGAGAAGGCCTAACCCCTAGAAGACAGGTTCATAGCCCGGCGGCAGCTCTTCCGGCCCGTCGGGGCGGTTGGGCGAATGGATGCCGCATTCGGTCTTGTCCCAGCCGCGCCAGCGGCCCGCGCGCGGGTCTTCGCCCGGCTTGACCGTGGTGGTGCAGGGGGCACAGCCGACCGAAAGATAGCCCTGCTCCTCCAGCGGATGGCGCGGCAGGTCGTGCTCGGCGAAATAGGCTTCCAGGTCGTCCTTGGTCCAGTCACCCAGCGGGTTGATCTTCAGCCGCCCGTCCTCGACCTCGAAACGCGGGAGGTTCTCGCGGGTGACGGACTGGAAGGCCTTGCGCCCGGAAATCCACGCATCGAGGCCCTGCTTGGCGCGCTTCAGTGGTTCGACCTTGCGGATCTCGCAGCAGCCGTCCGGGTCCCAGCTCCACCTGAGGCCGTTCTCGTCCTTGGCCTGCAGCACGTCCGCCAGCGGCTCGACGCTTGTCGCGTTGGCCAGCTGCAATTCCTCGATCAGCTGCCCGCGATAGGCCAGCGTCTCGTCGAACATCTTCAGCGTATCGACGAAGATCACCGGCACGTTGCGGTCGGCGCTCGCGACCAGGTGCAGCAGCACCGCGCTTTCGGTGCCGAAGCTGGAGACCACCGCCACCTTGCCAAGCGAATCTTCGGCAAACAGCTCGGCCAGCATGGTTGCCACATCCACGCCCTCGAAGCGCGCATTGAGGCGGTCGGCATCGGCCTGGGTAAAGGCAGGCGCGGTGTCGATCACGTCGCGTTCGCGTTGCACGGGATCGGCTTCAGCCATGGCGCAGCTTCCAGATCGGTGCGGCCCCATCGGCAGCGGACTGGTAGACATTGGGGAAGCGCTTGAGCGCAGCCTCGACATCGGCCTCGTCCATCTTCCTGTCGGGAGCGAAGGAATCGAAGCCGCAGCGGCGCATGTGGGCAAGCTGGTCGACCGCCACGTCGCCCACGGCGCGCAGTTCCCCGGCAAAGCCGGCCTCGCGCAATATGCGGGCGGCGGAATAGCCGCGCCCGTCGCCGAAGACGGGGAAGTTCACTTCCACCAGCGCCAGCCGGTCGAGATGGGGCAGCAGCGCGCGGGCATCGTCGCCCGGCTCGATGCGCACGGCCTGGGCATTGGTCTGGTCGAAGAAGGAATCGACCGTCACCGCCGGGACCGAGACGGTCTCGTCGTCGCGAAAGCGCAGCTGGACGTCGTCGACGCCGGTCCAATCACCCGTGGAACTGGAATCAGCCATAAAGCGCCTCCTTGAACGGATCCATGCCGATGCGGCGGTAGGTATCGAGGAAGCGTTCGCCATCCTCGCGATTGGCGAGGTAGACGTCGGTGGCCTTCTCCACCGCCGCGACAATGCCGTCCTCGTCGAAACCGGGGCCGGTGATCTTGCCGAGCGAGGTATCTTCCGCTTCCGAGCCGCCGAGCAGCAGCTGGTAGTTCTCCACGCCCTTCCGGTCGACGCCAAGGATGCCGATATGGCCGGCGTGGTGGTGGCCGCAGGCGTTGATGCAGCCGGAAATCTTCAGCTTCAGCTGGCCCAGTTCGTCGCCCTTGCCGCTCTCGGCAAAGCGCCGGGAGATCTTCTGCGCCACCGGGATCGAGCGGGCATTGGCGAGGCTGCAATAGTCGAGGCCGGGGCAGGCGATGATGTCGTCGATCTGGTCGAGATTGGGCGTGCCAAGGCCATTTGCCTCGAGCGTCGTCCACAACTCCTGAAGCCGGGCGATCTCTACATGCGGCAGGACGATGTTCTGCGTGTGCATCACCCGCAATTCGTCGAAGCTGTATTCCTTCGCCAGATCGGCCATCAGGTGGATCTGCTCCGCGCTGGCATCGCCGGGGATGCCGCCCACCGGCTTGAGGCTGATCACCGCCGAGACATAGCCCGCCTGCTTGTGAGGATGGGTGTTGCGGTCGACCCACAGGGAAAATTCGGGATCGGAACGGTCGATCTCATCGGCAAGGCCGGCCTTGAACGCAGGATCGGCGAAACAGGTCTTGATCCGCTCCAGCTCGGCCAGCGGCGGTTCCACGCCCTGTCCCAGCAGGTGGGCGAATTCCTCTTCCACCTGGCGGGCATATTCTTCCTTGCCCAGCTCGTGGACGAGAATCTTGATACGCGCCTTGTACTTGTTGTCGCGGCGGCCCAGCAGGTTATAGACCCTGAGAATGGCTTCCAGATAGGACAGCAGATGGCGCTCCGGCAGGAACGAGCGCACCACCTCCGCGATCATCGGCGTGCGCCCCTGACCGCCCCCTACCAGCACTTCGAATCCCAGCTCCCCGCTGTCATTGCGCACCAGATGCAGTCCGATGTCGTGCACCTCCGACGCCGCCCGGTCCCTGGGCGCGCCGGTGACGGCGATCTTGAACTTGCGCGGCAGGAACGAGAACTCCGGATGCAGGGTCGACCACTGGCGCATGAGCTCGCAGTAGGGTCGTGGGTCTGCCACCTCGTCCGCGGCGATGCCCGCCAGATGATCGACGGTGATGTTGCGTATGCAGTTGCCGCTGGTCTGGATGGCGTGC
>JABAHR010000749.1_pt2 | contig 15329 bp, 15 predicted proteins | sample 7062101 | NCBI WGS metagenome assembly JABAHR01 (sample SAMN14534553, study PRJNA622989) | marine sediment metagenome | biome: marine biome [ENVO:00000428]; feature: marine pelagic biome [ENVO:01000023]; material: deep marine sediment [ENVO:00002113] | place: India: Gulf of Kutch | collected... | reverse complement strand
GGTTTCATTACATCCGTAGTCCTCAATAAGCGCTGCAACAAAGTTTGCAAGAGCTTCCTGGACGGCAAGGGGAATAGTAACGGTGCTTAGTTTGTCGTAATATTCATCAAAAACTTCTCTGCTTACTCTTGCAGGCACATCATATTCAATTGGCCTTTCACTGTATAGCTTAATAACCTCTTTTGCTTCATCCCATCTTCTGCCATAAGATAAGCCTTGAGAGTTTATTTGAAGAACAAACCTATCTAAGTTTGCAGGATCAAGCGGCTCATTGTAATACTCATCTGCAGTTGGGTTACTAGTTGCAATCGCAGTTAGTAGTGGAATGTTTTCATTAAAGAATTTTCTTTCATTAAGGATTCTCAAGAGAACGTTTAATGACTCTCCTGGAGCTCTTGAAATATCGTCAAGAAGACAAATTTCAGAAGTCAGTATTCCACCCTTAACAACTTTTTGTCTTATTACTTCACCACTATCTGTTGCTTCCTTTGAAATTACAAGATCACCAATTAGTTCTGACAGCCTCGTATCTCTATGAAGCTGATAGAAAAAGAACTGCAGACTTGCAGCGGCAGAGACTATTTCTGAGAGCATAGTCTTAGCTGTCCCCGGAGGCCCCTCTACGTATATATGTTCTCTTGAGATAATACCAAGCAGTAGTGCGAGTTTAACTTCCTCGTGTCCTACCACCAAGTTATCCATTTCTTCTTTAAGGGCTACAAACGGATTTTGTGTTGTCATTATCGGGGTCTGCCTCCGTCTTATCAATAGTAAATAATTGTGATCATTAAGTGTACATAAGAGCTGTTTTTTTGCAATAAAATCTAACTCAATTATTTCACTTTATCAGAACTTTACTTTTAATAAATTAGTATGATAAGTTTACTGACTAAAAGCCATACTAACAAATTATTAGATGCAACAATTTATATTACAGATTCTGACAGATTTTAGTGGCTACGTGTGGGGCTTGCCTCTTATAGTCTTACTACTTGGTACAGGTGTGTATTTAACCTTATTGCTAAGGGGCATACAGTTCCGTGCTTTAATCCCTGCACTATATTTGGCTTTAATCAAAAGAAAAGAGGGCGAAGATGTTGAGGGTGATATTTCTCATTTCCAAGCCCTAATGACCGCTCTCTCCGCTACTGTAGGGGTAGGGAATATAGCGGGGGTTGCAACAGCTATAGCTGTTGGTGGCCCTGGAGCAGTTTTTTGGATGTGGGTCACAGGGCTTTTGGGAATGGCTACTAAGTATTCTGAGGCGGTGCTTGCTATCAAATATCGCGAGGTCGATAAATTCGGCACAATGAGCGGTGGTCCCATGTACTACATTTCAAATGGGCTTGGGATTAAGTGGCTTGGAATGCTTTTTGCAATTTTTGCTTCTCTAGCGGCATTTGGTATTGGAAATATGGTACAGTCAAACTCAGTCGCTGATGCTCTGGGTGAGGCTTTTGGAATACCGTTTTGGATTACTGGGCTTGTACTCTGTGTTGCCACAGGGCTTGTGATTGTAGGTGGAATTAAAAGTATAGCCAGGGCTACAAGTTTAATTGTTCCTGTAATGATCCTTATATATATGTTTGGTGCTATTTTAACTTTGATAGTATTTTGGAAGAATATTCCACATGCATTCCATCTGATCTTTTATCACGCGTTTAGTCCCACTGCAGCAGCAGGTGGTTTTCTTGGAGCAACTTTNNGGACTTGGCAGTTCTCCTATTGCAGCAGCTGCAGCAAAAACTAGAAATCCTGTTGCTCAAGGCCTCGTATCAATGACCCAAACTTTTATTGATACAATTGTTGTCTGTACATTCACTGCACTTGTGATTATTTGCAGTGGGTTATGGTCAGATGGAGATACCGGGGCGGGTCTTTCTGCAAATGCATTCAATGCCGGAGTCCCGGAGTTGGGTGCAAGTATAGTTGCGATAAGTCTTGCATTTTTTGCATATTCTACATTGCTTGGCTGGAGTTATTACGGCGAGAAAGCTATTGAGTACATATTTAGAGAAAGGGCTGTAATGCCATACAGGGTGCTATTTACTGGAGTTGTATTTGTAGGAGCAGTTATGAAGCTTGATTTGGTTTGGACATTCGCAGATGTAATGAACGGCTTGATGGCGTTTCCAAATTTGATTGGTCTCTTGGGATTATCTCGTGTAGTTCTTGAAGAAACAAAAAAAAATCTACCTCTTGAGTTGTCGAGAAAGTAAATATCCTAAAAAAAATCATTCGAACATATAGAAAAATAGTGTATGTTTAAATAAAATTATCTTGCAGAATATATGTACTAACCTAATATGAGGTTTAACATGACCAGCACAAGCAAAATGAAATATTATTCTATTCTACTTATGTTTGCCGCTATAATAGTTTGTTGTGGACTCGCGTCCTGTAGAAGTAACGATTCTGGTTCACAAGACGGGTGGAAGTATATAGGTGATGTTAGAGATGAGTCGGGTCAGTACGTTTCTGTATATATTGATTTGGATGGCATGATAATAGAAGACAAAATCAGAAAATTTTGGATTAGATATTATGCAACAAAAAACGGTAGTGAAGAGAAATACATCAGGCAGATAGGCTTTTGGGAAGTTGATTGCAATAGTGGGGATCTTTTTGTCCTAGGTGAAGAGTATTATGGAACTGATGGAAAACTTCTAGGTAGGAGCGAGGAGAGAATCAAGGAAGAATATGAAGATGATTCACTTGGTGATAAACTTTCCTCATCTGCATGTCGATATGCGGGCAGAAATTAAATTAGTGTATCGTGCTATCCGGTATTAAAACCATTTCCCATATTGAAAAAATGATTTCTTCTTTCTCAGATAATGTAGGGTTTTTCCCCTGCATAGTATCCTGAGCGTATTTATTGGCAAATTCATTTATCTCATTCATAGATATATCAAATTCTTTTTCATTATTATGACTAACTACATGAAAGCCTTCGTTTGTTTGAATAGCCGTAAAACCATTTTCTTTGTTCATTTTGTGTACCTCTTTTTTCTATAAAATTAAGATTATTTTCTTCTATTTTTCAATATAATCACCAAATCCGGAATTTAAAGGGTCAATTTTCCCGTCTAATGTTTTATGGAAAGGCTACTTCTCTTCTAATATTCTAGTTACAGCATGTACTAAATCCCTTTCAACAAAGTCAGCATGGTTCGAATATGTTTCTGATCCAGTAAGTACCTGAATAGTTTTAAGTCCAGCCTTCCTCCCTGCGAGCATATCTATATATGAGTCTCCAACCATCCATGAATTGGGAACTTCTATCTCATAAGAGTCTCTAATTGAATCAATCATGCCGATTTTGGGCTTTCTGCACTCACAGATTATGTTGTATGGGTATAGCGTACCTCTAGGATTATGCGGACAGTACTCGAATTCTGAAATAAGAACTCCATTCTCTTTTAGTATAGAGTCCAAGCATTGGTGTAGCTCCATGACATCTTCTTCTGTTAAATGTCCTCTGGCAATTCTTCCCTGATTCGTAATAACAAATAGTAAAAAGTCATTATCTACGAGTTTCTTTAAAGCAGCCACAAAATTGTCCGGAATGTAGAAGTCTTCCACTCTATAGATATACTTCTCGCCCCCTTTAGGCAGAACTATTGTTTTGTCTCTATCGAGAAATACTGCTCTTGATCCCATAATAGTCTCTAGTTATCTGAGTGGATGAATAAAAATTTAACCAAGATGGATTTAGATCACAAACTCAATATTTTGAGGTTGCAACAGCAGTAAAAGTTGCACATAGAGGAGTAAATATATCCATCTATATTAATAATTATTTTTTTATCTTTAAGAATTTTGCTCTTTGCGTCTTTTGGAAGATGTCTTCTGAGATATTCACCTACCGCTTCTCTGACTATTAGTGCTGGTTTCATACGTAGATGCCACTATGATTCATTAAGCATATCTACAAATTCTTGAGAAGCTTTGACATATATTGCTTTATCTAAAGTTTCTTTTTTCTTAGCTGTGCTTTTTCTCGTTGCCATATTATATATGCTACCTATCTTCGATATGTTTTCAATAAAAATTTAGTTTTTTGAGAATAATAATTGTAGCTACACTATAACTTATGAATCCCATTATACGAAGCTTTTTTTAAGCACTTATATCTAGTCAGTTAAATTCCAATAAAATATGAGTATATTTATACTAGAAATTATATAGATCTAAATTTCATTAGAAGCGGCGGATTCAATGAGTAATAAATCTGATACATCAAAAAGGTTCTATGTTTCTGATATTAGCTGTGCAGGTTGTGTGGATACAATCAAAACCGCACTAAAGTCTGTTCCAGGCGTAGATGACGTACAAGTGAACTTTGCTGACAGGACTGCTACGGTTTTAGGTAATGCAGAAACTGATGAACTCATTAAGGCCGTAGGTGATTCTGGCTACACAGCAAGCGTTGCTGACGATGCCGTTTCATCAGACAGAGAAAATCAAGATCTCCTCCATTACAAAGAACTTCTAAAAAAAACACTCATCGCTGGAGTAATTGGTTTAGGGATTCTTGCGGTGAGCATGCTTGGTTTGCTTCCAGATATATCTTCTCCAGGTGGTCAGATTGCATATGCCGTAATGTCACTCTTAACACTTTTTGTGCTTGCTTACGCCGGCGGACGCTTTTTTTCAGGTGCTCTTAAATCCTTCAGAAATCATAGTGCAAACATGGATACCTTGATTGCCATTGGAACAGGTGTGGCGTGGTTGTATTCAACTTATGTTGTAATATTTCCAGGCTCTTTGTCAGAATTAGCAAGGCACGTCTATTTTGATACCGCTGCAATAATAATTGCTTTCATAAACCTCGGTTCTGCTCTTGAGATGAGGGCGCGCGGGAAAACCTCAGAAGCAATTAAAAGACTAATAGGTCTTCAACCCAAAACTGCAAGAGTATTAAGAGAAGGAAGCGAAGTGGATATTCCGATTGAGCAAGTGGTTATGGTCGATATTGTTCGTGTTAGACCTGGCGAAAAAATACCGGTGGACGGCGAGATAACTGAAGGCTCCTCTCACGTTGATGAATCAATGCTCACAGGAGAGCCCGTTCCGGTTTCAAAAAAAGTAGGTGACGAAGTCGTTGGGGGTTCGGTTAACAAATCAGGGAGTTTTCTATTTAGAGCAAATCGTATAGGTAAAGACACTGCGCTTTCCCAAATTATAGATATGGTTCGTAAAGCCCAGAATACAAAACCCCAAATTGGCAGGCTAGCCGATAAGGTGTCATCCATATTTGTTCCAACCGTCTTAATAATTGCAACTTTTACTATGATGGCGTGGTTTAATTTTGGACCATCTCCCAAATTAACATATATGCTTGTTGCAACTGTAGCAGTCTTAATAATTGCATGTCCTTGTGCATTAGGCTTAGCTACGCCAATCTCGGTTATGGTAGGTGTGGGAAAAGCTGCGGAGTATGGAGTGCTAATTAGGAAGGGGGATGCGCTTCAAAAAGCTGGACAACTAACAACCGTAGTTCTAGATAAAACAGGGACTATAACAGAAGGAAAACCTGTTGTTACGGCACTCCAGCCAAAGAATGGTACTTCTGAAGATGAGCTGTTGCGCATAGCAGCTAGTGTTGAGCAAAGCTCTGAGCACCCGCTTGCTGAAGCTGTAGTAGAAGCCTCAAAAGAAAGAAGTATAGATCTTGCTCCCATAGAGTCATTTGAGGCTATATCTGGGCATGGAGTAAAAGCAAAATATCAAAATAAAGTCGTACTATTAGGCAATTTAAAACTTATGAATGATAACGGCATTAACTTAGGTACATTAACAGCTGAGTCTGAAGAATTGTCCAATCTCGGACAGACAGTGGTTTTCGTCTCTCTGGATGGTGAACCACTTGGGCTAATGGGAATATCTGATCCTATTAAATCAGATTCCAAAGAAGCTATAGCCAGGCTTCAGGAGTCGGGAATAAAAGTGGTTATGCTCACAGGGGATAACAAAGCAACAGCGGAGACTGTTGCGGGCCTAGTAGGAGTTGACGATTTTATAGCAGAGGTGCTACCGCAGGACAAGGCAAATGAAATAACAAAACTCCAACAAAGTGGAGAGAAGGTAGCAATGGTTGGGGATGGTATTAATGATGCCCCTGCACTGGCTGGAGCAGATGTGGGGTTTGCTATAGGTACTGGAACCGATGTCGCAATTGAAAGTGCAGATATCACATTAATGCGAGGCTCGTTGCATGGGGTTGCCGATGCTGTGTCCATTTCAAAAGCTACACTAAAAAATATAAAAGAAAATTTGATTGGAGCGTTTGGCTATAACACGCTCGCCATACCAGTAGCAGCCGGTATCCTCTATCCTTTCTTGGGTATTTTGTTAAGCCCAATCATCGCTGGGGCAGCTATGGCGCTTTCATCTGTAACAGTAGTGACAAATGCAAATAGGCTAAGGTGGTTTAAACCGTAAATGGAAATTCTAGTGAATATCATTGGCGTTTTTCTAATCTTTTTTATTGTTTGGTGGTTCTGGATCTATAAGAAGCAATCAGAAGCACTAGTACATGGAAGCGCGGTTGATATTATCGTTGACGCAGGAGTATATGAGCCTGCAGTTATTCGCACTAAATCTGGTGAGCAAGTAACTCTCAGATTCATTCGTAGGGATAGCAGTCCCTGTTCTGAGAAAGTGCTATTTAGCGATCTAGATGTTAGTGCAGATCTGCCGATTGGCACTCCGTATGATTTGACTTTTACTCCAGATAAAAAAGGAGAGTTTGATTTTGCCTGTCAGATGGGTATGTATCGGGGCAAGCTTATAGTTGAGTAAAAGTTTGTAAACCAGAGCTAATTCAATTCTAATACAGATTTTATATTGACATTAAAAGCTATTCTATATAGCCTTGAGACGGTTTTGTTCTATACAATTATAAAAATAATTCAGGAGGAATTATTGTCATGGCAGAAGAAAGAACAGGGGTAGTAACATTAAAAGGAAACCCGCTTACATTGATCGGATCTGAAGTAAAAGTAGGGGATCAGGCTCCAGATTTTAGCTCACTAAAAGGGCTTGGAGCACCAATCACACTTGCTGATATGGAAGGCAAAGTAAAAGTGTTTAATGTAATTATTTCAGTTGATACACCCGTATGTGATGTTCAGACAAAGAAATTTAATGAAGAGGCTGCAAGTCTTGGTGATGATGTTGAGATTTTAACTTTGAGTATGGACCTTCCTTTTGCTCTAGGCCGTTATTGTGCAGCAGAGGGGATTGATAAGGTGAAAACAGCATCAGACTACAAGGATGCTTCTTTTGGAGAAGCCTATGGAGTTCTTATTAAAGAGCACCGTCTTTTAGCAAGAGCAATTTTTGTAGTAGATAAAGACAACGTGGTTAAACATGTTGAGTATGTTCCAGAAGTTGCCTCCGAGCCTAACTATGATCCTGCAATTGCTGCTGTAAAAGAATCACTCTAAAAAATATAAATATAATAAGGGGCCCCAAATAGGGGCTTCTTATTCGTATCAGCTACTTATCATTTATTACATCTTTATTCCTTTGAAATGCATCTTAATAAATGTATTCTTAATTATTGAGTTCTAAAGAATTATGAGGAGATAACTTATGGGCATTGGAGACATGCTTGGTAGACTTATAAATAATGAGAGCAAAGAAGAGAAAGATGAAAGGCTAGGTCTTTCAGATTCCAAAGAAACCGAGACTACTGAAAAAAGTGTAGATGAAGTTATTGCTCAAAGCGAAACTACAAGTGATCCAAACCCTGCAAGTGAGGATAATAAACCCGCCTCCACATCAGGTGGAGAACTAACCCAAGAAAGAGTTCTTGAGGTATTAAGCGAAGTATATGATCCAGAGATACCAATTGACATAGTAAATCTCGGCCTTATATATGGGATCGACATAGATGGTAGGAATGTACTTATCACAATGACAATGACAGCTCCGGGATGTCCAGCATCTACTCAAATAGCTGGAGAGTCAAAGCTCATAGTAGAAGAGCTAGATAGTGTTGACAATGTTGATATAGAAATAGTATGGGATCCGCCATGGGACCCAAGTAAGATGAGCGAAGAAGCCCAGCAAAGCATGGGTATGATCTAAGTAATTTCTAGTTGTCACTTTCTTATTTTTCCTTATACTCAAATTTTGGCTTTGAAATATATTAAATTTCAATCTATAGGAGAACTACATAATGAGTAAAATGCCTGAAGTGGGAGATAAAGCTCCAGATTTTGAAGCGGAGACATACGGCGGTGAGACAATCAAATTAAGTGACTATAATGGGAAAAACACAGTTGCTCTTTATTTTTATCCAAAAGATAATACTCCTGGATGTACAAAAGAAGCTTGTTCTATGAGAGACGGTATGGAGGATCTAAAAGAGCTAGGCGTGCAGGTACTTGGTGTGAGCACTGATGGTGTTAAAGCTCATGAAAACTTTAGAAATAAATATGACCTCAATTTTCCTCTCCTTAGTGATAAGAGCAAAGAAATAATTAATGCCTATGGAGTTAAGAGCGCTTTTGGCTCAGCAAGCAGAAAGACATTCTTAATAGACAAGTCTGGTGTCATTCAACATGTATGGAATAAAGTAAAGACCGCAAGCCATTCTGATGAGGTTAAAGAAAAGGTAGTTGAGCTAGGCTTATAATTATATAGCTAATCTGGTTTTACAGATCTAATACAATTACTTATAATAGCTCTGTACTATGAGCAACTTTGATAAGGGTATTTTTGTAACCGGTACTGATACTGGGGTTGGAAAAACTATCATTACTGCTGCGATTGCATGGAATTTGACGCGGTCTGGAAGAAGTGTTGCTGTTATGAAGCCTGTTCAGACTGGCACTGTTGTTAGCGGTCCTTCAGATATTGAGTTTGTACAAATGGTGTTAGGCGAAGATAATCCAATTGCTTACTCATGTCCCTACAGTTTCCCCGATCCAGTAGCCCCACTGGTAGCATCTATGCTTGTTGGAGAACAGATCCAGATAGGTAAAATTGTGGATGCATATGAAGAGCTCGTATCAGAAAATGATTTTGTGATTGTAGAAGGAGCTGGAGGGCTTCTTGTTCCAATACATGATAACTATTTTATGTCAGAGCTTGCATCTGATCTGGAACTGCCAACTTTGGTAGTAATTCGTCCTAATCTTGGAACAATAAATCATACATTATTAACTTTGGAATCTGCTCAGAGGAGAGGTATTGAAATAGCCGGCATTGTTATAAGCAATTTCCCCTGGGATCCAGGTATACCGGAGCAAACAAACCCAGAGCTGATACTTAGTTTTACTGGAGTTAATATCTTAGGCGTATTGCAGAACGACAGTTCTCTATCTGTTGAAAAAGGGGATATTGGTAACCTAAGAGATACGGCTCCATTGTCTTTATCCAAAGAGCTTGGGGGATCATTTAATTTGGACCAATTTTTGTCATCTCTAGAGTAATTTGCTTCCTTTCTTTGACTCACCGAGCAAGATTGATATTAGTTATGAATGATACAATTCACAGCTATTTACTATAAATCTCCATCAAAACTTGACAGATCTATTGAGCATGATATTAATATTAGGCGTTTTAGGAATTCGGAGCAATTCTTTCCTAATCAATACAGTCCAAATTAAAGGTTAAAAGGATGAAAAAAGGGATTAAAATACTATCACTACCCGCGCTCTCAATACTTGTTCTTCTCGGATTTTATTTCTTTAATGCTGAAAGTAGTGATAGCAGTGATAAAGGTCCTGTCCAACCAATTCCATTTAGCCATAAAATACACGCAGGTGAAGATGAGATTCCATGTGAATATTGTCACAGCTATGTTGAAGTAGGTCCTAATCCTGGAATACCTTCAGTGAAGAAATGTATGGGCTGTCACCAACACATAATTGGCCGCGACGTTGAATACGATTTTGACGGCAAAACTATTAACATTAAAAACGAAATTGCTAAAGTTAGAGAGTACTGGGCAAATAAAGAGCCCATACCTTGGGTGCAAGTTAACTCACAACCAGGCTATGTTCACTTTACACATAAGCGCCATATCAAAAGAGGTTTTGAATGTGCGCAGTGTCATGGTGATGTAGCTAGTATGGATCAGGTACATGAGGTTTACAGGATGAACATGGGGTTCTGTATCCAATGTCATCAGGAAAATGCTAAGGATGAGCACGAGCTTGCACACTTAAGAGATTGTTTGACGTGTCATTATTAATTGGAGGATTAAATGTCCGAAGATAAGAAGGGTGGTATAAAAAGAAGGGATTTTCTAAAGATAATCGGCGTAGCCGGTGGTACAGCTGCTGTAGCTACTTCATGCTCAGAGCCTGTTGAGCAACTTATCCCTTATGTAATTGCCCCCGAGGGTATTGTACCCGGAGTTCCTAATTATTATGCCAGTACATGTAGAGAATGCCCTGCAGGTTGTGGAATAATTGTTAAGAACCGTGAAGGAAGAGCAATTAAGATTGAAGGTAACCCCGAGAACCCTATTAATACGGGCTCAAGCTGCGCTAGGGGCCAGGCTGCTCTCCAGGGTCTATACAATCCGGATCGCATAAGATCTCCACTTTCTAACTTTAACTCTGAAAAATTACAGCCAGTTGGATGGGAAGCTGCTGAAAAAACATTAACTGAGAAAATTGAAGAACTAGGTGGCAATGGAAATATCGTATTCCTATCTAACCATGTATCAGGCACTTTTGGAAAATTGGTTGATGAGTGGATGGACGCATTAGGCGGAACCCATATTCAATATGAAACATTTGCTCATGAACCGCTTAAAGAAGCAAACAAGATTTCCTTCGGAATAGATAAAATACCAACATATCACATAGATAAAACTAACTACCTGCTTTCCTTCGGAGCAGATTTCATTGAAACGTGGCTTTCCCCAGTAGAATACACAAAGCAGTTTAGCGAAATGCACAGTGTTGAGTATAAGAAAGTTGGAAGGTTTGTACATATAGAACCTAGAGCTTCACTGACCGGATCAAATGCTGATGACTGGGTTGCAGTTAAGCCTGGTACAGAAGCTATGCTTGCTCTTGGTATTGCAAATGAAATAGTAAAGAGCGGTCAGTCACCAAATGGAGGCGGCGGACTTAGTGGCATGTTATCACAATATTCAGCAGATAATGTGTCTTCAATGACAGATGTTCCAGCGGAAACAATTAAACAGATAGCTAGTGATTTTATTTCTATGGGCCCTAGCCTAGCCATAGGTGGTGGCGTTTCAGTTACAGGAACAAATGCTACAGAGACATTAGTAGCGATCAACATTCTTAATTATGTTGCTGGAAATATCGGTGACACGGTAGATTTTGGCGACACATTAAATATTTCAAACGTAAATTCATTTGAAGATATCACTTCTCTTACAAAATCCATGGAAAATGGTGAGGTTGATATACTATTTATATATGATGTAAACCCAGTATTTACATTACCTAAACAACTTAACTTCAAAGACGCTCTTGGCAACGTTAAATATGTGGTCAGTTTCTCAAGTTTTATGGATGAAACAACTGAAATGGCCGATCTAATCATGCCAAACAATACCCCAATAGAGAGCTGGGGTGACTATTCGCCAAGAGAAAGCGTACATGGACTATTACAGCCTGTTATGTCACCTGTATTTAATACAAAGGGAACAGGGGATGTAATCCTGTCAGTAAGTGGGCAGGCAGAAGTGCTAAACGGAAAATTCACACAGACAACATTTTATGATTACTTGCAGGATTCTTGGAAAGAGCTGTGGGCAGGAGCTTCAAGTGGATCAGATTTCGATACATTTTGGACAGACAGCTTAGAAAAAGGTGGATACTATAAAAATGTACCTGCTAAGTCGGTCTCAATTTCAGGTGCTGCCTCTTCAGTAAGATTTGCAGAACCCGAATTTGTAGGAGAGGGTGATTTTTACTTCATGGCTTATCCATCATACAGATACTATGATGGAAGAGGAGCCAACAAACCATGGCTTCAGGAGCTTCCAGAAGCGCTATCTACCGGAGTATGGAGTTCTTGGGTACAAGTTCATCCTGATACTGCAAAGAATTTAAACGTAGAAATTGGCGATTTTCTATCTATTGAGTCATCAGAGGGAGTAATAGAAACTCAGGTGTATGTTTATCAGGGTATTAGACCTGACACACTAGCTGTAATGATCGGTCAAGGACATACAAGTTACGGCAGATATGCAAAAGACAGGGGTGTTAACCCAATTGATATACTTCCACTGTCCACAGATGAGAGGTCAGGTGGATTTGCATGGCTATCCGCAAAAGTCTCAGCGGTTAAAGCAACTAAGAGTGAGCAGTTTGTTCAAACTCAATACACAACACATCAACATGACAGAGATATTGCTCAGGCAGTCAGTCTGACTGAGCTTCAGGAAGGTATACATCACGATGATCATCACTCAGATGCTGATTTCTATCCACCTCGTGAGTACCATAAATACCGCTGGGGAATGTCAATCGATCTACAGAAATGCGTAGGATGCGGTTCATGTGTGACCGCGTGTAATGCTGAGAACAATGTTGCATTTGTTGGCAAGCAGCTTTGTGCACAAAGGCGTGACATGAACTGGATAAGAATTGAAAGATATTTCGAAGAAGCAAACAATAGCGCAGGATTCCAGACCAGATACCTTCCAATGCTATGTCAGCAATGTGGAAATGCTCCTTGTGAGCCTGTATGCCCAGTGTATGCAACATACCACAACCCTGAAGGCTTAAACGGTATGGTTTACAACAGATGCGTGGGAACAAGATACTGCGCAAACAACTGCACTTATAAAGTTAGAAAATTCAACTGGTTTACTTATAAATGGCCTGAGCCTCTTAACTGGCAGCTTAACCCAGATGTTTCGGTAAGAAGTAAAGGTGTTATGGAAAAATGTACATTCTGTGTGCAGAGAATTAATCATGCTAAAGATATTGCCAAGGATGAAGGTCAGGACGTTAGTGATGGCGCATTTAAAGTAGCATGTGAGCAGGCATGCCCTGCTGAGGCAATAGTATTTGGAAACTTAGAAGATAAACAAAGTAAAGTTTACAAACAATCACATGATGATAGAGGTTACCAAGTTCTTTCTTTTGTTAATACGCAACCTGGTATTACATATCTCAAAAAAGTAACACAGTACGAAGAACCAGAAGGATCACATGGGACAAAGAATCATGACGATCACTAAGGATTACACAGGATAAGGCATAATGAGTCAGCAAAACACACTAACTTACGCAAGAGTCAATGATGACGTTATAAGAATGCTTGATAAGCCCACGTTTAAGTGGTGGGCGCTATTCTTACCTACACTTATGTTTGTAGGAATTGGTGCTTTTTGCTTCCTCTATCAGGTATACACAGGATTGGGTGTAGCTGGATATAGACATCCGGTTTTCTGGGGTGTATACATCACAGACTTTGTATTCTGGGTTGGTATTGCACACTCAGGAACCTTGATTTCGGCTGTTTTATATCTTTTCCGTGCCAGTTTCCGAATGTCTATTTACAGAATAGCCGAAGGTATGACGGTATTTGCAGTTTTAACGGCAGGATTATTCCCTATTATTCACTTAGGTCGTCCATGGAACTTTTACTGGTTATTCCCATATCCAAACCAAAGAGAGTTGTGGGTTAACTTTAAATCACCTCTGCTTTGGGACGTTTTTGCTGTAAGCACATATCTAACTGTAAGTTCTGTATTCTTCTTTATCGGAATGATCCCTGATATCGCTGCAATTAGAGACAGGGTTAAAGAAGTACCTAGAAAAATTATTTACTCAGTACTGTCTCTTGGTTGGAAAGGTTCCAACTGGGAATGGTTGCACTATACAAGGGCATATTTATTCTTTGCAGCATTTGCAACTCCACTTGTTCTTTCAGTTCATAGTGTTGTATCCTGGGACTTTGCAATGTCTAACTTGCCAGGTTGGCATACTACCATTTTCGCACCTTATTTTGTTGCCGGTGCTATCTTCTCAGGTCTAGCGATGGTTATCACTCTTACTGTGCCAATTAGAAAGATATTCCACTTAGAAGACTATATCACCATAGACAACTATGATGGTATGGCAAAACTCATATTGGTAACCTCAGGAATTGTAGGCTATGCCTATGGAGTTGAGTTCTTCATGGCTTGGTACAGCGGTGTGCCTGCTGAGTGGTATCAATTCTATTACAGGGCAACCGGAGAGTATGCACTGTTCTATTGGATAATGGTTGTTTGTAACGTAATAATTCCACTACCTCTTTGGTTTAAGAAAGTACGTCATAATATTATGTGGCTGTTCATAATTTCGATCTTCATTAATATCGGTATGTGGTTTGAAAGATTTAATATTATTGTGATTTCTCTATCTCGCGGGTTTGATCCTGCAGCATGGGGAATTTACCAACCTTCATGGGTTGAAATAGGTATTACAATAGGAAGTTTTGCATGGTTCTTCATGTTCTTCCTGCTATTCTTGAAAACTCTTCCTTCTGTCTCCATAGCAGAGATGAAGGAAATATTGCCTGTACCTAATAAGGAGGCAAAATCATAATGAGTGAAAAACAAGGTGTTCTAGGAATATTTTCATATGTTGATGTAACAGTAGATACTGTTAAAAAGCTAAGAGAAGCAGGTTTTAATAATCTAAGAGTATTCTCTCCGTTGCCTAACCATGAGATCGAAGATGTTATGGATGAGCCAGAGAGTCCTGTTAGATTTTTTACCCTATTTGGAGCTATGCTAGGGGCTGCTTGTGGCGTAGGTTTCACGGTGCTAATGTCAACAGATTGGCCTATATCAGTTAGTGCTAAGCCAATTGTCTCATTACCGCCATTTATGGTGATTATATTTGAGCTTACAATTTTAATGGGAGCTTTGTCCACACTACTTGGGCTTCTAATTAACTCTCGTATTAGAAATAATGCTCCTAGAACGATGTATGACTCTAGATTCTCCGTAGATAAATTTGGAGTTATGGTTACATGTTCTAAAGACGGCGTAGAAGGAGCTCAAGAAATATTAAATGCTCAAGGTGCAGAGGAAGTGAAAGTCGATGGCCTTTAAAGGATTAGGAGGTAAAACAGGATTGTTCTTAAAAAATAAGAAATTTTATCTGCTATTAGTGCCCGTATTACTAATATTGGGCGCATTAAAAGCCAATTCGCTGCCATGGTCTTTTGATATGTGGATTCAGCCTTCTATACTTCCATATGAGGAGCCGGTAATTTATCCCGACCTATCTGTATCAACAACAGGTCTGAGGATTAAACCACTTCCTAGAGAAGATGTTGAGAACATCACTCAAAACCCAGTAGCTCAAACACCTGAATCT
>JABAHR010000338.1_pt2 | contig 15338 bp, 11 predicted proteins | sample 7062101 | NCBI WGS metagenome assembly JABAHR01 (sample SAMN14534553, study PRJNA622989) | marine sediment metagenome | biome: marine biome [ENVO:00000428]; feature: marine pelagic biome [ENVO:01000023]; material: deep marine sediment [ENVO:00002113] | place: India: Gulf of Kutch | collected... | reverse complement strand
GGTCAGCCACGGCTTCACCGAGCAGAACTCCGATCTCACCTACTCCGGTCAGTCCGGCGGCATCAACGAGGCCTTCTCCGACATCGCCGGCGAAGCGGCGGAGTACTTCATGCGCGGGGACAACGACTTCCTCGTCGGCGCGGAAATCTACAAGGCGACCGGCAAGGCCCTGCGCTACATGTGCAACCCGCCGCTGGACGGCCGCTCGATCGGCCACGTCGACGACTACTCCAGCGGCCTGGACGTTCACTACTCCAGCGGCGTCTTCAACAAGGCGTTCTGCCTCCTGGCGCAGACCACCGACTGGGACACCAAAACCGCCTTCCAGGCCTTCGCGCGCGCGAACCAGTTGTACTGGACACCGAGCACCAACTTCGAGGAGGGGGCCAACGGGGTTCTCGACGCTGCGGCCGACCTGGGCCTCGACCCGCAGGACGTGGCCGCCGCGTTCGCGGCGGTCGGCATCGATCTCGAGGTGTCGACGACGACGACACCCACTCCGCCCGCGGCGCCGAGTAACCTGATCGCAACCGCCCTATCCGCGAGCGAGATCAGCCTCAGCTGGGCCGACAACGCGGACAACGAGGACGGCTTTGAGATCCAGCGCTCACCCGATGGAGCAAACGGCTGGGAAGTCGTGGCAACGCCAAGCGCCAACGCCCAATCGGACACGGACGCCGACCTTGCCCCCGGTACCGCTTACTGGTACCGCGTGCGCGCCACCAGCGCTACGGAAGGGTCGTCGGCGTACTCGGACATTGCCACGGCGACGACCGGGGCTGAGCCGCCCCCGCCGCCACCCCCCACTGGGATAACGCTGTCTGCCAACGGCTTCAAGGTCAAGGGCGTGCAGCACGCCGAGCTGACGTGGGAAGGGGCTAGCAACGTCAATGTCTTTCGGGACAATCAGTTGGTGGCCAACTCCACAAGCTCGTCCTACACCGACAACATCGGCAACAAGGGCGGCGGCAGCTACGACTACCACGTGTGCGCGTCAGATACCGGCCCCTGCTCCGACACCGTGACCGTCGTCTTCTGAGCTTTCCCGAAAACCACGGGGGCCGGCGCGCGGCGCCGGCCCCCGCCCCGCCCTCTCCCTCTGCCGCCGCCGTACGGCTCTCCAAACTTCCGAACGGAATCAGGATTTTCCTGACGACGACACCGCGCGCGCGGCGCTAACCTCGCGCGGGACTGTGCACGGCCGCGACCGCCAAACGGGCGCCGCGGCCCCGTATTGGTTGAGGGTGACGACGATGAGAGTGCGACGCTTTCTGACCCTGCCGGCCTGTGCCGGCCTGCTGCTGGCGCTGGCCTGGCTCGCGCCGGCGCGTGCCGATCACGCCGATCACGACCTCGGCGAGGCCACGCTGCTGTTCGAGTTCGTGAGCGCCGTGGCCGACCGCGACCTGCCGGCGGAGGCCGTCGCCGGCAGCGGCCTGCGGCTGCGCCTCGCCAACCGCGATGCGCTGCGTTCGGTCGCCTGGTACTTCGCCGCGCCGGGGCTCGGCACGCTGGTGGCCGAGCGACAGCGTCAGCTCGTCTCGGGCGACGGCGACACCGTCGCCTGGATCGGTTCGCTGCGGGGCGCCCCCGGCGGCATGGTCTCGATCGCCGAGCGCGACGGCGTGCTGGGCGGCTTCATCGACGACGGTAAGCAATACTGGCGCCTGCAGGCGGTGGGCGCCGGCCTCTATCAGATCTTCCGCCTCGACACACGGCGCACGCCGCCACCGGCCAACCCGCTGCTGCCCGACACCACCGGCGAGTCCGGGGGCGGCGCCACGCAGGGGGCGGAGACGACGGTGGTGCAGGACGTGATGGTGGTCTACACCAGCGAGGTGGCCTCGCGTTACGGCGGCACCGCCGCCACCGAGGCGGCGATCGTGAGCCACGTCGAGGCCATCAACCAGGCCTACCAGAACAGCCAGGCCACTCTCCAGCTCAACCTGGTGCACATGGCCGAGGTGGCGCAGGGCCAGTCCGGCGATATGGGCACGACGCTGTCGCGGCTGCGCAGCGTCGGCGACGGCTACTACGACGAGGTGCACGGCTGGCGCGACACCTACGGCGCGGACCTGGTGGCCATGCTCACCACCGAGACCGGCTACTGCGGCATCGCCTACCTCAACTGGCCGCAGAGCAACGGCGAGGCCGCCTGGGCCTTCAGCGTCACCAGCGCCTACTCGGGCTACGCCTGCCTGCCGCTCACTCTCGGCCACGAGATCGGCCACAACCAGGGCCTGTGCCACAACCGCGAGGAGACCGGCTGCACCAGTCCCGCCTACCCCTACGGCTACGGCTACCGCGTCTGCGGCGAGTTCCGCACGGTCATGTCCTATTCCTGCACCGGCGCCACACGCGTATATCACTTCGCCAACCCGGCGGTGAGCTACAACGGCTTCACCACCGGCATCGCCCACGAAGTCGATCCCGACAACTCCTCCGAGGCCGTGCGCGCCCTCGACGACTCGGCGCTCGACGTGGCCGCCTGGCGCGCGAGCGTGACCGACCCGCCGGCGGCGCCGTCGGCCCTCGTCGCCGATCCCGCCGGCTACGACCGCGTCGCTCTCCTCTGGACCGACAACGCCGCCGACGAGACCGGCTTCAACGTCGAGCGCTCAGCGAGCGGCGTTGACGGCTGGGAGGTCGTGGCCACGCTCGGCGCCAACACCGCCACGCACACCGACACCGGCCTCGCGGCCGACACCGATTACTGGTATCGCGTCAGCGCCTTCAACGGCGCCGGCGCCTCGGCGTACTCGAACACCGAAGCCGCTCGCACCGACCCGCCGCCGCCTCCTCCGGTCATGCCCGGCGACTTTACCGCGACGCCCGTGTCCGGCGAGCAGATCGATCTCGCCTGGACCGACGTCGCCGGCGAGGTGGGCTACCGGCTGCTGCGCTCCGACGACGGCTCGACCTTCAACGAGATCGCCGAACTGCCCGCGGGCACGGTCGCCTACAGCGACAGCGGCCTGGCTCTGGACACCCTGTACGGCTATCAGGTGATTGCCTTCAACGATAGCGGCGACTCGACGCCGGCGGTGGACTGGGCGACGACGCTCGCCCACACGGACGTCGCGGCGAACGGCGAGAGCACCGTGCACGGCAGCCGCTCCGGAAGCTATGCGGACACGGCCGCCGACGACGGGGTCGCCGAGACGATCACGGAGGTGGAGACCAACGGCAACCCCAGCAGGCGCACCAGTCGCCTGGAGCATCGCTGGAGCTTCGACGTCTCCGCCGGCGGCGCCGCGACCGTCATCGCCAACGTCTGGAAGAGCGGCGGCAAGGAGGACGACTTCCTCTTTGAATACGCACCCGACGGCTCGACCTGGACGAAGCTGTTCACGGTGTCGTCCACCGACGTCGCCAACATCGACAGCGCGCCGCTGCCGCTCGGCATCGCCGGGGCGATCGAGATCCGCGTGGTCGACACGGACCGCACCGGCAATCATACCGCGCTCGACAGCGTGCACGTCGAGCAACTGGTCGTGCGCGTGCAGGCGGCCGCGGGCGGCACGGCGCCCGATACGCCTACGAACCTGAGCGCGAGCGCCGTGTCGTCGTCGCAGATCGGGCTTACGTGGACCGACGTCGTCGATGAAACCGGCTACGCCCTCGAGCGCTCCGATGACAGCGGGTCGACCTGGGAGCTCGTCGAGACGCTCGCCGCGGACACGACCGCCTACACCGACTCGGGGCTCGCCGCCTCGACGACCTACCACTATCGCCTCAACGCCTACAACGCGGCGGGGGCGTCGGCCTGGGCAGCGGTTGAGGCCACCACGCCGATCGGGCCCAACATCACGTTGAGTGCATCGGGCTACAAGATCAAGGGCGTGCAGCACGCCGACCTCAGCTGGGACGGCATCGACGGTGCGGCGTCCCTCTCTCGAGACGGCACACCCGTATACGAAGGACCTGCCAATATCTTCACCGACAACATCGGCAACAAGGGCGGTGGCAGCTACGAGTATCGCGTCTGTGATGCTATCAGCGGCGAGTGTTCCGACTCCGTGACGGTAGCATTCTGAGGGTAGGGTTGTGCGTCGTCACTGTGCGCGCTTCGCCTAGACCGAAGGCAGGGGCCCGAGCACGACGCATCCATATAGATATTTGGTGCGGCTAGCTTTCCACCGCTCCCGCTTGCGGTTGTTCTTCTGCGTGCGCACAACGCGCACTCGAAATAAATGCGGGGGACGCCGGCGGCCAGCAGGCATGCTCACGTCGATGAGTGTCCCCGCCCCTAGCGCGGCACGGCCGGCCAGCAGCGCGCCGCCGCGGCTCACGTTGATCACATAGCCACGCTCGATGTGCGCTTGGCGAGCAGCTCGAAAGTACGCCGCGCGCCATAACGTTGTGCGGTGAGCTCTGCGTCTCTCCGCCCCTGCCGGAGAACTCATGGTGTCCACGCCGGCGGGCGGAATCGACCAGATCAAGCCATTCGTAGCGCGGGCTGCCGGCAAATCACCTGTCCCATGACTATACTCAGTTTGTGTCAGTGGTCGGCACGTACTGCGAGTCCGGCGCTGGCCCGAAAACTGGAGGGTATTTGCGCGGAATCCGCAGTACCGAATCCATACAGGCGAAAAGCTTAGACGCGGGGTCACCATCTGTCGATTCGATACGGAAACGCTGTGCATGGGCCTTTCGAGGATCCAGACACTTCGAGGCCCGGCACGACGGCACGAGGCCTGAGCAAGAGGAATTACAGTCATGAGAACGCATGCCGCGATGCTAAGGAACCCTTCTTTACGGCAGCACCAAGCTGCGCCCGCTCGACGGTCCAAGGGCCGCAGCCGCGGCTTCACGCTGATCGAGCTGATGACCGCCATCGCCCTCACGGCGTTGCTGTTGACGCTGGCGGCGCCGAGTCTTCGCACCTTCATTCAGAACCGGCGCATCACGGGCGCTACCAACGATTTCGTTTCAGCCATTCATATGGCGCGCACCGAGGCGATGAAACGTGGGGCATGGGTCGTTCTGTGCCGAACCGGCGATCCCAACGACCTCGCTGACGGCAACGAGGATCCGGTCTGCAAGGCCAATGTCTATCCGGGTGGCGGGGCCAATCAGAACAAGGATTGGTCCGCCGGCTGGCTCATGTATGCACTCCCGGTCGGTGACACGACCCTCGAGCCGTATGGCAGCGGCACGGACACGCTCGTGGCCGTGGGTACGCCGGCACCGACGGGCGTGTCCATTACCGCCAACACCTATGGGGACGAGTATCTCGTATTCTTTGGGGACGGCTCTCAGAACGTGAGCAGCGGCGGGCCTGCCGTGTACTCGATCTGCGACGATCGCGGTGCTTCCACCGGGCGAACGGTGACCGTACCCCGCGGCGGTCGCCCGCAGGCTGGCGCGGCGAGCACGTGTACCCCTTAGCCCGCGCGGCCCTCAACCCGGCCAATATCGGCTCGGCGACCGGCGCGATTCTCGTCGTCGGAAGCAGCCTCGAACCCACGCCAATCCAAAGATTTTGGAGGAAAGCTGGCGATTTTCAGAGAAGCTGGCTTTGAAAAATTCAACCATTCGTCAATTAAAATATGCCGTTTGTCGGCCGATACTCGCCATCGATCTGACTCAGCCTACTTTGAAGGCAAAGAATGGAATTTTTGTGAATGCTACAGATGCATCCCGAATCGGGACGCCGCCTCCTCGAAGCGGCCTCCTCGAAACTTGGCTGGTGCCGCGCATCGTGCGGCCGCGGGGCCTGTATAAGGTGCGCTCGCGCGGCGCGCGCGGTGGGAGGGGTTTCGCCATGTCTGCGGTGACCCGGCCGGGACGCGCGCGCCGCGTCGGGCCTCGACACAGTCGTGGCACTTCCCTGATCGAGGTCCTGGTGACCGTTGTCGTCTTCGCCATCGGTCTACTGGGTATCGCCGGTATACAAGTGCAATCGAAGCGTTCCAACTTCGAGGCCATCCAGCGCTCCACCGCAAGCTTGCTCGCCCACGATATCGTCGAGCGCATGCGCACGAACGCCGGCGGCCTAGGAACCTACCTGGCGAACGGAGCCGCCCTGGGTGGCAACACACTTGGGAACGAGCCTACTCCCAACTGTCAGGGGGGTACTTCGTGCGCGAGTGCGGAGCTTGCACTACATGACCTGTGGGAATGGGAACGCGCCATCGACGGTTCCAGCGAGGCGAGTGGCTCAGGCGGACTCGTCGCACCCACGGCGTGCATTAGCGGACCCCTAGGAGGCGGCACGGGCGCCTACACCGTGGCCATCGCCTGGCGAGGACAAGCGGAACTCACCAACCCCACTGGTAACGATTGCGGCGTATCGACGGGCAACTACGACCGGCTGGGCGGTGACAACGTTTACCGGCGATTGCTTTTTGTCGAAGTCTTCATCACCCAATGACCGTGCGCACCCCAAAGATCGGACCCCATCTCATGAATCGCGAACAAGGCGTGACCATCATCGAGGTGATGGTCGCCATCCTGATCGGGTTGTTCCTGAGCGGCGCCGTCGTGGCTGCCTTTGTCACCACCGGCCGTCACTACGCGCAGGACGAGCAAGTCGGACGCATGCAGGAAAGCGCGCGCTTCGCACTGCGTTTTCTGTCAGAGGATCTCACGCTCATTGACTTTTGGGGTTACCTGCTGGACCCGGCCGAGATCAATACCTCTGTCCGGGCGTGCGAAGGCTCGGATACGCCCGAGTGTATTGGTTTCTTTGTCAACAGCACCTTGAGCATCGCCAGCGACTGCCAGCCGACCACCGCACCCGACGATGAGCCGTGGGCTTTCGACGTCAGCAAGCCCATTGAGGTGGTGCTCCAGGCCGCCGACGGCACGGCCGCGAATACGGCGTTCCGCTGTATCGACGAGGGCGAGTTCGAACCCGACACGGATATCCTCTCCATCAAGCACGTGCGCGGCGAGAGTTTATCCTCCCAGCGAAACGTCGCGGATGACAACGGCAGCGTATTTATGCGCACCAACGGCGAGACCGGCATGCTGCACATCTACAACAACGCCGCGAACGCCAGTTTGATCCAGGGAAGCAATATCACCGATTGGCAGTATATGGCAAGCCTGTATTACATCCGACGCGATTCCCTAGTCGGCGGCAGCGACAGCGTACCGACTTTGTATCGACGCACGCTCGCTAAGGACGAAATTTCGGGCGCGCCCACGATGCAGATAGAGGACGGCGGCATCGCCCGCGGCATCGAGTTCTTTCGTGTCTTGTTCGGAATCGACTTGGATAACGACGGCACACCCAACACGTATACGTCAAACCCGACAGAGGCCGAATTGGCACAAGCCGTCACAGCCCGCATCTACGTGTTGGCACGCAGCAGCGAACCCGACTACAGCTACCAGAACACCAAAACCTACCAGCTGGGCGACGTGATCATCAGCGGAGGGAGCGACCACTTTTACCGTCGCGTCTTCTCGACCACGGTCAAACTGCGCAACCCGTCAAACATGCTAAGGCTTCAACTGGATCTATGAGAGCCGCCACTGTGCAAACTTCTAAACCGCCGCGCACGCAGAAAGGCGTAGCGCTGGTCATCGCGATGGTGGCGCTCATTGGCATCACCGTTCTAAGCCTGGCGTCAATCAAGACAGGATTGCTCGAACTGCTGATGGCCAGCAACGAAGAGTCACGAATGAATGCCTTCCAGCAGGCCGCCAACGGACTCGATGCCGTCACGTCCGAAGGCAGCAACTTCACGCTCGTCGGCGGAATTGGCTACACCAACTGTACCGCGGGGCACAGCGACGCCGGCGCGTGCAATGCATTCAACGTAACGCTGCCGGAGAGTTTCGATCCGACCAACAAGGAAATGAAGGTGACCCGAATAGAACCCAACGACGCGTGCCCCCCGCGAGGGATGAAGACGAGCTGCCAGAATTACAGCACCTCGAGCTTCGCCGTTAAGAGCAACTACGACGCCGTGCAGCAACGCCTCGGCCGATCTGTACAGAATCAGGGTTATCTCGTGTTGATTCCGCGCATCGAACGCGGTCGTTACTGACGATACACGGAAGGATGATGAGGGTGAGACCATGAAACGCCTAGCGCTCGTGACCGTTTTGATGACGTCATTGGCGGCCTCTGCCGTGAACGCCGAGGACACCGATATCTACATCAACACGACAGCGGAATCCGGCGCCGGGGAAGCGTATGTCATGATCGCCCTCGACTGGCGACCGAACCTGAGCTCGAGCGTGTGCCCCGACACCGTCGAGTGTACGGCACCTGGAGAGTGGAGTGAGCAGTGCAGCGGCACCTACGTGGCGCAGTGCCCGGGCACCGAGAGCGAGGTGTGCAGCGACACCGGGTGCGTGACCACCTGCACGGACGACCTCGGCAACAACCTAGAGTACGTCGACGTTTGCGACGGCACCGTCACCCAGGTATGCCAGAACCCGGAGACCAACGAACCCGTCCCGACCACGACCTCCAACACGTGCGAGCAGATCTTCGGCGACTATATGCCCGAGAAGGATATCTGCGTCGCCGACAATGACATTTGCGTCAACGTTGATAAAGTAACGCAAACACCCGCCGTCGACGGCAGCTGTGCCGAAGGCTTCTACCTCGTTCCGGGGAACGACTCGATCGGCACGGTGCTCTACGACGGCACCGGCTCTGCGGTTTGCCCCGCCGGCACGACCTTCCAGGCGGGAGACTACACCTTCTTCCAGCTGATCATCGCCGCCCTGAAGTTCGTGGTCGAGGATCTTCCCAACGTTCATCTGGGCCTGATGATGAGCCATGTGGACACCCGCGAATCGGACGACGCCTGCACAGGGCCCAATCCACCCAATGCGTATTTGAATTGCGGTAACGGCGGTTTTATCTTCAGCGGCTTCAAGGACATGGACGATCCGCAACAGAAAGAAGACTATTTCACTCGGATGGAGAACATACCCCTTCCTGCTGGGAACGAGGCTCACCAGTATCAGGGCCGCGAGATGTACTTTGAATTTACGCGTTATCTCACCGGTCAACGCGTATACAACGGGCACAACGGCTGGGGTGATTATGGCACCGACAATGATGACGGGGATCCGATCAACATTGACGATCCGTTGGACATTCCCCCGTATCTAGACCAGTCTTCGCTCTGGTTCAACACTTTCCCCACGGTCCTCTCGAACGGGTCCTGGGACAAGACCATCGAGGAAGAACTCGCCGACGGAACTTACCGCTACATAGCACCCGACATCGGTGAAGACGTGTGCGCGGGCGTTAGCGTCCTCAATCTGATGCATCAGGTGGCCAATCAGCAGGTGGAGTCGGACGACGCCATCGCCGCACCCGTCTGCTATGGCGACAACTGCCTCGACGGCGGTCTCGGTCTGCCGAAACCTAAGGGTGGCCAGGAATTTCCAGATATCATCAACTGGCTCGTCGACGCCGATCGCCTTGACAGCACGACGAACGGGGTGAAGCTTCCCAGCATTCGCTCGTTTTTTCTCGTCGACGAGTCCAAGATCAACACGAAGACGACAAACTACGCACAGGCTGGGCTCTCACAGCTTCCCTACGCTCTGGGCTCGGATCCCTCAAAACTCAAATCCACGCTTGGGAACATATTCGCTCAGATCTTAAGCACCAGCACGACGTTTGTGGCGCCCTCGGTGCCGGTCAACGTGTTCAACCGAGCCGAGGCCCTGTCCAACGTCTACATCTCACTGTTCCAGCCCGCCGAAGAAGGTACGCCACAGTGGTCCGGCAACCTCAAAATGCTGAAGCTTGACTACAACGAGGTGACGGGCGCTCGCGCTCTTACTGACCAGCGCGGCGATAACGCCGTCGGCGCCGACGGGCGCATCGCGCCGGGGGCCCTGACCTTCTGGACCATCGCGGATGAACTCACCCCGCCTGAACAAAACGAAACGGATTTCACCGCCGATTCGGACGGACGCGGCGTGCGCCGCGGCGGCGCCGGTCAGGTCATGCCGGGCGCGCGTGACGACCTCTTACAGCTGGGCCCCGGCCTTGAAAATCCGATAGGGGATACCACCAGCTTCACAGCCAGAAAGCTGTTCACCGCGCCCAGCAGTCACACGAATGGCATACCCGACGCGCTCCTGCCTTTCAATGCGACGGTGGAGACGGCGGACATCTTGCTAGGCGATGACCCGGATCTCGCTACCATGCTGCAGGATTTCGTCGGCGCTGATCCTGCTGCGGTGCAATCGGAAATGCTCAAGATAATGCGCCATGCCCGCGGCATCGACGTCACGGATGAGGACGGAGATGGCCTGACAGACGACAGCAGGCCGTGGTTCTTCGGCCCGGGACTGCACGGGAGGCCACTGCCCATCAATTACGGCGGCGCGGATGCGGCCAGCCAGGAAGTCCGCGTGCTCATGACCAACAACGACGGCTGGGTTCGGATGTTCGGCACCGCCGACACCGATGGCGTCGAGGATTGGGCGTTTATGCCACGCGAGGTGATCCCGAAGCTCAAGCGGCTCATGGACAACGTGGCAGGCGTCCCGATCCACCCCCATCTGGTCGACGGCGACATCTCCATGCTGATGGTGGACAATGACAACGACGGGACCATCGAAGCGGCCGACGGAGACCGGGTTATTGCGGTTTTCGGACAGCGACGCGGGGGCAAGACTTACTGGGCCCTCGATGTCACTGGTCCGGACGACCCTCGTCTGCTGTGGTCGATCAGCAAATCGTGTACCGCTGAGGACTCCGATTTCTGCGAGCTCGGCCAGACGTGGTCGCCGATGCGCGCGGTAAAGCTCAGCATCGACGACGACCTCACCGACGAACTGCCCGCTCAGGACAAGCTCGCCTTCATCTTCGCGGGCGGTTACAACGGTGACGACGACGGCGACAAGGAAGGAGACCTTGGCAAGGACGCGCGCGACCGGGTCTGCCTGGGAACGGAAGCTCAGGTCTGCGACGGAACTGTCGATCCCACCACGGGTCTGTGCGACGTCGGGCTGCGTACCGCCTGTTTCGATAACCAAACCGGGGATGAGATCAGCTATCGCACAGAGCTTCTCGGCACCAACGACGACGAGGGCAATGCCATCTACATCGTCGATGGATTCACTGGCGAGCTTCTGTGGAAGGCGATCAAGGGTAACGAGATCGATGGTGGCGATTGCACGCCCAGCAATGTGTTCTGTCATCCGGAACTCAACGACAGCATCCCGTCCGAGATCGGGCTCCTCGACAGCGACTCCGACGGGCGCCTTGATCGTTTCTATGTCGGCGACACCGGCGGCGTGCTTTGGAGGGGCGACACCGTTGCGGCCGATCTCGGAAACTGGACGCTCACCAAAATTGCCTCCGTGGGGCGGCACTGGGCCGACGCCGAAGTCGATGGTGGCGCAACGGTGCCCGACGATCGGCGCTACTTTCCAACTCCGGACATAGTACGCTCATCAGACGCGCTCGGCGACTACGACGGCATCGTGATTGGTTCAGGCGACCGAGCCCATCCACTTGGAAATGACGTCCAGAACAACATCTACTTGTTCAAGGACAGGAACCTTGTGAGCGGCAACCCGCCCAGCGACGCAGCTGCGATCGGCCACGATGATGTTCTGGACCTCACGGATGGGTGCCTGGACAACGGAAATCTCAGCGACTGCAACGCAGATGTCGAGACAGCCCAGGCTCAACTGAACAAAGGCTGGCGAATTCAGCTGATACAATGCGAAGATCTCCAAGGAACCGGCGACTGCGGGGAAAAGAGTTTGTCAAGCCCGTTGATTGCCCAAGGTGTCGTGTTGTTCAACACCTATATACCGGCGGATCCCGATACGCTGTCGTGTGCGCCGAAAGAGGGTGAAGGTCTCCTCTATGCCGTATCTCTCGAGCAAGCGGCCCCTGTGCTCAATTTCGACAGCACCAACGACGGCGACGGCATCCAGTTGGACCGCTTCGACAAGCTGGCTTCTGGAGGTATACCAAGCCAGCTGGTTCCAATCGGGTACGGCGACGTGCTGCGTGGCGATCTAAAGTTCACCAACTTGCCTGGATTCGCTGGCGCCAAGACGTTCTGGTACGAGGAAGACCGCAACTGACATGGTGCATCCAGTCTGATGTGACAAGTGACAATAGCAGGCCCGGCCGCCGCATGTAGCGAGCGTGCCGGGCAAGCCGTGGGGCAACAATCGATGAAGCACAGAAGACTTAAGTTTGGCAGCTTGTGGCTCTCTGAAAACGCACTGCTTGCGACGCGCCAGGCTCAATCGCCCCACCTCGGGCGCCCGAAGCACCAGGGTGGCCTGACCTTGCTCGAGCTGATGATAGCGGTGGCCATTGTAGCCATCCTCGCCGCTATCGCCTTTCCGAGCTACGAGGAGTTGGTGAAGCGCGCCCGACGATCCGAGGCGCGCGCCGCGCTTCACGACGCTGCCGCGTTGCAGGAAAAGTATTACATGGACAACAAAAGCTACTCGTCAACGATGTGGGGCATCCCCATGACAGCGACGACCGAAAATGGCTTCTACGTACTCTCCATCCCCTCCTCCTCCGCCTTCGGGTACACCATCCGCGCCACCGCACGCCTCGCCCAGGCAAAGGACACCGCCTGTGCGACGATGGAAGTCACCCAACTCGGGGGCAAGACGCCTGTAGAGTGCTGGTAAAGTGATCAACGCCGGCGCGTTGGAACCGACGCAAGCGACAACTTTGTGGATATCGCCGCATCGGACGCGGCCGTTGCGCTGAACGACTCGTTGGGAACGCAAAGAAACCTGCAGCGGCGCCTAGGAGGAACCAGCGCTACGGCAACGGCAGAGACAAATGCGTCGTCAGGTCGGCTTCCGCCACGATCTTCGCCACCAGAAGCGGTTCGCTGATGTATTGCCATGAAGAACCGTGCTCGGCGATGACTTCTGAGACGCGTCTTGAAAAACGGGAATAAGGCAGCTCATCGTCGCGCCGGATGACAACGTGTGCGCGCTCGAGAAACGAGATCAGCCCTTCGATCTGCTTCAGCTTCGCCTGTTTCATCCGGATATCCTCGTCTTCGCGCTTGGCCGTGAAGTAGTCCTCCTGACTCTCGGACATGGTCTCAACGGCTCTCCGGAGGTTGTCGAACCCCAAGGCAAATGTCCCGTAAGTCTGCTGATAGAGCCTGAGGCACCCAACGATCACCTCCTCGACCTGCTGCATTCGTGGGAATCGCTGCAGCGCAGTCGCAAACAAAACGAACACATCGTCATGTCGGGGCAACCTTTCACCGATCTTACCGCTAGCGTCGCGCATGTCGGGATTCATCGCCATCTGACACATTGCCTTAAGATCGAGCAACGTCTCATTGATCTGCTCCGTCTTCTCGCGCTTATTGCGTTCAGCCATCTGCAGACCTGTCCGCGCATTGTCGTAATCGAACGTGCTGATCAACTCGTCCTTGATGGATTGTTCCGCCTCGCCGTGAATGCGTGATCCAAGCGTTCCAGACAACCGACCCTTAAGTCGGATGCTCGCCTCCTGGGCGATGTCAACCTCCCGCGAGGCCTTCGCCTCGCTCTCGCAAGCTTCGAGATAGTCCAACATGCCATAGTTGAGCTTGACGACCGCCTGCTGAAACCTGTGCGTGAAGGAGAGAAACGGCGCGAAAAACTGCTCGTTTTCGTCGGGGGTAAGTGGCAGCGAGTTCACGTACTGCTTGAGATAGTCGAGCTTACGTGTGATGATCTCGACACTGCTCGAGATTCCGGTTTTGATTTTGGCGATCTCGCCGAAAGCTGCGCGCAGGTCGCGGTTCACACGCAGCATATCGAGCAGCTTCCTCAGCATTGTCTCTTGTCCGCTCGCGCGGATAAAGAGAGCCTGTAGACTCTTCTTGGCGCCGTTCAACTGCTTCGGCGACATCAATGCGCCGCTCTCGATGAACGAGAGTGCCATCAGCACGATGAGCATCTCCTTCTGCTTCGCTGCGAGGAGTTCGTTTGGGGTCGTCGTCACGGCAGAAAGCCTCTCACGCAACCCGAGCTATTTGCCCGTATTAATTAAAATATAGGCACGTTAAACTCGTCCAACAGGCCGTTTATCGACGATTTCTGGCCGCAATTCCGGCAAGCTGGCGCTAATATCCGTTGGGACACGACTTAGCCACGTGCAGGCTCAGGATCTCCCCGCGCGCCGTATTGGGTGAAAAGGAGGATGCATGATCAAGAATCCAGCCAGCCGATCGGGCCAATCGCCCCCACCCTTTTTCGTGGTGCCCCGCCTGGCGGCGACCGGTATCACGTCTGCGCCGTCCGAACGGCCGCTGTCGCGGTGACGTTAGCGGCACCGGTCACGGCGAGCTAGCTGGATACCGCGCTGAACGAACCGTATCGCGCCGACATCCCAGACGAAGAATGCGAAGGGCCGATCTGCCTTTCGTCCACGACAAGGACAGTAGCCACCAGCGCCAACGCATCTTTCAACATATTCGTCCCGCAGTCGCCCAAGTCGTCAATGATGACGGGTGCGATCGCCGCCGAGGGCGCGACGGCGGCCGTCAGGTCACCGACCCACTCGGCGCCGCCCGTCCGGCACCGGACGGAGCGGCTGCGGCATTGCCCGACAGGAATCCTTGGACAAAATCTTGTGGGACGCCTCGGCCAGTAAAGTACAACACTGCCAGAAGTGCCTGCGATTCGGCATGTCCCTGCTCGGCCCCCTTGCGGTACCACCGCGCCGCCTCGGCAGAGTCCTGCGGGACGCCTTTGCCTTGCCAGTACAAACTCGCTAGCCTGTACTGTGCCCCGGCAAGCCCCTGTTCGGCGGCCTTCTGATACCACCGCACCGCCTCGGCATGATTCTGTGAAACGCCCCGCCCTTTTTGGTACATCCACCCGAGGTTGTTTTGCGCCTCGGCAATTCCCTGCTCGGCCGCCTTGCGGTACCACTTCGCCGCCTCGGCATAGTCTTGCGCTACGCCCAAGCCGTTGTCGTATATCACCCCGAGATTGTACTGCGCGCCGGGGTTCCCCTGCTCGGCAAACGGCTTGATCTCACGGTATGCCGTCGCATAATCCCAACTCTAGGCAGTCGCATATCCCGCCGCGAAATCCGCCCCAGCGGGCGCGGCCAGTAGGGTCAGGCAGAGGGCTAGGAGGATGCGGCGCATGGGTGGACGATACCGAGGTCATCTGACCGGGTTCGTTGACGAGGATCAGACGGCAGCGAGAACCGGGGGATGGCTACCTACTACGAGGCCGCGAAACGGCCATCACGGGGCGCTGAGGGCGTCTGGCGTTTTATCCTTACCGTGTCTTTACGAAAAACCCGGCGCTCGGCCGGGTCTCGTAAGTCTTTGATTTTCTGGTAGGCGCGAGTGGGATCGAACCACCGACCACTACCATGTCAAGGTAGTGCTCTACCACTG
>JABAHR010000546.1_pt16 | contig 15343 bp, 17 predicted proteins | sample 7062101 | NCBI WGS metagenome assembly JABAHR01 (sample SAMN14534553, study PRJNA622989) | marine sediment metagenome | biome: marine biome [ENVO:00000428]; feature: marine pelagic biome [ENVO:01000023]; material: deep marine sediment [ENVO:00002113] | place: India: Gulf of Kutch | collected... | reverse complement strand
GAAATTGCCACGCTGGTGCAGCAAGCTTTGAAAGAAGAAGGGTTTGATGTTGACCTATTGAAGGAAAATGACGAACGGCTAGAGGGGTACCGCGCCCTGGCATTGGTTTCTGTGCATGCAGATTCCTGTGTATTTTACAACCTCGAAGCCACCGGTTTTAAAGTTGCTGCCGCACTGGCCACGGCACGGCCCGATAAGGCAAATCGCCTGGTCTCCTGTATTTACAGCCGTTACTCGGAGCTGACACAGCTCCCCTTCCACTCCTCCGTCACTGACGACATGTCCAACTATCATGCCTTTGGTGAAATTCACGCGGATACCGCGGCAGCGATTATTGAAACCGGTTTTCTCAACCTGGACCGCCAGATTCTCACCCAGCAACCGGACCTGATCGCAGACGGTATTGCCAGGGGGGTGCTGTGCTATATTCGCAACGAGGATGCGACCCCGCCCAACGAAGCACTGCCATGAGCAAACCCCAGCCGACTTACCAGCAAGCAATTAGGTTTGCCCGCAAAGCCCGTGAATCCGGTGATTCCGGGTCTGCGCGCCGGTGGGCGGCTGTCGCGGCACGATTGGCACCTGATGAAGAAACTCCCTGGCTGCTGCTGGGAGCCCTCGCTAAACCGCGGGCCAGCATCGAGTATTACAAACAGGCCTTAAAAGTTAACCCTCAAAGCCGCATCGCCCGCATCGGACTCCGCAGAGCGGAAAATAAGCTTGCCCAAGACGGAACTATCACTCCAACGACAAAAAGTGTTTCCACGCAATTTGTCCAGGCTGTCCCTACCAGCAGTACAGTCCGGAGAAAAACTCCCATCCTGGCCTGGCTTCTGCTCCCTTCTTTTCTGGCAGGACTTGTCATCTTTCTTTGGGGCAATTTTTCTTCCTTGCAAAGCATCGTTGCTTCTGCAGAACTGCTCCCCAGCGCCACCCCCCCGCTAAGGTTGGCGGTGCGGGGAAACCAGCTCACAGCAACACCGACCTTTACGCCAACCCCAACTCCTACATTTACTCCAAGTCCAACGCCCACTTTTACACCTACACCTACCGCCACCTATACACTCACTCCAACGGCAACAGCTAAACCAACTGATTCTCCCATGTCTGGCAACCTCACTTCAAGACCCTCTCAGGTCGGCAAGAACGAGTTTTGGATCGAAGTCAACCTTACGACCCAGCAGCTCTACGCCCATAGAGGTGACAAGCTGCTGAAAACCTTTACGGTCTCTACAGGAACTTGGGCTACTCCCACGGTTGTGGGACAATATCAGATTTATGTTAAACTATTCAGTACCAACATGGCCGGGCCAGGCTACTACCTGCCGGATGTTCCTTATACAATGTACTTTTATAAAGGGTATGGAGTTCACGGCACATACTGGCACAACAACTTCGGCACCCCGATGAGCCATGGCTGTGTTAATATGAGAACCTCAGAAGCCAGCTGGGTTTTCGACCAATCCGTGGTTGGCACTTGGGTGATCATCCATTATTGATGATGAGAAATCGGTATGATGCAATTATCACGTAGAGATTTCCTGAAAATCAGCGGGTTGACATTGTCAGCAGCAGTGCTGCCTGTAAATTCCGTCTCCGCAGCGGAGGGAATCCAGCTAGGCCGGGTGGTCGATGGCACCATGCAAGTTTTTCAACACCCTTCTCTTGCCTCAAAACAGGTGACCCAGTTTTGGAAAGATATGGTTCTACCAATCGCAGAAGAAGTCGATGGCGAGCAGACCAAGCGGCTTGGCCCCAAATGGTACCGCATCGGGAACATCGGTTTTGCCCATGCCTCATGGATGCAGCCGGTAGAAATCCGCTTCCAGGAACCTACAGGAGAGATTCGTTTCACTGGTTCCCTGGCCGAGGTCACCGTCCCATTTGTCGATGTTTACCAAAACCATTCAGAAGAGAGCCCTCGCCTATACCGCTATTATTATGGTTCCACCCACTGGGTGAACAAGCTCATCAAAGATCGTGAGGGGCTGGCATGGTACCGCGTCTTTGATGATAAGTTCCCGGAAAGAGAACGCTGGGTGAGGGCTGACCGCTTGCGCATCTTTTCGGATGATGAGCTAGCGCCCATTTCCCCTGATATCCCTGCAGAAGAAAAGCGCATCGAAGTAAATCTGGCAGACCAGCTCGTTACGGCCTACGAATATGACCAGCCCGTTTTTGAAGCCCTGGTCTCAACTGGCGATTATGTAGCAAACGCCAAATACCAGACTCCCACAGGCCGCTACCTGGTGGGGTTAAAACGCCCTTCTCAGCATATGATGCCCTGGGACCGCACCTTCGGGAGCTACGACTTACCCGGCGTCCCCTGGGTTTCCTATTTTACACAGCGCGCCCATGCTTTTCACGGCGCATACTGGCACAACGGTTTCGGACGAATTCGCAGCCATGGGTGTGTTAACCTCACCCCACAAGACGCCCGCTGGATATATCTTTGGACCAGGCCTGAAATGCGCCCCTATAACCAACTCCAGTACGCTGAAACCGGCGGAACACGCGTTGAGGTCATCTGAACTTCCCCCCTGCATGAAATAAAATTTATAAAGCTCTAATATCTAAGCCCATCTGGGTAAGGTAAGATTAAGGTACTCAGGAGAATTTTATGGTGCAGAAAAAACATATGTTTTCTGGTTTAGTGGTAGATGAATATGACAATCCCGTAGAATCCGTTTTTGTCGGCGAAGAAGCCATGTATGTGGTCGACGATGCTGGATTTCGCCGCCATATCCCGTCAGAACAGGTGGATCGAGCCGTACTTGAAATCATCACAAACATGATCGAAGGACACGAAGACGAACTCAGCAAGCAGGCCGCCACCATGCTCGGGCAGGACGACATTTTCAGCCAGGCCATTCTTGAAAACCAACTGCTCAATATCGACCAGCAGATTGACGCCATGCTGGAGAACGGCATCCCGGAAGAAGGACGAGCCTATTTGGGCATGATGGGATTCAAAATCCGGATTAATTTTCATGGAGAACTTATAGAAGTAATCCAGCCTGGGATGATCGACCCTGACAGCGAGTAACCAGAAATCAGATCTCATTTTCAATTTTTATTTGGTCTACAAAAAAAGGGACACGCGTTGATTCGGTGTCCCTTTCAGTATTTACAATAAAAAAGAAATTAATTGATCCCTAGATAGGCCTTTTGCACAGTCGGATTTTTGCGTAGATTTTCCGCAGTATCCTGCAGCACAATTTCGCCGGTCTGGAGCACATAACCGCGGTCGGCAATCTGCAACGCCATCAGGGCGTTTTGCTCCACCAGCAGAACAGTGGTGCCTTCCTGATTGATCTCTTTGATGGTATCAAAAATCCCTTCCACCAGAATCGGCGCTAACCCCATGGACGGCTCGTCCATCAAGATCAACGTTGGTTTCGACATCATGGCGCGAGCTGTGGCCAGCATCTGCTGCTCTCCGCCGGATAGCGTTCCGGCCACCTGGTTCCTGCGCTCTTTCAGACGGGGAAATAAGGTATAGACTCGCTCGAAATCCTTGAGAATCCCATCTTTATCGTTCCGGGCATATGCCCCCATCTCCAGATTCTCATAAACCGTGAGACGTGCAAATACGCCCCTTCCCTCCGGGACCATCGAGATTCCGTAAGAAACCAATTCATGTGGCGGGATTTGGGAAATATCCTCTCCATTCAAAGAGATTGACCCAATCCGAGGTCTCAGGAGACCGTTAATCGTCCTCAAAGTAGTGGTTTTCCCAGCGCCATTGGCACCGATCAGGGTGACAATCTCTCCTTGTTGAACCTCAAGGGACACGCCTTTAAGGGCATGAATATTGCCATAATAAGTATGAATGTTATTGACTTCTAGCATTGCCATTTTTTAACTTCTCCGCCTTAATGTGCCGACATTTCCAGACCGCTGGCAGCGCCCCGGCCAAGATAGGCTTCAATCACATCTGGATTTTTCTGAATCTCTTCCGGGATACCTTCAGCAATTTTGGACCCATAATCCAGCACAGTGATTTTTTCGCAACTTCCCATCACCACCCGCATGTCATGCTCAATGAGCAGAATGGTGATTCCTAATTCATCTCGCAACAACCGGATAAACTGGGTCAACTCTGCAGTCTCCTGGGTGTTCATGCCCGCGGTCGGTTCATCTAACAAGAGTAGCTTGGGATCGCTGGCCAGTGCCCGTGCAATCTCCAAGCGCCTCTGAGCACCGTAAGGCAGATTGCGCGCCACTTGATCTCCTAAGCCTTGCAAACCGACAAACTTCAGCAGTTCTGTCGCTTTGTCAAGTGCCATTTTTTCTTCTTCTCTGAAACGTTTTGAAGCAAAAATTGATTCAAACCAGTAAGTTTTCAGGCGCGGATGCATCCCGACCAGGATGTTCTCGAGCGCTGTCATGTTCGAAAATAGACGAATATTCTGGTACGTACGGGAAATACCCTTATACGTGACTTGATCGGTTCTCAAGCCCTGGATTTCCTCGCCGTCAAATTCAATCACGCCTTCTTCTGGGACATAAAAACCGGTAATACAGTTAAAGAAAGTTGTTTTTCCTGCACCATTGGGCCCAATAATCGAAGAGATCGATTCTTTTTGGATCTCAAAGCTGAAGTCGTTGACCGCAACCAACCCGCCGAATCTTTTGGTAACATTTTTAGATTTTAATATCGCAGCCATGATCTTCTCCTATACCTCTGTTTCCGGGACGGGATTAGCCGCTTCGGCAGCGTGTAGTTCACGCGCCCTCCGCTGGGATGGCAAAAAGCCTTCCGGCTGGATGATCATCATCACAACCAGCAAGGCGCCAAAGGCAATGATTCGATACTCATCCACCTCACGTAGGATTTCAGGCAGCCCTATCAGCGCAATCGATCCCAGCACAACGCCCTCAATACTGCCAATCCCTCCAATAATGATCAGGGAAAGCACATTGATGGAGACATCCAGGGCAAAGTTTTCCGGGAAGATGTTCACCTGCCATACTGCATAAACGACACCGCTTAATGCTGCAAATGCAGCACCTGAACCAAAGGCCAGCAGCTTGATCGAGATCAGGTTGATTCCCATCGCCTCTGCCACATCCTCATCTTCGCGGAGCGCAACCCAGGCCCTCCCCAGACGAGAATCTTGCATCCGGAGGGTGACCACAGTTACCAAGACCCCAAGCGCCATCGCCAGGTATAAAATCCCTTTGGGATTACCCAGGTCGATCCCGAAGAAGACCGGCGACGGGATATTCAAGACACCTCCAGGCCCGCCAGTATAGTCACGTAAATTCAGCACCAGCAAACGGATGATTTCACCAAAACCTAACGTGACAATTGCCAGATAGTCCCCGCGCAATTTCAGGACAGGAGTGCCCAACAACACGCCTGTAAAAGCGCCCAGCAAAAATGCAATCGGCAGCCCCAGCCAGAAATTCACACCTTCGAACCCTGGCAAGCTGACCACGAAAAAGGATTCGGGCGCGGAAAGCAGGCCGTATGCATATGCACCTACGGCGAAGAATGCAACATAGCCCAAGTCAAGCAGACCGGCATAGCCGACTACAATATTGAGACCGATTCCCATGACGATGAAGATCATCACTTTGCCCATCACCGCATTCTGAACCAGGTTGGCCAGTTGCGGTAGGATAAGCACCATCAAGATAACCAGCCCTACAAGGATCCATTTTTGGCGTCCGGGACTGACTGCTCGCAGCGAAAACAGCGAAGAGCCGATAAACAAGAAGATCATAGATAGGCCGAAATAGCTGGTCTGGCCCGCAGAACTTAAGAACGGCAGGTCAATAGATCGATTAATCAAGAATAGAAGATAAAAGACGAATGGGAGGCTGGCAGCGCCCCAGGATTTTACCTTTTGTCCGGTTTCGTTTTCCAGCATTGCTCCACGCCCACTCAATAAGAAGGCGAGCAAACCACCAATCAAAGAACCTCCGGCAAGATAGAGTGCGAGTTTAATCAATCCTCCCACTACGGAGGCCCCACTGCGTACATCCGCCACACTCATCCCAGTCAGAAGGGCAGTGCTCTGAGGTTTAATCTCTGCAAAAACCTCATCCACTTTGATCCCCTGTCCTTGCAGCCTGGCAAAGAAGAAGGTCACCAGGGCAAATCCTACCCCGCTGACCAAACCAATCGTCAGGCTGTAAACCAAGACTTGTAAGATACTCTTTGGCTCTTTTTGATGATCTTTCCGGACAAAACTCATTGAAAACAATCCAACAATTACTGCGAGTCCCACCAGGGCGGATTCGCCGATAAATGTCGGCAGACCGATCACATCCAGATAAAAAAGAACGGCCAGAATGATTAAACCTTGTCGAATTCCTTGTTTAATATTCATGATTAGGCCTTTTTCTCACTCAAAACTTCGCCAATGATGCCGGATGGTCGGAAGATAAGCACCAGCACCAGCACCGAGAAGGCGATTACATCCTTATATTCCGTGGGCATCCCCAGGGCGCTCGGGCCAAATGCCTCCAGCAAGCCCAGAAGCAGCGCGCCGAACATCGCCCCGGTTACATTTCCAATCCCGCCTAACACAGCGGCTGTAAAGGCTTTCAATCCCGGAATAAAGCCAGTATTGAAACGCATGATCGTGTTATGTAAGCCAAACATGACGCCGCCGGCACCAGCCAAGGCAGCACCAAGCACAAAGGTAAAGACAATCACCTGATCTACATTCACCCCCATCAAAGTGGAAATGGTTTTATCTTCTGCCACAGACCGCATCGCGCGTCCCAGTTTTGTGCGGTTAATAATTATTCGCAGTCCAAGCATCAACACAATCGACACTACGAAGATAAAGATACCGGTGTAAGTGATCGCAATGCCGCTATCACCAATTTTCCAGATTCCATTGATCACAGCAGGTTTCTTGTAAGGATGTGGGGTAGCGCCAAAAATAATCAAGGCAGAATACTGCAAGAAAAAGGAAGCGCCAATCGCGCTGATCAGAGGGACCAGCCTGGGTGCGCTTCTCAACGGGCGGTAAGCCAGACGCTCCAGCAATACCGCCGTGAGCACCGACACCAGCATCCCGACCAACATCATGATCACGACGGAAAGGATAGACTGCCAGGTTGTCCCATTCGCCCAACCCAATGAGGTCATGCCTTGAAGGACAAAAAACCCGGCAAACCCGCCCATCATCATCACTTCTCCATGGGCAAAATTGATCATGAATAGGATGCCATACACCAGAGTGTAGCCTAATGCGATCAATGCGTAGACACCGCCCAGAATTAAACCATTGATTAATTGTGAGACCCAATATTGGATGGTGTAATCTGTCTGCCCGGCCACAACTACCATCCGCCAAACGAGTAAAATAACAACAATAATACCAAACGTGCGGATGAAGTTGGCGCTGAGAAATGTGAAAAGGTCGGAAAAAAAAGAGTTTTTGGATGGTTTGGTGGTCGTTTCCATTAGATTTTCCCGAACTACATAATTTACAAAACTAGGTTGGGGCATTTCTGCCCCAACCTTATTATTCAACTAAAAATGTGAATTGTACTATTCCAGACCGAAACCAGAGACCTGGACAAACGTGCCGCCCTGGACCTGGAAGATCTGGATACCACCTGCACCGCAGTTACCGATTGCATCGCAGGTCATGGTGCCGGAAAGACCTTGGAGATTGGCTGTGCTGCGAACAGCACTTACGACCTCTTCCCGGTCGAAGAACAGGTAGCCTTCACCATTGTCATCTGTTTGAGCAACAGATTCCAAGGCGTTCGCAATCATCATGACAGAGTCATAAGCCTGAGCATGGAATGGGCCTTGCTCATCCGGAGTTGTTCCCCACATTTCCAGATATTTGGCATCAAATTCAGCGTTGGCCTCGGCAACCTCGTCACCGGCTACAAAGCTGGCGTAAACACCTTCCGAAACATCACCGGCAGTGTCAACGAAAGCATCCCCATAAACACCGTCATCACTGAAGAATACGACATCTTCCAGACCGGTCTCCTGCATCTGGGAAACGATCAATGCGGCTTCCTGGTAGTAGCCGCCAAAGAAAATCACCTCGGGAGAGTTTGTATCAACCTGGGTGAGAACCGGGCGGTAATCTGTATCACCAACCTGGATACCATCAAAGCTGACCACCTCACCGCCCAAAGCTTCAAAGCCTTCCTGGAACAGTGAAGCAACCCCAAGACCGTAGTCTGTATTGTCATGCATCACGGAAGCTTGGGTAAATCCAAGGGTGTTGAAGACATATTCAGCATCCACATCAGCCTGCAGTTTGTCACTGAGGGCCACACGGTTGCAGATATCGCAGTCTTCACTGGTTACCGCTGGGTTCGTCGCGCTGGCTGAAACATGCGGGATGCGGGCTTGCTGCAAAATTGGCTGGAGACCCAGGGTCTCACCGGTGCAGGTACCACCTGCGACAGCCAGGATCGTGGGATCGGCAGCAAAACCGTTGGCAACAACGGTCGCAGCGTCACCGTCGCAAGCACCGTCCTGAATATCAATCTCATAATCATGACCCATCAGGCCGCCGTCAGCATTCAAATCTGAAATCGCCAACTGGTAAGACTGGGAGATATCCAAACCAAATTCCGGAATGGGGCCGGTCAGGGCAACTGAAGCACCAATATGAACAGGTTCTCCAGGGGCAACCACGACATAACCTGCGGCTTCAATTTCTTCCAGGGTCATCCCGTTCCACAAAGTATCGTCACCTGTATCTCCGGTGTCTCCGGTGTCTCCGGTGTCTCCGGTGTTACCGGTATTTTCAGTGCCACCACCGCATGCTGAGAGCATGAGAACGGCAACTAAAAAGAGACCAAAAAGGGTAAATTTTTTCAACTTCATTATGTTACTCCTCCAATATCTAAGTAAATTTTTCTCTTCTTCTTGTTGAGGTATTCTTTGGTCATCTGTATTTTTTCGATACCTTTCTCCTTTCAGCTTATGTTTTTACAGACGTAAATAATCCTAATTACGCGATTGTGATGTTTGTCGCTATCAGCAATCCTAGAATTAATACATCATTCTACATTAGTCGCTATCAAAGGTCAATAGGTGTTTTAATCTTCTACTCATAAAAATCGTATAAACATACACCATAAATTGTGATTTATAATTTTAAGCGGAGAAATATTAATTTAAAATGAAACCAGAACTCTACCACGCCCATCACACCAGTTACTTAGAAGACTTGCCCTACTGGCTAAACCTGGCCGACCAGGCCGAGGGCCCAATCCTGGAATTAGGCTGCGGCACCGGCAGAATCATATCCATTTTAAAACAGGAAGGGTTCCAGATCTTCGGCCTGGATCACGACCTTCGTATGCTGGGCTATCTCAAACACCGTTTGCCCAAGGCATCCATTTTCGCTGCCGACCTGACTCGTTTTCACCTGCAGACGAAATTCTCACTCATTTACCTGGCATGCAATACCTACAGCACACTTTCTGGAAACCAGCGCCGGGATGCCTTGCAATGCATCGACCGGCATTTAGAGCCTGGTGGGGTTTTTGCCGCCAGTCTGCCTAACCCCTACGACCTCCTTCAGATGGGAGACAGCGAGGAAGATGGGCCTGAGGAAACTTTTTTCCACCCCGAAACAGGTGACCCGGTTCAGGTCAGCAGCAGCTGGCGGACAATGGATGAAAAGGTATTCATCGACTGGCATTACGACCATCTCCTTCCAGACGGGCAGGTAAAACGCACCACCCACAGCACCAGCCATTGGTTGGACCCAGTCGAGGTTTATCTCCAGGAAATGCAGCATGAAGGCTTTAACGTATCTACGGATGGTGAGTTCAATGGTGCACCATTCAGCAAGGAAACGGACTTACTGATTTTACGAGCCACCAAACCCGGAATAAATCGTGATTAGAAATTGTTCCTGAATGTTGAAGAGAACCAGCTTGGAACACTGAATTGGCCTCCTGAAATCTGGAAAGCATCAGCTTTCGTGCAAAAATTGGCTAAAAAAAACTGGTAGTTGACGATACCATCAACACCAGCTATAATCTTGATAATCTTGGAGGTGCACACACCATGCGAGTATATGTTGCACAACCGAATAGAGAACGTAGAGGAAACTAAGAACACGCGGTCGCAAAGCGTGTTTTTTTTATTATCAAAAAAAGGAGATGTAAAAAAATGGACAACGGAATGATTCGCAAGTACCAGAAAGCCAAAATATACGCCGAAGAGCGCAACAGGTTTAAATTTAAAAACTTTGCGGTTGAGATCGATGGCAAGAACAATCCTCATCAGGTCTCTTATACGGATGGCAACTGGCAATGTGATTGCGAATATTTCATCGGCCGGGGTCGCTGCAGCCATACCATGGCCCTGGAGATCGTCCTGGATAACATGCTGGTGGAAGAATAACCGCCCCAACAAAAATTTATAAAACGGTCCCGGTCTCGTCCGGGATCGTTTTGGTTAATCTGATTTCAAACGTTTTTCATCCTCAATATCCCCGCCGTGGCTTATCTAGAATCCTGCTTCCTAAACATGCGCGTTATGGTGCGCAGTAAAAGGAATCCTAAATTTGTATGAAATGTGATGTCCTTCGATATCTCATGAGGACAATAGCCACCTCTACTTGACCCAATACATCTAAAAAAATTCTGTCCCTTACAAGCAGGCGGCTATGCAGTTAGAATACCTGAAATTTGATAATGATATAGCTTATCTAAACTCGATGGAGCCAGGTTCAGCCTGAAAGGAAACCTATGAAAACCCAAGATGTCCTCCCGGTCGTCATCTCGATCATCGTGATCATCCTGATTGCCTTATTAGAAAAGCAAAGCCGTCTGATCGCAGCGCTCACCGCCACCATGCCGCTCAGTGCGCCTTTAGGCATCTGGATTGTGCACAGCTCTTCGCGCGGGGATTCCGCAGCAGTCTCCGACTTCACCCAGGGATTGCTCCTGGGGATTATACCCACAATAGGATTTATCATCACCGCCTGGCTGGTGGCGCGCAGCGGAGCGACCTTAGGCAAGATTCTGGTCTCAGGGTACAGCGTATGGGGACTCGGTGCCCTGGCGTTGTTTTTTGCCCGGCGGATTTTTAATCTCTGAGAAAATTATTTAACGATCCCACCTTCGGTCAGCTTGCGCAAATCGCTGAGCGCTTCCTCAATCTCATCTGGACGTACCTGGCGATCTTCGCTAACGTGATCCAGCTCCCCTGCCTCAGCCCTGGCAATCGCCAGTTCCCGGATACGCACACCTTTCGCCAGAGATTCCTTGACCAGCACCGCCCCAGTCTGGTAGCCGATCAGGGGATTAAGCGCCGTCACGATGATCGCGTTCCTCTCAAGCCACCCTTCCGCCTTATCTCGATTGGCCTCAACCCCAACCACACATTTCTCCGTGAAAGCCTTCAGGGCGCCGATGGTGACCTGCATCATCTCGAACAAGTTATGAGCGATGATCGGCATCATCACGTTCAGTTCCAGCTGCCCGGCCTGGGAGGCCAGAGCTACGGTGGTATCGCATCCAATGACATGGAACATGGCCATATTGGTCATCTCCGCCAGCACCGGGTTGACTTTTCCCGGCATAATGCTCGACCCCGGTTGTACTGCTGGTAAGCGGATTTCATCCAGGCCTGTCGCCGGGCCGGAGGAAAGCAGGCGGAAATCATTAGCGATCCTGGTAATGCTCAGCGCCAGGGTGCGCAGAGCGGCAGAAAAATCGGCCAGGTCTGCCATCGACTGCATGCTCTCGAACAAGTTATCCGATGGGTACACCTCATAACCGGCAATCCGCTGGATGGTTTCAACCATGCGGCCATGATATTCCGGATGGGCATTCAACCCGCTGCCAGTAGCTGTACCGCCTATCCCCAGGCGGCGTACACCTTCAGCAGCACGCCGGATTCGATCCCCATCTCTCCGTACAGCCAGCGCGTAAGCGCCAAACTCCTGCCCCAATCTCACAGGCACCGCATCCTGTAAATGCGTGCGTCCGGACTTCACAATCGAATCAAATTCTTGCGCTTTTTCATCCAATGCGTCTGCCAAAGCATCTACCACAGAAAGCAGTTCATCCAGCCTCCAGAGCACCCCCAACCGGATGGCTGTCGGGATGGTGTCATTGGTCGATTGGGCCATATTGACATCATCGTTGGGATGTATTCGATACTCGCCGAGTTCACCTCCCAGCAGCTGGGTGGCGCGGTTGGCGATGACTTCATTGGTATTCATATTGTGGCTGGTGCCCGCTCCCGCCTGGAAGGGATCGACAACAAAATGGTCATCCCACTGCCCAGTGAGCACTTCATCAGCGGCACGGGCAATCACCCCGGCCTTCTCGGCATCCAGCAATCCAAGCTGGCCGTTCACCTCTGCCGCAGACCGTTTTACCAGTGCCATCGCCCAAATGAACGCCCGCCAGGGTCTCAAACCTGATACCGGGAAATTTTCCACCGCCCGCTGCGCCTGTGCGCCCCAAAGGGCATCTGAGGGCACATTTACCTCACCTAAAGAATCTTTTTCTTTCCGATATGACATAATGAATACCTTTCTATTTAAGAGTAACAATGTCTGAATATAATTTTACCGCACACTTCCCAGATGAGAATGGAGATCTCCCGAATTAAAAAAATCAGGCATCTATGATTTAGGATACCTGTTCTTATTGCACTCTAAAGGTCATTTTTCCGGATAAGATGAGGCCTATCTAGTCCTTCAACTGGAAAACCGTTTGGCAGCGCGTGCTCTTGCTTTGGCGATCTCTTCTGCGCGGTTCCTCGGCGGTGCAGTGGTTTCCAGCGAGTTGAGCAAATGCGCAGATGCCGCAGCGACTGCATCTACAGCCGTTTGGAAAGCTGTCTGGTTAATTTTGGATGGCTTGCTAAAACCGCTGATTTTCCTCACATATTGGACGGCCGCATCGTGAATTTCCTCATCGGTTACCGGGGGATCATAGTTGAAGAGTGGTTTGATATTTCTGCACATGAGTATATCCTTTAGAACTTGAGAATCATCCCGTCCTACCCCCCTGCCAGGGCGCCAATGATCCGGAATGGTTCTTCCCCGGAAACTATCTCTTCCGGCAGTGGTGTATCCCCCGATTGATGAGACCAGTCTTCCCCACTGACAAAAAAGCGCACGAAGTCGCGGCGTTTTTTCGTGACATGGTCTCGCACCGTTCCTTGCAACATCGGGTAGCGGCTTTCCAGTGCATCAAGCACACGATTGATCGTCGGTGTTCCATCCACATCCAGGGTGATTTCCCGCTGGGTGTTGGCCAAGCGCCAAAGATGGGTAGGTAAGATGACCCGGATCATGCCAAAACCTGGACTTCTACCGACAACACCTTGGGGAGATTCGACGCGATCGCCTGCCAATGATCCCCTGCATCCGCTGAGGCGTAAACTTGCCCGCCAGTCGTGCCGAAATAGACACCGCAGGGATCGAGCGAGTCAACTGCCATCGCGCTCCGCAAGATATTGACATAGCAATCACTCTGCGGAAGGCCATCGGTGAGGGCTTCCCACTCATTGCCCCCTGTCCGGCTGCGGTACACGCGCAGCTTGCCTTCCGGGGGATAATGTTCGGCATCGCTCTTGATCGGGATCACGTAGATCGTTTCAGGTTCGTGGGGATGAACGACAATCGGGAAGCCGAAATCACTGGGTAGGTCGCCGCTGATCTCGTACCATAAGTCCCCGCCGTTGTCGCTGCGCATCACGTCCCAATGTTTCTGCATAAAAAGCACCTCCGGTCTTGATGGGTGCATGGCGATGCTGTGGACGCAGTGCCCTACCTCGGCGGTCGGATCAGGGAGTTCAAAGTCAGATTTGAGACCGTCAGTCACCGGTTGGAAGGTTTCCCCGCCGTCCTCGCTGCGGAAAGCCCCGGCGGCCGAGATAGCGGTAAATATCCGGTCCGGCTGATTGGGATCGATCAGGATATTGTGCAGGCACATTCCACCTGCGCCTGGCTGCCAGAGATGGCCTTTGGCTTCCCGTAAGGCTGAGAGCTCCTGCCAGGTCTGACCCCCATCCTGAGAACGGAATAACGCTGCATCCTCCACGCCTGCATAGACCGTATCGACATCCACCGGAGAAGGCTCCAGGTACCAGACGCGGGTAAATTCCCAGGGATGTTGTGTGCCGTCGTACCACTGGTGAGTACCAGGGGTGCCCTCATAAACAAACTCGTTGCCGACCGGCTCCCAGGTTTGGCCACCGTCATCCGAACGCTGGATTACCTGTCCAAACCAACCGGTGGATTGAGAAACATAAATCCGGTCGGGATTCACCGGAGACCCCTTGAGATGGTAAATTTCCCATCCCGGGAAATGGGGGCCGCTGACATCCCACTCATTGCGGCTGGGATCCGACGTCAGGATAAACGCGCCTTTTTTTGTTCCCACAAGCACCCGAACTTTACTCATTTTTGTTACCTCCGGAGGTTGAAAATAAATATTTTGGAGAAATCAGCGATAATTGGATATCAGGCTACCCAGTAATGGTCCACACATATTAAAAGAAGTGAACAAATTCTAACAAAGATGACCCTTTTTGTCAAACATTTGTTCTAACTTTGATTCTAATTTCAGTGATTTGAAATTAAGCTTTCAAAGTCCAAATTCTATTTTAAACACTGAGAGCGATCATTGCAAAAAAGATTGGGGTCGGCTAATCCTCTGCAGGTCGAGCGGACAATTCTCCTGCTTCCGTCTGCGATGCCAGCAGCTCGTTTTCCTCGCCTACCCCACTCTGAACCTTTTCAATCTGGTCATGGTCGGGCAGCAGGTCCTCAGCATTGCGGATGGCAGGAATGAAATATCCAGATAGTCCAACCAGCCCAGCCGCGATCCCGCTGAACGTCAGCAGCAGCCCCATTCCAGAGCCAGGGCCTGTCCCGACCAATCCGCCGAAGGTGCTGGACAGCACCGTTTGGGATGTCATCGCAGGTTCCATCACATAGTCGGCCAAAGTTCCGGCAATCACCGGGGCAACCGGTTGGGTAAACCAGGCAATTAACCGCCGGGCAGAGAACACCCTCCCCTGTACATCTGGAGCCACCTTCGCCTGCCAGATGGCCTGGTTGGAGGCATTGATCAGAGCGGCAAAAATGGTCATAAAGATAGCAGCAGGCAGCCACACGGTCAGCCCCTGGCCAACCCCCATCATCGCACCGCCGATACTGGCAAGAATCCAACCCAGCAGCACCCCATGCACCCGGCGTTTAAACCCGCCCCAAGCGCTCATCAAAATTCCACCTGCCACCCCCCCAATCGCCATCGCTGATTGGACCGAAGCAAACAGCAGTTCGTTCATATCTGTGCGAGCCAGGATCATCGGAGCCATGAGTGTAAAGCTGATCCCGGAGAATAAATTGCCAAAGAGGAA
>JABAHR010006617.1_pt1 | contig 15373 bp, 15 predicted proteins | sample 7062101 | NCBI WGS metagenome assembly JABAHR01 (sample SAMN14534553, study PRJNA622989) | marine sediment metagenome | biome: marine biome [ENVO:00000428]; feature: marine pelagic biome [ENVO:01000023]; material: deep marine sediment [ENVO:00002113] | place: India: Gulf of Kutch | collected... | reverse complement strand
CGCGCGAATTCAAACGCTGGGTGCGTCAGAACGAAGTCGTGCGCCTCTATCGAAGCAAGAAGTACCGGCTGACTTCGGAGGCCGGCGAAACCGAGGGCGAGTTCCGGGTGCGGCTGCAGCAGCTCGCCAACGAGAAGCGCGACATCGCGGTCGCGAAGCTGCGCAAGCGCTACGCGTCGAAGGCCACGACGCTCGAGAATCGCCTGATGCGCGCCGAGCAGGCGATCGAGCGCGAGCAGCAGCAGTCGACGAAGAAGAAACTCGACACCGCCGTTTCCTTCGGCACGGCAATCCTCGGCGCAGTGCTCGGTCGCAAACGACTGTCGAGCACGACGGCCTCGAAGATGGGCACGGCGATAAAGAGCGCGTCAGGCGCGAGCAAGGAGGCCGCCGACGTCAAGCGCGCCAAACAGACGGCGGAGAAAGTGCGCAAGGATCTCGAGGCGCTGAACCTCGAGCTCGAGCGCGAAGTCGACGCGCTCGAAGATGCCTACGACGCCCAGGATGAGACGCTCGACGAGATCGAGGTGAAGGCGAAGGTCAGCGACATTCACGTGCCGCTGCTCGGGCTGATCTGGATGCCCTACCGGGACGGCGGCGACGGCCGCTTCGAAGCCGCCTGGGGCTAGGCTACTGCCCCACACAGGCGCCGGCGTAAGCCAGCGGCACCTCGGCGTTCTCGAGCTGGCAGTCGTTCTCGTAAGTCACGCCGTCGAGACCGCAGACCGGCTGATAGATGCGCGGGCAATTCTGACCCTGCGATTCACACAGGCCGGCGTATTGGATGCGCGCGCCGTTTCTTTCCGCGATGCAGGCGTTGCCATAGGTCACCTCGTCGGCGCCGCAGACCGGGACATAGACCGACGGGCAGGGACGCGTATTGCAGGCGCCCTCGGTGACAACGTCGATGCCCGCGGACTGCGCTTCGCAGGTGTTCTTGTAAGTCGTGCCATCCGGCGCGCAGACAGGGATGAACACGTCCGGACAATTGCCGACATCGCAGACGCCTGTGCGCTGCACCGGGATCCGGTCGAAGTCGGCTTCGCAACGATTACGGTAGGTGCGGGCATTGACGCCGCAGACGGGATCGTAATCCGTCGGGCATCCCGTGCCGGCACAGGCGCCGAGGCTGACGACATTGACACCCGCTGCGCTCGCGAGACAGACATTGTCGTAAGTATTGCCGTCCGCGCCGCAAACGAGGTCGATGTCCTCGGGACAGGCCGCTTCCTCGATCGCGCAGGCGCCGGGCGTGACTTCCTCGAGCCCCGCCTCCGCGGCGAAACACTCGTTGGCATAGGTCGTCCCGTCGGCGCCGCAGACAGGTTCGTAGACTTCCGGGCAGCTTGTCGCAATTTCCGGTCGCTCGACGGCTTCTTCCCCTGCCTGCGGGCACTCGCCGCGGCTCGCCACTTCGGTTCCCGCCACGCCGGCCATGCAGTCGTTGCTGTAGGTCCGCCCGTCGACGCCGCAGACCGGGTCGTACTGCATCGTGCATGCAGTGTCCTGGCCGGGCTGGACGCTGTCCTGCGCCGCCGCCGGCAGCGCCGCGAACGCGGTGGACAGGCTCAGCAATGCAAAGAGCCGGGCACGCTTGCGCATTGAAGTATCGACAACAGGCATAGTGCTTTCTGGACAGACGATTACGCGGTTTAGACGCCGATTGTTACAGCTTGTTCACCCGGCGGCCAGATTCGGCATCCTTACATCGGACGAGCGGGCGTCACAAGGGGCCGGCGCGCCATTCTCATCTGACTTAATACGCAATCCCGCGCCGCCGATCAATGTTCGCCGCCAGGCGCCCGCCGACCAGCGCGCTCACCGGCACGAGATCAACGTCATCGAGGCGAGACAGCGCCAGCTCGAGAAAGTCCAGCGTCGCCGGGTAGGGGTGGCCGATGCCGACCGCAAAGCCCTGCTCTCTCGCCAGCGACTTGAGCCGTGCGAATTCCTCGGCAATGGTCGCCGGTTCGGAGTCCGGGTCAAGGAACACATGCCGGCGGAGAGCCGGGATGCCGCGCTCGCGAGCGATCCGCAGGGCAACGCTCTGCGCCGTCGTAAAGCTGTCGATGAAAAACAGGCCACCCTGGCTCAGAATCTCGTCCATCAGCCAGCGCATGTGCCCGGGATGCCGGGTCAACAGGCTGCCACGATGGGTGTTGACCCCGACGATATGCGGGATGGCCGCCAGGTCGTCGCGAATCGATGCCCTGAACTCTTTTTCGTTCATGTCCATGACGAGACTGCCGGGCTCCGACTGCATCCGGTCCGAGGCTGCCTGCAGGGGCAGGTGCAGCAGCACCTCCTTGCCATTGGCGTGCGCCATTTCCGCGAGCCTCGCGGTGTGGGGCGCGCCCGGCAGGATTGCAAAGGCCACGGGGCCGGGCAGCGATACCGCGCGTTCGCCGGCCACTCGTGCATAGCCGAGATCGTCGATGATGATGGCAATGCGCGGCCGTTCACCGGCGGCGGTTGCCGTTGCGGATACCAGCAGCACAGCCAGGCTGGCCACGACGCATCTTTGAGCCAGGGACATTCGATCTAGGGCGTAGGCGAACCGACCGGCGCCCTCGAGTGCATGACAGGCAAATCGCGGATTAGCGACAGGGCCTCGATGAGCTGCGGATCATTCTCCCGGTCCAGGTTGCCGGTGAGGCTCTGGTCGGGGTAGCCGCGCACGCTCTCGACATAGACGTCGGGCGATACGCCGGTTTCGTTGATCGAATCGCCGGACGGCGTGAAGTAATGCGACGTCGTGAGCTTGATCGCGCGCCCCCGCGACAGGGGGGTGACGGTCTGCACCAGGCCCTTGCCGAAGGTCCGCGTGCCGACGATCGTCGCTCGATTGTGGTCCTGCAGTGCCCCTGCGACGATCTCCGACGCGGACGCTGAACCCGCGTTGACCAGCACGACGACGGCGGCGCCATCGAGCACGTCGCCGGCTTTCGCAACCCGCGTAAACCGGGATTCAGGTGTCCGGCCTTTCGCCGAGACGATGACACCTTCATCGAGGAAGAGGTCGGAAACACCGACCGCCGAATCCAGAATGCCGCCGGGGTTGTTGCGCAAGTCGAGAATCAGCCCGCTCAATGCGTCGCCGGAAAGGTGTCGCGCTTCGTCGCTCAGGCCGGCGATCGCGTTCCTCGCTTCATCGGGCGTCGTATCGTTGAACTGGCTGAGCCGCAGGTAGCCGATCGACGAGTCGAGCAGCGCCGTGCGCACGCTGGCTACGCGGATCTTCTGTCGCGTCAGATGAAATTCGAGCGGGTCGTCGAAGTTGTCCCGCCTGACCTTGAGCGCGACCGGCGTGCCGGACGGACCGCGCAGCCGGTCGATGGTTTCATCGAGCCCGTCCGCCAACACCGTGTAGCCGTCGATCTCGATGATTTCGTCGCCGGCCTCGATGCCGGCACGCTGGGCCGGCGTACCGTCGATCGGCGCAATCACCACAATGCGATCTTCCGCCTGGTTGATCTCCAGCCCGACGCCGGAGTAGCGACCGCTCGTGCTGATGCGAATGTTCTGGTATTCGGCCGCGTCGAGAAACTCGGAGTGTCGGTCGAGATCGCCAACCATGCCGCGAATCGCGTTTTCGAGAAGCTCGGCATCGTCGATCGGTTCCACGTAATCACGCTTCACCCGGTCCATCACCTCGGCAAGCAGCCGCGCCTGTTCCCAGGTTAGCTCGCGCGCAGCGGGGCGGTCGCGATCGGCCAGCACCGCGCCGCCCACGGACAGGCTGACACCCAGGATAGTGCCGATCACGACGACCAGTATTCCTCGGGTTTTCAGTGACATAGGCGCTCCGCTACGGCAATTCGATCAGCCAGGGGATAGCCGACAATAGCACAGGAACTGGCGGCCGACGCCTGCCATTTAGTTGGAATTGGGTTGCCGGCTGGCCCACTGCAGGGGATTCTGCGGCCGGGCGCCCTTGCGTATCTCGAAATAGAGACCGGTCTGCGGCTGGCCGCCGCTGTCCCCGACCGTTGCGATCACGTCACCGGGCGCGACCCAGTCGCCGGCACTCTTGAGGGTCGTCTCGTTGTAGCCATAAAGACTCAGGTAGCTCTCGCCGTGGTCGACGATGACGAGCAGCCCCATGCCAGCGAGCCAGTCTGCGAACACCACCCGACCGTGATAGATCGCGCGAACTTCGCGGCCGCGCGGCGCGGCCAGTACGACGCCGTTCCATTTGACCCCGCCGCCGGCGCGCGGCTGGCCGAAATCGTGGATCAAAGAACCGGCAATGGGCCGGGTGAGGCGGCCCTTGTGGTTGCTGAATGGCTCCTCCGAGGTGATCGGGTAATCCGACAGGATGCTGGTCAACTCCGCGATCAGTCGCGCCAGGTCCCGCTCCTCGGCCGCCAGCCGCTCGATCTCGGTTCCTTCCGCCGCGATCTTCGCCTGCAGCGACGCGAGCAGCGTTTGTCGTGCCGCCTGGGCTGTATCGAGGTTCTCCAGCTCGGCCGCCCGTGACTGCGCCAGCGCTGCGAGCCGACCCTCCTCGGCGGCCGCCTGCTCACGCAGGTCCGTCAGCTCGGCGATGTAGCCGTTGACGGTCTCTATGTTGTCGCCGCGATAGTCGCTCATGTATCGGTAGTAGGTGAGCAGGCGCCCCAGCGTCGCGGGATCGTGCTGGTTGAGCAGCAGCTTGAGGCGCTCCTGGCTGCCGGAGGTGTAGGCCGCGACAACCTGCGCCGCGAGCTGTTCCGACTCCGCCGCCAGCTCCGCTTCCCGGCGGACGAGCTTCCCTTCGATCTCGCGCTTTTTGGTTTCACTGTAGTCACGCTGTCGTTCGAGATCGCGCAGGTAGCTGCGCCTCTCGGCGATGAGGCCCTCGGCTTCCTGCAACTCACCCGTCACCCGGTCGCGTTCCTCGGCGCGCTCGTCCATGCTGCGCTTGAGCGCGCTGATCTTTTCCCTGACCTGCTCGAGCTCACGCTCCTTGATCTGCGCAAGGTCAGGATCCTGCGCCGCTGCCCGGGCGGCCAGGACGATCATCAGGAGCAGCGCAAGGACGGAGCGGATCATGGTTTCGAAGTGTAATGGCAACGAACCCCGGTAGACCAGCAGCGGGCCGTGGCTGGTATACTGGTCGTTTGGCCGCGCCAGCCTCGGTGCGACAACGACTCTCGAAGACGCTCTCGGACGATGGAAACCTACCTCGAATTTGCCGGCAATCATCCGGTTTTGGTCAGCGCGCTGCTGTTCAGTTTCTTTATGCTGGTGTTCTCGGAGCTGCGCCGTAAATCGCGCGGCTTGACGCACATCGAGCCCCAGGAAGCGGTCAGGCTGATCAACAACGACGCTGTCGTGATCGACCTGCGCAGCGCCGAGGCATTCGCCAAGGGTCACATCGTCAATGCGCGCAATATTCCGCTCGATGAACTCGATGCGAACCAGGAAAAGATCAACCGCTTCGCGACAAAGTCGATTCTTGCGGTTTGCGACGCCGGCATGAGCAGCACGCGCGCAGTCGACTCGCTCAGGAAATCGGGCCTCGAAAGCGTCTACGGACTGAAGGGCGGCATCGCGGCCTGGAAGGAGGCGAGCCTGCCGCTCGTCACGGCCAAGAAGACGAAGCGCAAGAAATAGGAATTATTGACGGGTCCGCCGGTCCGATGCCTGGCATCGGCGCTCCCGTTTCGAAATCATCAGCCAGGCAGGACGAAGGACATGGCAGAAGAACAACAGGTACCTGACAAGCAGATCGCGATCCAGAAGATCTACATCAAGGACTTTTCTTTCGAGTCGCCCAAAACTCCGCACATTTTCCAGTCGCAGGACTGGTCGCCGAAAACGGACCTCAACCTGCGCAGCGGGCACAAGGCCGTTGCCGACAACACGCACGAAGTCGTCCTGTCGATTACGATAGACGCCAAGGAAGACGACAAGACCGTCTTCCTCGTCGAACTGCAGCAAGCAGGACTGTTCCACATCTCCGGATATACCGATGACGAATTCAAGGCGATCATCGGCAGCTTTTGCCCGAACATCCTGTTCCCTTATGCGCGCGAGTCGATTGCCGGCATGATCACCAAGGGCGGTTTCCCGGAGTTCATCCTGCAACCGATCAATTTCGACGCACTGTACGCGCAGGGGCTCGCCCAGGCGCAGGCGGAGGCCAGCGCACAGCCAACGGAAGGCGACGGCGGCGGTAATACCCACTAGTCGGGCTAGACAAGCGCGCTCATGTCTGCGGAAAGGCCAGCCATTGCAGTCGCCGGCGCCGGGTCCTGGGGCACTGCGCTCGCACTGCAGTTTGCCCGCAGCGGCCGCGAAGTGCGCCTATGGGGCAGGGACGGCGAGCAACTGCGCAAGATGGCCGAGGCTCGCTCGAACGAGCGTTACCTGCCCGGGATCGCATTCCCGGAAAACATCGTGATCGCATCCGAGCTCGAAACCTGCCTCGCCGGCGTGAGGGACGTGCTCGTTGCCGTGCCGAGCCACGGGCTCCGCGAAACGCTGCAGAAGATCAAACCGCTGCTCGAGGACGATGCCAGGGTCTGCTGGGCGACTAAGGGCTTCGAGCTGTCCACGGGCAAGCTCCCGCACCAGGTCGCAAAAGAGATTCTCGGCGAGTCCCGGCCCATGGCCGTCCTGTCGGGCCCGACCTTCGCGACCGAAGTCGGCAAAGGCCTGCCGACAGCCATGACGATCGCCGCCAACGATCCGGAATTTGCCGGCGAGCTCGCCATCACGCTGTCCGGCAACCACTTTCGGGCCTACACCTCGGAGGACATGGTCGGTGTCGAAGTCGGCGGCGCCGTGAAGAACGTCCTCGCGATCGGCGCCGGCATATCGGATGGGCTCGGCTTCGGGGCGAATACCCGCATTGCGCTGATTAACCGCGGCCTCGTCGAGATGACCCGGCTCGGCGTAGCGCTGGGCGCCAGTCATGAAACGTTCATGGGCCTGGCGGGTATGGGCGATCTCGTGCTGACCTGCACCGACGATCAGTCGCGCAATCGGCGCATGGGGCTGTTGCTCGCCGCGGGCAAATCGATCGACGAGGCGCAGGCGGAGATTCAGCAGGTCGTCGAGGGCGTGCTGGCCGCCAAGGCGGTTCGCGAAGTCGCGAGGGCGCATGACGTCGTCATGCCGATCTGCGAAGAGATCTATCGCATCCTTTATGAAGGTGTGTCGCCGCGCGAAGCGGTAGGCGCATTGATGAGCCGCGCGCTGAAGCCGGAATAGAAGCAGCAGCCGGCAGGTATCGCCCGCGCCCAATCAGTCCCCGCCGGCAAAGTCGATCTGTCGCCAGGCTTCATAAATGATGATGGCCGCGGTATTGGCGAGATTGAGGCTGCGGTTCTCGGGGCGCATCGGCAAACGCAAGCGCTGTTCCGGCGGCAAGGCGTCGAGGACGGTTTGCGGTAATCCTCTCGTTTCCGGTCCCAGTAGAAATGCATCGCCCGCTTCGAAATCCGGCGCATCGTGCCGGGTCAGGCCGCGTGTGCTCAGCGCATAGACGGTCGGCTTGCCGATCGCGTCGAGACACGCCTCGAGGCTCTCGTGCGCGCTGATGTCCGCGAACTCCCGGTAGTCGAGGCCGGCGCGCCGCAGTCGCTTTTCATCGAGGTCGAAGCCGAGGGGTTCAACCAAGTGCAGCTTTGTGCCGGTATTGGCGCAAAGGCGTATGATGTTGCCGGTGTTCGGCGGAATCTCCGGCTCGTAAAGAATGAGGCTGAACATGAACGCTGCATCCTTGTTCAGAGGACAGTTTACTGAATTGACTCCTGATTTCAGCCCGTTCCGTTCCCCAATTTTCAATTCAGTAAACTGTCCCCGGAGAAACGGTGTAAGATCGCGCCCCAGCTATGGCCGTTGCTTTGACATCCAATCCGAATCCCCTGCGCACCGACTTCTGTGGTCTCGAGCTCCGCTCGCCGATCGTCCTGCTGTCCGGCTGCGTGGGCTTCGGCGAGGAATATACGCGGATCGAGGGATTCTCCAACACGGACGTCGGCGGCATTGTTCTCAAGGGCACGACGCGCGAGCCGCGGCTCGGTAACCCGCCGCACCGCGTCTACGAAACGCCGATGGGCATGCTGAACGCCATTGGTTTGCAGAATCCCGGCGTCGACAAGGTCGTCGACGACATCCTGCCGGGCCTCGACTTCAGCGAAACCCGTCTCATGGCCAACGTCTGTGGCTCGACGGTCGAAGACTACGAGGTGGTGACGCGGCGCTTCGACGACTCGCCGATCGACGCGATCGAGATCAACATCTCCTGCCCGAACATCAAGGAAGGCGGCGTCTCGTTCGGCAACTACCCGGACATGTCGGCGAACGTGGTCGAAGCCTGCCGGCGGGCCACTGACAAACCGCTGATCGCGAAGCTGTCGCCTAACCAGACTGAGATCCAGGAAAACGCGCGGCTGTGCATCGAAGCCGGCGCCGACGCGCTGGCGGTCATCAATACCGTCATGGGCATGGCGATCGACGCCGAGAAACGCGAGCCGGTCATCGGCAACGTGCGCGGCGGGCTGTCCGGGCCGGCGATCAAGCCGATCGCGCTTCTCAAGGTCCACCAGGTTTACGAGGTTGCAGGACCGCGCAACGTGCCGATCATCGGGCAGGGCGGCATCACGACGGTCGAGGATGCGCTGGAATTCATCATCGCCGGTTCGACGACAATCGGCATCGGCACCGCGCTTTTCTACGATCCGCTGCTCTGCAAGAAGATCAATGCCGGGATCGCCGACTACCTGGCGCGCCACGAGATGGGGTCGGTATCGGAGCTGGTGGGGACGTTAAAGGTTTGATCGCCTGCAGCGCAGGCTCCTACAGCGCTATGAGCACCCTAGGAGCGCTCGCTGAGCGCGATCAAACATCTTATTCTCAGACGACTATCTTGGGCAACACCGGCGACAGGTGCATGAGTCGGTCATAGACCGACGTGCCTGTCGTGGTGGCGACGGTGTTCGGATGAATGTCCGGATGCCCGCCGCCCACCAGCGTCGCGACGTCACCGATCTCGACCTTCTGCTCCTCGCCCACCTCGATGATGGTATGGCTTGCGCTGACCGCGCCGATGACCCGGTAGGACTCGCCGTTGACGACGACCTTTGCGCCGTCGACGGCCGCCCGTGGGTAGCCGTCGGTATGGCCGGTCGGGATCGTCGCCGTCCACGTCGGTTTGTCGGCGATGTAGTTGCGTCCGTAGCTCACGCTGTCACCGGGCCGCAGCTGCGCCACCCTGACGACGCGCGCCCGCAGCCGGAACGCGGGCGTCAGCGCCGCGATGCGGCTCTCCGATTCTGCATCGGAAGGATACGCGCCGAACAGGGCGATGCCCGGGCGCACCTGCTGCAGGTGCGCGTCAGAGAAATTGAACACGGCATGCGACGATGCCGCGTGCAGCGTACCGAGATCGAATCGGTGCTCGCCGGCCACGGCCTCGACGTCGCGAAAGCGCCGTAACTGCTCGACATCGAAGTCACTCTCGGTGAAGCCCGTGAAAGTGCCCGCGACCTCGAGTTCGCGTGTCGCCATGTCATCGAGAACCGTCACCACCCGGTGATAGGGAATGCCCATTCGTCCCATGCCGGTATCGAGGTAAAGCTGCACGGTCGGTCGCTTGCCGGCAGCCGCGCCCGCGGCCTCGATAAGGGCGGCGACGTCGTTCGTGCAGACACTCAGCTGTACGTCACGCCGCACGAGTTCGACGCCGTCGGATTCGGCGAACAGTCCCATCAACAGCACCGGCTTGTCTATGCCGGCTTCTCGCAAGCGCAGCGCCTCCGACGTCTTGACGACCGCGAAACCGGCGATCTGCGGCAGCGGCGCCAGGATCGACGCGACGGTCGCGAGGCCCAGGCCGTAGGCATTGTTTTTAATCACGGCGAGGATCGGCCTGCCGCCGGAAAGACGCGAGATGACCTCGACGTTATCCCGCAATGCGGCCGCGTCGATCTCGAGCCATGGATCGAAGCGGTCGGCCGATACGGTTTGTGCCACCGCCGACAGCGGACCGACAGCCGACGCCGCGCCCAGCCCGGCGAGCACCTCTCTTCGCGTTACGGTCATTTCGCGCTCCCCCTTTTGCTCTCGCGGAAGCATCATCTTAGCGCAGCACGGAGAGTGCGGGGGTTTACTCGAGGTGCAACGCCTTGATCTTGCGAGTGAGCGTATTGCGGCCCCAGCCGAGGAGTTTGGCGGCTTCCTGGCGGTGACCGTTGGCTTTGGCCAGCGCGATGCGAATCAGGGTCTTCTCGAACGCGGGCAGCGCGGCGGACACCAGCGGCTGACCGTCTTCGTCGACGAGTTCCCGCTCGGCCCAGTACGCGAGGCTCTCTGTCCACTCGTCCTCGGCATCCCTGGCGCCTGCAGCCCCACCGAGGTCTTCGGGAATGTCCTGGCCGGTGATCACCGATCCGGGTGCCGTGACCGTCAGGCGGCGGGTCGCGTTAACGAGCTGGCGGACGTTACCTGGCCACTCGTAGTTCTTGAGTATTTCGACGGCATCGTTGTTCAACGTTTTCGCCGCGGCCCCGAGCTCCTTGCCGGCATCGGCCAGGTAATGATTGAGCAACAACGGGATGTCTTCGCGGCGCTGCCTGAGCGGCGGCGTATTGATGCGCATGACGTTCAGGCGATGATAGAGGTCTTCGCGGAAACGACCCTCGCGGACTGCCTTGGCAAGATCCTGGTTGGTCGCGGCGATGACACGAACGTCCACGTGGATCGATGATTGACCACCGACGCGGTAGAACTCCCGCTCGGCAAGCACGCGCAACAGCCGCGTCTGCAGTGCCGGCGACATATCGCCGATCTCGTCGAGGAACAGCGTGCCGCCATCCGCCTGCTCGAAGCGACCGATGCGCCGGCTTTCCGCGCCCGTGAACGCGCCGCGCTCGTGACCGAACAATTCCGATTCCAGGAGTTCCGCAGCAATCGCCGAGGTGTTGAGCGCGACGAAGGGCTTGTCGGCGCGCGGACTGTGTTCGTGCAGCGCGCGTGCAACGAGTTCCTTGCCCGTGCCGGACTCGCCGGTGATCAGCACGGTCATGCTCGACCTGGCCAGTCGACCGATTGACCGAAACACTTCCTGCATCGCCGGCGCCTGGCCGATGAGCGACGGGATTGCGCGCGCCTTGCGGTCGTCGCCCGGCACAGCATGGCCGGCCTGTCGCGCCGCCTTGCGGACCAGTGACACTGCCTCGTCGACGTCGAACGGTTTTGGCAAGTACTCGAACGCGCCACCCTCGTAAGCGGCGACTGCATTCTCGAGATCCGAGTGCGCCGTCACGATGATGACCGGCAATTCGGGCTTGAATCGGCTGAGTCGGTCCAGCAGGGTCAGCCCGTCCATACCCGGCATGCGGACGTCGGTGATCAGGACATCAGGTTCGTCCGCTTCCAGCGCCTCGAGCAGATGCTCACCACGCTCGAACACGCGGGTCTCGATGTCGGCCTGGCGAAGGGCCTTCTCGAGCACCCAGCGAACCGACTGATCGTCATCGACGACCCACGCTGTCAGCGTGTCAGCCATCGTCCGGCTCCTGCCGATCCAGCGGAATCAGTACCTGGAAAACGGTGCGGCCGGGGCGGCTTTCGAATTCGATCAGGCCACCATGTCGGCTGATCAGTTCCTGGGCGGCAGGCAGACCGAGACCGGTGCCGTCAGACCGGCTGGTCACCAACGGATAGAAAACCGAGTCCTGCAGGTCGGGCGGGATCCCCGGACCGTCGTCCTCGATCTCGATGCTGGCAACGACCGGGTGACGCACGTCGCCGATCGTGAAATTCATGACGGCACGCGTTCGCAGCAGCACGCGTCCCTGGCCGTCCAGCGCCGTCATTGCGTTCTGCACCAGGTTCAACAGCGCCTGCACCATCTGGTCGCGATCGAGTTCGATGTCGGGAAGCCCGGCGTCGTAGTCGCGGACGATGCGGACGCGGCTGCTTTCTGCCGGTGTCACCAGGCGGACGACATACTCGATAAGTTCGTGGACATTGACGAGTTGTTTGTTCGGCGGCCCGCCCGGTCCGAGCAGGGTGTCCACGAGGCCCGCGAGCCTGTCAGCTTCGCTGATGATGACGGTCGTGTATTCCTTCAGGTCATCGCTGTCGAGTTGCCGCTCGAGCAATTGGGCAGCGCCGCGCAGTCCGCCGAGCGGGTTTTTGATTTCGTGTGCGAGCTGCCGAATCATCTGCCGGCCGGCGCCATGCTGGATCAACAGCGCGTTTTCGCGGCTGATACGCGAGCGGCGCGTGACGTCCGACATCTCGATGAGCAGGCCGCCGGTCTTTTCGATCGCAGACACCCGACAGTCGACGAGTCGTTCCTCGCTCTGGACTTCCGTGGGCGGCAGCCGCATTTCGTTGGCATAGGTTGCGCCACTGTCGCGAACCCTGTGCAGAATGTCCTTGAGTTCGTCGTCGTCGCCGATGAGTTGCAGCAGCGACTGGCGTGTCGCCCGCGCCAGGCTGATGCCGAGGAGATTTTCTGCCGCCGGATTGAGCCAGTCGATCAGCAGGCTGTCATCGACGATGATGACCGCGGTATTGAGCTGTTCCGCGATGGACGGCCACGGTGGCGGGTCGCCAGAGTCCGGCGACCGCCTCTGTTTCCGGGAATGCCGGTCGCCTAGTTCGCGATCGAGTTCTGCTGCACGTAGAACCGGTTCGGCAGGCTCCGGGCCATCAGTCGGCCCGTTGAGTCGACGATCTCGGCCTGGATGTTGTGCACGCCGCGCCACACTTCCTGGATTTGGAAGTTCGTGCCGCTGACCAGCTGCTGCTCGCCGTCGAAGTAGACCCTGACCTGGTCCTCCGGCCTGAGGGCCGGGCTCACCCGGAGCGCCACGTTCAGAACGCCCTCTATGTTCCACAGCGTCTCTTCCGGCGCCGGTGCAACGACCTCGATGCTGTCGTACTTGAAGACTTCAGGAGGTTCGGCAGTCTCTGCAGCAGCCTGTGACGGTTGCGGCGGCGGCGTGTAAGCCGGCCGCTGGGGGCGTCGGCCATCGGACGGCAGCTGGATCTGCTCGGCGCCCTCGCGCGGTGTATCGGAGTAATGAACCACCCCGTTTTCATCCACCCACTTGTACGCCTGCGCCAGGGCCGCGCCTGCCGCAAGGGCCGCGATGAGTGCGATAAAAGTGCGCATAAGCATGGACTTAGCATATCAGTGCTACTTCGAGTTTGACCAGTGACCGGGCGGCAAAGTGCCGCCCGGATCACATTTTTGCGCCAAATGCCGGGCCCTTGCCCGTCAAGGGCCCGGCAAGCTCGCTAACGAGCCGGTTGCTGCAAAGTCGGGCAACATCGCGTCAAGCCGTCATCTATAAAAATCAGAGACTTACGATTTGCCCGTTCAGCCGTCACAGGCTGTAGTACATGTCGAATTCGACCGGGTGCGTTGTCATTCGCAAGCGCGTGACGTTCTCTCCTTTGAGGTCGAGGTAGGCATCGATCAGGTCGTCAGAGAAGACATCGCCGGCCTTCAGGAAGGCCCGGTCTCCGTCGAGCGCCTCCAGCGCCTCGTCGAGCGAGAAAGCGACCAGCTTCAGGTTCTTCTCTTCTTCCGGCGGCAGATCGTAGAGATCCTTGTCCATCGCGTCGCCCGGGTGAATCTTGTTCTGGATACCGTCGAGGCCGGCCATCATCATCGCTGCGAATGCGAGGTACGGGTTTGCCATCGAATCGGGGAAACGCACCTCGACACGCCGACCTTTCGGGTTCGCCACGTAGGGAATACGGATCGATGCGGAACGGTTGCGTGCCGAGTAGGCGAGGATCGTCGGCGCCTCGAACCCGGGAACCAGGCGCTTGTAACTGTTCGTCGATGCATTCGTGAAGGCGTTCAGCGCCTTGGCGTGCTGGATGATGCCGCCGATGTAATACAGCGCGATGTCGGACAGGCCGCCGTAGCCGTCGCCGGTAAACAGGTTCTGCCCATCCTTGAACAACGACTGGTGAACGTGCATGCCGTTACCGTTGTCGTTGACCAGCGGCTTCGGCATGAAAGTCGCGGTCTTGCCATAGCTGTGCGCGACGTTGTGCACAACGTACTTCAGGATCTGCACTTCGTCGGCCTTGCGCACGAGGGTGTTGAACTTCACGCCGATTTCGCACTGCCCGGCGGTAGCTACCTCGTGGTGATGAATCTCGGTCTCCAGCCCCATCTCGTCGAGCGCGAGACACATGGCTGAACGGATATCGTGCAGGGAGTCGACCGGCGGCACCGGGAAGTAGCCACCCTTGACGGCCGGCCGATGTCCCGTGTTCGAGTCTTCGTAGCTGCGACTCGTGTTCCACGCGCCTTCGGACGAATCGACCGAATAGAACGCTCCCTGCATGTTGTCGTCCCAGCGGACGTCGTCGAAGACGAAGAATTCGTTTTCCGGACCGAAGTAGGCGTCGTCGGCGATGCCGGTCGAGCGCAGATAGGCCTCCGCGCGTTCTGCCAGCGAGCGCGGGCAACGATCGTAGCCCTGCATCGTGGCCGGCTCGATGACGTCGCAACGCAGGTTCAGGGTCGTGTCCTCGGAGAAGATGTCAATGACCGCGGTCGACGGATCCGGCATCAGGATCATGTCCGACTCGTTGATGCCCTTCCAGCCCGAGATCGACGAACCGTCGAACATCTTGCCGTCCTCGAACAGGTCTTCGTCGACCGTGTGAGCGGGCACGGTTACGTGTTGTTCCTTGCCTTTCGTATCCGTGAAACGCAAGTCGACAAACTTCGCTTCGCTTTCCTTGATAAGGCCGAGTACCTCTTTGGGCTTCATTTCAGTATTCCTCCAACAATCATGCGCAAAAACCGCCCGGCACCGCCGGGCCCATTGCGGTCATAAGTGCAGTTTCCGTGCCAAAATGGTGCAATGTGTAAGTCATTGTTTTCATTAGGGACAGCCTGGAGCTGCCCCCAAGTGTTGCACCATTATAGTGCAGGAGGTCGTAGCAGCGCACCATTATTGTGCAACACCGGCCCGCGCCGGATGAACACGTTCTGCGGAATCTCGTTTCGGCGTCCCTGCCCGGCTCGAATCGCCTGTCTTTTCGGGTGATTGCGGCCGGGGTGCGGCGGGCGGGGCATTTCGCGACCGAAGTAAGGCGCAGCGGAGCGAGCCATGAGGGAGCGCAATGTGCTGTCCGCCGGACCATGTATCACTCTCGCCACCTCCTATATACTTCGCGGGTTTGGACCCTGTGATTCCCCAATGAGTAAGGAAAAGTCGTCCGGAGTACTCAGCTTTCAGGACCTGATCCTCAAGCTGCAGCAGTACTGGGCGGAGCGCGGCTGCGTCATTATGCAGCCCTACGACAAGGAAATGGGTGCGGGCACATTCCACCCGGCAACCTTCTTACGCGCGATCGGCCCGGAACCCTGGTCGGCGGCCTACGTGCAGCCGTCGCG
>JABAHR010000039.1_pt6 | contig 15391 bp, 10 predicted proteins | sample 7062101 | NCBI WGS metagenome assembly JABAHR01 (sample SAMN14534553, study PRJNA622989) | marine sediment metagenome | biome: marine biome [ENVO:00000428]; feature: marine pelagic biome [ENVO:01000023]; material: deep marine sediment [ENVO:00002113] | place: India: Gulf of Kutch | collected... | reverse complement strand
GTGATCTGGCCGTCGCGCTCGCGGTGGTACAGTGCCGGCAGCAGCTTGCGCATGGCCAGGTCACCGGTTCCGCCGAATATGACGAGGTCGAACACATCGACCGGTACGAAGTTTGCCATCGGGATACCCTCGTTGAAGCTGAAATTTTACTACAGATTGTCCCGCTTTTGGCAAATTTTTCTGGATTCTACGCAAATAATATTGTAGTTTTACTACATGTTGAACCGGATACAGCAACAGGCCGGGCTCTTGAGCCGCGCCGAGAAACGCGTCGCCGACTGGGTCGTGGCGCACCCGCGGCAAGCGGCCGATGCGACGCTGGCCGAGGTCGCGCGGGAGTGCGGTGCCAGCGAGCCGACTGTCATCCGCTTCTGCCGCCGGGTGGGGCTGTCGGGTTTCCGCGAGCTGACTATCCGCCTGACCGAGGCGCTCAGCCGCCCCGACCGTTACGTCCACCGGGACGTCAACGCCGACGATGCGACCGCCGACGCAGTCAACAAGGTACTCGACGCGGCGATATCGTCGCTGCTCGACATGCGCGCACAGCTGTCTTCGATGCCCGTCGACGAGGCAGCGGCCGTCCTCCTCGACGCCCGGCAGATCACGTTCATCGGGCTCGGAGCATCCGGGCACGTTGCCACGGATGCCTGCCACAAGTTCTTCCGGCTCGGCACGCCGTGCAATGCTCATACGGATACGCCCAGCATCCTGCAGGCGGCAGCCATAGCGGGAACCGGTGACGCCCTCGTGATCGTCTCGCATCTCGGCGGGTGGCCGGAACTCGACCGCGCCGCGGCCGCTGCCCGGGAAAACGGCGCGACGGTGATCGCCCTGACCAATCCTGCGTCGCGGCTTGCGCGTGCCGCGACGCTCGTTTTCGGCTGGGACCCGCACGAGGACACCAGTGTCTACACACCGATGAGCTCACGGCTCGCGCAGCTCGCGCTCCTCGACGCCCTGTACGTTGCGTTCGCGCTGTCGCTCGGCGACGTCGCCGCCGACAAGCTCCGGCACAGCAAGAACGCTTTGCGCCAATACTGAGCCGCCGACTCTCTCAAGTGCCGGATTGCAGCATGGCTAGGTAGTTCCCCGCATTGCTGTTTCTGGTCACTTCAAGCACAAAGATGGCAAGCGTAAGTGAAGGGTGGATGTTCCGCCCAGGGAGCACGAAATGCGCAGGTATCTCGTTTCCGTTCTTGCAATATTGTCGCTGGCCGTCTCCGCTGCTGCAGTCGCCGGCAGTTACGAGGACGGGCGTGCGGCGTACGATGTCGGCGACTTCGAGAAGGCCATGGCCACCTGGGCGCCCGCCGCGGAAAGCGGTGACGCCGATAGCCAATACGGCATGGGCCTCCTGTACTCCGAGGGAATCGTTGTCCCGATGGACGACATCCAGGCCCTGCACTGGTTCGGGCTCGCGGCCGACCAGGGACACGGCGAGGCCCAGTACAAGCTCGGCGTCATGCACGCCAACGGCTGGGGCGTGCCGATGGACGAGGCGGAGGCCATGAATTGGTACTTGCTGGCCGCCAATAACGGCGTCACTGCCGCCCAGGTCAGCCTGGGCACCATGTACCAGAACGGTTTCAGCGTTGCCCAGAACACGATCGAAGCACTCAAGTGGTTTACGATCGCCGTCAGGCTCGGCAACGACGACGCCCGCGTCCATCAGGAATACCTGGCCGAACGCATGCCGCCTGGAGAACTGGCGAAGGCGGATGCCGAGACCAATACCTGGTTCAACGATCACCAGACAATGCTGGCGGAATCGCGCTAGCGGTCACGATCGCCCATAGGACGGCCACCCGCCGTCCACCTTTTTCGGGGCGCCCCAACGGCGCCCCGAAACGCATGGCAAGCGGCCGGCATTGCCCGCCAAAGCGGCTACAGGCGCCAAAAAAGCGTCCTCCTGCCGCCTTTGCGAGCAGGAATTGTGATAAAACGTTTCACCAAGCCCAGCGCTGCAGCGTCAGTTCGCCCAATGAAAGTCGAGAACCCCACGTCGCGCGACATAGCCGACATCGCCGGAGTCTCCCAGGCGACGGTGTCTCGTGCGCTGCGCAACAGCCCGCTGGTGAGAAAGGAAACGCGTGACCGCATCCAGGCGATCGCGCGGGAACTCAACTATTTCGTCAATCGTAACGCGGCCGGCCTGCGTACTCATCAGAGCAACACGATCGCGCTGCTGTTGTTCGATGACGCTAGCGACACCGATACACGAATGAACCTGTTCCTCATGTCGCTTCTCGATAACATCGTCCGCATCGCAGCCGGTCTCGGTTACGACGTACTCGTCTCGCTGCAACAGCTGAGCGACGACTGGCATATCCAGTACCAGGCGAGTAACCGGGCCGACGGCCTGATCCTGCTCGGCTACGGCGATTACATGGAATACCGGGAGAAGCTGACCGCGCTCGCCGACGCCAACACCCGCTTCATGATCTGGGGACCGCTGATCCAGGACTTCCCGGGCCGGACTTTCGGTTGCGACAACGAAAGCGGCGGATACCAGGCGACGAAGCACCTCACGAGCCTCGGCCGCTGCAACATCGCTTTCATCGGCAGCAAGTCGCGGCGTAGCCCGGAACACGGTGCGCGGCATGCAGGTTATCGCCGCGCGCAGCAGGAAGCCGGCGTGGAGTGCAACGAGCGCCTGCGCTTTGCCGCCGACAATTCGGAGCACCAGGGCTACCAGGCAACGATGCAACTGCTCGAGAGCGGAGAGCCTTTCGATGCGATCTTCGCGGGCACGGACCTGATCGCGATCGGCGCGATGCGCGCCCTGCAGGACACGGGCAAGCGCGTGCCCGAGGACGTGAGCGTCGTCGGTTTCGACGACATGCCGCTTGCGGCCTACGTGTCACCGGCTCTGACAACCGTGCAACAGAATTCCCGATTGGGCGCCGAGGGCCTCGTGACCGGTATCGTCGGGCTCATCAAAGGCGAGCCGGTCGAATCGACGCTCATGGAGCCAAAGCTCATCGTCCGCGAATCCTGCGGCGCCGTGAACTTCTGACGCAGCGCGACACCCGCTTATTGCGGCTCCGCCGCCTTGTCGACCAGCAGCACGGCAATCCCTGACACGATCATCAGCACGCCCCCCGTAACCAGCCCGAAGATACTGGCCTGGCCAAAGAACTCCCGGATGACCAGGCCCAGGATACTCGCGGCAACCAGCTGCGGAATCACGATGAAGAAATTGAAGATGCCCATGTACACGCCCATCTTGTGCGCCGGCAGGTTGCTGGACAGCAGCGCGTACGGCAGCGACAGGATCGACGCCCAGGCGATACCGACGCCGATCATGGGGATCAGCAACAGCTTCGGGTCGGAGATGAAATAGAAGCTCATCAGGCTGACGCCGCCGATCGCCACGTTCAGCATGTGCGAGACCCGGCAGCCGAGGCGCCCCGCGACGAACGGTATCGCGATCGCCGCGAGCGCCGCGAACCCATTGTAGGCCGCGAACAGAACGCCGACCCAGTCCGCGCCGTTGTTGTACGCCACCGAACTCGTGTCCGACGTGCCGAAATGATGGCTGGTCACGGCGGCCGTACCGTATATCCACATGGCGAACAGGGCGAACCAGGAGAAGAACTGCACGATGGCCAGCTGGCGCATCACCCTGGGCATGTGGAAAAGGTCGTGCACGATCTCGTACATGCCGTTTTTCGTGTTCCCGGCGCGCTGCATGAATGCCGTGATCACCTGCAGCAAGCCGAACGCGACGAGGCCGCCGGCGAGGATGTAGAGCTGCTTGTCGAGCCCGTTCTGCAGGATCACGAACCAGCCGGCGACGCCGGTGGCTGCCCAGGCGATGCCGCCCTTCATGTACTTTTCCGCGGGGCGCAGCGAGGCGTCTTCGGCGACGTGCTGCGGCGGCCTTGCGGCGTCGAATTCGGCGAGTTGCTGCGGTGAATACTCCCGGGTACGCAGCACCGTCCACATGACGGCCGCAAAGAACACCGCCCCGCCCAGGTAGAACGACCACTTGACGGAGTCCGGGATCTGTCCGGGCGGCGCCGTGTTACTGATGTCGAACCAGTTGGTCATCATGTAGGGCAACGCCGACGCGACGACCGCGCCGATGCCGATGAAGAAGCTCTGCATCGCGAAGCCCGTCGTGCGCTGGCGTTCGGGCAGCATGTCGCCGACGAATGCGCGGAACGGCTCCATCGAGACGTTGATACTCGCGTCCATCACCCACAGCATGCCAGCCGCTATCCAGAGCGTCGGTGAATTCGGCATCACGAAGAGCGCCAGCGAGGCAAAGATCGCGCCGATCGTGAAGTACGGCCGGCGTCTCCCGAAGCGGCCCCAGGTGCGGTCGCTCATGTAGCCGATGATGGGCTGAACGATGAGTCCCGTCAGCGGCGCGGCCACCCAGAGTATCGGCAGGTCGTCGATCTCCGCGCCCAGCGTCTGGAAGATGCGGCTGACGTTGGCGTTCTGCAGCGCGAACCCGAACTGGATGCCCAGGAAGCCGAAGCACATGTTCCAGATCTGCCAGAAGGAAAGCGGTGGCTTCTTTTTCATTACCGTGTTGCTCAATCGTCGGGCCGCAGCCGAACTGCTGCGCCACCCCCTGCGCCAAGCCTGAGTTCCAGTGAATCCTTAGCGCTTACCGAACGCTCCTCGATCACGACGTCGTAGGGAGCCGATTCCCAGTCGGCGTCGTCACCGTCGCGATAAATCGTCGCGATGTAACGCCTGTCCGGTTCGAGGAACGAGAGCGGGAAGGCGATAGCCTTCGGCCGGTCGCCGCTGATCGCGCCGACGTACCAGTCGTCGCCGCCGCGTTCCTGTCTTGCGAACACCGCGAACTGCCCGACCTCCCCGTCCAGCGCGATGCTCTCCTCCCAGTCGGTCGGTACGTCCTTGATGAACTGGAACGCGTCCGGCCGCTGCTCGTAGTTCTCGGGCAGATCCGCCGCCATCTGGATCGGGCTGTAAAGCACCACGTAGAGGGCGAGCTGGTGGGCAAGCGTCGAGGCGACGCGGAAATCGGACCCCGTTCCCTGGTGCAACAGGTCGAAGATGCCCGGCGTGAAATCCATGGGGCCCGACAGCATGCGGGTAAATGGCAGGGTCACGTTATGGCTCGGCGGGTTGGGCGACGCCCATGCCGCATTGTATTCCTGCCCGCGCGCGCCTTCCCGACTGATCCAGTTCGGGTAGGTCCGGCGCAGACCCGTGTCCTTGACCGGCTCGTGGGTATTGATGCTGATCTTGCGCTTCGCGGCTTCCTCGAGCACGCGGATGAAGTGCCCCGTCGCAAACTGGCCATCGTGCCATTCGTGCTTGTCGATGCCGTCATCGACCCGGACCAGCCCTCCCCCGTCCGCCACATAACCGGTTTTCACCTGCCGCACGCCGAGCGACTCGTAAAGGTCGAACGCAGCGCCCATCTGCCGCTCGTAGTTACTGACGTGACCCGAGGTCTCGTGGTGTCCCACGAGCCGCACGCCTTTGTCGCGCGCATAGCCGGCCACAGCCTCGATATCGAAGTCGGGATACGGCTTCGTGAAATTGAAGACCGCGCCATTTGCAATCCAGTTGCCGTCCCAGCCCGTGTTCCAGCCTTCGACGAGCACGCCGTCGAAACCGTGTCTCGCGGCGAAGTCGATGTGACGCCTGGCTTCGGCCGTCGTCGCGCCGTGCTCGGGACCCGAGCCCCAGGTCTTCTCGTGCAGGTGCATCCCCCACCAGATCCCGACGTACTTTCCGGGCTCTACCCAGGACACGTCACCGAGCTTGTTGGGTTCGTTTAGGTTGAGGATGAGGTCCGAGTTCAGCAGGCCCTTTGCGTCCGGCGACACCTGGATCGTGCGCCACGGTGTGACGAACGGCGCGCGGGTCCTGACGCGGATGCCGTCGGACCACGGCGTCAGGTTGGTCTTGAGTAGGCCGCCGCGGCGCCTGTCCAGGACGTACGCCGCGTAATCGACGAGCGCGGCCTCGTGTATGCTCAGGTGGACGCCGCCCGGGACCCGCACCGTTACCGGCGTATGCGCAAGCCCGATGTCCATCACGGGTGTCTCGTTGTACAGGAACTCGTAACGGTTCCAGCCGCGTCCAGGGATCCACCAAGCAGTTGCCTCCGGGGCCAGATGGAACTCGGTCAACTCGTCGACGATCTCGACGTCGGCATAGCCGCCCTGCTCCGGCACCTCGTACCGGAAGCCGACACCGTCATCGTACACCCGGACACGTAAGCCGATCTGGCGCGCCGGCGCGTCGGCCTGGAACAGCACGAACAGCTCGTTGTAGTGGTCACGGACCCGGCGGCGCTCGCCCCACGGTTGCTGCCAGGTACTGTTACCGCCGCTACGTACGGAACGCATGATGCGCAGGCCAGTATCGAAAGCATGGTGATCGGCAAAGCGCATCCCGAGCCGCGACTCGCGGACCACGCGTTCCCCGCGGTAGCTGACGCTGTAGCGCGGTACCCCGTCGTCGTCGACATCGACGGAGAACGTGATGCGGGTGTCTGGAGATTGAACTTGCAGCGCCAATGCCGGAGTCGCGAGCAGCGAAAACAGTAACAGGGTCGGTATAGCCTTCACGACAGGTCCGGTTCTACATCGCCGGCGCTTTGCAGTGCGAGTCCAGGTACTTGCGGTGATCGGGCATGACAGCGGCCGCCTCCGCCATGACGCGCCGCAGGCTCTCCAGGCGAGCATGCGCGTCGACGTTGCCGCGCTGGTCGACGAGCGGGTCGTATCGTTCCGGCATCACGAACTGCCCGATGAATACCGCGAGCCAGCTCGGGTTCTGGAACAGCTCGATGCCCGGCGAAACGATACGTCCGTAAGCGCGGAAATGGTCGATCTTGTAACGCAGCGAATCGGGTATCGACATCGAGGCACAGTAACGCCACAGCTCGGTTTCGTCGCGCTCGGTGGCATGATAGTGCAGCACGAGAAAATCCCGCACGGTCTCGTATTCGAGGCGCGTGAGCCGGTTGTACTCCTCGATCGCCAGGGGATCGAGATTGCGATCAGGGAACAGCGCCAGGAACCGGGTAATGCCGGTCTGAATAAGGTGGATGCTCGTCGACTCGAGCGGTTCCATGAATCCGGCGGCGAGGCCGATGGCCAGGCAGTTGCGATTCCAGAACTTCTTGCGGCGCCCGGTCGTGAAACGCAGCACTCGCGGCTCCGTGATCGGCTCGCCGTCGAGGTTGGCGAGCAGCTTCGCGGCCGCCTCGTCTTCACCGATGAACTTGCTGCAAAACACATAGCCGTTGCCGATGCGATGCTGCAGCGGGATGCGCCATTGCCAGCCTGCCTCGTGCGCCGTCGAGCGCGTGTAGGGCGTAAACTCACCGCCGTGCGTGCACTGTACGGCGGCCGCCCGGTCGCAGGGCAACCAGTGCGTCCAGTCCTCGTAACCGGTCTCGAGCGCGTCCTCGATCAGCAACCCGCGGAAGCCCGTGCAATCGATATAGAAGTCGGCTTCGACCGTCCTGCCGTCGTCCAGCGTGACGCGCACGATGTTGCCGGCCTCGGGATCGAGACACACGTCGACGATTTTGCCTTCCATGCGCTGCACGCCGCGTTGCTCGGCATAACCGCGCAGGTATTTCGCGTACAGCCCGGCATCGAAGTGATAGGCGTAGTCATAGGTCGACTGCACCATGCGCGGATCCTTCAGCGGCCGCTCGAACTTGCAGCGCGATGCCGCGGCCCATGCCATCGAGCAGTCATCGAGCGAACTTTCATCGCCCTCCGCACGCGCCTTCAACCAGTAATTCGCGAACGGAACGATATCGAAATCGGCGCCGAACGGACCGAACGGATGGAAATAACGGTGGCCGTTGCGCCCCCAGTTGACGAACTGGATACCGAGCTTGTAAGAGCCCTGCGTGTGGCGCATGAACTCGTACTCGTCGATGCCGAGGCGCTGGTTGAACAGGCGGATAGGCGGTATCGTCGCTTCGCCGACGCCAACCGTGCCGATCAGCTCGGATTCCACCAGCGTAATCCGGCAATCACCCCTTACCGCGTGCGCCAGCGCCGCGGCAGCCATCCAGCCGGCCGAGCCGCCGCCGATGACGGCGATGTGCCGCAGACTGTCTTTACTCCCTGACATTCCGGCAGTTTATCAACAAGCCCCGAACCGCAGCGGATGAATACGTATTCACATCGTCCCGCCGTGATGTGCTTCCGCTATAGTGATCCCCCGGGATTCGACGGACCATCGAACGACGACCAGGAGACATCATGCGAGCAACCAGTTTGGCCGTTCTTGCCTGCCTTTTGGCAGCCTTCGCGGCAGCGAGTGACGCCCAGGAGATCGAACGCGTCGAGCCGCCGTTCTGGTGGACCGGCTTCGAACACCGCGAGCTGCAGCTGATGCTTCACGGCAACAACATCTCGTTGCTGACGCCCGAGCTCGCCCATCCGGGCGTCTCTATAAGCAGGGTCGTGCGTGTCGAGAGCCCGAACTACCTGTTCCTGTACCTCGACGTCGCGGCTGACGCCGAGCCGGGCACATTCGACATCGCCTTCTCGGAAGACGACTACCGCTTTACGCGCACCTATGAACTGCGGCAAAAGAGCACGGATCCTGGCCACACCAGGGGATTCACGTCCGCCGATGCGATCTACCTCGTCATGCCGGACCGTTTCGCGAACGGTGACCCGAAGAACGACGAATTCTACTTCCTGGACGACAAGCTGAACCGGGAAGATCCCTACGGCCGCCATGGCGGCGACCTGCAGGGCATCGAAGACCACCTCGACTACATCGAGGACATGGGCTTCACCTCCGTATGGCTCAACCCGGTCCTCGAGAACGCCATGCCGGTGGCCTCGTATCACGGCTACGCGACAACGGACTACTACACCGTGGACCCGCGATTCGGTACCAACGAGCAGTTCCGCGAACTCACCGCGAAGATGAAAGCCCGCGGCATCGGCATGATCATGGACCAGATCATGAACCACATCGGCAGCGGGCACTGGTGGATGGAGGACCTGCCCACCAGCGACTGGCTGAACTTCCAGGGCGACCCGGTCATGACGAGTCACCGGCGCACGACCAACATCGACCCGTACGCGTCAGAATACGACAAGAAGCAGCATGCCGGCGGCTGGTTCGTCGAATCCATGCCGGACCTGAACCAGCGCAATCCGCTGCTCGCCGATTACCTCATCCAGAATTCGATCTGGTGGGTCGAGTACCTCGGCCTGCAGGGCATCCGCATGGATACCTGGCCTTACCCCGACAAGCATTTCATGAGCGAGTGGAGCCGGCGCATCATGCAGGAATACCCGGACTTCAACATCGTGGGCGAGGAATGGAGCGAACTGCCGGCCGTCACCGCTTACTGGCAGCGCGGTCAGCGCAATCATGACGGCTACGTCTCCTACCTGCCCAGCGTCTTCGACTTCCCGGTGCAGGGCGCTGTCACGCGGGCCCTGATGGGCGACCCGTCGAGTTTCAATGGCGTCTGGACGTCGCTGTACGAACTCGTCGGTCTCGATTACCTGTACCCGGACCCGATGAACCTCGTGATCTTCCCGGACAACCACGACATGGACCGCATCTACACTCAGCTCGAGGAGAACTTCGACCTGTACAAGATGGCGATGGCCTACTACGCGACCATGCGCGGAATCCCGATGTTCTTCTACGCGGACGAAATCCTCGCCTCGCACATGGGCACCAGCAGCCACGGCGCGCTGCGCAGCGACTTTCCCGGCGGCTGGGACGGGGATACGGTGGACGCCTTCGCCGGCGAAGGCCTTACCGATCAACAGCGCGAGGCGCAGCAATTCTTCAAGGCGCTCCTCAATTGGCGCAAGAACAGCCCGACGATCCATCACGGCAAGTTCATGCATTTCGCCCCGATAAGGAACGTCTACGTTTACTTCCGCTACGACAGTGACAACACGGTCATGGTCGTGCTGAACCGCGACGAGGAGATGATCACGCTCGAGACCAGCCGTTTCGCCGAGCGGGTCGGCGATGCGACACACGGCACCGACGTGATCAGCGGAAAGCGCTTCAGCATCGAGGAGTCGCTCGTGCTCGCGCCGCGCTCGGTGCTGATCCTGGAGCTGGAGCAATAGCCCGTGACGCCACCCGGTAGGAGCGGTTCGCGAACCGCGATGGCGGCGATGCTGTTGCTGTGCGCACAGGCTGCCCTCGCCGATTTTGGCAGTTACGAAAGTCACGCGCTCGTGGGTCAGGAGCTCGTCGTGCAGACGAACATCGGCGAGATGAGCATCACCGCAGTCGACAACGCCGCATTCGAAGTCCACTACCGGGAACGCGGCGTCAGGCAACTACCCTCTTTCGCCCTCGACGGCGCGCCGGCCGAACTGACGGCCGCTGTGGTCGATCATGGCGATTCCCTCGAATTCACGATCGACCGACTGAGCGCCATTGTCGATAAAGCACCGGTTCGCGTGCGCTTCGTGCGCGACGGTCAGCCGCTCGTCGCGGAAGAGCACGGCTACTATGCGCTCGAAACCCTGCGCGGTTTCCGGTTCGCGCTGGATGACGGCGAAAAGCTGCTCGGCGGCGGTCAGCGCGTGCTCGGCATGGACCGCCGCGGCCGGCGCATGCCGCTCTACAACAAGGCGGCCTACGGCTACACCACGGAAGACAAGGACCAGATGTACTACGGCCTTCCGGCCGTGCTGTCGAGCGACAAGTACATCATCGTTTTCGACAACTCCGCGAGCGGCTGGCTCGACATCGGCGCCACCGAGCCGGACGTGCTGGACTTCCAGGCCGTTGCGGGGCGAACGGCTTACCTGCTTGTCGCCGGCGACAACTACCCGGAGCTCATCGGCAACTACACCGATATCACGGGACGGCAGCCGCTGCCGCCGCGCTGGGCGTTCGGCAACTTCGCGTCACGCTTCGGCTATCGTACCGAGAAGGAGACGCGCGATGTCGTGCGCAGATTCCGACGCCAGGATATCCCGCTGGATGCCGTGGTCCTCGACCTGTACTGGTTCGGCCCCGCGATCCGGGGCTACATGGGCGATCTCGATTGGGACAGAGAGGCTTTTCCCGACCCCGAGAAGATGATCAGCGATTTCGCTGGGGACGGCGTGCGCACGATCACGATTACCGAACCCTTCGTACTTCGCACGTCGTCGAACTGGCAGGACGCGGTCGACAACGACGCCCTCGCCCGCAGTGTCACGGGCGAGCCGCGCCGCTTCGATTTCTACTTCGGCAACACCGGCCTCATCGACGTGTTCGACGCAAACGCGCAGCAGTGGTTCTGGCAGTTCTACGAGCGGCTCTTCGAGCAGGGTATCGCGGGCACCTGGGGCGACCTGGGTGAACCGGAGGTGCATCCTGCCGATGCGCTGCACCGCCTCGGCGTTGCCGGCATCGACGCGACAGCGGACGAGATCCACAATGCCTTCGGCCACGTCTGGGCGAAGCTCGTGTTCGAGAACCAGGTTCGACGCTTCCCGGACATGCGGCCGCTGATCATGATGCGCTCCGGCTTTGCCGGCTCGCAGCGCTACGGCATGGTACCGTGGACCGGCGACGTCGATCGTTCCTGGGGCGGGCTCAAACCGCAGGTCGAGCTGTCATTGCAGATGGGTCTGCTCGGACTCGCCTACACCCACTCGGACCTCGGCGGTTTCGCGGGCGGCGAGACGTTCGACAAGGAGATGTACATCCGCTGGCTGCAGTACGGCGTCTTCCAGCCCGTGTACCGCCCGCACGCACAGGAACACATTGCGCCCGAGCCCGTGTTCCACGATCGGCAGACGCGGCGGATCGTCGGCGACTACATCCGGTTGCGTTATCGCATGCTGCCCTACGTATACACGCTGGCCTGGGAAAACACGATGACGGGCATGCCGCTCATGCGTCCCCTTTTCTTCGAAAACGAAGACGACCCGTCCCTCATCGACGAGAAGGATGCGTATCTCTGGGGGGATGCATTCCTCGTGGCGCCGGTCACCGACCCCGGCGTCGACAGCGTGAACGTCGACCTGCCACCTGGCGCCTGGTTCGATTTCTGGGACGGTACCCGCTACGAGGGCGGACACACCGCGCGCGTGGGCGTCACACTCGAGACGATACCGGTGCTTGTCCGCGCCGGTTCTTTCGTGCCGATGACCGGAGAGATACAGACGACCCGTGACTATACAAGTGAGAAACTCACGGTGCACTACTACGCCGATGGCAGCGTCGATCGATCGACGGGCGTGATGTACGAAGACGACGGTGTGAGCCGTACCAGCCTCGCGGACGGCCGCTACGAGCTGCTGAACTTCGCCGCCGATCACGCCGGCAACACGCTCGCCATCGGCCTCGAGCGTTCCGGCGGCAGCTACGAGGGCATGCCGTCGGAACGCGAGCTCACGCTGGTGGTGCACAACTGGACGAGGGAGGTCCGCTCGGTGCGATACGGTGACAGGGCAGTTCCGTTGCGCAGAAAGCTGCGGCGCAACGGCGACTCGGCCGTTTACGACGCGGAGCGCCAGCGGCTGAGTATCCGCGTGACCTGGGATCACGCGCCGGTGCAGCTAACCGTCGAATGAGGTGACGACTTGAGCCGAGCACAGCTCAAAGCGCTGGTATTCACCGCAACCCTGGCGGCGGCAGCCGCGACCGAGGCAATCGCGTCGGGCCCGGAGGAGGAATTACGCATGGGCAAACCCGTGGTTTACCAGGTATTCACGCGGCTGTTTGGTAACAAGGTCGAGACGAACAAGCCCTGGGGAACCATCGAGGAAAATGGCGTTGGCAAGTTCAACGACTTCACCGACGTGGCGCTGGAACGCATTCGCGAACTGGGCATCAGCCATATCTGGTATACCGGCGTGCCGCATCATGCCGTGATCCGCGACTACGCGGACTTCGGCATAAGCTCCGACGACCCCGACGTCGTGAAGGGGCGTGCCGGTTCGCCGTATGCCGTCAAGGACTACTACAACGTCAACCCGGACCTCGCCGTGGACCCGGCTAAGAGGCTCGAGGAATTCGAGGCGCTGATCGAGCGCACCCACGACCACGGCATGAAGGTCATCATCGACATCGTGCCGAATCACGTGGCGCGCGCATACGAATCCGTATCCAAACCCGATGGCGTCGAGGATTTCGGTGCTAGCGACGATACCTCGGTGGAATGGGCTCGCGACAATAACTTCTATTACGTCGTCGGCGAGGACTTCGAGGTGCCCGAATCGCCTGACGGTTATGCGCCGCTGGGCGGCGACCCGCACCCGCTCGCCGACGGGCGCTTTGACGAGTCACCCGCGAAATGGACCGGCAACGGCGCGCGTGCCGCACAGCCCGCTTTCGACGACTGGTTCGAGACGGTCAAGGTCAACTACGGCGTGCGCCCGGACGGCAGCTACGCCTTCGACACGCTGCCGGAAGAAGCCCGCGGCTGGTCCATCGCCCGGCACGCGGAATTCTGGCGNNGCCTTCGATACCCTGCCGGACGAGGCGCGCGACTGGACCATTGAAGAGCATGCGCGATTCTGGCGCGGACGCGACGTGCCGGACAGCTGGACGAAGTTCCGCGATATCGTGCTGCACTGGACGGGCAAGGGCGTGGACGGCTTCCGTTACGACATGGCGGAGATGGTCCCGGTCGAGTTCTGGAGTTACCTGAACTCGTCGATCAAGGCGGTGAACCCGGACGCGTTCCTACTCGCCGAAGTCTACAACCCGTCGCTTTACCGAGATTACATCCGGCTCGGCCGCATGGATTACCTGTACGACAAGGTGGGCCTCTACGACACGCTGAAGCCGATCATGCAGGGCAAGGAGAGCACCGACGCGATTGCGCCCGTGCATGCGGAGGTCCTCGACATCGAGGAGCACATGCTGCACTTCCTCGAGAACCACGACGAGCAACGCATCGCGAGCGATGCCTTCGCGGGCGACGCGAACAAGGGTCGTCCGGCGATGGTGGTTTCCGCACTGCTCAGCCGCTCGCCCACAATGATCTATTTCGCGCAGGACGTCGGCGAACCGGGCGACGGAGATGCGGGCTTCGGCGATCCGACGCGGACTACGATATTCGACTACTGGGGCGTGCCTTCGCACCAGCGCTGGATGAACGGCGGCCGCTTCGACGGCGGCCGGCTCAGCGACGACGAACAGGACCTTCGGGACTTCTATACGCGCCTCATGGCTTTCAGCGCGGCAAACCCTGCTCTGCGCGGCAGCTATGCCGAGATACACGGAGCAAACCGTGATGCAAGCGAAGAGTACGACGGCCGGCTCTTCTCGTTCGCGCGCTGGCACGGCGACGAACGCCTTATCGTCGTCAGCAACTTCGACAGCGGGCAATCCTACGAGCTATTCATGACGCTGCCGCCGGATGTCGTAAGCGAGTGGCAGCTCGAAACCGGCCGCTACGTACTCGATGAGCAGCTCTACGGAGAGAACAACGATCACCTCGTTGTCAACGAGGGAAAAGGCACCTTCGGCGTCCGGCTCGGACCCCTCGAGTCCGTGGTATACCGGGTCGGACGCAAGGACATCGATCGATATAGCGGGTTCGAATCGGGCTACGTGGATGCACGCAATATCGACGTGTGGCTGCCGGACCGGTATGACGCGTCGGTCGACCGGTATAGCGTGCTGTACGTGCATGATGGCCAGAACCTGTTTATCCCCTTCCAGTCGATCTACAGCGGCGTGGATTGGGGCGTCGACGAGTCACAGTCACTACAGGAACTGATCGACGAGGGCCGTGCGAAGAAGACCATCGTGGTAGGAGTCTGGAACACGCCGAAGCGCCGCCTCGAGTACCTGCCGCAGGAGGCCTGGGAAGCGGCCCCGGAACAGATGCAGGCTTACATCGAGAACAACGAGGGCGGGATGCCGGAATCGCGCGAATATCTGCGGTTCATCGTCGAGGAGCTGAAGCCGTTCATCGACCGCAACTACCGCACCAGGACCGGGCGCGAGGATACGTTCATCATGGGCAGCAGCATGGGCGGCCTCATTTCGCTGTACGGCATGATCCGCTACCCGGACGTGTTCTCGGCCGCCGCCTGCGTGTCGACGCACTGGCCCCTGCACGTGGACCTGAACGAGGCGAGAGCGACGGTTAGCTTCATCGATTTCCTGGAGTCGGCCATGCCGGCCCCGGAGGCCGCACGCTTCTATTTCGACTTCGGCACCAGGGAACTCGACGGCCTGTACGAACCGCACCAGGAACTGATCGACGACATGATGCGCAGGCTGGGTTACTCAGAGGGTCAAAACTGGGTCACGCTGAAGTTCGAAGGCGCCGGCCATTCCGAGATCGCCTGGGCCGAGCGGGTGCACATCCCCCTCGAATTCCTCCTCCGCCCGTAGTGCCCGATCACCGAGCCGGCAGCCAGCTGCCTCCGTCCCGGCTCGCTGCCCAGTGGTAAGGAGCCCGGTCTGCGGTATTTGT
>JABAHR010001544.1_pt1 | contig 15419 bp, 12 predicted proteins | sample 7062101 | NCBI WGS metagenome assembly JABAHR01 (sample SAMN14534553, study PRJNA622989) | marine sediment metagenome | biome: marine biome [ENVO:00000428]; feature: marine pelagic biome [ENVO:01000023]; material: deep marine sediment [ENVO:00002113] | place: India: Gulf of Kutch | collected... | reverse complement strand
TCATACGCGGTGGGCATGTTTACACCCCTGCCGAGATAAATACAATTTTGGTGATCTTTCAGTGATTTTGCAATCGCTTCGTATTGAGCTTCTCTGTCCAACACTTGTCCTACGAGTTCAGGCAAGCTGCGCAGGGAGCCAACGAGTTGTTTGCGTTCCTCTTCGTTGATTTCGCCCCTGAGGTCGGCTAGTAATATTGCGAGCATAAATTGGTCCACCAGCGGCGCTGTATATGCTTTTGTTGATGCAACACCAATCTCTGGGCCTGTTTGCATGGAGATAAAACCATCTGCTATTCGCATAGCCTGAGAGCCAATGACATTCACGATTGACCATAATTTGGCTCCTCGTTTTTTCCCTTCATACATCGCGGCCAGTGTATCCGCGGTTTCACCGGATTGGCTGATGGCCATCACAACTGTTTGATCGTTAATGATGGGGTCGCGGTAGCGAAATTCGGAAGCAACGTCCACTTCTACCGGGATGCGGGCGATTTTTTCAATCAAAACCTTTCCTACCATCGCAGCATAGGCAGCAGTGCCACACGCGATGATGATTATCTTTTCGATCTCTTTTGCATCCGATTCAGTGATTTTAAGATTTTGGAGCACAATTTTCCCGGCATCGAAATCAACACGGCCGGAGATTGTATCTGTTATTGAACGAACCTGTTCATGGATTTCTTTCTGCATAAAGTGGCGGTATTCGCCTTTTTCTGCTGCAACCGGATCCCACGAGATTTGTTCGGTCTGGTACTCTACTGGATCGCCATCCAAAGTTTGCACCTCTAGCCCAGTTTTCGTAACTACTCCGATCTGGTGGCTCTCTAAAAATGTGATTTTACGAGTATGCTCTAGAATGGCTGGCATGTCTGAAGCAACAAACATTTCATCCTCTCCAAAACCAATTGCCACCCCGCCAGCATTTCCAATTCGGGTGGCAATAATTTTGTCAGGTTCTTTAGCAGAAATCACGACTATTCCATGATGTCCCCTGAGAAGAGAAAACGCTTTCCTCGATGCTGAAAGCAGATCGGTTTCGGTAGAAAGGAATTTTTCGATGAGGTGGACGATAATCTCGCTGTCTGTTTCGCTCTTTAAAGATACTCCCTCGGCGACCAATTCATCCCGCAGTTCAAGGAAATTTTCAACAATGCCATTGTGTACGACAACGACTTCATTGGTTGATCCTAAATGGGGATGGGCATTTTGAGCATTGGGTTCACCGTGGGTCGCCCAACGGGTATGGCCAATTCCAATTTGTCCTGATAATGGGTTTTCTTCCACAATGGACAAGAGGCGGTGCAACTTCCCTGCATCTCGGCGGAGCTCAATATGACCATTTTCCAGGACTGCAATTCCAGCAGAATCGTAGCCTCTATATTCCAGCCTTTTGAGGCCATTAAGTATGATCGGCGTGGCATCACGCTGACCGATGTATCCAACTATTCCACACATTGGGAACCTCCATATTTTAATTAATACCATCGCGTTGATGCGATGGTTTTCCTACACCACCTTCAAAATCTTTTTAACAGAACAGTTACCCGTCTTGCATTGTCGATTTTGTTCTCTTATGGAGGAAAAGAATACGGAGTGATGGCATCTCCGGAGGGCTTCCGCTGATCTCTCGATTTTCCCGGAAAACAGGTCGGCACTCTGTTTTTAATCCGGTTAGCTTCATAATGAAATGAAGAACCCTCATCCTCGTCACCCAAAAATGGGCCATGCGCTATCTTTTCCTGACTAAGTTGTTGCTCCTATACCTCCTTTCCGATGATTGGGAACATTATACACTAACCAATCAGCAAATAGCAAACGAGTGGCTGACAATAATTTTGACGATATAATGGAATAAATCAAGAATATAAATGAAATTTATGGTTCAATTGGGACAGAAAATACCTATGGTGATTAGTTGTTACAGTGAGTTAAATTTCACGAGTGACATGGTATAATTCCGCTTTGGTATCCAAATATTTAGGAAATTCTAAATAGAATTTTCTGGGTAAAATTTATCAAAATAAATTCGGAGAAAGCATTGGCTTTTAATCTTGTAAACTGGTTCCTGGGGTTCTTTTCTCTCGATATCGGAATTGACCTTGGTACTGCAAACACATTGGTGCATGTACGGGGAAAGGGAATTACAATCAATGAGCCTTCTTGGGTAGCGATTGATAAACGCACCCGGGAGCCCTACTTTGTTGGTAAAGAAGCCAGGGCTATGGTCGGTAGAACGCCTAGTAATATGATTGCTGTACGTCCTTTAAGAGATGGGGTTATCTCTGAATTTGAGATTACCCAGGAAATGTTAGCCTATTTTATTGATAAAGCCCACCTTCAGAGCATTGTTCCTTTCCCTCGACCTAGAGTGGTCGTCGGAATTCCTTCAGGTGTCACAGAAGTAGAAATGAGGGCTGTTTACGATGCCTGTGCACTTGCTGGAGCGCGCGAAACCTATTTGATCGAAGAGCCTACGGCTTCTGCTATTGCAGCTGGTCTTCCGGTTGCTGAAGTTGGGGGCAGTATGGTCGTAGATATCGGAGGCGGGACGACCGAAGTGACAGTGTTCTCAATGGGTGGAGTGGTTACTTCTCGTTCCCTTCGTGTTGCGGGTGATGAGTTAGACCAAGATATCTTGCTTTATGTGAAAAATAAATATAATTTGCTCATCGGGGAGCGGATGGCTGAAGAAGTGAAAATGAGGATAGGTTCAGCTTTTCCACTTCCAGAAGAGAAGACATATAGCGTAAGAGGCCGTAATCTGATTTCAGGACTGCCTGAAACATTGGAACTCTCATCAATCGAAATTCGTGAAGCGATCGCAGGATCTGTGCAGACTATTGTTGATACAATAAAGGATACATTGGATGAAGTTCAGCCTGAAATCATCTCAGACCTTATGGATATTGGAATCTGTCTTGCAGGTGGAGGCGCTCAGCTTCTTGGCCTTGCAGAACGAGTGACTGAGGAGGTTCGTATTCGGGCTTGGGTTGCGGAAGATCCAATGACTTGTGTAGCTCGTGGAGCAGGACTGGTATTGGAAGATTTTGAAAACCTGAAACATTGGCTGCTTAGGATGGACAATCGATAATTCGGAAATTTCTCATTTCTTTCTCCTTAATTACAGTTGATTATGGTGTGTTAGATGAATTTTAGAAATAACCGCCAATGGCAATCCATCGCAATAGGTTTGATCATTGTGGGAATACTGGCTCTTGCATTGGGGGGATTTTTATCTCCTTTGGGAAATGCTGTTGCTTATCCAATTCTTTCCGTGCAGCAGTGGATGACAACAAGATTTCAGGCTTTTCAAGATTTTTTTAACGCTCCCACCGACCTGGTAAGGTTGAGACAGCGAAATGCAGAATTAGAGGCAGAGGTCGCCAATTTGCAAACCGAGGTGATTGCATTGCAACAGCAAGTGACCGAAGTGGAGCTTCTTTCAGCGTTGCTTGATTTTGCTAGAAGCCAGCGGGAAAATGAGTACATCTCAGCTTCTGTCGTTTTTCGAGATCCCCGCCCGTTCTTAAAATACGTAGTCATCGATGTAGGAACAGACGATGGGATTTTGAGCGGGATGCCAGTGGTAAGTGCAGCGGGTTTGGTGGGACGAATTGATGCCGTTACAGCCAATGCGTCCAGGGTCCAGTTGATAACCGACCCGGCTTCAAGCGTTAATGTTAATATTCAGCCTTCTGATACAACAGCAGTGTTATCCGGAAGCATCACGGGCGATATCTCTTTGGATTTGATACCGCAGGATGCAGAAGTAGAACCAGGAGACTTGATCCTCACCTCAGGAATTGGCGGCAATTTCCCCTCCAATATTCTAGTCGGACAAGTGGCAAGTGTTCGTGGGGAAGCCACAGCGCTCTTCCAGCAAGCTGCTGTACAACCTGCCGTGGATTTCTCTCGCTTGAACATTGTTTTGGTGATTGTGGATTACAGATCGATTGATATTGCCCCCTTGATCCCAGAAGAAATTGAGGAATAATTTTTTTTGAAATGGTAAATTTCACTGTATTAATGCTGCTTAGCGTGGCAATGATCCTACAAAATACAATTGTTACCCAGGTTCAGCTCTTATATGGGGCGGCAGATCTGATATTGCTGGTATTGCTATCCTGGATCTTGCAAAGCGAAGCTGAAAATCATTTATGGTTAGGCATAACAGCCGGAATATTAGTAGGGGTTTCTTCATTTATCCCATTTTGGATCCCTGTGATTAGTTACTCTATACTTGTAGTGGGCGTAACAGTTGCCCAACGGCGGATTTGGCAGGTACCTATTTGGTTGTTATTGATCTCGACATTTTTAGGAACCTTGATAATATATGGGTTAGAGATCTTTTATTTATGGCTGACGGGCGTTCCCTTGAATCTATTAGAGGTGCTGAACATTGTCTTACTCCCATCGTTGGTCCTCAATATGATTTTAGTATTACCAATTTATGGAGTGGTTGGTGAGATTGCGAAAGCAATTTATCCAAAAGAGGTTGAAGTATGAATTCTTCAAATTCCCAATCTCAAAACAAGTTATCATCCTGGCGAATCTACGCGTTTTTGCTTGCATTTGGAGTAGCCATGGTTGTTTTTGTTTTCAGGTTATTTACCTTGCAAATTATTCAAGGTGAGCAATGGGTGCAAGAGGCGGAAAATAATCGTACAGAAGCGGTGAGTCTAAGAACACAACGAGGAGTCATCTATGACAGGAACGGGATTATCCTTGCCAGGAATATTGCCGCCTATAATATTGCCATCACACCAGCTCTTGTACCAGATGATTTAGGTGAGCAGAATAGAATTTTACGAGACCTTGCCTTCTATACCACTGTTCCGTTTAGTTTTGATGATGATCCGGAGGCAGAAGACATATTGATTCAATGTGGGGACAACCTGGGGATCATAGAAATGTTTAATGTTGGTTTGAGCTTTGATCCATTTGAACCGGTCTTAATAGAATGTGACATAGAGCGAGAAAGAGCACTCACCATCATGGAGAAAGCGGTTAATTGGCCGGGTGTGAGTGTTCAGGTTCAACCTGTCCGAGACTATCCAACAGGGGCGTTGACATCAACTTATATTGGTTACTTGGGTCCAATTCCTGAACAGCTGGAGGATGCTTTAAGTGCTCAGGGTTTTGTGCCAAATCGGGACAAAATCGGGTATGGAGGTCTTGAATTATATTTTGACCAAATCTTACGAGGAGTACCAGGGAGGCGTTTGGTTGAAGTAGATGTTGCTGGCGCGGTGTTACGAGATATTGAAGGGATTACCCAACCCCAAGATGGGGATAACCTGGTTCTTACAGTTGATTTACGTTATCAGCAAGCCTCAGATGCCATATTGAAGCGAGAAATTAATTTCTGGAACACCTTTTTTTACGGGAATTCTGGTGAAATTCGCATCAGTAGCGGTGTGGCAATCGCGATTAATCCAAAAACTGGGGAAATTATCTCGATGGTTTCCTGGCCGACTTATGAAAATAATCGTTTTGCCAGATTTATTCCAGCGTATTACTACAACCAGTTAATTCAGGATTCCACAAATCCACTGCTCAACCATGCGGTTGGCGCTGAACTTCCAGCTGGCTCTGTTTTTAAGATTGTGACTGGCATCGGGGCTTTGAATGAAAATGTGGTAACGACAACCCAGATGGTTAAAACTCCTGGTCAGATCACCATAGAAAACAGCTTTTATCCCGGAGATCCTGGTAAAGCAAGAGATTTTGTGGATTGGAACCGGGAAGGATTTGGTCAGTTGAATTTTTACGGCGGTGTAGCTAATTCTAGCAACGTGTATTTTTATAAACTGGGTGGAGGTTATCAAAGTGAAGGGATTGAGGGCTTAGGCATTTGTCGTTTGGGGACATACGCAGAAGCTCTTGGGTATAACCAGTTGAATGGAATCGAACTCCCCGACGAAACTGATGGACTTATCCCTGACCCAACTTGGAAACGGATTAACCAGGGAGAGAACTGGTCGACAGGCGATACCTATATTTCCAGTGTGGGGCAGGGTTTTATGATTGCTTCCCCTATGCAGGTGCTGTTGTCTGCTGCTACTGTGGCTAATGATGGAAAATTGGTTCGGCCAACAATTGTCCGTGAAGTGGTTGATGGAGATGGTAGTACCGTCACAGTTGTGATGGATGAATTTGGTAATTTATTAGAAAGCGAAATGGACGATCAGGGGAGAATCATTGCTCAAGTTTATAATGCCATTGGAGAGCCGATTGATTTCGTCGTTTTAGACGAAAATGGAGAACTATACGATTATTTCTATGATACAGACGGCACAATTCAAGGGCAGGTATATGATTCCGATGGCGATCCCATCCGCCCGATCCTTATTAGCCCATTTGTCACCGATATTCGCTGGGATCTTACGGAGGACAATGTAATTGAAGTATATGATGAGCCCTTGGGAATTGGGTCTTGTAAGCCAACAGGGGAATATAAATCGGTACGGCCAGAAGTTTTTGAAGCCATGCAGCAGGGGATGAGATTGGCGGCAACAGAGGGGACACTTTCAGAACGCAGTGAATTATTTGGGGATTTTCCGATCCCTGTTGCGGGAAAAACCGGGACAGCCGAATACTGCGATCCGGTCGCCTTGCGCAAAAACTTGTGTATACCGGGTAATTGGCCCACTCATTCATGGACAGTTGCTTATGCACCTTACGATGACCCAGAAATCGCTGTTGTCGCCTTTTTATATAATGGGGGCGAAGGGGCAAGTGTTGCTGGACCCGTTGTGAGACAAATGATTGAGGCCTATTTTGAATTAAAAGCCATTGATGCAGCGGTGGGCACTCAGTAGCACTTAATGCTATAATTCTCCTATTATCGTGAGGAAAAATGATGCGGCCTAAAGTTCGATTTAAAGGGATTCGTGAGGGATTGCTGGTTACTCTGAGCGACGGAGAGTGGTCTGAAGCTGAGTTTGCGTTGATGGAGCAATTGGAATCCCAAGGCGATTTTTTGCGGGGGGCGAAATTGATCTTAAATGTTGAGAATCATGTCATCAATGCGGCGGCTTTGGGCAGACTCCGGGATCAGTTATCGGATAAAGGGATTTCCTTATGGGCTGTTTTGACCAATTCTCCAACCACCGAAACAAATGCCCAAGCTTTGGGGATGGCCACAAGAATTTACCAGGGGCCTGTCGAGCCAGCCAAAAGACCAAAAAATAAAGGGCAAGAAGGCGATGAGGCGATTCTAGTGAACAAAACACTTCGCTCTGGAACAAGTATCAAATTCGACGGACATATTATTGTGATGGGAGATGTCAACCCCGGCGCAGAAATTATTTCTGGCGGTAATATTATTGTTTGGGGAAAATTGCGTGGAATGGTTCACGCTGGTGCAAATGGAAATTTAAACGCTGTTGTTTGTGCATTAGGCTTATCTCCAACACAGTTGAGAATTGGTGATAAGATTGCTATTTCTCCAAATGATGGCGGTGTTATGCAGCCAGAAATGGCTTTTGTTCGAGAAGATAAAGTGGTAGCTGAGCCCTGGATGAAAAACAGCCAGGTAAAATAAAAAATATAAATTGAGGTACAGATGGCAGGAAAAGTAATTACAATTACATCGGGAAAAGGCGGCGTTGGAAAAACAACCTTGACGGCGAATATTGGCGCTGCCTTGGCCGAATTGGGACAGAAAGTAGTCTGTATAGATGCTGATATTGGATTGAGGAATTTGGATGTAATCTTAGGCCTGGAGAACCGAATTGTTTATGATTTAGTGGATGTTGTAGAAGGCCGGTGCCGTTTGCGCCAAGCGATGATTCGTGATAAGCGCCAGCCCAATTTACATTTGATTCCTGCTGCACAAACGAGGGATAAAAGTGCTGTTTCCCCTTCAGATATGATCCGGCTTTGTAATGAGTTGCGTGAACTCGCAGATTTCATCGTAATTGATTCTCCTGCCGGCATTGAACGTGGTTTCCGCAATGCAATCGCCCCGGCAGATACAGTTTTGGTTGTCACCAATCCAGAAGTTTCTGCTGTACGTGATGCTGATCGGATCATTGGCTTAATCGAAGCAGAAGAAAAAGGGCCAGCCAAGTTGATTTTGAACCGGATCAATCCAAGCATGATTGAACGTGGCGATATGCTTGATGTGCAGGATGTTTTAGAACTGCTCGCTATTGACCTCATCGGGGTTGTTCCAGAAGATGAAAATGTTTTGGTCAGCGCAAACAGGGGTGTTCCTGCTGCCTTGGACGGAAAGAGTAAGGCAGGCAGAGCTTTTGCGAATATCGCAAAAAGAATTTTGGGCCAAGATATTCCGTTTATCGAACTCCAATCGGAAAATGGTTTCTTCAGCAAACTGACGAGATTGATTCGCTCGGGAGGTGATTGATAGTGAGACGAGTAGTAGAAAAACTTAGACGAAAACAGAAAAGTGCATCTACTGCCAAGGAACGGCTGCAGTTGGTCTTGATCCACGATCGAACTGACTTGTCCCCTGGTGTGATGGATGATATGCGAGACGAAATCATTGAAGTAATTTCTCGTCACATTCGGGTCGACCGGGAATCAGTGCAGATAAAAGTTCAGCAAGATGGACGTGAGCAATATCTGCTTGCGGAAATACCAATCCTGGATGCAAATCGCAGGCGCTCCCGCTAGGCTGAAAATCCTTACCCCCAATCGTTGTTTAGGTATTTATGCGACTAGAGACTTGGAGATATTTTGATTATTGGTTGATCGGGGCGGTTGCAATCCTGATTATCTTCAGTGTGGCAATGATCGATTCTTCGATCGCCAGAAATCCAGAACTGATCGAAAATAATACCGTTGGACGGCAAATCCTTTTTGCCGGGATAGGTTTTGTATTAATCATTTTGGTTACCTTATTAGATTATCACTTTTGGGCACCAATTGGGCGAGTTCTGTATGTCCTGATCGCATTCTTCCTTGGTTTGGTGGCATTTGGAGGTGAGACTGCATTTGGCGCTTCCCGCTGGTTGGATGTCGGGTTTGCGGTGGTACAGCCATCAGAATTGGCCAAAATTACAATTATCGTTGTTATGGCGGATTTCTTTGCCCGCAATCAGGAAAAAGTAAGGCAGCTCTCATGGGTCATTCGAAGCGCCATTCTGACCATGGGATTAGTGGGACTGGTAATCATCCAACCTGACCTGAGCACATCCATTACCCTTTTGGTTATTTGGGGGGCGATGTTATTTGCCTCCGGATTAAAGGTCAAATATGCTGCCATTGGTGGGGTCTTAATGGTGGTTTTGGTCGTCCTTGGCTACCTGTTTTTTTTTGAAGATTATCAAAAGCAAAGAATCAATAATTTTTTCTTTACCAACCCGGATGCAAGATTTGGAGAAGAATATAACGTTAACCAGGCTTTAATCACTATCGGTTCCGGTGGATGGTTAGGAAAGGGTTATGGGCAAGGGTCTCAGGTCCAACTGCGTTTTTTGAAAGTCCGACATAGTGACTTTATTTATGCCTCAATCGCAAACGAGTTAGGTTTTATTGGAACTGTAGCGATTATGGCACTCATCTTTTTTGTAATTTTCCGAATCCTACGGAATGCTCAGGTAGCTCGTGATACATTTGGGGCATTGCTCTGTTATGGGGTTGCAGCCTTCATTGCGTTTCAAACTGTGGTTAATATTGGGATGAATTTAAAGCTTTTACCTGTTACGGGCTTGCCTCTGCCTCTGGTCAGCCAGGGTGGTAGCTCGCTGCTGGCCGTAATGCTTGGGATCGGATTGGTAGAAAGCGTTGCTGCGCGGCAAAAGTTATCTTAGTTAGGAGAAAAATGGCAGAAACAAAGTACAAAGAGGGAACACCAATGCGGGTTCGTTTTGGTCCTTCACCAACTGGAATTACACATTTAGGAAGTGCCCGTACAGCGTTGTACAACTACCTATTGGCACAAAAGACCGGTGGTCAATTTTTACTTCGGTTTGAAGATACAGACCAGAAGCGCTATGATCCTGAGGCCGAGGATGATTTGATTTCAAGCCTAAAGTGGTTGGGGTTGACTTGGGATGAGGGGCCAGATATAGGCGGTGATTTTGGGCCTTACCGGCAGTCTGAAAGGAAGGAATTGTATCAAAAGGTTGCGCAAGAACTAATAGAAAAGGGACATGCTTATCATTGTTTTTGTTCTAGGGAGGAGCTAGAGAAAGCCAAACAAGAGCAACAGAAAAGAAATGAGCCCCAGCGTTATCCAGGTACATGCAGAACCATCTCTCTTGAGGAGGCTAAAGCGAGAATTGCCTCCGGTGAGGACCACGTAGTTCGGTTTAGGGTGCCAAAAGATGGGACTACCACGGTTTTAGACCAGCTGCGCGGCGAGATTACTTTCGATAATGCATATTTGGATGATTATGTCCTCATCAAATCTGATGGTTTAGCAGTCTATCATTTGGCGACCATGGTAGATGATCATCATATGAAAATCACACATGTTTTGCGGGGGGAGGAGTGGATTCCTACCTTTCCCTTGCATGCCCGAATATACCGTGCTTTAGGATGGCTTGAGCCGGTATGGGTTCACCTTTCACTTTTTCTAAAACCCAGCGGTAAAGGCAAAATGAGCAAGCGTGAGACTGCGGAAGTGAAGGCTTCTGGTGAATCGATTTTCATTCGGGACATGAAAAAGATGGGGTACTTACCTGAAGCAGTAATCAACTGGGTTGCATTGATGGGCTGGAGCTATGATGACCAAGCCGAATTTTTTACGGTTGATGATTTAATCGGAAAATTTTCCATCAAGAAGCTTAACCCAAAAAATGCAGCTATCGATTTTAAGAAATTGGACCATTTTAATGGGTTGCACATCCGGAATTTATCGATTGAAGACCTGGCAAACAGGATTAAACCTTTCCTGGAAGAGGCTGGATATATTGCCGATGATGCGGTATTGAAGAAGATTGCCACTTTACTCCAGCCTAGATTAACAACTTTGGACGAAGCGCCAGAATGGGTGGCATTCTTATTTGTTGACCATGTCTCACCCACTGTTGAGGATTTGATCGTGAAAGGACTTGATGCTAAAGGGGCTTTGGAAGTTGCAGAAAAATTGTATGCGATCCTTAAAGACGCTCCAGTATTTAATCACGATCATTTGGAGCAGCCGATAAGGGATTTAGCCGCCTCCATGTCTCTTAAGCTGGGTCCCGTGTTTGGGGTGCTGCGAATTGCCCTTACAGCGCAAAAGGTGAGCCCTCCCTTAATCGAGAGCATGGATATTTTAGGAAAAGATAAATCGCTAGAAAGATTGTCACAGGCGATAGACTTGTTGAAAGAAGAAGCTTCATTGGAGAACTGAATGGCTGAAAACGAAGGAACAAACACAAATTTTATCACCGAAATCATTGAAGACCATAATGAATCTGGCCGTTTTGGTGGAAATGTACTCACCCGGTTTCCCCCTGAACCGAATGGCTACCTCCATATTGGTCATGCAAAGTCGATTTGCTTGAATTTTGGGATAGCAGAACAATATGGTGGGAAGACCAACCTGCGCTTTGATGATACGAATCCATTGAAAGAAAATATTGAATATGTAGAATCAATCCAGCGGGATGTGAAATGGCTTGGATTTCAATGGGATGGGGATGTTTTATATGCCTCCGATTACTTTGAGCAGCTTTATCAATTTGCGATAGAGCTAGTTCAACAAGGTAAAGCTTATGTTGATGATTTAACCGCCGATGAGATTCGGGAATATCGTGGTTCACTGACCCGGCCTGGAAAAAATAGTCCATACCGGAACAGGTCAGTTGAAGAAAACCTTGACTTGTTTAAACGAATGCGAGCTGGTCAGTTTGAAGACGGTGAAAAGGTCTTGAGAGCAAAAATAGACATGTCTTCCCCAAACATTAATATGCGAGACCCGGTCATGTACCGGATCTTGAGGGCGACTCACCATCGAACCGGGGATGCTTGGTGTATTTATCCCACCTACGATTTTGCTCACGGTCAATCTGATTCAATCGAGGGGATCACACACTCCATTTGCACTCTAGAATTCGAGGATCACAGACCATTGTACGATTGGTACCTCTATAATCTGGAGATTCACCATCCCCAGCAAATCGAGTTTGCCCGTCTCAATTTATCGTACACATTGATGAGCAAGCGTAAGCTGAACAAACTTGTAGAGGGCGGGTATGTAGATGGGTGGGATGATCCCAGGATGCCTACCATTGCTGGAATCCGGCGGCGTGGGGTACGCCCGGAGGCTGTAAGAGATTTTTGTGACCGAATTGGGGTGGCCAAAGCAAACAGCGTTATCGACATCGCATTATTTCAGCATACGATTCGCCAGGACCTTGATCCTATCTGTAAACGCGTCATGGCCGTGTTGAAGCCATTGAAACTCGTGATTGAGAATTTTCCTGAGCATGAGACAGTGGAATTAGATGTAGATTATTATCGCCACGATAAAGAGAGAGCGGAAACTAGAAAAGTGCCATTGACGCGAGAAGTATATATTGAACAGGAAGATTTTTCCGAAAACCCACCACCTAAATATTTCCGGTTAGCTCCTGGACGTGAGGTCAGATTAATGAATGCCTGCCTCGTAACCTGCACCGGTTTTGAGAAAGACGAAGAAGGAAACATCATTGAGGTTCGGTGTACTTATGACCCAGAATCAATTGGCGGTCAAGCCCCAGATGGAAGACGCGTTAAAGGGACTTTACATTGGGTCTCTGTTCCACATGCATTAGATACTGAAGTGCATATGTATGACCAGCTGTTCCTGTCAGAAGACCCTGAAGATGTGGAGGATGGAAAAGATTTCACAGACAACCTTAATCCAGAATCGAGGGAAATATTAACCCATGCTAAGATTGAACCTTCGATGGCAGATGCCGAACCTGGAGACCGCTACCAATTTATGCGACAAGGATATTTCTATATTGATCCCGAACTTTCTTCAGAAAATCAATTTATCTTCAATCTGACAGTTCCATTGCGAGATTCATGGGCTAAGATAAGCAAAAAGGTAAAGTGAACACGCTAAAAAATACTTTAATGATTTAAGTATCGTTTCAAGAATTTGACCCAGTGTTTATTTAACTCTATACTGGAGACATCAACCATTATGGGTGTGCTTTCTGGAGATCACTGTGCAAAAATTATCGCTTGTCAATCTTGTTGATGGACTTGTGGGGGAATGGAAAGGGATCAGGGCGGCTGTAAATTCTTATCGAGAAACCTTACCGGGACTTTATACTTATCCCATCTCTCATGAAAATGGTTCGTATAAGCGACTTCATCTGCGTGTCGAACAGGACGGTAGCGGAATTTTATTTGTTGACGTATCAGATGTCATCCATCTGAACACAACTGCTGTAGAGATCGTAAAAATGGCACTTGATGGTGTCAGCGAAAAAGATACCATTGAAATATTGAAAGCTAAATATTGGACCAGTAGGGCGAATTCTTCCAATGAGGTGCATAAGGTATATCAGGTAGTTGATCATTTAATTCAGGAACCTGATGGGTGTCATACCTGTGCCTTGATCGGTTTAATCGAAAGAGCCCCAATGTTCAGCTTGCACACCAACGCACCATACAAAGTTGATGTGGCATTAACCTATGGATGCAATAACCAATGCCCGCATTGTTACAACGAGGCCAACAGGCTGCCGATGCCATCCTTGCCTTTAGAACACTGGTTCAAGGTGTTTGATCGAATTGCTGAACTCGGTATCCCGCACGTGATCCTCACCGGTGGGGAGGCCACCCTCCATCCCGACTTTCTGGAAATTGTCCGTTATGTAAATCAATTGGGAATGGTGGTTGGTTTGAATTCCAATGGCAGGTATTTAGGGCATGTCCCATTTACCGAGCAAGCAGCAGAAGCAGGGCTCAATCATGTCCAAATTACACTTGGGTCTTGTTATGAAAATGTGCATGACGCAATGATGGGGGCCAATTCATTCCATCAGACTGTACAGGGTATCCAAGCTGCACTTTCAACCGGAGTGCACGTCATTACCAATACCACTTTGATGCGTTCGAACATAGATCATGTAGGTGAATTGATTGAATTTTTATATGACTTAGGTATCCGCACATTCGCCATGAACGGGATGATTTATGCAGGCGGCGGATATGACCACCCAAACGCAATTCATGCAGAAGAACTGCCCGGATTAATTGCCAAAGTTAGGGATTTAGCTGATGATAGGGGAATGAGGTTTTTATGGTATACCCCCACAGAATACTGCCGGCTTTCACCTCTGGCATTGGACGTAGGAGCAAAAAAATGCAATGCCGGGGAATATTCGATCTGCATCGAACCGAACGGAGATGTTTTACCGTGCCAGTCTTATTATGTTTCATCTGGGAATATTCTTGAAGATGATTGGGATCAAATCTGGAATAATGAATTGTTTGTCAGTTTTCGCGATCGAGAAAATTATCCCGATGAGATGGGATTACCAGAAAAATGTTGGCAGTGCCCAGATTTGCTGGTTTGTGGTGCGGGATGCAGGATTGAACGGGAGGCAGAAGAAGGTATCCGGATCGCAGATATTGCTGGAGGTGGGTGTTTGGGATGCAGCGGTTACGTAAACTCTCCCGACCATCATCACACGCCTGTATCGGGCTTTACTCCCATGGTAGGCGGATTTGTGCCCCCGTCTAGTCAAACTGCTGTTACTAAAAGATCTTCCGGACAAATGGAAATCATCACCATAGAGCAGATCCAACATAATAATAGAAGCGATGGTTGACCCGATTCAATTTCTAGGTGGGGCATTGGTTGGTGTAGGCATGTATTGGGTTTTATCTCGCTTCCTGCGTGGTGCAGGAAAAAGTTTCGTTTTGGTGGGTTCCATCCTGATCGGCGGGTTGAGTTATTTTGCTTCAAGCATCATTGGACTAACTTTGGGGATGCTATTTGTTACTGGAATTCTGCTTGAAATTTTTCTTAGAACCAAAAAAACGAAAATTTCGCATAGTCACCTAGTATTTGAAGGCGGCGGTATCAGAAGAGGGCTGACGGCTCTCGAAGTCGGTGTTATCAATGGGCTCGCTCCGTCTGGTTTATTTGTGCTGGGATTGATTGATTTGTTGCAGAAAGGATTTGTTCAGTATTCTGAGACGTCTAGGGGTAAATTGCTGATGTCCTTAGAGGATGATTTTTTGGAAAGTAGAAACATCCTGAACCCGAAATTAAAGCGTCAATCCCGGCAAGAAGTGGCACTGAGGAAGAAGAAAGAGCTGAATGCTGCTGAAGATATATTGTTGGAAATCTTTGAACAAAATGCTGGTTTGCCGATTGGGGAGTTTTCAATTGAACCTTGGATCGGATATTTACGACGTTCAGTTGAGACGAAAACGTCAGGCTTTGATTTAGTCCGAACCAAACAATATTATGTTGATTTCATGACTCATCGTTTTATGGGTGTAGCTTCAGGA
>JABAHR010000489.1_pt1 | contig 15425 bp, 15 predicted proteins | sample 7062101 | NCBI WGS metagenome assembly JABAHR01 (sample SAMN14534553, study PRJNA622989) | marine sediment metagenome | biome: marine biome [ENVO:00000428]; feature: marine pelagic biome [ENVO:01000023]; material: deep marine sediment [ENVO:00002113] | place: India: Gulf of Kutch | collected... | reverse complement strand
AGTACCAGCACGCTGGTGGCTGAAAGGATTGAAGAAGCCGGGCTGAGCGCTCCCCCGGAGATTGCTGGCGTATTGCTGGGCGGTTTGCTTTCGGATACCTTGATCCTTACCTCCCCGACGACCACAGAACGCGATCACAAGGCTGCCGAACGATTGGGACGCTGGACTTTTATTCCGGGCAGCCCTTTGCATGGAGAAACCTTGGATAGTTTTGGTAAGCAGGTGGTAGAAGCAGGTGCCGGAATTGAGGCGCGTGATCCTGATGAGATCGTCAGCCAGGACCTGAAACGCTATGAAGCAGGCGGATTCCGTTTCAGTATTGCTCAAGCTGAAGTGACCAAGTTCATTGATTCCGACGAAATTAAACAATCTCTCTTCGATGCGCTCAACCGCCAGCGTGATAAAAACGGCCTCGATTTTTCGATGCTCATGGTGACCAATGTGGTTGGTAGTTCCAGCAGGCTGTTGTTATCAGAGGGTCCACCAGTGCTTAATGAGCTTCCTTATCCGCTGCTTTCGGACGGCATCCGCCATGCAGAAGGGGTCGTATCCCGCAAGAAACAGCTGTTGCCGGTGGTATTGGGGCTGGTAGAAGACTGATGGCATACCAAATTTTCCAGGAAATTGATGACCTGATAAAAAACCAGGGGACGGCAGCACTGTGCGTGATCGTGCAGGCCAGCGGGTCTACCCCCAGAGGCACAGGCAGCAAGATGCTGGTGTATCCGGATGGGCAGATTTCCGGTACGATCGGCGGTGGAGAACTGGAGCACCGCGTGATTCGGGCCGCGCTTGACGCGATGGGGGATGGAGAGCCGACATTGGTTTCCTATTCAATGGCGGATCCTGAACGAGGTGACCCCGGTGTTTGCGGCGGTCAATTGGAGGTGTATGTGGAACCAATTCTCCCTCACCCAACCGTGGTGGTAATTGGCGCCGGGCATGTGGGGCGCGAGGTTTCGCGCCTGGCTCACTGGCTGGGATATGCGGTGGTAACCAGCGATGACCGCCAGGAAATGCTGACCGATGAGCTTGCTGAATTTGGGCAGGTGCACCTGGGGTCAATCCATCATCTGGCAGAGTCCATCAAAATCCATCGCCAGTCATATATCGTGCTGACGACTCGCAATGTGGAAGTTGATGCGGCCGGATTACCGGTCTTGCTGGAGACGGAAGCGGCGTTTATCGGGGTGATCGGTTCCCGGCGACGATGGCAAATAACCAAGCAAAAATTGCTCGAAGTGGGTATCGAGGAAGAAAATGTTGCCCGTATCACCTCTCCGGTTGGTCTGGAATTAAATGCCGAGACTCCCGAAGAAATCGCCGTGAGTATTCTGGCCCAGATCACGATGCTGCGACGGCAGGGTGATGGCGGGCCAATGGCAATCAAATGATGGGCTTCACAAGATGTGAATTGGATACCGTGGTACTACCGGTAGAGTTGCAAAAACAAGGGAACTCGGTAGAATCAAGATAATACATGCGTTTTATTGTCTCTTGGGACGATGTTTTAACCAACTATAAGAAATGGGAATGACCTAAAGATGTGGAAAAAATATCACCAACCAACAAATGTCGAACAGATCATTGAAGCACTTGCCGCCAGTAATGACAGCGCCAGGATTGTAGCCGGGGCTACCGATTTGATTCTGGAACTGGAAGCCGAGATGCATCCCAATGTGGATACCCTGATAGACATCACGCGGGTTGCAGGTCTGGATGCGATTACCAAAGATGAGGATGGGATCATTCATCTGGGTCCCATGGTGACCCATAACGACTGTTCCGCATCCAGCATGATCGTGGAGCAAGCGCTTCCACTTGCCCAAGCATGCTGGGAGGTAGGCGCGCCGCAAATTCGGAACCGAGGGACGATTGCGGGTAATTTGATTACTGCATCCCCAGCGAATGATACGATTACCCCCCTAATGGCGCTGGGAGCCGGCGTGACTCTTCGCTCAACCAGCGGCGAACGAACAGTCGCATTAAAGGATTTCTTTACCGGCGTGCGTAAAACGGTAATGAGGCCGGATGAATTGATGGTTGATATTTTCTTCCCGGCGATTGATGAAGTTCAGCGCGGGATGTTTTACAAGGTTGGATTGCGTAAAGCCCAGGCCATCTCGGTAATAAATTTGGCCGCGGTGCTGACTTTTGACGGCTTGAAAGTGACCAAAGCGGCGGTTACCCTGGGCTCCGTGGCACCGACGATTGTGCATGCTGAGGCGGCGGAAGCGTACCTGACCGGTAGACAACTGGAAGAGGACGTGATTGAGCAAGCCGCCCAACTAACAATCGAAGCCGCGCGCCCGATCGATGATTTGCGGGGCACTGCTGCCTACCGGCGCTATATGATCGGGGTGATTGCCAGGCGCACCCTCACCCGTTTAGCGAAAGGCACCCAGGCAGAAGACTACCCGAAATCACCTCCGATGCTGGTAAGCAAAAACGCCAGCAGCACATTGGATCATGCGGCCGGCAGCAACGGACATTTCGAACCCATCGAAACGGTGATCAATGGGCAGCCTTACCGCTTTAATACCGGGCACGATAAAACCCTGCTGCACCTGTTGCGTGAAGAAGCCCTGCTGACCGGCACGAAGGAAGGGTGTGCAGAAGGAGAGTGTGGGGCGTGTACCGTATTTCTGGATGGGAAAGCCGTGATGAGCTGCCTGGTTCCAGCGCCGCGGGCGCATCAGGCTGAGATCGTTACAGTAGAGGGATTACAGAGGGGTGAAACACTCCACCCTGTTCAGCAGACATTTATTGAGGATTCTGCAGTTCAGTGCGGCTACTGCACTCCGGGGTTTTTGATGTCGGCAGCAATGTTATTAGAAGAAATCCCATCTCCGAGCAAGGAGCAAATTCAAAATGCCCTGACGGGAAATTTATGCCGCTGTACCGGTTATTATAAGATCATTCAGGCAGTGGAAGATGCTGCGAAAGTGAGGACCAGCGATGAGTGACTACTTTGAACAGGAGAAACGAGAAAAGTCTCGAGAACCCCATCCGGTTTGGCGGGGGATAGGATTCGTGATGATGATTGTCGTCCCGATTCTGTCATTTGCAATCGCTGATGTGGTTCTGCAAGCGATCAAGCGAAACGGAATCAGCATTCCTTTTGAACTCCAATCCCCACCCGTACAAATCCCAGTTTATGGCCCGGTGGCAGATTTGAAAGCTGTTCTGGCATTTGCATTTGCGATTATGCTAATCTTGTTTGCATTATTTACAATTATCAATGCGGCAATGTACCGTGGTTCAAAAGAATCCACCTATCAGCTTTTCCAGGCTCAACCGAAGCAGTTCAAGAAAAAACGAAAGCTAAAAAAACCGAAATATGAATAACCACTTTGCTGGCTGTTGAAAGGTATAAATGGAACGAACCGTACCCGAAATTGCTTCTGAGGAGATAGACCTCTATTTACGTACAGTTTATTCTCTTTTACGTGCCTCTACAGAAGTACGTTTACGCAGTCTGGAAGAAGCCCATGCCGGGATGAATTCTTTGCTGCATCCACTGGCGCGGCAGCAAGGCGTGGACTCGTCGGCTTTTGTGTATACAATTCTCCGCCTGCCCAGCGTGGTTACCGAGGTGGATTTGGTGGTGTTGGGCCAGACGTATGAAATGTTTACTGAATATGAAGTAGAAGGACTTCAGGACTGGAAAGAAGTGCGGGCACGTGCCCGGCGCAGAAGATGCTTTTTCAATGGGTCGGATATCCTGGCTTGTTTAATCTCGAGCCGTTCAGACATTGATGATTTAATCCCCATCCTGACCGCCTACCAGATTGAATGGAATAAGATGAACCGCCTGCTTCAGCAAGTGGCTGGTGAAATCTCCCTGGTCGATTTAGCAGATGACCCGGTAGGGCTGGCAAAAGTGGCAAAAGCGTTGGGTTTGGATGGCGAAGACATGGAACGCCTGATCTCTATTTGGGGGAAAGATTTTGGCGAGAACATGCAAAAAGTGGCCCAAAAACGAAAGGATTTTAAGATTCGGTTGTTGGATGGCTCTTTGAGTGAGTACCGACGGGCCATTCACCGCTGGTGGTTGAGGATTGAACAGCTTGAGCCCGATATCTCGCACCTGCCGGTTTACTTTGTCTCTTCGAATGCGCACAGCCTGGTGAATCTCGTCACTGGTTTTGCCCTGGACCATGAAGGAGAACTGCTGTCGTATCTAGAGCATTCATCCGATCAAGATCTGATGGAGGAATGGGAAAAAATTCAGGCGGAAGAGGTACCATCCTCGCGGGAGAACTTCCTTTACTACCTCCTGAAAAAAGTGCAGAACACGGCGATGGGCCAGCGTCTGGTACGCCTGCGCACAGAATGGGAGGAAGCCTGCTCGATCCGGCGTGCCGAAAGCAAACACAATTTTGATCTGGAATCCCAGTTGATTCCGCTTTCTCAACTGGATAAAACGAGGATGGACCCGCGCCTGACGGAAGAGTATGCGGAGATCCTTAAGGAAAGTAATGCGCTGATCCTGAATATCAATTACCCTTTGGGGCTGGCAGCTTTCCAGGTATTGACCGAGATTGCTGACAATGTGGGGAAAGTTTTAGGGATCTATATCATTGGGAAAGCGGCCACCCTCAATGGGGTAGTGGGAGATGTGATGATCCCCAATGTGGTGTATGACGGTCAATCTATGAACACTTTTTTGTTTTCGAACTGCTTCCGCGGCCATCATGTTGCCCCGTACCTGGTATACGGCACAGCACTGGACAACCAAAAAGCAGTGACGGTGCAGGGCACCTTTTTACAGAATTATGAATACATGGATGTGTTTTACCGTGAGGGCTACACAGATATTGAGATGGAGGCTGGGCCATATCTCTCCGCGATATATGAGATGACCCGCCCGAAACGACATCCAATTAATGAAGTGGTCAACCTGTACGACGTTCCATTTGATTTGGGGATGCTGCATTACGCCTCGGATAAACCGTTGAATAAGGGCAAGAACCTGGGCGCGGGCAGTTTATCTTATTTTGGCATGGACCCGACGTATGCCACTGGCGTGGCAGTATTGAAGCGCATATTCGGGATTGAAGCTGCCAGGCTGCGCATGAAATAAGGACAGGACCAGTAAAGGGATTGGTCTTTAGAGAAATGAGGAAACGGTATGCGATCAATCGGACAATCAGCAACTCGCATTGATGCCAGGGGGAAGGTCACTGGGGAGACAGCTTATCCTGGGGACCTGAATATGGACAACCAGGCTTACCTGAAAATTTTATTCGCTGGTCGGCCGCATGCGCTGGTCAGGGGAATTGATACCTCCAAGGCAGAGGCTTTGAGTGGCGTGCTGGGGGTGTTCACTGCAAAAGATGTCCCGGTGAACGAATATGGATTGACGAAAAAGGACCAACCGGTACTGTGTGGGCCTGGAGCGGAGAAACCCTTTACAGACAGGGTGCGGTTTGTGGGCGATCAGGTGGCAGTAGTAGTGGCGGAGACAGAAAAGATCGCTGCCCAGGCCTGCAAGTTGATCGAAGTAGATTATGAAGACCTCCCGGTGCTCACAGATATGGAAGAAGCACGAAAACCCGGTGCAGCACTGATCCATCCCGATGAAGACAGCAACGCTTACTACAAATACAATATCCGCAAAGGGGATGTGGAAGAAGGTTTTGCCAGGGCGGATGTGATCATTGAAGGGGAATATCACACACCAGCACAGGAGCATGCTTATCTGGCACCAGAAGCGGGGCTGGCTTATTTCGACGAGGAAGACCGCATCACGATTGCGGTAGCAGCTCAATGGGCGCATGAAGAGCGCGCCATGATCGCACATGCCTTGGGCCTGCCGCAGGAGAAAATCCGGGTGATCCATCCTGCCATCGGGGGAGCATTTGGCGGGCGAGAAGATATCTCAATCCAGATAGTGATGGCATTAGCCCTGTGGCGATTGGACCAGCGGGGGATTCGCCGCCCAATTAAGGTCATATGGTCGCGCGAGGAGTCGATCATCGGGCATCATAAACGCCATCCTTACCTGATCCGTGCCAAATGGGGAGCGACCAAAGATGGGAGGGTGATCGCTGCTCAGTCCGAAGTGCTGGCAGATGCGGGAGCCTATAATTACACCTCAAATAAGGTGCTGGGGAATGCCACCCTGATGGTGTCTGGCCCTTATGCGATTGAGAATGTGAGCGTTGATGCTTATGCCATCTATACCAATAATATTCCCGGCGGGGCTTTCCGCGGATTCGGCGGGCCTCAGGGTGCGTTTGCGGCAGAAATGCAGATCAATAAATTGGCAGAAGCCCTGGGTATGGACCCGGTTGAAATCCGGTTGAAGAATGTAATCCGGGATGGGATGGATGGACATACCCAGACTCCACTACCGGAACCTGTCACGATGGATAGGGTGGTGGAAAACTGTGCGATTGCTTCAGGCTGGAGTCGTTCCAACGGAAATTGGGAACGACTGTCTGCAAAAAATGTGTCCGAACCTCAACTGAAACGGGGCTTGGGTTTCGCCTGCGGGTTCAAGAATGTGGGCTTTTCATACGGATTTCCCGAGAGAAGCTGGGCGACGGTAGAACTGCATGGGAAGGTACACATCGAACGGGTCGTGGTGCATCACGCCGGGGCTGATGTGGGTCAGGGTGCGCACACAATTTTCCGGCAGGTCGCTGCAGAAGCCCTGGAAGTTCCGATGGAGATCGTCGAATTGATGGTTGCAGATACCGCAGTAACCGGTGACTCGGGCAGTTCTTCAGCTTCCCGGATGACATTTATGTCTGGAAATGCAATCCGTGGGGCGGCCAAACTCGCCCTGGAGAAATGGCAGGATGAAGACCGCCCAGCTGTGGCCGAATTTAACTTCCAGCCGCCGGCCACAACCCCAATGGCGGAAGGTACCGGGAAAAGTTATCCCAACTTCGCTTATGGATATGTGGCTGAGACAGTAGAACTGGAGGTCGATACCGAGACCGGAGAAATCGAGGTTTTGAGGATTGTTTGTGCAGATGATGTAGGAAAGGCTCTCAATCCCGCTCAAATTGAAGGCCAGATCGAAGGGGCAGTGGTTCAGGCGGGCGGTTACGTGCTGATGGAAAATTTTATCCAAGAGGATGGTTATGTAGTCACGGATAAACTATCCACTTATCTAATTCCGACAATCCTGGATATTCCCGGGCGGGTTGACTCTGTGATCCTTGAATATGCCGATCAACTTGGCCCCTTTGGTGCCCGTGGGATGGCTGAAATGCCCTATATCCCCCTGGCTCCGGCAGTGCTGTCTGCGCTGTATGATGCCACCGGGGTGTGGTTCAACGATTTTCCGCTGACCCCGGAGCGGGTTTTGCGCGGTCTGGGGAAATTGCCCCAGAATTAACCACCTGGCCTTTTATCTTTGATGAGTGAAGGTTGTGGAAGGGAAACACGACCTTTTTTCTCAGAGGTTGCCAGGTTCACTAGATGCTAATTTGAAATCTGTGCAAAGTTTTGAGGAACTTCTCAGAATTATGCATTTCTATGTGATAATATCCATTGGAGTAAAGTTCGACCCCGGTTCCTGGCGCAGTTCTTCTGCGGATAGGCCCGCTCTTAACAACAACAAAGTGAGAATTGATGGCCTCGTGGATCGTACACCTGCGAATTGCTGAAAAAATTTTGGACCATCTCCCAGAGTTGGATGCCGGGCAGTTTTCTATTGGGAATGTGGCTCCAGACAGCGGTGTTCCTGATAAAAATTGGGAGACATTCAATCCACCCCCTGAAGTTACGCATTACAACGTCAAAAAATCACCAGGTGTTCCCAGCGTTTGCCATGACCTTCAATTTTATCGTGAGCATATGCATGGAAAAGTGTCTCTGGAAAAAGAACCAGAGCGATTTTCTTTCCTGTTGGGATATTTTTTTCACCTGATAACAGATAACCTGTGGACCGAGAGAATTTTAGGCCCAACCAAAAAGCGCTACCGGAGTGAATTTGATAAAAATTCCGGGTTTATCTGGGAGGTCAAAAAAGATTGGTACGGTTTGGATTTTGCCTATGTGCGCTCTCATCCAGACAGCTTGTTTTGGACCGTTTTTGTCGACAGCACATATGAGGTTGAATATATGGATGTCTTTCCTAAACAAGCTATCCCGAATCAGCTGGAGTACATCAAAACCTTTTACCAGCGTACCGATGATGAGGTGGAAGAAAAGCTGCGTTTATCGAACAATATCTATTTAAATGAGGCTGAGATGTCCTTGTTTGTGGATGGTGCTTATCGTGATCTCTTCAGAGTCTATCAGGCGATCTGGCAGCGCGGTGTACAGGTAGAAGGATACAACAGCGCCATTGAACTGATGGTCAATTAAAAGGTGGGATAAGAGGAGTAAGACAATGAAGATCGAATTTCCGATGCGTGGAGAGACCAAACAGCTCACCCCGGGAACTCGAGCTGACCTGCCCGGTAAGTTCATCCAGCTCCGGGATGGCATTGTACATTATGAATTTGGCGGACCCGAGGATGGCCCTGTTGTGGTTTTGGTGCATGGATTTTCTGTGCCTTATTCGATATGGGATCCAACCTTCGAAATGCTGGCAGCAGAGGGATTCCGGGTGCTGCGCTACGACCTGTACGGCAGGGGGTTCAGCGATCGCCCACATACCCGTTATGACCTGGAGTTATTCGACCGTCAGCTATTCGAGATACTGGAAAAATTAGAGATCAAAAACCTTAAAGTATTGATCGGCCTGTCGCTCGGCGGGGTGATTGCTGCTAATTTTACCGTCCAGCATGCTGAGAAGGTCGAAAAACTGGTGCTGGTTGACCCGGCGGGATTTCCGATCAAGATTCCCGGAGCTTTTAAGCTGCTGCTGCTTCCCGGCCTGGGTGAACTGGTTTTCAGCTTAATGCCCACGAAGATGTTAGAGAATGCATTGTCTGATGATGTTTACGATCCGGATCATGTCAAGTCATTTGTAGATTTCTACCGCCCTCCGATGAAATATAAAGGTTTCAGGCGGGCGATGATATCGACTCTGCGTTCCGGCGTGGCGGAAAACGGGCTGGAAGTGTACCGGAAGCTGGGACAGATGGAAGCTCCCCCTGTGTTGCTTATGTGGGGTGAGGAGGATGTGTCTGTGCCGTTTAAATACAGCAAGGTATTTGTATCCCTGGTGCCCCGGACACGTTTCCATGCCATTCCGGACAGCGGGCACATCCCGCATTATGAAAAACCCTCACAGTTCAACCCAATTCTTCTGGATTTTCTCAATGGGTAATAAACCGCGCGTATTAATCCGGGGGGGAGGGGACCTGGCAAGCGGGGTCGCTGCCAGACTGCACAGGGCAGGTTTTGGCATTCTGGTGACTGAACTGGAGCAGCCTTTGGTGGTGCGCCGGCTGGTTTCCTTTGCACAAGCAATTTACAGTGTTTCGGTGCAGGTAGAAGAGATCACTGGCCGGAAGGCGGCTGACCTGGATGAAGCCCGGAGGATCATCAACCAGGATCAAATCGCGGTATTGGTGGACCCAGAGTTGGCAAACCTGGAACAGTTTTCTCCATTGGTGCTGGTAGATGCCAGGATGCGGAAGAAGCCGCCTGAGATTGGAATGGATGCAGCCCCTCTCGTGATCGGGTTGGGGCCTGGATTTTCTGCTGGGAAAAATTGCCATGCCTTGGTGGAAACGATGCGCGGTCATTTTCTCGGACGAGTGATCTGGGAGGGGGAGGCCCTGCCAAATACCGGTATTCCTGATCCTGTGGGAGGGAAAAGCTATGAGCGTGTGCTGCGTGCGCCAAAAGACGGGAAGCTTAAAACAGGGGTCTCGATTGGGGATCAGGTACAAGAAGGCGAGATCATTGCGATTGTTGCGGATGAAATCCTCCGTGCACCGTTTAATGGTGTGGTGCGCGGGTTGCTAAAAGATGATGTTTTCGTTTCTGCAGGATTAAAAATCGGCGATCTGGACCCAAGGGGGAATCCGGACTATGCCCGGCTGGTCTCTGATAAATCGCTTTCGATTGGGGGCGGTGTTTTAGAAGCAATATTGTCCCGCGAAGAATTTCGGAAGAGACTCTATGCGCCTGATTGATGCACTGCCGGTGGGGAAAGACTCCCGGATTGCCATAGTAGGTGCAGGGGGGAAAACCACTGCGCTGTTCAGGCTGGCACGGGAAGCCAGCGGAAAAAATCTGCAATCCGTTATTTTATCTGCGACCACCCATCTCGCCGAAGAACAATGCTCATGGGCAGACCAGCATTTCACCATCAATACCAGAAAAGACATTTTTGCATTGTATGATCTTCAATTTGAAGGCGTCATCCTGCTGACGGGTGAACTTGGTGAGGATAGAAGGACCCGGGGTCTCTCTTCGGATTTGATCTCTGAAGTAGAAAAATTGGCACAAAACCACCAGTCTGCTCTACTCATCGAGGCGGATGGATCACGGATGAAACCGCTGAAGGCTCCGGCTGACCATGAACCAGCGATCCCATCATGGGTGGATACGGTGATTGTCGTGGCTGGGATGAATGGATTAGGGCAGGAATTAAGCGAGGATAACGTTCATCGTCCGGAGATTTTTGGACATCTGAGCGGTCTGAAACCCGGCAGTTTGATCCAGAAGGAACATCTGGTTGAGGTGTTGTTGTCCGAGGGTGGGGGCCTAAAAGGTATCCCGGACGGTGCGAGGCGGATCGTGATGCTCAACCAGTGTGACACCCCGGTTAAGGCAGCGCAGGGGAAGCAAATGAGCACACGCCTATTATCAGCCTACGGGCAGGTGATCCTCTCCAAATTAAATCCACCGTCAGCGGAGGAAGTGACAGCCGTTCACAGGCAGGTTGCGGGGGTTGTGCTTGCAGCAGGGGGATCTTCCCGCCTTGGAAGGCCAAAACAACTGCTGGAATGGCAGGGCAAACCGTTTGTTCAGGCTGTTGTAGAAACTGCGAGAGATTCAGGGTTATCACCTGTGATTGTCGTCATCGGCGCATACCAGCAAGAGGTTGAAGCTGCCCTGGAGGGTTTTCCAGTTCAACTGGTGATTAATCCTGATTGGATGGAAGGGCAAGCAACCTCGGTCCGCAGCGCGGTGAGTTATTTGTCTGATGAGTATCCGCAGGTGGAGGCGGCTTTGTTTTTCCTGGTTGACCAACCCCAGATTCCATCTGCACTGGTCCAAACGCTTCTGGATGCCTACAGCGAGACGTTCTCTCCTATTACTGCACCCATGGTGGATGATCGAAGGGGCAACCCGGTATTGTTTGACAGGAGCACGTTTAAAGAGTTGAGTAAGCTGGAAGGTGATGCCGGTGGCCGGCAGGTTTTCTCCAGATTCAAGGTGCAATATATTCCCTGGCTGGACTCAACGGCTGGTTTGGATGTCGATACGCGTGAAGATTATGAGCGTTTATTAAGAGAATTTCAATAGTCTAAGAGTTAAAGTTATTGATAAGCTTGCCATTTCATGTTCTTTATGCTATGGTTTTATCAGTTAGTGTCAACATTAACCTGACGTAGTAGGAGTACGATTGTCAGCAAAAGAGAAGACCATCCTGATTGTGGATGATGAGCTTGAAATTTCAGAAATGTTTTCTGAAATGCTTACCTTACACGGGTACCAAGTGCGGTCGAGCCATCATTACCGTAACGCAATCGAATCGATCAATACATCGCCCCCCGATGCGATTATTTTGGATGTAATGATGCCAGAAAAATCAGGATTGGAAGTGCTGAATTTTGTTCGTGCTCACCCGGACTACAGCGATATTCCGGTAATTATTGTATCGTCAAAGGGTTTTCCGGTTGACATTGAAGCATATGTAAGTGCGGGAGCAAACCATTACTTGAAGAAGCCAGTCAGCTTCCCTGATTTTACAGAAGCTGTGCAAAAAGCTCTTCAAACCAATTAGAATCTCGTAGAAAGAGTAAATAGATGTCGGTAATCCGTTCATTTATTGCGGTTGATTTACCAGAATCGCTCAATCAACCTCTGGAACAGGCTTCCCAACAGCTCCAGGAATTGCTGGATGGGCTTCCAGTACGCTGGGTACCTGTCCAGAATATTCATTTGACCTTGAAGTTTCTTGGTGATGTCTCGGAAAAAAACATCCCGATGATCCAGAATATCCTTCACGGCGAAGGAGCCAACCATCATCAGTTTGAAATTGGTGTGGGGGGATTTGGTGTGTTTCCGAATCTCTCCCGGCCGAGAGTCTTGTGGGTGGGTGTGGAAGGACCAGATGAATTGATCTATATACAGCGTGGGATAGATGTAGAAACGGCACGATTGGGATATGCTCCAGACCAGCGAAAATTCAACCCACACCTGACCTTTGGCAGGGTATCACGGAATGCCAGTTCGAAGCAAGTTCGCAAGATCAGCTCGCTTTTACGTAACCATAAACTTGGCTTTTTAGGCGCTGCCCGGATTGAAGACGTGTCACTTTTCCGCAGTGATCTCGGACCTGATGGGGCAGTTTATAGTAAAATCTATACAGCAAAATTATCAACTTAACATATATGAGGTGAATTTGGACGGATTGGAAGTAGCACGTACAATTGTAGATGCATTGGAAGATAAGAAGGGGGAAGACATTTTATTGATGGACCTTCAAGGAATAGCACCCTTTACAGACTATTTTGTAATTTGTACCGGAACCAGCAACCGGATGTTAAAGGCCCTCATTCGCGCGGCGATGGATGATGTTCGAGAAAAACACCAGCTCAAAACGCGCGTGGAAGGGACAAATATGGATGGTTGGATTCTGGCAGATTTTGGGGATGTGGTGCTGCATATCTTTTCCCCCTTGCAGCGGGAATATTATGGGCTAGAGCAATTATGGAGTGAGGGGAAGGTCGTCCTTCATATGCAGTGATTGAAGGTGTTCATCAACCACTCAAATAAAAAAATCGGCAGCCAATAGATCGCTGCCGATTTTTCTTTTTTCATGATTCAGGCTTAATTTCTGGTTTTATTCAAAGATCCATTCATCCAGAGACCGATTCCAAGAAACGATTTCTTCTGGTTCAAACCAGAGTTCGATCTCGATTTTTGCATTTTCGACGGAGTCGGATGCGTGAGTTAGGTTGCGTCCTATTTCCAGGCCGAAATCGTGGCGAATAGAACCTGGGGCAGCTTCGGTGGGGCGTGTGGCACCCATTGTCTGGCGGACAGCATCTACCGCGTTGTTCCCTTCCCAGACCATAGCCATTACCGGGGCTGAGGTGATATAGGCAATCAGTTTTTCGTAAAATGGCTTCCCTTCGTGGATGGCATAATGCTGCCCGGCAAATTCTTTAGATACCTGCATGAATTTTGCTGCCGCTAATCTGAGCCCGCGTTTTTCTAATCGGGAAATGACTTCCCCGATCAGGCCGCGCTGCACACCATCTGGTTTGACGAATACTAAAGTTTGTTCCATAAGTTTTCCTCCAAGATAAAATAATTCCAAAAGAAGATTATACCTGAGGTAGAGGGATTCAGGGATATATTACAATAATTTAAATCACAAAATCCGGATTTTATCCCGGATTTTGTGTCATTTGCTAAAAAATGAGGGTCAGCTATCGTAGCAATTCTTCTGCTTTGGTGTAAGCATCTAGAGCTTCTTGGAGATTGTCCACACGCATATATGCGTCTCCAAGTACCTGCCATAATTGAACGTTGACTGGATGTCTCCGAAGTGCTTCACTCACTTCCTGGATCACCTCTTCGACCAATTTGCCCTTCTTTACCAGTTGAGAAAAACCATCCACTGCCTCTTCCAGGTTGCCTTTGTTCGCTGCCTCGCTTGCCGATTCCAAGATACCTTCTGGAGAATCGGGTGCTGGGGTGGGAGGGGTTTCTTCAACCTTTGCTTCAGGTTGTTTGTCTGCCGGGATAATTGTCTCGATTTGCGATTCGGGCTGCCATTCATCTTCTAAGGTGGGCACAATCTCTGGGGCTTCCTCGGCTTCTTCAGCCACCGGTTCTTCCTCAGGTTCAGCTTCCGGTTCTACCTCTTCAGGTTCCGCTGCCTCGAATATTTCTTCCATTCCGATCTCTTCATCCGGCTGTGCATACTCGGCGATTTGCTCAGGTTCAGCAACTGCGTCGCTTTCCAACAATTCTTCGACTTCTTCAATTTCTTCAACAGGCGGTTCAGGGTCTACTGAATCAGCTTCTTGGTCTGGTTCAGTTTCGGTTTCGTCCAAACTAGTGAGGAAATCCGTTACGCCGATTGGGGCGTCTTCCTCTTCTTCTTCGAAATCTGTTAAGAACTGTCCGGTTGTGTCGTCTTCAACTTCTTGTTCCTCCTCCATTTCAGAGCCGACGGTCGATAACCATGCCGCGGTGAACTCACCGGGTTGGTCTTCTAGGTCCTCTTCCGTCTCTTCATCTAGTTCTGGCTCAATGGAAGTAGCGGCAGCTTCTTCAGCAGCCTGCTGGCCGATCTCGTCAAGCCAGTCCATATCGAAGTCGTCCTCGTCTTCTAAAACAGGCTGGACATCTTCACTTGGAAGTTGCTGATCTGGTTCACTTTCTTCCAGTTCTTCTTCGGGCTGGGCTTCCAATTCAGAGATTAATTCAATTTCTGCCTGCGGTTCTTCCTCGACGAATTCATCCATCAATTCTGCTTCAGGTTCGGCGTCTTCGGTTTCGACCTCCAAGGCTTCTTCCGTCTCTTCTTCCAGTTTTGGTTCAATAGAGGAAGCGGCAGCTTCTTCTGCGGCTTCCTGACCGATTTCATTGAGCCAGTCCATGTCGAAATCATCCTCATCTTCCAAGACGGGCTGGGGTTCTTCTAACATGGTTTCCGTTTCAATAACTGTTTCTTCTTCAGTTTGGGCGTCAAGTTCTGAGAGCCAATCTGCATCTTCCTCTTGTTCTTCATCGAACAGCCCCTCTATTGGCTCTTCTGTTATTTCGGTTTCTTCGGTTGATGGGGGTTCATCTTCAACAGGCTTGACTTCCGGGAGATGCGGGTCGCTAGCGTCGGCTCTCTGTTCCGGGGTGGTGACCAGTTCATCATCAGGCACCCCTGCCTTGGATGCTAAACTTTCTAGCCAGGCCATATCTTCGTCATCGGCCTGAATTTCCTGTCCTGGTGGAGGTTCTCCGGTTTCGACTTCTTCGGATACTTCCTCGGCAGTCTCATCGAGTTCGCTCAACCAGTCGGGTGCAGGCGCAGCAGCCTGTTCTTCTATATCTTGCAGCCATTCTGGGTCTGCTTCGGCTGAGATTTCAGGGGATGGAGCCTCTGGTTGAGACTCTTCATCAGGCGCTAATTCCTGAACCCAATCGGGGATTTCACCTTCTACTAATTCTTCTGGTATCTCATCTTGATCATCATCAAGACCATAATCAATATCCGCAGTGTCATCCGCATCGGCTGGCCGTTTTTCCCATCCCGCTTCCTTGAGAAAATCCGGCAGTTCAACAGCTTCAAAGGGTTCTTCCTGCTCGGTTGGTTCCTGCGCTTC
>JABAHR010000394.1_pt1 | contig 15453 bp, 14 predicted proteins | sample 7062101 | NCBI WGS metagenome assembly JABAHR01 (sample SAMN14534553, study PRJNA622989) | marine sediment metagenome | biome: marine biome [ENVO:00000428]; feature: marine pelagic biome [ENVO:01000023]; material: deep marine sediment [ENVO:00002113] | place: India: Gulf of Kutch | collected... | reverse complement strand
AGATAGGCCACCGAGCCGTCCGTGCCCAGATTGCCGCCGAACTTCGAGAAGACGTGGCGCACTTCGCCGACGGTGCGGTTGCGGTTGTCCGTCATGCACTCCACCAGCACGGCGACGCCGCCCGGAGCATAGCCCTCGTAGCGCACGTCCTCGTAGACGACGCCTTCGAGCTCCCCGGTTCCGCGCTTGACCGCGCGATCAACGGTGTCGCGCGTCATGTTCGCCGCCAGCGCCTTGTCGATGGCCGTGCGCAGGCGGGGATTGTGGTCGGCATCGCCGCCGCCGGCCCTGGCCGCGGTGGTGATTTCACGGATCAGTTTGGTGAACAGCTTGCCGCGCTTGGCGTCCTGCGCCGCCTTGCGAAAGCGGATGTTGGCCCACTTGCTGTGACCGGCCATCTGTGGATCCCGTCGTCGTGCCCCGTCCGATCGAAGCGTTGACGCCGCAGTCTACCATCGCCGGCACCGGCGCCCCAACCGAGGCGACGTTCGCGGTAAGCCGGGCGACGCGGCGCAACCCGGGCGCGGCGAGGCGCTCTAGGCGTCGCCATGACGCGGGTCGCGGCGTTGCCCCCGCGCAGTACGTTGTGCCGCCACGGCGCGGATCGCCTCTCGGTTGGTCCACGACCACACGCGCTTGGCAGCAACGTCGAAATCGACCCACGCGTAGGCCGTGTGCTCACGCGGATTGACGGCGACCTCGGTCACCGCCGGCAGCTCGAGGGAGAACATATGCTCGAGATTCTCGCGCACGCCGGGAGCAAAACGCGTGCTCCACTGCGGCCTGATCTCGAAACGAAAGCGGCGACACCAGTCGTGCAGGCCCGCGACGCAGCGAATGCCCGTTTCCTCGGCAAGCTCGCGCTCGGCCGCCTCGCACGGCGTCTCGCTCGGCCACTTGAGACTGCCGGTGACAGACTGCCAGAAGTCGCGCGGCTTCACGCGGCGCAGCAGCAACACGAGGCCGTCTTCGGTGTACACCACCACCAGCACCGACTCCGGGCGCTTGTAAGCATGCTCAGGGTGCGTCATGACGGGGACTCGGTCTGCTCGAGTGCGCCGGGGTCCGCCCGCCGCACGCGGGCGCCGCCGCCTCGGCGGCCTAAGCCGCCGGCGCCGGACGCAGACGAATGCCGAGCTCGCGCAGCTGCTGATCCTCGACGGCGCTCGGAGCGTCCGTGAGCAGGCAGGTCGCCCGCTGCGTCTTGGGAAACGCGATGACGTCGCGAATCGAGTCCTCCCCCAGCATCATGGCAACAAGGCGGTCGAGTCCGAAGGCGATGCCGCCGTGGGGCGGCGCCCCGTGGGCGAGCGCGTCGATGAGGAAACCGAACTTGGCACGCGCCTCCTCGGCGCCGATGCCGAGAAGATCGAACACGCGTTCCTGCACGTCGGCGCGGTGGATACGCATGGAGCCGCCCCCGAGCTCGGTGCCGTTCAGCACGAGGTCGTAGGCGCGCGAGAGCGCACTGCCGGGGTCCGTCAGCAGCAGATCGACATCCTCCTCGCGAGGCGAGGTGAAGGGATGATGCAGCGAGTCCCAGCGCTTGGCGTCGTGATCGTACTGCACGAGCGGAAAATCGACGACCCACAGCGGTTGCCACGCGGCCTCCACGAGCCCCATCTCCGCGCCGAGCTGCAGGCGCAGCGCGCCGAGGGCTTCATTGACGACGCTCGCTCGGTCGGCGCCGAAGAAGAGCAGATCGCCGTCGCGCACGACGGTGCGCTCGAGCAGTGCGTCCACCACCGCATCGGGTAAAAACTTCAGGATGGGCGACTGCAGACCGTCCCGCCCGCGGGCAACGTCGTTGACCTTGACGTAAGCAAGCCCCCGCGCACCGAACTGCTTCACGAACTCGGTGTAGCCGTCTATCTGCAGGCGCGAGAGCCGCCCGCCCTGCGGCACTCGCATCGCGGCGACGCGACCGCCGGGGTCGTTCGCCGGCCCGGCGAACACCTTGAACTCGACGTCGCGCATGAGGCCGGTCACGTCGACCAGGTGCAGCGGAATTCTGAGGTCAGGACGATCCGTGCCATAGCGGTCGACGGCCTCGGCATAGCTCATGCGCGGAAAAGGCTCGGGCAGCTCCACGTCCAGCACCGTTGCGAACAACTCCCGAATCATCGCCTCCATCGTCGCGATGACGGCGTCTTCGTCCACGAACGACATCTCGATATCGAGCTGGGTGAACTCGGGCTGACGGTCGGCGCGCAGGTCTTCGTCGCGAAAGCAGCGGGCGATCTGGTAGTAGCGCTCGAAACCCGACACCATCAGCAACTGCTTGAATATCTGCGGCGACTGCGGCAGCGCGAAGAACTGGCCCGGGTGCGTGCGGCTGGGCACCAGATAGTCGCGCGCACCTTCCGGCGTGGAACGGGTGAGGACCGGGGTCTCGATCTCGACGAAGCCGCGCTCGTCGAGGAACCGGCGCAGGCTGCGCGCGACCTCGTGGCGCAGTCGCAGGTTGCGCTGCATGCGTTCGCCGCGCAGATCGATATAGCGATGCCGGAGCCGCACCGCCTCGTTGACGTCGGGCTCGTCGAGCTGGTAGGGCAGCGCGTCGGCCCGGTTCAGCACCTCGATGGCCGTTCCCACGAGCTCGACGGCGCCGCTCGGCAGCTCGGGATTCTCCGTGCCCTCGGGGCGCCGGCGCACCCTGCCGCACACCCGCAGCACGTACTCGTGGCGCAGCTGCTCGGCGAGCGCGAACGACTCCGCCAACTCCGGGTCGACGACTACCTGTGCCAGACCGCCTCGGTCACGCAAATCGATGAAGATGACGCCGCCGTGATCGCGGCGACGATGCACCCACCCGCACAGGGCGACTTCCTGACCGATGTGCTCTTCGGCGAGCTCGCCGCAGAAGTGGCTGCGCGCAGTGCCGAGAGGCCGCTTATCAGCCGCCGCTCGCTGCACTGCTCTTGCTCTCGCCGCCGGACTTGCCCGATTCGGTCTTCGGCTTCTCGACCTTCTTCTCCGCCCCCCCTTTCGTGTCGCTCGAATCGCCGTCCTTCTTCTCGGGTTTTTTCGTCTTGTCCTTGTCCTTGTTCTTGAAGTCGGTCTCGTACCAGCCGCTACCCTTGAGTCGAAATCCCGCTGCCGACACCTTGCGCCTCAGCTCCGCTTGACCGCACTCGGGGCAGTACACGAGCGGCTCCTCGGAGATCTTCTGCAGCGTTTCGAGCTGGTGACCGCAGGAATTGCAGAGATACTCGTAGATCGGCATGGTTTGCGTCTCCAAAACAACACTGCCCCCGGAAGGTGGGGGCAGATCACCGACAATCAATAAGTATATCGCGTCGCCCCGCCGAGCGGATAGCCCGCGCGACGCCGCCCATCGCCTTCAGCGTCGTCGCCGCAAGCGGCATCAAGCCCCGGCAATGGTGAGGCCGTCGACGAGCAGCGACCCCGTGCGCGTGCCGCCGCGCACGTCCACGTCGGTGCCGCTCTCCACGAGCCCGCGGAACATCTCGCGCAGGTTGCCGGCGACGGTGATCTCCTGCACCGGGTGGCGCAGCTCGCCGCCCTCCACCCACAAGCCCGCCGCGCCGCGGGAGTAGTCGCCGGTGACGTTGTTCACGCCGAAACCGATGAGTTCGGTGACGAGCAGCCCCGTGTCCATGGCGGCCAGCAGCTCGCGAAAGTCCTTGCCGCCGGGCTCGATGGTCAGGTTGTGCACGCCGCCGGCATTGCCGGTGGTCTCCAGACCGAGCTTGCGCGCGGAGTAAGAATCGAGCACGTAGCCCTGCAGCACGCCGTCGGCGACCACGTCGCGTGCCGCTGTCGCCACGCCCTCGCCGTCGAAGGCGGCGCTGCCCATCGCCCGGGGCAGGTGCGGCTGTTCGTGAATGCGCACGTTCGCGGGGAATATGGCCTTGCCGACGTGATCGACCAGAAACGACGCGCCGCGGTAGACACTCGAGCCGCTGATCGCGCTCACCAGATGTCTCAACAGGCTTGCGGCCACCGGCGCCTCGTAGAGCACCGGCGCCTGCCGCGTCTTGAGGCGCCGCGCATCGAGGCGACGCAGCGTGCGCCGGGCCGCGATGCGTCCCACCTGCTCCGGCGCCTCGAGCTCGTCCGCTTTGCGCGCCGCCGTGTACCAGTAATCCCGTTGCATGCCCGACTCGCCGCGGCCGACCACCGCGCAGCTGATCGTGTGGCGCGTCGAGCGCACGCGGCCGACAAAGCCGTTCGTGTTGCCATAGACCTTGTCACGCTCCGAGCTCGCGACCGTCGCACCCTCGGAGTTGGTTATACGCGCATCGCTCGCGCGCGCGGCGTCCTCGCAGGTCATGGCTAGCTCGACGGCCCGGTCCACGTCTAGCGCCCAGGGGTGATACAGGTCCAGGTCGGGCACCTGCGTCGCCAGCCGTGCCGGATCGGCCAGGCCGTTGCAGGGGTCGGCCCCGGTGTGCCGCGCGATGGCGCAGGCCGCCCGCACGGTGTCGGTCACCGCCGCCGCCGTGAAATCCGAGGTGCTCGCCGCGCCGACCCGGTTGTCGAGGTACACGCTGACCACGAGGCTTTTGTCACGGGTGTGCTCTACGGTCTCCAGTGCCCCCATACGCACGCTCGCCGAGAGGCCGCCGCTGCGGGTCACCGTCGTCTCGGCAGCCCCAACGCCGAGGCGGCGGGCTTCGCTCAGGACGCGCTCGACAAGCTCATGCTGGCCCTGCCCGCCTTGCTGCGGGTCGCCGGCGCGCACGGGCTCGTTCAGCTTCTTCATGGTCTTGCCCGCGACGCCTTCAAGCGACCTCCACCCCGCCGACGGTAATGCCGTCGATGCGCAGCGTCGGCTGCCCGACGCCGACGGGCACTCTCTGACCCTCTTTGCCGCAGGTGCCGACACCGGTGTCGAGCTCGAGGTCGTTGCCGACCATCGAGACCCGCGTGAGCACGTCGGGCCCGTTGCCGATCAGCGTGGCTCCGCGCACCGGTCGTGTCACCTTGCCCGCCTCGATCAGATAAGCCTCGCTGGCCGAGAAGACGAAATTGCCCGAGGTGATGTCAACCTGTCCGCCGCCAAAGTTCACCGCGTAGAGCCCCTTGTCCACCGAGGCGACGATCTCCGCCGGGTCGTGCTCGCCGCTGAGCATGTAGGTGTTGGTCATGCGCGGCATCGGCAGATGCGAAAAGGACTCACGGCGACCGTTGCCCGTCGGCGCGGTTCCCGTGAGGCGTGCGTTGAGAGTGTCCTGCATGTAACCCTTGAGGATGCCGTTCTCGATGAGCACGGTGCGCTGCGTCGGCGTGCCCTCGTCGTCGACGTTGAGCGAGCCGCGGCGCTCGGCGAGGGTGCCGTCGTCGACCACCGTGCACGCGGGCGTGGCGACGCGCTCGCCGATGCGCCCGGCGAAGGCGGACGTGCCCTTGCGGTTGAAATCGCCCTCCAGGCCGTGGCCCACGGCCTCGTGGAGCAGAATACCGGGCCAACCCGGGCCCAGCACGACCTGCATCGAGCCGGCGGGCGCGTCCACGGCCTCGAGGTTGACGAGCGCCTGGCGCACCGCCTCGCGCGCATAGCCGAGCGCGCGTTCGGCATCGAGGAAATAGCCGTAGCTCACGCGACCCCCGCCCCCGGCACTGCCCTGCTCGCGCCGACCGTTTTGCTCCGCGATCACGGTCACGTTCAGACGCACGAGCGGGCGCACGTCCGCCGCCATCAGGCCGTCGCTGCGCGCCACCAGCACCACCTCGTGGACGCCGGCGAGGCTGGCCATGACCTGCTTCACGCGCGGATCCGCCCGCCGCGCCTGCGCCTCGACGCTCTCCAGGAGCTGCACCTTGGCCTCGTCGCTCAGGCTGGCCAGGGGGTCGGCCGGGGCGTAGAGCGCCATGCCGCCGCCCCCGTTCCACGAGATCGCCTCCCCCGTCGGGCGCGCCGGCGCCCGCGCGATCGCCCGCGCCGCCGCGGCGGCGTCGGTCAGCGCCGGCAGCAGGAACTCGTCGGAGTAAGCGAAACCGGTCTTCTCGCCGCTCACGGCACGCACACCGACCCCTTGGGCGATGTTGTGTGAGCCCGACTTGACCCGGCCCTCCTCGAGCATCCACGACTCCTGGCGCAGGTACTGGAAGTAGAGGTCGGCGTAATCCACGTCCCGGCCCATCATGGAGCCGATGAGCCGGTCGAGCTCGCGCTCGCCGATGCCGGCGGGCTCCAGCAGCGCCGTGCGCGCGGTCTTCAGAGGCTCACTCATGCGGGGCACCTGCGTGTGGGATGCGCTGTCGGGGTGGCTAGACAATGGCGGCGGCAGCAACCACATTCAACCTCGCGCCGTGAGGGGTTTTGGCGCCCGCCGACGCAGGCGTGGCGCAACGGCTAAGCTCGGATGCCGAGACGGCGGTGGCCGAGCGTCGGCAGGGCCGCCCGCGCCCGCGCCTCCCGCTCGAGATCGATCTCGGCCGTGATGATGCCTTCGCCCCGCGGGCGGCGCGCCAGCACCTCTCCCCAGGGATCGACGATCATCGAGTCGCCATGGGTCTCGCGGCCGTTGTCGTGCGTGCCGCTCTGTGCCGGCGCCACCACGTAGGCCAGGTTCTCGATGGCACGGGCCCGCAGCAGCACCTCCCAGTGCGCGCGCCCCGTGGCGACGGTGAAAGCCGAAGGCACCACGAACCACTGGGCGCCGTCGTCGAGCAGGCGGCGGAACATCTCGGGAAAGCGCACGTCGTAGCAAATGCTCAGGCCGACGCGGCCACAGGGCGTATCCACGCACACCAGTTCGTCGCCCGGCTCCACGTAGGCCGACTCCTCGTAGACCTCGCCCGCACCGAGGCGAACGTCGAACAGGTGCATCTTGTCGTAGCGAGCGACGAGCGCGCCGCCGTCGTCGAAAACCAGGCAGGCGCTGCGCACCCGTGCCCCCGCCGCGCTTTTGTAGGGGATGCTGCCCGCAATCAGCCAGATCGAGTGCTCGCGGGCCTGCGCGCGCAGGTACGACTGCGTCGGCCCGCCGCGCTCGTCCTCGGCCGCCCGCCGCCGGTCCTCGCGCGAGCGCGCCATGAGCGAGAAGTTCTCCGGCAGCACGGCGACGCGCGCGCCGGCCGCGGCGGCAGCGGCAATCAAGCGTCCCGCGGCCGCGAGATTGGCGTCGACGTCGCCGCCCGAGCTCATCTGCACCGCCGCCACCCGGCTCATCGGCTGCGCGCGTCCACCACCTCGATCGCGAGAACGTCCGCCGCGCCGGAGCCCGGCTCCAGCACGATGTGTCGCGAGGCCACACCGAGGCTGATCAGCCAGTCGCGCACCTCGAACGCCCAGGCGTTGCCCAGATCGCCCCCCGGATAGCGGATGACGATGCCGGCGCTCTGCTGCTCGTCGAAGCGCATGACGGTGCGCTTGAGCGCCGGCAGCGCCATGACGGTCTCGGCGCTGCGCACCTTGGGCCAGTCGGCACGCGTCAGGTACTCGATTTCCGCGCCCAGCACCGCCGCGCCCGCGAGAGCGAGGGCAACGCCGAGGATGACGCCGCGCCGGCGCGGCGAGCGCCGCTCAGCGCTCATCGATGGTATCCCGCTGGCCGGATACGCCCGTCGGCTCGGGGCTCACCGGCTCCAGGATCGGGTCTTCCCAGGAGCCGGTGACGAGGTATTTGCGGTAGATCGCCTTCGACAGCCGTTTCTGGAAAAGCTTCTGAGCGAGGAACACGGCGGCGCCGGCGGCCGGATTCGCCAGCGCGGCGAAAAGGCCCAGGCTGATGTTGCTCGCCACCCCCGGCGCAACCATCAGCTCGAGATCGTAGTCTTCCTGCGGCAGGCCCACCCGACCCTTGGCCTCGACCAGCGCCGCCGGGCCAACGATCACGAAGCCGTCGCTGATCAGGTCGCCCCGGGCGATGATGCCGACACCGTCGAGGCGATCGAAGGCGAACCCCTGCGCAAAGACATCGGAGAAATCCAGGCTCACCCGACGTGCCAACGCCTCGATGTTGAGCAGACCGAGCAGCCTTCCGCCGCCGCCGGGACTGACCTTCACGAAGCGACCCTCCGTCGCCGTGAGCTGATAATTGCCGCTCAACTTGGAGAACTCGAAGCCTCCGGGGCCGTCGCCCCAGACGAAATATCCGTTGCCGCTGCCAGCACCGTCCTCCACGTAGCCGGCATAGCCGAGAGCCGTCAGCGTTTTCCCGAGATCGCTGCTCTGCGCCTCGCCGGACAGTGCCGTACGGTGACCGGGCTCGAGGAAATCCCATGTGCCCTGAGCCTGCACAGTCATCTCCGGGCGGGTCAGATTGATGGCGAGAAAGCGCATGCCCCTCGCTCCCGGCTCCGCGCTCAGCTCGAGGCGGCCCAGCTGCATCTCGCCGTAGTGAAAATCATCGCAGACGATCTCCAGCCGCGGCAAGGTGCGGGGGTCGGTGGTCTCCTCACGGGCCTCGGCCAGACGCTCGAGGTAAAGGCGCTCGAAGCGTGCCACCACGCGCCCGGCGCCGAGGGCATCACCTGCCGGCTCTGCCGGCAGATGTACCTCCACGTCCCCGGCGACGCCGTCGCCCGCGACCCGCGCCTGCCAGACGCCTTCGCCGTCGAGCGCCGCCGCGACGCTCAGGTTGCGCCAGGGTCTGCCGAGATAGCGGGCGCGCGGCGTCTCGACGCGCAGGCGGCGCACGTCCACCGGCTCGCGCTCGGCGTCGTCGCCCTCGCCGCGCACCACCTCCCACCAGCGATCGAGGTCGACGTAGGGGGCGTGGATGCCCACCGATACGCCGGGCTCGTTCGGCAGCACCGCCGGCGGCGCACCGATGGTGATCGCGCCGGTGTCGATCGCGGCGCCCTCGGCCATCGGCACCAGCTCGAGCATGCCGTTGACGCGGGCGCCAACGTCGAAGCTCACCTCGATGGGGCGATCGGCGTCGAACTCGATGCGCGCGGTGAGCACATCCGTCTGCGCCGCCGGCTTGCCCACCGGCTCCGGCAGATCGATCTCCACACCGGCCAGGCTTGACTCGATGTCCAGGCGGCGTGTGCGCCCGCGCAGCAGCATCTGCGCGTTCCAGGGAACGGCGCCGACTAGCCGCGGGGCCACGAGCCGGCCGAGAAATGGGGTGAGCTCGGCCGGCTCGGCCCGGCCGCTCCCCGTGATCACCAGCAGCGCCGGTTGCTCCTTGGCCGTGGCCCTGACGTCGAACTGCACGTCGCCTCCGAGCAGTCGCCCGCGCAGAGCGCGTCCGTTCACGTCCCGATTGGTGAAATCGAGCGCGCCGCGCAGTTCGGACAGCGTGATTGACTGCGGCAACGTCACCGTGTTGCCGTCGAACTCGAAGCGGCCCCGCACGCGTGTCGCGGCGAGCTCGCGCAGCGGCAGCGCGACGTCGAGGTGCAACGTGCCGTCGCCCTGCGCGCTGAGATCCGTGGGCAGCAGCGGCGAGTCCTTGAAAAGCGGGCCTTCGCGCAGAAATTCCACGCCGCGCTCGGCCGGCCCCTGCAGCACGCCCCGCAGCTCGAGCGTCGGCGCCGACGTCTTCAGGCTTGCGAAACCGGCTTCCCCGGCGGCGACGGTCATACCACCCACCTCGCCGCGGGTCGCCACCAGGCGCATGCGCGGGCCCTGCACGATGACTCGCACGTCCGCCGCCTCGAGCCGCGGCCAGCCGGGCACGTAGTCAAGGGTGCCGTCCTCGATGAGGGCGTTCACCTCGAAGGTTCCCGGGGCCTTGTCGAAGGGAAAGTCCGCGGCGCGGCCGTCGAGCACCAGGCGGCCCTCGGCGACGGTTCCGCCGACGATGGCTCGGTCGAGCCAGTCGACCAGGGTGGGCGACATGACGCCCACGGGATAGAAAGCGGGCGCCTGCGCGGCGTCGCCGCCGGCAAAGGCGGCCTCCAGGCGCAGATGCGGCGAGCCGCCGGCTGCCGCGACGCGCACCTCGCCGGCGGCCTCGGCCCGCAGCGCGCCGGCGCTCAGCGCCACGTCGTGCGCGCGCACCACCCAGCCCTCTTGAGCGCGCTCCCAGTCGAGGCGCCCGACGGCGCTCTCGAACTCGAGTGGGTCCCGGAACAGCCACGGCAGAGCGACTTTTACCTGAGCGGCGTCGAGCGCCAGCGTGCCGCCGCTGCGGCGCAGCGTCACCAGGCCGCCGACCCCCGAGAGCCCGGGGCTGCGCCCGCGGCTGCGCACACCGACGTCCTGCAGGCGGGCCTGGAGGGCCTCGAACGCACTGTCGCGCCAGCGGACTTCGACATCCGCGGCGGCGCCCACCGGGCGCAGTCCTCGCAGCCGCTCCGTCCAGGGCGCGCTCACCCCGAGCCAGGGCAGCTGGGCGACGACATCGCCCAGCTGCAAGCGCTTCGCGGCGAGGGTCAGCACGTCGTCGCGCCGGGACAGGGTGAGGGCTCCCACCCGCCACGGCTGCCGCCCCGCCCTGAGCGCCAGCCCCTGCATGTCCAGCGACCAGCCGCCCTCGTGGCGACTCCAGCGAAAGCCGCTGCCGACTTCCGCCAGCCGCAGGGGCGGGATGTCCCCGGCTCCGGGAAGCTCGAGGTCACGCAGCAGCACTGTACCGTGCGCCCGCGCCAGCAAGTCGCGCTGCACAGTCATCTCCACGCGACCCTGGACCTGTCCCGCGAGGCGCCTGTCCCCGCTCGGCAGAAGCACCAGCGAGCCCAGATCGAGCCCGGGGCTGGTGAGGGCGACGCGCCCCTCCCACGCCGGCGGATCGAGCAGCGCGCCGCGGATCTCGGCGGCAAGGCCCACGCGCGAGCCGGGGGCGTCCAAACCCGAGACCCCCGCCGAGAGGCGATGGTGCTCCGCATCGGCGTGCGTCAGCCGGGCGCGGATGCTTGAGAGCACGACGCGTCCTCCGGGAAGGCGCGCATCCCGCCACTCGATCTCCCCGTCTTCGAAACGGATGTCGGTGCGTGTGACGAGCCAGGCGAGGGCTTCTGCTTGAACGCGCGCAGCGCCCCCGGGACGCGCCACCGCCGCCGCCAGCCCGATGCGCCCGTCGTCGCCACGCTCGAGACTCACGCGCGGTGCCTGAAGCGCAAGCTCGGCCATCATGAAGCGGTCCGAGAGCAGGGCAAGCGGGTCGACGGCGAGCCGCAGCGCCTCGGCGCTCAGCAAGGGCGGGTCCGACGCGGCGCCGCCGGCGGCCGACACGACCAACCCCGCCGCCGTTAGCGTCGGCGAAAGACCGACCCACTCGCCGCGCAGAGCCTCGAGCCGCACGTGATGACCGAGTCGCGCGCTCGCCCACTGCTCGATCTCACCGTGCCACCGATCCACCCGGGGCAGCAGCAACGCCAGCGCCGCCGCCAGAGCCATCACCACCAGCAGCAATCCGGCCACGATGCCGGTCAGGACACGCCGCACAGGATGGATACGCGTACGATCGCCGGAGGACGTCGACCCCGTCGCGGTGGACACGGCCTCCTCGGCCGCCGGCGCATCTCTTATTGGGCGTTCCCCGCTCACGGCGCGTCACATGCGGGCGGAAAAAGCGCAGGCGCTCGGGCGCGACGCTCCGAGCGGCCGGGATCGTGGACTCATCTGCCTCACTAGATCAGGACGACGTCGAAGAGTTCCTGGTGGTACATATTCTCAACCTGGAGATGGATCGGCTTGCCGATGAATTCCTGCAGGTCGGCCAGACCGGTGGATTCCTCGTCCAGCAGCATGTCGATCACCACCTGCGAGGCCAGCACCAGATACTCGCTAGCCTCGAACTGGCGGGCCTCCCGCATGATCTCCCGGAATATCTCGTAACAGACCGTCTGCGGCGTCTTCAAGGCGCCGCGGCCGCCGCAAACGGGACACGGCTGCATCAACAGCCTCCCCAGACTCTCGCGCGTGCGCTTGCGCGTGATCTCGACCAGGCCGAGCGGCGACATTTCGGTGAGGTAGGTCTTGGCGCGATCCCGGCTGAGAGCCCGCTCGAGCGCCCGCATCACCTGTCGCCGGTGCTCCGCATCGGCCATATCGATGAAATCGACGATGATGATGCCGCCGATGTTGCGCAGTCTCAGCTGGCGCGCGATCGCCTGCGCAGCCTCGAGGTTGGTCTTGAACAGCGTCTCCTCCAGGTTGCGGCGCCCGACGAAGCCGCCCGTGTTGACATCGATGGTCGTCATGGCCTCGGTCTGGTCGATGACCAGATAGCCTCCGGATTTGAGAGCCACGTTCTTGTCGAGAGCCTTCTGGATTTCATCCTCCACCGAGTAGAGATCGAAGATGGGTCTCTCGCCGGGATAGTACTCAATGCGCGGGGCGACCTCGGGCATGAGCTCGGCAGCGAATGCCCTCGCTCGATCGAAGCCCTCGCGCGAGTCGATACGAACTTTCTCGACGTTCTCTCGTGCGAGATCGCGTACCGTTCGCATCATCAGCGGCATGTCCTCTTGAATCAGGCCGGGTGCGGGCGTGACGGCCACACGCCCACGGATCTTGGCCCACAGCTTCTGCAGGAACTCCATGTCCACGGCGAGCTCCGCATCCGCCGCCGAATCGGCGGCGGTGCGAACGATGAAGCCGCCGGGCAAGTTCAGCTCCCGCTGAACGTCTGCGACGACGGCTTTGAGTCGCTCGCGATCCTCGGGCTCGGTGATGCGCTGCGAGACACCGATATGCTCACCGTCGGGAAGGTAAACGAGATGGCGCGCGGCCACGCTGAGCTGGGTGGTCAGGCGCGCCCCTTTCGAGCCGAGCGGATCTTTGAGCACCTGCACCACCACTTCCTGGCCATCGTGCAGCAACCCGAGGATCGAGGGTTGTTCGCCGAGGGCGCCGGTGCCGATGTCGGCGGCGTGCAGGAAAGCCGTGCGCTCGAGACCGATATCGACGAAAGCCGCCTGCATTCCGGGAAGAATGCGCACGACGCGCCCCTTGTATATGTTGGAGACGATACCGCGGCCCCGAGCCCGCTCGACGTGAACCTCCTGCAGCATGCCGTTCTCGACGACGGCTACGCGCGCTTCCTGCGGCGTGACGTTGATGAGGATCTCCTCACTCACGATTCGCGACCGCCCGCTCGCCGGAGCAACAGGCGCACCTCGTGCAGGGGCAGACCGACGACGCCGGAGTAGCTGCCCTCGAGGCGCGTGACGAACGCCCCGGCGCGACCCTGAATTGCGTATGCACCCGCCTTGTCAAAGGGCTCCCCGGTGTCGCAGTATCCGGAAATCTCGTCTTGCGACAATGCCGCGAAGCTTACCGTGCTCTCGCTTAACGCGGTGTGAACCTCGGCGCCACTCTGCAGTGCCACCGCCGTCAGCACTCGGTGGCGCCTGCCGGACAACAACCGCAGCATACGCATCGCTTCCTCTCGCTCATGCGGCTTGCCGAGAATCTCACCCTCGACGACCACCGAGGTGTCGGCCGCCAGGACGGGGCGTGCGGCGAGCCGACGCTCGGCAACCAGCGCGGCACCCGCGTTCGCCTTGGCCCTCGCCAAGCGCTCGACATGCGCGCGGGGCGACTCGCCGCTGCGCCACGTCTCGTCGATGCTCGTCGCCAGCAGCTCGAACTCGACGCCGATCTGCCGCAACAGCTGCCGGCGCCGCGGCGAGCGCGAGGCGAGGTAGATGCTCCCTGCGCTCACCGGCTTCGCTTGCCGCGGTGGTAAGGAAGTCCGGCGACGATGCTCCAAGCCCGGTAGAGCTGCTCGGCCAGCACGATGCGCACCACCGGGTAGCCCAGCGTCAGGCGCGACAGCGACCAGACCTCGTCGGCACGCGCGAGGCACGGCTCGGCGAGCCCTTCGGCGCCACCGATCAGCAACGCCGCATTGCGGCCGCTGGCGAGCCACTGCCGCATGGCGTCGGCGACATCGGGCGTTGAGCGCGGCGTGCCTTCGCGCGAGAGTGCCACGACACGGCTGTTGCCAGGCACCGCAGCGAGAACGCGGCGCCCCTCCTCGCGCACCAGACGCTCGACGTCGGCGCCGCGGGAACGTCTCGGCGCCGGCACCTCGATGAGCTCGAGCCGGCAATGGCCGGGCATGCGCCGGGCATACTCCTCGAACCCGTCTCGCACCCACGCGGGGGCTCGTGACCCCACTGCGATCGCATATATCCGCATCGACCAATGCCGTTTTGACCCGGGACCCGCGATCCCGCGATCGGCACGGATGCGCAGCCCCCCACCCCCACCGGTGGGCGTGCCGCCATTTTACGTGAAAGCCGCTTGCCGGCGCGGGCGATCCGACGGCGGACGCTAGGAGCTGTCCTGGCGGCCCTCGCGTTGGGCGATGACGAGATCCCGCAGGTCCTCGCTCCACAACCGCTCGAGATCGTAGAATTCACGCGTGGATCGGCGCATGACGTGCGCGACCACATCGCCGTAATCGAGCAGAATCCAGTCGCCCTCCTCTTCTCCCTCGACGCCGATCGGCCTGCAGCCGTCCGCCTTCAGCGCCTCCGCCACCCGGTCCGCCACGGCCTTGACGTGACGATCGGAGGTGCCCGACGCGACGATCATGAAATCGGTGATGTCCGTCATTCCGCGGACATCGAGAACGCGTATGTCCTCGGCCTTGCCGTCTTCCATGGCGGCGACCACCCGGGCCTGAATCTGCTCAGAGTGCACTGCGAACCTCCTTACGGGCGGATCGGTAGAGTGCGTGTTCCAAAACGTAGGCGTGAACCTCCGGCGGCAGCTGCGCGGACACGTCGTCTCCACGGGACAGCCGCTGCCTCACTTGCGTGGCGGAAATGTCGCACCGGGTCACGTCAAGCGCGCGTATCCACCCGCTCGGACGCGTGTCGAGATCGGCGCCGCGCGGACACTCGGCATCGGCCCACCACTGCGGCAACGGTTGCGGGGGAGCACAGCCCGGCCGCCTCATGACCGCGACATGCGTCAGCACCAGCACCTCGCGCCAGCGGTGCCAGGTCGGCAGGTCCAGGAACGCGTCCATGCCAAGAACGAGCCACAGAGGACGGTCGCCGTGCTCCGTACGAAACGATTCAAGAGTCGGCACGGTATAGGAGACGCCTTCGCGCCGGATCTCGCGATCATCGGCAACGAAGCGCGGGTACGCCGCCGTCGCCAGCTGCACCATGCGCCAGCGGTGCACGATATCGGCGACGGGCTGTGAACGGTGACCGGGGCGCGCGACGGGCACGAAGTGCACCGTCTCGAGATCGAGCTGCCGGCACACGTCCTCGAGCGGCAGCAGGTGCCCGTAATGGATCGGATCGAAGGTGCCGCCGAAGATGCCGAGCGGCCTCATCGGGCTCCCGGGGCGCAGGGCCGTGAGCGGCGGCGCCCGGTGCAACCGCCCGTCACTGCCGCACGTGCCCGTCGCCGAGAACGACGAATTTCTGCGATGTCAGCCCCTCCAGGCCCACCGGGCCCCGCACGTGCAGCTTGTCGGTGCTGATGCCGATCTCGGCGCCGAGCCCGTACTCGAAGCCGTCGGCGAAGCGGGTCGAGGCGTTGACCATCACCGAGCTCGAGTCGACCTCGTTCAGGAAGCGGCGTGCGCGCGTCCAGTCCTCGGTGACGATAGCGTCGGT
>JABAHR010027383.1_pt8 | contig 15475 bp, 12 predicted proteins | sample 7062101 | NCBI WGS metagenome assembly JABAHR01 (sample SAMN14534553, study PRJNA622989) | marine sediment metagenome | biome: marine biome [ENVO:00000428]; feature: marine pelagic biome [ENVO:01000023]; material: deep marine sediment [ENVO:00002113] | place: India: Gulf of Kutch | collected... | reverse complement strand
TCTTGCTAATCGTCACGACGGTTCCGGCCGCCGCTGAAATAATCGCATCCTCGGTCTCATTCAGGGCGGGCGCTGCTGCATTTTGCAAAGGAAGCTCGAACTTGTTGACACGGCCCGGCAGTGTGAACTGGGCCTCAGCATAGACATGGCCCGAGGGCAGCAGGCCGCGAACATCCGCAGCCACCAGTTGCAGGTTGAGGAAATATTCCGGTCCCGGAAGCAGGGTGTGCAGACTGTATTGAAGCTGGATCTCTGTTTGGGACTCGGGCGCGACGGCGAGTTCAGTAATAGCACCGGCCTGCATGCGCGCACCGTCACTCGTCACTTCCCACTGTAACTCGAAGTCGGACAGGTCGATGAAGTCGTAGTCATTGTGGATTGCCACGAGGCCAATGCCGGGATCGAGCAACTCGAAATCGACGTATTGATAGACGCGCTTAACCTCCCAGAATGCGGGCTGGATTCGCCGGTCGGGGAACACCAGGCCATTAAAGTTGAAGTTGCCGCTGGAGGGAACGTCAGGCGGCCCATAGTCGCCGCCATAGGTCCAGTAGGGGACACCATTATCGTCGTGCTCGAGCAGTCCCTGGTCCACCCAGTCCCAGATAAAGCCGCCAGACAAGATGTCGTAACGCTTGATGACGTCCCAGTACTCGGCGAGATTGCCCGTGCTGTTTCCCATCGAGTGAGCGTACTCGATGAGCACGAATGGACGGTCGTTATGTGTCTGCGCGTATTGTTCGAGCTCCCAATAACGCCAGTACATGCTCGAGTGAAAGTCGGAGTGACGCTCGCCGACTTCCTCGATATCGCCCTCCGTCTCGTACTGGACGGGGCGCGAGGGATCCCGGGACTTGAGCCACTTGTATGTCGCGCCCAGATTAACGCCGTCGCCTGCTTCGTTACCGAGCGACCAAGTCACCACCGACGGAAAGTTCTTGGCGCGCTCGAGCATGCGTTGCGTTCGATCGAGGTGGTGGGCCATCCAGTGCGGCTTGTTGCCGAGCGTCTTGTCATGATCATAGCCGTAGCCATGACTTTCGATGTTGGCTTCGTCGATGACGTAGAGGCCGTGTTCGCTCGTCAGTTCGTACCAACGTTCTGGTTGCGGGTAGTGCGAGTTGCGCACGGCGTTCATGTTCGCAGCCTGCATCAGGCGGATATCCGTGAGCATCGTCTCTTCATCGACGACATGACCGTGCACGTCGTGGTGCTCATGAAGATTGACGCCCTTGAGCTTGACAAGCCTACCGTTGATCTCGAAGCGGCCGTTGCTGATTGCGACGTTACGAAAACCGATCGGCTGGGCAATGATTTCACCGCCTTCGAGTTCGATAAGCAGCATGTACAGGTTGGGTGTCTCCGCGGACCATGCTTTGATGTCGGGCAAATCGCGCCGACACCGGTGTGAAGATTCTCCGGGCGGCAGATCGATTACCTCCGTTAACGCAATGATAACTTTGTCACCATCCAGCACAGAGCAAGTCAGCGTCCGCTGCACCGGTNNACCGGTTCCGGCTCGTCGCTCGCGACTTCAATATCGACAACAATCCGGCCGTCCCGGTAGTCGTTAACGAGGTCAGCGTGCACGAAAAAGTCCCGAACGCGGACCATGGGCCGCGAATACAGGCGCACGTCTCGCTGGATCCCGCTCAGGGACCAGAAGTCCTGGTCCTCAAGGTAGCTCCCTGTGCTCCATCGATACACTTCGACGGCGACGGTATTTTTGCCACTGTTGACAAAATTGGTGATGTCGAATTCTGACGGCGTCTTGCTGCCCTCGCTGTAGCCGACGTAGTGACCATTGATCCACAGGTAAAACGCCGAGCTGATGGCGCCGAACTCGATGTAGACTTTGTCGCCGCTCCAGGATTCGGGAATCTCGAAATCGCGGCGGTAGGAACCGACGGGGTTGTCCTCGGTCGGTACGTTCGGTTCGTCGATGTCAAACGGGTAGGGTACATTCACGTAGATGGCGTAGCCGTAGCCTTCGCGCTCCCAGTTCGATGGCACAGGAATATCGGCCCAGCTCGAAACGTCATACTGGGAGCCATAAAAATCAGCAGGCCGGGCCGATGGCGACTCGGCGTAGTGGAACTTCCAGCTGCCGTTTAGAGATATGTAGCGATCATTGGCGCCGATACTTCGCGAGACGGCCGCATGCGCATTGCGATATGGTATGAAGTGGGCCCGCGGCGGTTCGACGTTTTCGCGTATGACGTCGATGTTGTTCCAGTGTGGCCGGTCGGCGTCCTCTGCGCAGCCGCTCATTACCACAAGTAGCAGGGCAGTTGCCGACAGCCAACCATTTTGCCTATCTTCACTCATCAATCTCTCGATCCTCTTTCCAGCACTGCGCGCAAACGCTGCGCCGCGGTTTCCGGAGTCAGGTCACGTTGCGGCTGGCCCAACATCTCGAATCCGACCATGTGCTTGCGCACACTCGCGGAACGCAGCAGCGGCGGATAGACGTGGATGTGAAACTGCCATTCGGGGTGGGCCTCGCCGTCGGATGGCCGCGGGTGAAAACCCAGCGAGTAGGGCGCTGGCAAGCCGAATAAATCACCGTAGCACGCCAGGACCGAGCTGAGCGTTTGGGCCAGATCGTCGAGTTCACCGACTTCGAATTCGTCGGGCGCGCCAAGCGGGCGTTTCGGTATCAGCAGCGCCTCGTACGGCCAGACAGCCCAGTACGGCACGACGGCAAGGGTATACCTCGATTCCAGAACAATGCGTTCACGGGCATCGATCTCGGCTACTAGGTAATCGAGTAGTAACGGCCTGCCATACTCCTGTAGGTAGCTGCGCTGCGACTCAAGTTCCTTGGCCGGCTCGGTTGGCAGGCTCGAGGTAGCCCACACTTGGGCGTGCGGATGTGGGTTGCTGCAACCCATCATCAAACCCCGGTTCTCAAATAGCTGGACATAGGCAACGTCTTCGCGGTGGTCGAGGTCGGCGAACTCGACCGCCATTGCACCGAAAGCGGTCCGGAGCTGTGCTGTATTCATGTTGGCAAGGCACAGGTCGTGACGTTCGGTGTAACAGATAACGCGACAATGGCCGGTTAAGGGTTGTGCGTCGAAGAGCGGGTCGCTACGGGTTCCCTCAGCATGCGTTGCCGAAAGCGCCGGAAAATCGTTGTCGAATACGTAGGCGCCTTCGTAATCGGGGTTACTGATGCCGCCGGCGCGGTCGTTGCCTGGACACAGATAACATTCGGGGTCGTAGGCGGGCAGTATCTCGATAGCGGCATGCTCCTCGAGCCCCTGCCAAGGCCTCTGTAGCCGTTGCGGCGAGACGAGCACTCGTTCGCCCGTTAAAGCGTTGCGACGGGTGTGTGAACCGACGGTAGTCACTGCCGGCCGATCTCCCTTGCCGGTTGCGCCGGCTGAACGACGTGCGACCAGGCCGAACTGTCACTCAGGAGTGAGTATCTTTTGCTGATATCGGCCGCTAGGCGATGAGCGTCGGCCCTCCGGCATACGACCAGCACGCAGCCGCCGAAGCCGCCGCCAATCATTCTCGAGCCCAGGCCGCCGGCGGCCGAATCGGCGATCGCGACCAATGCCTCGATCTCTTCGCAACTGGTATCGAAATCGTCGCGCAGGCTGGCGTGCGATTCGCTGATCAGTCGGCCGAGGGCCTCGATATCTCGCGCCCGGATCGCCGCCACGGCCAGTTCGACACGCGTGTTTTCGGTAACGACGTGTCGGCAGCGCCGATACTGGGTTTCATCCAGGCCGTGTCGACGGCTCTCGAGACCATCGATCGTCAGGTCTCTCATCGAACGGATTCTAGGTTCCGCCTTCTCAATTGTGGCCAACGCTGTCGCACACTCACCCCGACGGCTGTTGTACTCCCCATCCGGCAGTCGATGCCTGACGCCGCTATCGAAGATAATCAGTCCGAGTTCCGTCGGCAATTGCAGCGGGCGGGTTTCCAATGTCGCGCAATCGAGCAATATTGCGCAGCCCTCGGGCGCACAAGCGACGCTATACTGGTCCATGATGCCGCAGCGAACACGGGCATAGTCGTGTTCGGCGCGCTGACAAAGTACCGCGAGTGTATCGGGTCGCATGCGCTCCGCGCCGGCGAGCGAGAGGAATGCCATTGCGACGGCAAGTTCGAGCGACGCGGACGAACTGAGACCCGCGCCGATGGGGATATCGCTGTCTATTACCAGCTCTGCGCCACACAATGAAACGCCTTCGGTCTCCAAAACGGCGGCGACGCCCCTGATGTACTCGAGCCAGTCGACGTCGGCTGCCGCAGCCAGGTCGTCGAGATCGAATCGACGAGTAGCCGCTAGACTTTCCGAATAAATCTCGACCAGCCGGTCGACACGCGCGGTTGCCGCGACCTGCGTGTACAGCGCCGTATTCGTCGGTAGCACCAGGCCGTCGTTGTAGTCCGTATGCTCGCCGATGATGTTAATGCGCGCGGGCGCGCGGAAGCGGCGGGACGGGGACGCGGCTTTTGCGGGGCCTGATGCAGTCGCGGCGTAGGAATCGGGCATAAGTGTGTGTCGAGTCAGATATTCTTCTTAGCATAGAAAAGCTCAACACCACATAAAATGGACATTTGAAATCTTCTGATGGATATTCTTACGATCAATAGCGTAGAGGGCCCGGCATGGCGACCAAGCCGCAGCTCCGAGAAGGCTTCGCCGGCGAGGACATTTTCGTTATTCCAAGACCCGTGCTTGCACGCGCTCGGCAGCATCCGCTGATCCGATCAATTTGTCCTACCGATATCGGCTGGTTCCCGAATGCCGCGCATCACTACAGGGATCGGCCGGAGGGTTCACGCCAGGATCACCTGATGATGTGTGTTGGTGGCCGGGGCTGCGTCGTCATCGAGGGTCAAAAGGCGAATCTCCAAACCGGTGAGTTGCTGTTGATACCGCGTAATGCTAGCCACACATACTGGGCCGACGATGCGGATCCCTGGTCGATATACTGGGTCCATTTTTTTGGTGATGATGCGGATTACTACGTGGACAGGATTTTGCGTCGCGGGCAACCGGTTGGCATAGATCCCGCGACTCAGGACGAGGCCGTGCGTCTGTTCCGATACTGCCTCGACGCATTGCATGATGGCTACGCGCTGGCCAACCTGATCTACGCGGCACAGTCGACGCAACACATACTGTCGCTGCTGCTGTACCGCAACCCGGCATTGCCAATTGAGCAGGGCACGGCAAAACAGCGCAGCAATGTTGAGCAAGTGATCGAATTCATGACTCGAAATCTGGACCGGCCACTGCGGCTCGAGGATTTCGCTCGCGAGGCTGGCTTGTCGGTAAGCCACTTCTCGGACCGTTTTCGGGCCCAGACCGGGCAGTCGCCCATGGCGCATTTCACCCACCTCAAAATGCGCCTCGCCTGTCGCCTGCTGGATTTGAGCGGTAAGCCGGTCAAGTCGGTCGCGATCGAGACCGGCTACAAGGATCCTTATTATTTCTCGCGAATTTTCAAGAAGTCGATGGGCATTTCGCCGGAAAAATATCGGGCGATAAAAAAGGGCTGACCGGCGAATTGTCCGGAAAAGCGTGCGTAAGAGCGTGCAAACGCTGATTTCGAACAATTTGGAATATCGTAAGATTATCCATCATTAAGTAGCAACATCCATTGAGCCCGACTGGGTCAAGTGCCAGTATCAGCACAATTGCGTACACGGCAATTAAACCGTGATCGAGCTTGAGTCATATTGACCGGGGGGGACCAGTGACCAGGAAAGCGCAACGCAAGCCCGTGCGGGGCAACGCCCGACCCGACTCGAAGAATCGTATATTCGCTCTTACGCCTCTCGCGGCGGCGGTCATCGCTGCCGTGCATCCGGCGGGTCCGGCGATCGCGCAGCAGGACGGAGCCGTGATCGAGGAGATCATCGTGACGGCGACCAAGCGTGAGCTCAGCCTGCAGGATGTCCCGCACAGCATCGACGTGTTGTCGTCGGTGCAACTCGAACAAATGGGCGCGATGGACCTCGAGGCGACGATGCGTGCGATGCCCAGTATCCACCTGACGGCGTTGCAGCCCGGCCAGAACCAGTTGACGATGCGCGGCGTCGGGGCGGAGGTCTTCGAATACACGCGGCCAGCACTCGTCGCCGTCTATCTCGACGAGCAGCCGATGACGTCGAACGCGCAGCAGGTCGGCTTCCGTAACATCGACATCGACCGCGTCGAGACCTTGCCCGGCCCGCAGGGCACGCTGTTCGGTTCGAGCTCGCTGGCCGGTACGGTCCGGTTCATCTCGAACAAGCCCAAAACCGACCAATTCGAGGGCTATGTGCAGGCTCGCGCGGGCACGACCACAGGCGGTGCAGAAAGTTATGACATTAGCGGCGTCGTCAACATTCCGCTCATCGAAGACAAGCTGGCGGTGCGCCTCGTCGGCTACTCGTCGCACGACGGCGGCTATGTCGACAACGTCTTCGGCGAGAGCTTTACGGGCAATTACGACAATGCTGACCTGGTCGAAAAGGATCACAACGAGTTTGACGTCGATGGCGGCCGGCTGCATGTCCAATGGAATCTCAGCGATAAATGGTCGACGCTGATTAGTTTCACGGCCGAAAATACCAGCGCGCCGGGTGCCTGGGACTCGGATGCGGCGCTCGACGATTACCAGGTGACTCGGTTCTACGAAGAGTTCCGTGACGATGACTGGACGTCCGTATCCATCACTTTGAACGGCGATCTCGGTTTTGCGGACCTGTCAATAACCGGCACACGCTTCGATCGCGATATCGTCTACGAATACGACAACATGGCGTACAGCCAGGCGAGGGACTACTACTACGCCGCCTATTGTCCCGACTATTACGGCTACTACTTTTACTGCATGTACGTAGCCGACTATTTACCGAGCTACATCTTCAATGACCAGTTCCAGGAGCGTGACGCGTACGAGGTTCGGCTAGTTTCCAAGGGCGACAGCAAACTGCAGTGGGTTGTCGGCGCGTACTACGAGGATTTCCTCAACGACTGGTTCTACGGGTCCAAAGTTCCGGGGCTCGAAGGTACGACGATGTTCTATTGGGCGAACTATTACGCCTATTACTACGGCGTGAGCTCGAACTATTACAACAACTACACGCCAAACCCGAACATCCAGTACCCACTGCCGCTCACGGATATCTCGTGGACCAACGATTACACCTACAGCGAACAGCGTAGAGCCGTGTTCGGCGAGATCAGCTACGACGTGAATGACAAGCTCATGGTCTTTGCCGGTCTGCGCTGGGCCGAGGTGGACAGGGATCGATTCGAGCTGAACCTGTGGCCGGCAGGTCTCGTTCCGAGTGGTGCCCGCGGTGATGGCGGCGATGGTTCATTCCGCGATGTTGGTACCGACAGCGACACGATTTACAAAGTCGGCCTGCAGTACGATGTTACCGAAGACATAATGGTTTACGGGCTCCATAGTCAGGGTTTCCGAGTCGGCGGCTCGAACAACCAACGTGCTGCTGCATCCGGCCTGGTCCCGCTGACGTATAGCGCCGATTTCCTGAATAACTACGAGATCGGTATCAAGAGCAAGTTCGCCGGCGGCCGGGTAGTGCTCAATGCCAGCGCATTCTCGATGGTTTGGGACGACTACCTGCAGGGCATTTCCGGACCGAATTGGTGGAACGGTGGCACGGCTAACGCCGGTGAGGCCGAGGCAAGCGGTCTGGAAGTTTCCATTTATGCGAACCTGACTGAAAACCTCTCGTTTTCAACCAACCTCGGTTTCTTCGACAACGAGTTCAAGGACGACTTTTGCGCCAATTTCGAGGACAACGTCAATCTGGGTTGCGTCGACGAAACGACGTTCCGCAATATCGAAACGGGCATGACCATGCCGAACGCGCCCGAGTTCAAGGCCTGGGCGAGTCTCAACTATAACGTGCCGAACGTGCTAGGTGGCGACCTCTGGTTCTACTACGACTTCGCTTTCCAGGACGAATCCTGGTCCGGAATCGGAGAGATTCGTGATAATGACCCTGACGGACTCACGCCGAGCATGACGATCAGTAATTTCGCGGCCGGGCTGAGCCTTCCGAAAGAACTGGACATTACGGTTCACGTCAACAACCTGTTCGACCAGAATGGCTACACGTATACGTGGGTCGGTGAGGGGGATGACGCGGACCGATTCGGCAGTGATCGCTACCAGCGGCAGCGGGCACAGCATCGACCGCGGACGATCTGGCTGACCCTCAAGAAAGGCTTCGGCGGCACATAACGCGTCTCGTCACGACAACCATCATTTGCGGCAGCCACCGTGGCGAGGTCCACGGTCGCGTCCGCGTGCTCGACCTCGAAAGGCAGTCTGTGCTCAGCACGCTGGATCTGGACGAGACCGATATCGACTGGAACGGCGCGTCGGGCGGCCGCGGGTTGCGGGGCATAGCATTCGACGGCGACCGGGTCTATGTCGCAGCTGGGGCCGGGCTGCTGGAACTTACCCCAGGCCTGCGCGTCGTCAACGCGTGGAATTGTCCGTTCCTGCTTGACCCGCACGCGCTATTCGCCTGGAAACGCATGCTGTACGTCACGTCGGCGACGTACGACAGCGTCATTGGCTTCGACCTCGACCAGCGTCGGTTTAGCTGGGCTATGCAAGCTGTGCGTCGAGGTAACCGCTTCGCTGCGGCGTCCTTCGATCCCGTTACCGACGAAGGTCCATTGCCGCTCGACCGGCTGCACATCAACAACGTGCATTGCAATCGGCATGGCATGTATCTCACCGGTCTGCGTACCGGTGGCATGCTACATTTCAACGGCAAAGACATCCGCATGGCAGTCGAACTGCCGGCCAATGCGCGCGACGCGCGGCCCTTTCGCGACGGCGTGCTCTTCAACGACACGGATGCGGGCGCGCTACGCTATTCCGGCAGAGGTGACGGCGCCGAGGATCGCGCCATGCCCGTACCCGATCGGTCGGCGGAGGACCTGACCAACGGCGACGCCATTGAACTCGGCATCGTGCGCACCGGTTTTGCGCGGGGACTCTGCGTCGTTAATGAACGGATAGTTGCCGGCGGGTCGTCGCCGGCGACGGTGACACTCTACGATCTCGCTGCCAACGAGACGTTGGGGTCCGTGGATCTCACGCGGGACGCACGCGAGTCGGTGCACAGTATTGCCGTCTGGCCCTACGACTAGCCTGTTACGGCCAGTCAGAGCCCGCGGCCCAGAGCATCGCGAATTACAGACCGGCGTTTCGGGATACCTCCGGCAATTCGTCGATGATGTCGCCGAGTTGCTCTTGCCACAGGCCGAGGTGCTCCTCGTAGCGACGCCATTTACCGAGCGCACTCGTGTAGATGGGCTGTCGCACCTGCTCGGAACTCGCGGTCTTCACGGCCCGGTCCGTTTCGTAGTAACGCAGGCACTGCTCTTCGAAAGGCAGGCCGCAGTGCTCGAGGATACGTCGCACCTGGCCCTCGAGGTCTGTGACCGTTACTTCGTAGTGGACATCGAGAATCCTCCCGGGCAGCACCTCGTGCCAGTGCTTCATGATTGCGACGTATTGCCGGTAGTAGTGTGCAAGATCGAGTATGTCGTAAGAGAAATTCTGGCCCTGGCCGAACAACTGCTTGTAGGCGCCGAGGCAGCTGTCGAACGGGTGCCGCCGCGCATTGATGAATATCGCGTTCGGCATAATGAGGTGGTCAAAGCCCAGCATCGGGAAGTTATTCGGCAACTTGTCGGTAAAGTAAGGCAGGTCCGTTTCGCGGAAAGGCCGGCTGTCGTCGATGTACTGCTTGCCATAGGCGCGCAGGTCCTTGTCTCGCAGGTCTCGCACGGCCTCGGGATAGTTGACGCCATCGGTTCGGTAGCGCCCAATCGACTCGACGATCCTGCCGAGAATGGGCAACTCGGACGTCCCTTCGACCTGGCTGTGGCTGGCGAGAATTTGCTCGACCAGAGTCGAGCCCGAGCGTGGCAGACCAACGATGAAGATCGGCCTCGCGTCACCATAACCGGTGCCGGCGCGGTCCTCGAGTAGCTTGGAATCAAAGACTGAGCGTATCGAATCCATTCGCCGTTCGAACTGCACCGGGTCGTGATCGACCGTTGCTCGCTGGCGCTGGTTGCCGGAGTGATAGAAATGCCAGGCCCGATCGTAGTCTTGCTTGTCTTCCATCGCCTTACCTAGGGCAAAACGAAAATGGACGTCCTCGGCGTCGGTCAGGTCGTCCCGTTCGACTTGCTCGAGCATGGTCTCGATTTCGTCGTCTTTAAACTTGAAAATCTTGAGATTCGCCATGCTCCAATAGGCCGGGCCGAAGCGCGGACGAATTTTCACCGCCTTGCGGTATGCTTGGAGCGCAGCCCCCTGGTCGCCAACCGTCTTGAGTTCCCACGCGTAGGACGCAAGCACGGATGGACGTTGATCGTTCAACGACAAAGACTTCTCGTAGGCCGTGATCGCTTGTGCCGGCAACATCGCGCGGCCATTCGCGTTGCCCAGGTGCGACCAGGCATCCGCGTTTCTCGGTTCGAGCCTGGTGGCTTTTTCGAAGGCTTCAATTGCATGGCTGTAGCGATTGCGGTCCATGAGCAGCGCACCGAGCGTCATCCAGGCACGGCCGAAATCCGGTGCGAGTTGTACGGCACGGCGCAACAGCGCTTCGGCGTCATCGGGGCGTTTCCTGTCGCGCCAGAGTATGCCTGCTAGCTGATGCAATGCATTGACGCTGTTCGGGTTCTTGCGGAGTATCCCCTGGTATTCCGCGATCGCCTCGTCGGTCTTGCCCTCCTGTTGTAATTGCGTGCCCCTGACTATCGCCGCACGATCCGGATCGTCCTCGATGTATTCGCGCAGGGCATCGTCCGCTTCTTCACCCCGCCCGGCGGCAATCAGAGCCTGTGCCAGCTTGCGTTTCGCGAGCGGCAAGGCTGGCTGCAGGCGCAGCGCGGTTTCAAACTCGGTTATTGCGTCATCAAACTGCGCCTGCATTGCGAGGACACTGCCCAGGTCTTCGTGGAGCTGGGGATAGTCCGGTTGCATGTCCAGCGCGAATCGCAACTGCTGCTCCGCTTCCTGCAAGCGATTCTGTTTCATTAGCGCCTGTGCAAGCAGCCGCATGAGGTCAGCATCGCCAGGGTTCGCGGACAGGTAGTCCCGGCAGGTTTCCTCGGCGCGTAGCGGACGCTCCTTTTTCAGGTAGTCGATTGCACGATTGATACTGACGCTCTTCGCTGGCATGGCCCCGATCACTCAGTTCACGCGTGTTCCGTATTTGCGCCGGCAGGCAGCTTGTCGGCCGGCACATAGTCGAAGATGAAAGAGATTCGATCCTCGGTGCTCATATTCATGACGCTGTGAAGTTTCTGGTTATTAATCTCGTACGCGTTACCGACCTCAAACTGGAATGGTCGGCCGCCAATCGTGTAGCGGACCGCCGGACTTGTCGTTATCGGCACATGAATCCGGTGGCCGATGTGGAAGGAATGAAGCTTGTCACGGTGCGGCAGAATGCGACCGCCAGCCTTGAGTTTCGCCGCCATCGCCCGCAACAAGCAGCCGCCTGGTTCGTACCAGGTATCGATAATGAAGTCGACGACAGGCAGGGCGACGTCGGCAAGCCGTTCCCAGCCGCGGTCTCGATAAATTTCGCCATCTGGCCAGGACTCCTCGCAAAACAGCATCACGATTGATTCGGTGTCCTGGTGTACCTCGTACGACTGCTGCCGAATCGATTGCTCGTTCCACGCCTCCGGCTCCTGCGCGAGGATACGCTCCCCCAGGGACTGCATGTCGATCTGCCCGAGGCAACGTTGCGCGACACCAATATCCATCTAGCTTTTTCTCTGCAGCGGTATTCGCTATTTTACCGGACACCGACGGCCAATTGTTGGGGACCGCATGATTGCAAGTCGCAATGTTTCGCTGATCTTGCTGCTGACGCTATTCTCGGCCTGTGCGGCGCCCGAAGATGGCTGGCAGCGGTTCTCGAGTAACGACGCGCGACTCGTCTACACGGGGCGCTGGAATACCGATGCCCCGCATGCACCCTGGGCCGGCTGGCAGGGCAGCTCCGTCTCGGTCCAATTCCTGGGCAAAGAGGTCAGGGTACTTATCGAGGTCGACGGCGAAACAGGATTGCGCCTGATCGTCGACGGCATGCCCGCAGAACCGGTGCACAAAGTGGGTGCTGGCCGGCACATGGTCTTGCTCGCATCGGGGATGGATCCTGGCGTGCCGCATACGGCCACGCTTATGAAAGAGACGCACTCGAGCCGATTGACCCTACTCGGAGTCGAGATCGCCGACGGCTTGCTGCTCGATGCTCCGTCCGGGCCGACCCGGCGCATCGCATTTTTTGGTGATTCGAACATGGAAGGCTATTCGCTCTACAGCGAAAAGGACAACGGCGCAATCGGTACCTATTACGCTTACCCGGCCACGGTTGCACGGATGCTCGACGCCACGATGCAACTGCAGGCTGTCGGCAGCGCGACCCTCGACGGGCCGACCGCCAACGATGTGGTGTCGTTCGTCACCTCCGAGACCTACGAGGCCGCGATCATTGACTACCGCGACGATTTTGACCCACAGGTCATTGTCGTCAATGCCGGCGCAAACGATATCTTCCGGGTCGAGCCGCCGGAGCGCGAAGCCCACGCGAAGCAGAATTATCGGAATGTTATTACAGCCATCCGCGACATGTACGGAGACCAACCGCATATCGTGTTAATGAACGCTTATGGCTGGGACGTCGACGAGCCCGCAAACTACAGCCATGAAGTCGTCGCAGAGGTCGGCGGCAAGCTCTCGACACACCTGTTTCCGTGGTGCTGGGAGCAGTGGCACGGCGACATGGTCGACCATGCCGGGCAGGCGGTCAGCCTGGCGCGCCACATCGAAGGCCTTGACCTCGGATTCTCGATAACGCGCGACGCCGAGGTCGTCAGCGGCTACTCCGGGACATTTGACGTCGCCAATGGCGGCTTCGAAGGGGCGGCGCGCGATGGTTACGGTGCGTTCGGCTGGCGCTACTTCGAGGACGGCGTCGAACGCATCAAGGATGGCGAGAACGCTGCAGAAGGCGATTTCTTCATTCGTCTCGGGGTGGGCGAACTCGTGCACCAATGCGTCGACGCGACCGGCGATCTGGAACCCGGTCCGACGGCGGCTGGGCAACAGTACCGGCTATCCGCATCGATCCGGTCGCCAAGTGCTGACGGTATGGCAACATTGGGGGCCGACTACGAGGGACAGCAGATGTATCAACGCACGAATCCGGAATCCGAATCATTCGCCGCATCGAGCAAGTGGCGTGAGGTTTCGACACTATTGACGGCACCGGAGGGCACGTGGAAGGTATTCGTCGTGCTTGGATCGGAGTCGGGAACCGTGGACATTGACAACGTCCGCCTGGAGGGCTTGTGAGACGAACCCCGTTACTCGCTATTCTCGCCGTGGCGATGAAATCGTGCACGATGGTGCATGCCGTCGAGGTTGCCATGGAGCCGAGAACGCTATGGCATGACGGGATCGAACGCGAATACTTCGTGCACATGCCAGACGGTTCCCGTAGCGCGGAGCAACGTCTGCCATTGGTCGTCGCGATCCACGGCTATACCGACACGGCAACCGGCTTCCAGGTTGCGCACGGTCTCAACCGCCACGCCAATGAACACGGTTACGCGGTCGTCTACCCGCAAGGCACTCACTTCATGGCGGACGGATTCGGCGGCAGTGAGCCCATCCGGATAACCAGCTGGAACGACCTGGCCGCGAACATGCCTGAAACACCGGCCGGCCCCCATTGTTCGGCTGATAGCGCCCGCTATCCGTGTCCGCCAGAATGCGGATCCTGCCTGCGCTGCGCCTGGGCGTCTTGCCACGACGACCTCGGTTTCCTCGCAAAGATGCTCGATGACGTTCAACAGGCTTACCCGGTCGATCCCGGCCGAACCTACGCATTGGGCGTCAGCAATGGCGCAATGATGGCGTTACGGCTTGGTTGCGAGATATCGGACCGGTTCGCCGCCATCGCTCCGATCGTTGGCCAGCTTGCGCCAGGCTATGCGTGTGGCCCGACGACCAACCTGCCGATGTTGCATCTCTTTGGCGGCAAAGACGAAACCGTCCGCTACGATGGCAAGGCCGGCGCGGATGACGGTTTCATTTATACGAGTGCGGCCGAGACCGCGCGCGTTTGGGCCGAGGCACTGCAGTGTGACAGCGGGCCAAGCAACTGGAGTAACTCGATCGTCACCGAAGCGGCGCTGCAATGCACGGCCTACTCGGGCTGCCGTGTACGAGATAGTGCCGTAGTCAGCTGCATGGATCCGGACGAAACGCATAACTGGCCGCAGCAGGGCGTTACGGGCATACCTGCTACCTGCATAACTGCGGAGCAATCCGATTCAATGCCGGGCCAGGCGCAATGTGGAGAAGCAACCGGAAGCTACTCGCACTTAGGCATGGACCTAATCTGGGACTTCTTTTCGCGGTATCGGTTGCAGGATCCCGTGACCGACTGATCATTCGACGATCGCAGCGTGCACCAGTCCGTTGCCGATTGCTGTGTGCTCAGTGAGATAGCACGATGGTACGAGCTGTCCGTGCATAACGACGACAATTGCCGTGACCAGATCGACGAAGAAATAGCCGTTGGCGAAACCGGCGCCGCTGAATTCATCCACATTTCTCGGGTAGTTGATCAGCGACGGATCCGTGACCACCGAGTCGTCGAAGCTGTGGGCCTGGCCCGACGCCCAATAGCGCTCACGAGTGTAAAACGCATAGCACCGCGTTGTCATGAAGAACACGGTTGACGGCACTAGGATGCGGCAGTTGATGGTCTTAAATGGCCGGCAAATGCGTACATAAATGTCTGGTAATACCCGTGCGCCTTTTTCCGCCCAGTTCTTCGTTTGCGCGTCTGCCCCTGGCCGGTAGCGGCCGGCCGGAACTGCGGGACACCAGCGAGCCGAAAGCCCGGTATCCGCGGGACTTGACGGGCAGCGCATTGGCATCGCAGGTCCGGTTTGGACTAATCTGGGGGTCGTCGCCTTCGATCAACAACGGAGAGACCTGATGACGGAAATTCGCCGACGCATTGGCATTCTCGCAGCACTGGCAATTGCATCGGCTGCCTGCGCGAGCGAACGTCCCAACGTCGTCCTGATCGTTACCGATAACCAGAGCGAAAAACTACTCGGAGCCTACGGCAAGGCCGATATCCGCACGCCCAATATCGATTCCCTGGCCGAGGACGGCATGTTGTTCACTCGCGCATATGCGGCCAGCGGCGTCTGCTCACCGACGCGTGCCACCCTGATGACCGGCCTGATGCCGTCGCAGCACGGCGTGCACAATGCACTGCCGGCGAAGTTCGAGGTCGAAAACTGGGCGGCCGTCGAGGAGTTTCGCAACCTGCCGCAGACCCTGGCGGAGGCGGGCTATGCGACCGGGCTCGTCGGCAAGTATCACCTGGGCAACCCGATAGAAGCGCAGATGGG
>JABAHR010010112.1_pt2 | contig 15488 bp, 18 predicted proteins | sample 7062101 | NCBI WGS metagenome assembly JABAHR01 (sample SAMN14534553, study PRJNA622989) | marine sediment metagenome | biome: marine biome [ENVO:00000428]; feature: marine pelagic biome [ENVO:01000023]; material: deep marine sediment [ENVO:00002113] | place: India: Gulf of Kutch | collected... | reverse complement strand
CGGTAACTTTCGCTGAATCTTTGGTCTGGGTCCCAGGCGATCAGGTATTGCCGTTCGACTGCACGAAGTATTAGCCTAAAGATAGATCTAGGGCCGCTGACGACGACTAATAGAAAATGCGGCGTCATGACTATCTTGAGGTGGACCAATGAAATCTCCCCTTTCGGTCATAATTTTGGCAGGTGCGCTGATGACGACTGTCCCGTCGGCGCTCGGACAAACGACGGTTGCCGATCACGTTGCCGCCGCGCGCGCAAGCGCGGGCACGGACTGGGAAGCGGTCGCCGACTTCTTCTGTGTCGAGGGCGCCGCCACGACGCCGAGCGCTGAGCACCCGGTCATCGAACCGACGCGAATCTTCGACAACCTCTACGCAATCGGCCGTCGAAGCAACGTCGTCTATGCGATTACGACGTCCGAAGGCATCCTGCTGATCGATTCAGGATACCCGGGCCAAATGGAGTCCGTGCTGCTCGCAGGCATGGCCGAGCTCGGGCTCGATCCGAACGCGATAGAAACTGTGATCATCGCGCATGGTCACGCCGACCACTACGGCGGCGCAGCACTGCTGCAATCGCGTTACGGCGCGCGCGTTGCCGTCGGGGCCGAAGACTGGGATCTCATGGAAGATGCGGCGCAGTCCGGCGACACACCAGCGCAGCCGACACGCGACATCGAACTGCGAGACGGTCAGCCGATCGTGCTCGGCGACACGACCGTCACGCCTATCGCCGTGCCCGGCCATACACCCGGCTCACTCGGGCTGATCTTTCCCGTGCGCGACGGCGACGCTGCGCACACGGCTGCGCTATTCGGCGGAACTATCCTGTTATCAGGGCGAATCTCCGACGAAGGGCTCGAGCAGTACATCAACTCGCTCGAGCACTTCGGCGACGTGGCCTCAGAGATGGGTGTCGACGTCGAGATACAGAATCATCCGCTCTTCGACGGCATGTCCGAGAAACTCGCGCAGCTCGGCGCAAGGGGAGCCGGCGATCCACACCCGTTCGTGCTCGCAGACGGTAGCTACGAACACTTTACCAGCGTGATAGCCGACTGCACGCGTGCAGAGCTCGCGCGCCGCGCAACACGCTAACTTTCAATTTATCTTCGCATAAGGAGTTTCCCGATGAATCCACTCACCCGATCGCCTCGCCGAGCCGCAGCGCTGATTGCCGCAGGCGCACTGACATTGTTCTTGGCCGGCTGCGGCGGCGCAGGCCCGGCCTTCGAATACATCCACCTACCCGGGACGCAACCGGCGGCCGGTGCGAATATGCCGTTCACGTCTGCGATCCGAGTGGGCTCTGGCACGATCGTGTTCCTGTCCGGTACGACCGGCGCACCCACGCCTCACAGTCATCCTCACGTGCCTTCGGAGTTCGATCACCTCGACTTTGGTCCCACGCCTTCGGCCACCCGGGTCATGGAGAGCCTCAAGACGATGGTCGAGGCGGCGGGCGGGACGCTCCAAGACATCGTGCAGGTCACGCGCTTCATCCGCGACGTCGGCGCCAATCAGGACGCGATCAACGAGGTCATGAACAGCTATTGGGGCCCGGACCATCGTCCGACGAGCACGACGGTCGAGATCGTCAGGCTAGCGACGGACCCGCGCTTCATTCTCGAGGTCGAAGCGGTCGCCGTCATCTCCGATTGATGCGGCGAATCGGGTTAGACNNGTTAGACTCAGGGGCACGCCCTCGCTCAACCATTGAGCGGGGGCGCACCTCAAACAATAACGAATCGGGGGACACATGCGCTTTCTACTAGGCTGTCTAGTCGTGCCGGTGCTACTGGCTCTGCCGCTGTCTGCTGCGTTGACTCAGGACCGCGAAACACTCGATATCTTCGTCATAGACACCGAAGGCGGCGAGGCCGTGCTCTTTATCGCCCCCACGGGCGAAGCCATGCTGTACGACACCGGCCGCCCAGAGACTTTCAACCGCATCCGTGGACTCATCGAGCAGGAGCAGATTCCCGTGCTCGATATCGTCATCGTCTCGCACTACCACGGCGATCATGTCGGCGGAGCCGGAGACCTGCCGTCGCTCCCGGTACGCAATTTCAGGCAGTTCATAGATCACGGCGCCTATACGACTGAAGTGCAGCCGAATCAGAGCGTCAACTTCGAGCGCTATCTCACCGTGCGGAATCTCGCCAAGGCGAGGCGTGCCGTGCCTGGCGAGATGCTGTCGTTCGGCGAGGTCGAGGTGCGCGTCGTCGGGTCATCCGGAGAGCGGATCACAACGCCCGTGCTCGGTGCCGGCGACCCCAACCCGCTGTGCAGCAATCATGTGCCCAAGCGCGACATACGCGCCGTGGAGAACGACGAGGTCGTCTCCGTCGTGGTCCGATACGGTGACTTCGTGCTCCTCGAGCTCGGCGACATGCTATGGAACCACGAGCAGCAGGTCGTGTGCCCGGACAACTTGCTCGGCCTCGTGGACGTCTACCATACCTCTGGGCACGGCGCGCATTGGGGATCGAACCCCGTCATGGTGCACGCCGTTCAGCCTAGGGTCGCCGTAATGAACAATGCGCACGTCAAGGGTGGCGATACCGTTACGTTCGATACGCTGCGCAGCTCGCCACGTATGCAGGACGTCTGGCAGATCCATTACTCGTCCGAGAACGCGCGGGCCCGTGATAACTCCGCCGACGACTTCATTGCGAACCTCGACGATGAACCCGGGCACGTCGGGCACTACTTCAAGATCTCGGCGCGACCCGACGGTAGCTTCACAGTCATGAACAGTCGCAACGGATTCACGAAAGACTATCCGGCCGTCTCGGGGCATTGACCGGCGTGGGAACGACTGCGCGGTATACTCGGACGCCCTGTTCGGCGTCCTAAGGAGCTCAGAATGCGAACGCGATGCGCGCGCGTGACAATCGGTTTGGGCGTCGCCGCCATCGTCGCGGCGGGCTCGCTGAGCGCGCAGCCGCCGATACCCGGCGCGTTTCCCGATTACGACCCGCCGCGGACGGCCGACGGTCACCCGGACCTCAACGGCATCTGGCAGGCCATGACGACGGCGAACTGGGACATCGAAGCGCACGGTGCGGCATCCGGACCTTACCCTGCGATCCTCGGCGCCTGGGGCGCGCAGCCCGGCGGTTTGAGCATCGTCGAAGGCGGCACGATTCCATACCAACCTTGGGCGCTCGAGAAACGCCGCGAGAATTTCGAGCGGAGGATGGAGATCTCCGTGCCCGGCGACGGCGTCGACCCACCGCTCGGCGACCCGGAGCTCAAGTGCTGGATGCCGGGCGTTCCACGCACGATGTACATGCCTTATCCGTTTCAGCTCGTGCAGACGCCGGAGTTCGTGCTGCTCGCGCACGAGTTCAACGGCACTGCACGCATCGTGCGCATGAACTGGGAAGAAGAATCCCCGGTCGACGACACGTTCTTCATGGGCTGGTCGCGCGGTCACTGGGACGGCGATACGCTCGTCATCGACGTGACCGGTCTGAACGAGGACAACCGATTCGATCGCGCCGGCAACTTCTACAGCGCGGCTGTGCATATCGTCGAGCGATTGACGCTCGTGAGCCCCTATCATTTGATGTACGAGGCGACGATCGAGGATCCGAACGTCTATACGCGCCCGTGGACGATCCGCTTCCCACTGTATCGTCGCATGGAGCAGAACGCGCAAGTCATGGAATTCAAGTGCCAGCCGTATGTCGAAGAGATGCTATACGGCCAGTTTACGAAGCCCGGTGCGGACTGAGCTCTTTCGGAGGACACGAACTATGCGCCGTTTATCGATCCCGAGCACGCTGATGACTGCCGCAGCGCTTTGCGTCGCGAACGCAGCTTGGAGTCAGTCCGCGGACGATGATTGGACACCGCCGCGAACGCCGTGGGGCGATCCCGACCTGCAAGGCATTTATAACTACGCGACCGTCACGCCACTCGAGCGTCCACTCGAGCTCGGCAATCAAACCGTGTTCGATGAGGAGGAAGCCGCCGCACTCGAAGAAGAGATGTCCTACGCCATGGACCAAGATCGCCGCGACGGCGGCAACGAGGCCGATGTCGCGCGCAACTACAACAACCTTTGGACCGACGTCTCTCGCACGCAGCTGACCGAGGACAACCGCACGTCGCTGATCATCGACCCACCCGATGGCCGGCTACCGCCGCGTGTCGAGCATCCTATGACGCCTGAGCGAGAAGCTGCGGCCAGAGAGGCTGAGCTTTCTCTCATGCGCTTTACACAGGGCTTTCATGAGAGCTACCACGATGCCGACGTCGGCAACCGCTGCATCATCNNCCCCTATCTGCCGGCGCTTTACGCCAACACGGCGCAGATCTTCCAATCTCCGGGCTACGTCGTTATCTATGCCGAAATGATTCACAACGCACGAATCATCCCCGTCGACGGCCGCCCGCAGTTACCCGATAGTATCGAGACATGGCTCGGCAGCCCGCTCGGACGCTGGGAGGGCGATACGCTCGTCGTCGAAACGACAAATTTCTTGAAGGCCGACGACATCGGCAGGACCGGCGTCGTCTATCGTAATGCCGACCCAGAGACGTTTCGGATCGTCGAGCGATTCCGGCGTACGGGCCCGGAGACGCTCGAGTACGAGGTCACGATGTCGGACCCGAACACGTGGACACAGCCGTTCACGATTCGCGTGCCATGGAACGAGACCGACGGACAGATCTACGAGTATCAGTGCCAGGAGTGGAACTACGATTTGTACTTCTGGCTCAGTGGCGCGCGCGAGCGCGAAGCACGGGGCGAAGTGTTCGACCCCAACGCGAACTAATCTAGAGGTAGGCCCAATGAGGAATAATCTTTCGTCACTCGCTCTCGGCTGCTTGCTCGCGACGTTCGCAGCACCCACGGTGGCACATCACGCGTTCGCGGCAAACTTCGATGCAAACAAGCCCATCAGGTTCGAGGCCGTTATCACGAAGATGGAATGGATCAATCCACATGTCTGGATCCATGTCGATGCCAAGATGCCCGACGGCAGCGTCGAGCAGTGGATGATCGAGGCGGGCTCACCGAGCATGCTGTTCCGCCAGGGGCTCAACAAGAACTCCATCACTGCCGGCATGGAAGTCGTCGTCGAGGGCTACCAGGCACGCAACGGCGCGCGGCGCGCCAACGGCCGCGACATCACGCTGCCCGACGGCCGCAATCTGTTCTTGAGCGGCGCCGGCGACGGGCCCGGGGGACCGTAACGCCCCGAGTCGCTGCGTTCACAATGCACTCAACCGCCCGCCGGCTGTTCTCGCAACTCGCAGTTGCCGCCGCGACTTCTCTTGCGATCGCGGGCTGTGCGCCTTCGACCGAGACGGGCGGGCAAGCTCGAGGGATCCCGACTTTTCGGACCGATCCGGGCTGGCCGAATGTTCCAGCGCAGTGGCGCCTCGGTGAAGTCTCGAGCATTGCAATCGATGCTGACGATAACGCCTGGTTCCTGCACCGACCTTACTCGCTACCGGACGACGAAGCCGATCTCTCCGCACCGCAGGTCCTTGGCTTCGACCTCAACGGTAACTTCATCGACGCCTGGGGCGGGCCCAGCGATGGCTACGAGTGGCCCGAGCGCGAGCACGGTTTGCAAATCGATCACGAAGGATTTTTCTGGATCACCGGAAACAACTGCCCCGCAACGACCGAGCGTGGCCTCGGACCGGTTTCGGATGATCAAGTGCTCAAGTTCACGGCGGACGGCGAGTTCGTCATGCAAATCGGGCGCGCGAACGCCAGTCGCGGCAACGCAGACACGGCTAATTTGAACGAGCCGGCAGATGCCGTCGTGCATCCGCCGACGAATGAGGTATTCATCGCCGACGGCTACGGCAATCACCGCGTCGCGGTTTTCGATGCCGATACGGGAGCTTTCAAGCGCCTATGGGGGGCATTCGGCAACGTGCCCGAGGATCGCGCCAACTGCCCGCGCGTCTTTGCCGAATCCGTGCCCGCCGGCCCAGGACCGCCGCAGTTCAGCATCGTGCATGCGATACGCGTCTCTAACGACGGACTCGTCTATGTCGCCGACCGAGAAAACCGGCGCGTCCAGGTGTTCACGCTCGCCGGCGAGTACATCGAGCAGGTCGTCTACAACGAGGCACCGTTTGCTCGCAACCTTGCCTTATCACCGGATGCCGACCAACAGTTCCTCTATGTCGGTGGCGGCGTCGGCATCATGGTGTTCGATCGTATGAGCCTCGAGCTCTTGACGACGGTCGAGACGACCGTGGGCACCGGTCATCTGATCCAAACGGACTCCCACGGCAATATCTACATCGCCGCGACGGGCGTTGGCTACGAACGATTGATGTTCACGGGGCTCTCGCCCGTCGAATAACCCCCGAACGAGCGCTACAGCAATGACAGCTGCGGACTCTGCGCAGCCGGCGGCTTGAACTTGGTCGTATCCAGCGATGCTAGATCGCCGTCGAGTCCGTACCTGCGCGTGGCGAGTTCGAAGCGTCTTGCGAGCAAGTCCGCATACTCTCCCTCGCCACGGTAGCGCGTCCCGAAGCGTGGATCGTTATCACGTCCGCCGCGCAAAGCGTGTATACGGGACATGACGTGCTCGGCCTTGAGCGGCTCGTGATCCGCAAGCCATTGACGGAACAGCGCTTTCACCTCGTAGGGCAAACGCAGGAGGACGTAGCGCGCGCTTTTTGCACCAGCTCTCGCCACCGCTTCGAGAATACGCTCGAGCTCATGGTCGGTCAGCACCGGAATCACCGGCGCAACGAGCACACCGACGGGCACGTCCGCATCGGCAAGCTTGCGTATGACGGAAAGGCGGGCCGCGGGTGATGCCGCACGCGGCTCGAGCGTGCGCTTGAGATTTGCATCGAGCGTCGTGACGCTGACGTGCACGGTGATGAGATTGCGTTGGGCCATGTCGGCCAGCAACTCGATGTCTCGACAGATCAGCGCCGCTCCCTTTGTCACGATCGTCGCGGGATGATCGTAGCGCGAAAGTATCTTCAGGATGCTGCGCGTGATCTCATGACTACGCTCGATCGGTTGATAAGGATCCGTATTCGCGCCAAGGGCGATAGGCGAGCAACGGTAGCGTTTTGCTGAAAGCTCCTTTTCCAGAAGCGCGGCGGCGTTCAGCTTGTAGAAGAGCCGCGATTCGAAATCCAGGCCCGGAGACAGGTTCAATACAGCGTGACTCGGTCGCGCATAGCAGTAAACGCATCCGTGCTCGCAACCTTGATACGGATTGATCGACTGATCGAACGGGACGTCGGGCGATTTGTTGCGCGTGATGATGCTGCGCGCACGATCGGGTTGGACCGTCGTGCGTATGGCGGGGACGGCCTCGTCCAGGATGCCCCAGCCGTCATCGGCGGCATCGGAGCGCGTGGACTCGAAACGCCCCGGCGGATTCGACGCTGCGCCGCGGCCGGACTGCAGGGAATGACGATCGGCTCTGGCCATGGGAGCAGTATACTGTATTTTTATACAGTTACTACGCCTCGAACCTGCGAGGTTCGGACACCGCGCCGTGGCCACGGCCGCGGCCTTGGCGTTGATTTAGAGGCGCTTTTCGTGCCGCCAGCGCGCCGTATTCTCGAGCGTCGCCAAGGGCTGAATCATCCCGGGATCGAATGCAATCGGGGTCTTGCCGTCGGCGACACGACGTGGCCAGCTCGGGTCGGCCAGGGCGCCCTTTGCCATCGCCGCGAGATCCGCTTGACCCTCAGCGAGGAGCTTCTCGGCCGCCTCGGGATTCTGCAGCTTGCCGCACGCAATCACGCTCGTGCCGCTGAACTTCTTAGCCAACCCAGCCAAGCTCAGGCCTGAGTCGAAGACTTCATGGCAACCCTTGTGCGCGCTGATGTGGATGTAGCTCGGCCGGGCCTCACCCAGCGCGGAGAAGACGACCTGCGCATCGTCCAAGCCCCCTTTCCACTCGTGCGCCAGATCGTTGACCTTGGTCTGTGAGATTCTGATCCCGACGGGAATACGATCGCGGACCGCCTCTTTGACCGCGCGCAACACATCGAGGTGAAAGCGGATGCGGTTCTCGACAGGGCCACCGTATTCGTCCGTGCGCTTGTTGGCATAGTCGGTCAAAAATTGATCGAGGATGTAGCCGTTGGCGCCATGGATCTCTATGCCGTCGAACCCGGCCTCCATAGCGCGCACCGCCGCCGCGCCGAACCCCTCGGCTACGTCGATCATCTGATCACGCGTGATCTCTCGCGGTACGGGAAACTTGCCGACACCGTGATAGTGCTTCGCCTGCTCGCCGACGGGCTCCACGGCTGACGGTGCGATCGCGTGGTCCACGTAATCGTTGTGCTGGATCAAGGCACCGGCGTGGATCAACTGCATGACAATCGGTGCGCCCTCGGCGTGGACGGCGTCGACAACCTTGCGCCACGACTCCCTTTGCGCCGAGTTTGCGATCCCGGGCTGGCCCTCATAGCCCTGGCTGAACGCTTCGTCCGTGTACGTTCCTTCGGTAATGATCAACCCAAAACCACCGCGCGCATACGTCGCGTAGTACTCGCTCATCTGCTCGGTAGCCAGACCGCCCGGTGCGGCGCTGATGCGGGTCATGGGCGCGACGACGAGCCGGTTGCGTAACGACAAATGCGCCAGCTCGGCTGCCGAGAAAAGGGTCGGAAAGATGTCGGATTTCAGTGTCGCGGGCTGTGTCGTCATCTAGAAATGGAACCTATCGAACGGCCGCTTACAACCGCACGCCTGCATGCGGCTCCGGCGCGCAACGGACTACCGAATGGGCGTTTCAGCTACTGATAGTGAACCGGATGGGTCGTGATTCGAATCCGGGTCTCCATATAAGTGATGGACTCTCCGTCGATGGAGCTGAACCAATGTGGTGTGCCCGGCTGCAGAACCAAGACATCGCCCGCGCTCACCGTTCGAGCTAAGCCTCCCTCGATCCCTTTTTCGCTTCTGATGATGTTCGGGTTGTTCGAAGCAGCCAGAGGCAGCTCGAGACGGCCGCCGGTTACGAGCGTTCCGCTGCCTTCGAGGATTCGGTAGATCTCGGTGCTGTAGGGGTGGTAGATCGCGTATTGAACAACGGCGCTACTGCGACGCCGAATCGTGACCCCCGGCGAGACCNNCCGATGCTGACTCGGCCTCGTCCAGCTCCGCTATGATTTCGGCACTGGGCTTGTAGATAGCAGGAGGCGCCCCCGAATCCTGCGCGGTGACCGTCGCAGTCAAGAACAATAGAGCAATTAACGATAAAAGAACTGTCTTCATGACTCTCTCCGCGATTGGTGCGAGGCCTACCGGACGCAGTGCGTAGGTATTTACTCAACCCTGAGAATATATCAGCATAGTATTCTGGATCCCGCCGATCCACAGACGACTCCAGACAAACAAGGGCTAGACCATAGCATCTCCGGGAGGGAAGCTCGCAATGAAAACCAGAGTCTCTTTCTTCTTCTTATTACTCCCGCTCGCGTCTGTCGCGCACCACAACGTGGCAGGCCGTTACGATGCGGATTCCACAGTCGAGGTAGAAGGTGTCGTAACGGAAACCATCTGGCGTAACCCCCACGTGCAGATCACGATGCGGGTAACGGCTGACAGTGGCGAAGAGCAGATCTGGGACATGGCGACGACCGCCTTGAGCAACATGCGCCGCTGGCAGATAGAGCCCGGCTTCATCGAAGTGGGCGAGACGGTGCGCGTTGCAGGGCATCCTGCGCGGCAGGGCACGGGCATGTATATCAGCAACGTGCTCACCGCTGCGGGTGAAGAAGTGCTGCTGGACCCCAATACAGGACCCATTTGGTCCGACCGCACCATCGAGATGGCCGAAAGCCGACGGGCCGTCGAAGGCGACACCACTGCGCCCGAGCTCGGTATTTTCCGCGTGTGGAGCCATCCCCAAGGCTTTGGCATGTTGATCCCTCAGGACGTCAACCCGAACTATGTCGTCGAGGAGAACTACCCCTTGACCGAGTCGGCGCGAGCCTCAGTGGCTGCGTTCGTCCGCGAGCGCGACAACCCGATTGCCTTCTGTCAGCCGAAAGGCATGCCGACCATCATGGAAGCGCCGTATCCGCATCGGTTCGTGCAGGACGGCGAGAATATCCTCTGGCACCAAGAGGAATACGACACCATTCGCACGATCCGCANNACGGCCGATGGTAAGCCCGCCGACCGCCTCGGGTACTCGATCGGACGCTGGGAGAACGATTACACGCTGGTCGTGACGACGGTGAACTCGACCTGGCCACACTTCGACACCGTTGGGACGCCGTTGAGCGAAAACGCCGAGATGGTAGAGCGCTTCACGCTAACTTCGAACGGCAGCCGCTTGGACTACAGCATCACGATCACGGACCCGGCGAACTTCACCGAACCGGTGACTCTGGAGAAATTCTGGCTCTACTTCGAAGACGCGGAGGTAGGACGGTACCAGTGCTTACCCGCCGCTGAGGACTAACGCTTCGCTTCAGCGCTACTGCGCAGACTCGAACGGCCGTAGCTCGTACGGATCGCCAACGCCGTCCGGCACAGCGTCTGGTCGCATCCAGAGCCGGTCTATCCGCTCGGAATCGGCCGGGATCATCTCGGGATAGCGGAATACGAGGCGATCGAGGCTCGGCATGCGCACGGTCGGTAACGTCTCTGCGTTTAAGACCATGTCCTCGTCTATGATGCCGTTTCGCGCGAGAATCCACGCGACCACTGCGTAATACTCGTCGTTGCTCAGCGAGCGCGGCGCCTCGAACGGCATCGAACGGCGCACGTCGTCGAAGACGGTGGTCGCGAATGCCCAGTGGTTGGCAATCGTCTTGCGCGTCCCCATTGCAGTTGGAGGTTCACCGCCGACGAGCGTGTTACCAATACCGCCCTCTCCACTCGCACCGTGACATACCGCGCACTGCGCGGCGTACACAGTAGCACCTTCGGCCGCCGTACCACTCCCGGGTGGCAGACCCGTACCGTCCGGTAGCACGTTGATGTCCCAAGCGGCCATATCGGCTTCGGAGACGGGCTCCCCGAGACCTGGACTCTGCGCGAGGGCGATGCTCGCGCTCAGAAAGAGCACTCCGAGGGTGGCAACGCGTCGAAGCTCAGACATAGACATGGCTGACCTCACCGCCGGGCGCGATAGCCCAGCTCGTCGGACCGTTGTAGTGATGGCTGGGGAACCCCGTTACGGGCGGAACCGTCGGATTCTCACCGCGCCACGAAAGTATCTCGGCCCGCGTCGGTTGCACGTGACCGGCCTCGTCCCACGCGCGGCTCTGCAGAACGGCCGGACCGCCGTCCCAGCGCCAAGGTAAGCGAAAGCGTGTGAACGACTTGGAGAGCACAGGTTCCTGCAACGCTGCTTGCGCCCAGGTTCTGCCACCGTCGGCCGATAGCATGACTTTCGAAATACGGCCACGGCCCGAATAGGCTATGCCTGAGATCTCGTAGAAACCCGCACCGTTCAGCATGTAGCCCGGCGACGGGTGCGTGATGAAGGACTTCACCTGGTTGACGAAGTTGAACATCATGACGTCGTTGTTGGGCAGCAGGTCCGCGTAGCTCGAAATCTCGGCGGCAGTCATGCCGGGCATTTCGGTCAGCTCAATGCGCCGCAGCCACTTGACGTTCATATTGCCTTCCCAGCCCGGCAGCAAGAGTCGCATCGGATAACCCTGCTCGGGTCGAATACGCTCACCGTTCTGGTAAAGCGCGATCATCGCATCGTCGAGCGCCTTGTAAACCGGCACACTGCGCGTATGAGCAATCGACTCGGCGCCTTCAGCAATTAACCACTTCGCCTGCGCGTCGACGCCCGTTTCCTCGAGTAGCGTCGAAAGCATGACACCCGTCCACTCCGAGCAAGACGACATGCCGTGTAGTGCCTGCACGGTGTCCTGAATCGGCTCTGGTGAGTACATCGGCGCGCTGTTCCCGCCACACTCGATGTACGTCATGCGCGTTTGCATCGGATAACGCATGAGGGATTCGAGCGTGAATGCGAGTGGCTGACTCACCAATCCATGTATCAACAGCTTGTGCTCTGCCGGGTCGATATTCGGGAGTCCCGAGTGGCCGACGAAGAAGTGCAAGCCCGACGGTGTCAATGTGCCGTTGAGCAAGTGATGCGGGGTTCGCCGATTGCCGACGCCACCCCAGGAACGGCGCACGAGGGAACCAATGACCTCGCCCTCCATGGGAGACGGCTGCCCGTATGCGGGAACATCGCGCCCTAGCGTGCGCATCCACTCGGCATCTTCGAGCGGCTCAGCGGCGGCCTGCTTGCTCAGTGAGTACCCGCTCATGGCCGCTGCCAACGCGGCACCACCCTTGAAAAACGCGCGCCGGTCCAGCAAACCATTTTCGGCTACCGGCCGGAGGTCTGTCAGCGTCTGCTTCGCAACCATCGTGCCCCCCAAGTTGTCATGTTCTAGTTATCGTCGAGACCGAGCTTGCGTACAGCGCTTCGGTCCAGGCTTTCTCGATCCTACCGTGTCACGCCCGTCCGATCACCGATCCGGACGTCTGCTTTCGGCCAAAAAAGCGGTCACTCGGTTGCAAGTCTTGAGACTCAATTCCAAGCTCGCTCAACACCGTGCCCGCGCGCCATGTCACCGTGCATTGGCGTCACGAAACCCAGCGCACAGGCCGGCGAGCCATCTTTGATCCGATAGCAGCGCACCTTGATCGGATCGCCCGGCCGAACGTCGTCTCTGCTCGCGCCGGACTCTTCGACCCCGGGTGGCGTGCTGGCTCCCATAACCCACATCTGAACCTGGCCCTGCTCGTCCTCGATGTCTACGTAAACTGCCACGTGCGGGAACAACCACCGGACCTGCCTGACGGTACCCTCCATTTCCACCAACCCGGACAGGTCGTAGTTCGCGTACGAGTGGTGCGCGCGGACCGGCCAGCCCGCGGTAACAAAACAGAAAAACGCTAAAACCAAAACTGAATATCGGCACTTCATGTTGAAGACTCCTGGAACCGCAGTCGCTCACCGTCTGCGGGCTGGANNGGAATCGGAAACAATGGGGTATAAGGCGCGTCATAAGAGACGCGTATACCGTTTTCGTCGAGGAAACTTAACGCCGTAGAGAACAGTATGGGTGGCGGCATTCCCGGTGGTGTGGTCGCTTCGGTGATGTAGAGGTAGTAGTCATGCCAGAAGATTGCAGCGTAAGACCGTGAGTCGTCCGCGTTCAGAAGCTGAATCGCGATACCTTCGACTCTTTCGTTACTGACGGACCCGAAGTGCGTCACTTCGCTCCCGCGCGCGAGGAACTCGAACGCCGCGTGCAACGTTGCGCCTCGGATCTCCCTCGTCCAGTAACGGCGACTGCAGAGTCCTGGATTGTCGCCGCCGCGACGATCACCGGTCTCACGTTGACAGGCCTCATAGGCCTCCTCGTGCAGCACCTCCGCCTCGCTCCAGTCGACGGCGATCGCCGAATACATTCCGAAGTCGTCCTCCGCAGTGTAGACGCGCGCAGGCAGGGTGAGACCGTATTCCGTCGTGTACGTGGTCTCGTCGATGGACGGCACACCAGGAAAATCGATGCTGAAACGATCGTCGAACGCGAGATACTGGCTCCATTCCTGGGCCTGGACGGGTGCTGCTTGGAGCGAAAACACCAACGCACATGCGGCAAGCGTGAACCGATTCATGACGCCCTGCGGCGTCGCGACGGTGAATAAATGACTAATGAGTCGATGCAGCATTGTTCGGACTCCTAGAACACGCCCTCCCTGAACCGAAAACCTGACTCCCTGTCTCCTTCTCGATACGCGTCGTGGCAAGCGGCGCAGACGGCACCGGGGAATTCCTCCATCGCCTGCCTGACCTCCATCTCGGGTACGTCCCAAGTGCGACTCAGCAGCTCCTCCAACGCGGCGAGGCGGTTCACGCCAGCTCTGACGATGGCGAGCGCATCTGCGTGCTCCCGAGCAGACCAAAAGGGCACCAGTCCCTGGAAATTCCGGCGCAGGATCGCCACGCTGACCCGGGCATCCTGGTAGGCAGCGGCGTCGACTGCAGCCTCCACCGCGTTGAAGGCCCGCCGGTTCGACTGCATCAGGGTTGCATGATCTTCAAGCGACATCTGCTCCTGGCCAGCAGACATCTGGAGAACCAGAGCGGCGGTAAAACCGATCATGAATCGACGCATTGCGGAACTTCCCCCGAGAACGATGGCATCTAGACTCTCCGGCCCTCTGCCAGCTCAGCTCTAACGATTTACGTTCTACTCGACTCTGAGAATACATCATCAGAACGTCTGCTTTCACCCCCACCCAACTCGCCGTTGAGGAACATTGGTCTTTCAGCTTACAGAGCAGATGATCACCCGACTCCGAAGCTCGCGTGCGCGCAGATCGAGGGTCGTGGATTGTGAACTCGTGCCGGACTACGTCGGGCGTCTCGGAAACAATGTAACGAGCACGCCTTACCTCGAAACGCAGAGGCTCGAGATGAAGCAGGAAACGTCGAGTCTAGGAGCGAATGGGACTTTGGTGCTCTGGGCCATGATATCCATCGCCCTGTGGCTCATTACGCCCGAGCGCTTCACGCGGACGGATGGCCCAGCCGGCGTCTTGACGATGGTGGTCGTCGGTTTGGTCGAGATTTTTGTCGCCGTTGGTCTGTCAGGCGTTGTCGGCCGACTGTTTCGGAGCCGCTGAGTCGAGCGAGACGAGACTGTTGTTTCGGCGCTCAACCCTGCCAGTTCGGGTCGGGCTCGTCGGGAACCGGCGTGAGACCCGCAGCCTCGATACCCTGAATGGCGGCGAACTCGTCCTTCTCGGACGTATCGCCTGAGATTCCGACGGCCCCGATGACCTCCCCCGCTGCGTCCTTGATCAGCACGCCACCGGCCGCGACCGCCAGTCCGCCGTCGGATATCACAGTCAGCGACGTCGCAAAGATCGGACGCTTACCGAGCCGCTCGCCGATACCGCGGCTCGAAAGACCCATACCGAGCGCCCCGTAGGCTTTCGCTCGCGCGATCTCGACACGGATGATGCCGCTGCCGTCCTCGCGCTTGAGGGCGACGATGTGCCCGCCTGAATCGAGCACGGCGACCGTCAGCGGCTCGAGCTCATTGGCGCGAGCCGCGGCCAGTGTGGCATCGACGATTACGCTCGCGGTCTCGAGCGGTAAGGAAACTTTGAGCGTATCGACAGTCTTGGCCACGTCGGTGCATCCCCCGGCTGATCGGTTTCTTGCTAATGTACCACTATGCATACTTACGGTCCGTTCAGATTCGATGTCGCATTAGGAACAACCAAAAAATGAGATCGATCAATACCATCGTGGCCGCCGTCGCAATAGGCCTGAGCGCCACTGCTTGCACGACCGACGAATCCATCACGGAGACACCCGCAGCGCTCACCGGACCGGACGAGCGCCCGAACATCTTGCTCATCGTCGCTGACGACATGGGATTCACGGACCTGGGCGCGTTCGGCGGTGAGATTCCGACGCCGAATCTCGACGCGCTCGCCAACGCCGGCGTTCGGCTA
>JABAHR010000028.1_pt3 | contig 15491 bp, 14 predicted proteins | sample 7062101 | NCBI WGS metagenome assembly JABAHR01 (sample SAMN14534553, study PRJNA622989) | marine sediment metagenome | biome: marine biome [ENVO:00000428]; feature: marine pelagic biome [ENVO:01000023]; material: deep marine sediment [ENVO:00002113] | place: India: Gulf of Kutch | collected... | reverse complement strand
ACAGATGAAGCCCTGGATACACCGATGGCCTATGAGACCGTCCGCAAACTGGATGCCGACCTTGGCTCAGCGTCGGTGATCATCCTGGATGAAACTGTCGATATGCGTTGGCTGGTGAATAAAACCATTCACTTCTTCAAACATGAATCATGCGGCAAGTGTACGCCGTGCCGGGAAGGTAACTACTGGATGCAGAGCTTAACCGACCGCATCTGGAAGGGCGGCGGCAGCCAGACTGATGTGGATTTGCTGCACGATGTCGCAACCAATATGCAGGGAAAGTGCTTGTGCGCCCTGGGTGAATTTTCCACCATGGCGGTGATCTCTTCGATTGAGCGCTTCTCCGAGGACTTCAAGGTTTAATTATGGCAGAACAGGTAAAAGAAAAAATGGTCAGCCTGACCATCGATGGAGTTGAAGTCACAGTTCCCGAGGGAACCCTGGTGGTTGACGCCGCCAAGATGATCGGGAATGATATTCCCGTTTTCTGCTATCACCCGAAGATGGACCCGGTCGGGATGTGCCGTATGTGCCTGGTGGATGTCGGCTGGCCGCTGATCGATCGCGCTACTGGAAAACCAATTTTGGACGAAGATGGGAATTCTAAGATTCAATTCGGGCGCACCCTGGTGACCGGCTGCACCCAGGAAGTCTCCGAGGGGATGGTGGTGGTCGGGTACAGCGAAAAAGTGCAGAAAGCCCGCAACGACATGCTGGAATTTTTCCTCACGTCTCACCCGCTGGACTGCCCGATTTGCGATAAGGGCGGCGAATGCCCGCTGCAGAACCTGACCATGGATCACGGCCCGGGTGAATCCCGCTTTATTTACGAAGATAAAAAACACAATGCGAAGCATGTCCCGCTGGGCGACCTGATCTTCCTGGACCGGGAGCGCTGCATTCATTGTGCCCGCTGCACCCGCTTCCAGGACGAGATCGTGGATGACCCGGTGATCGGGTTCTTCAACCGGGGACGCAACCTGGAGATCACCACCTGGTCTGAACCGGGTTTTGACTCTTACTGGTCTGGCAATACCACCGATATTTGTCCTGTGGGCGCGCTGACCACAGCGGATTTTCGCTTCGGCGCCCGCCCGTGGGAGATGCTCTCTTCAGCTTCGCTGTGCACCCAGTGTGCCGTGGGCTGCAACCTGACTCTCAACACGCGGCGTGAGGCGAAAAGCGGCGGCAAGCTGGTCGTCAAACGCATTATGCCCCGCCAGAACGAGCTGGTAAACGAAATCTGGATTTGTGATAAAGGCCGCTTTGCCTATCACTATGCCTCTGCCGAAGACCGGCTCACATCCCCGATGGTGCGCAAAGTGGGTAAATTTGTCCCTGTCAGCTGGGAAGAAGCGCTCAGCCTGGTGGCTGAAAAGATGCGCGCGGCGGGAGACGATCTGGTATCGGTCGCTGGCGGCCGCCTCTCGAACGAAGATTTGTTCAATATCCACCAGCTGACCCGCCATGTTGGTGGTAAAGCGGTTTTATATTCGGAGATGATGGGCGGTGACCTGACGGCAAAAGTAGGTCTTGGGCCTGACAGCAACCTGGCTGACCTGGGAGAAGGCGATGCCATCCTGGTGGTCGCCAGTGATCTCGAAGAAGAAGCCCCGCTCTACTGGCTGCGGGTCAAACAAGCTGCCGAACGCGGTGCGACGTTGATTGTGGCTAACCCGCGCCATACCAAGACTGACCGCTATGCTGATCTCAAAATTCGCTACAGCTACGGGCAGGAAGCCGCTGCGGTGATGGCTTTGCTGAGCACCTTATCTCCCAAGCGGCCGGATCTCTCGGACGCGGTGAAGGAACTGGTGCGCGATGCGGTGGTAAAAGAAGCTGCCAAAGCCTTTGCTGAGGCCGAAAACGCAGTCGTCTTTTTCGGCAGTGAAGGGACCGGTCTGGAAGGTTCGGCCGGGCTGGCGAAAGCCTGCGCTAACCTGCTGGTGGCCACCGGGCATACCGGCAAGGCCAATAACGGGCTGGTCGGTGTTTGGGATAAAGGCAATGTGCAGGGTGGCTGGGATATGGGATTACAACCCAGCGCGGCACTGGCGGATGAGCTGAAAAGTGCCAAGGTGGCCTATCTGGTGGCTGCCGACCCTGCGGGGGATGACCCGGCTCTCAAGCAGGCTTTGCAAGCGGCTGAATTTGTCGTGGTGCAGGAGCTTCACCATACTGCCAGCATGGAACTGGCGGATGTCGTCCTCCCAGCTCAATCATTAACCGAGCGCGAGGGCACCACCACCAACGGTGAGCGGCGTGTGCAGCGTTATTATCCAGCTGTGCCACCACCTGAGGGCACCAAAGCAGATTTTGCGATTACCGCCGAAATTGCGGCGCAGATGGGCAAAGAACTGCAATCAGCATCTGCCGGGATGGTATTCTTCGATATTGTGGCCAAGTTCGCCGATTACGCCGATCTGGATTACCAGATATTGGCGGAAGTACAAGAACAGTGGCCGATCATCGGGCGCGAAGACCTTTATTATGGGGGCACCGGTTATGCCAACCAGCAGGGTCTCGGCGTGCAGTTGAACACTGCTGCCGGGCGCGGTGAACCGGTCAGTTTGGAAATTTTTGATCTTCCCGCTGAAACTGGGACAGATGGTCTGCTGGCTGTGCCGGTCAACCGCCTGTACGATCAGGGCAATACGATGCGCTATGCCAGATTCTTATTCCCCCGGATAGACGAACCGTTCGTGGTGGTCAGCGGGGCTGATGCTGCTGCGCTCAATTTGAACGGAAGCGCAAAAATTGACTTGAACGGCTTCAGCGCCGAAGTTGATGTGAAAATTGATGAAAATTTGCCGCAAGGTGTGGTGCTGGTGCCGCGCAGCTTTGGCTTGCCGCTGCATGCGCCGGCCCCCATCACGGTAAAGAATTAAGGATGCACCTATGAATGAAACAACAGGCATGATCCTTGAATGGGCCATTAAAAGTGCGATCGTTGCAGTCATCTGCCTGCTGGGCTTCGCCTACACTACTTATTACGAGCGCCGTTTACTGGCCCGCATCCAGGTGCGCATTGGTCCCAACCGGGCCGGACCCTGGGGGCTGCTCCAGCCGGTGGCCGATGGGGTAAAGCTCATCTTTAAGGAAGAGTTGATCCCGGAGTATGCGTATAAGGTGGCTTTTTTGCTGGCTCCGATCCTGACCATGGCCCCGGCAATTATCGTGATGGGCGTGGTCCCGTGGGGAACGCAGGCCAATTTTTTCGGCCGGACGATCGAATTGGGGATCAGCAATGATCTCAACGTGGGGATTTTGTACATCCTCTCCGTGACCTCGATTGCGGTGTACGGGATCGTGCTGGCGGGTTGGTCTTCAAACAACAAGTATGCCATGCTGGGCGGCCTGCGGTCTACAGCCCAGATGATCTCCTATGAGCTGGCCCTGGGCCTCTCCTTTTTACCGCCAATTATGATGGCGGGGAGCATGAGCATGGCCGATATTGTGAAAAGCCAACAGGATATTATCTGGTATGTCATCCCGCTGCTGCCGACGGCGATTTTGTTCTTCATCGCGGTGCTGGCAGAGGTTAACCGGGCACCGTTTGATATGCCTGAGGCGGAGCAAGAGCTGGTGGCCGGCTACCACACCGAATATTCAGGGATGAAATTCGCCCTTTTCTTCATGGGTGAATATGTCAAGATGTTTTCAATGAGTGCGGTCTTCAGTACCTTGTTTTTGGGCGGTTTCTCCGGCCCTTGGGTGGATCAAGTGCCGTGGCTGGGCCCGCTTTACCTGCTGATCAAGATCATTTTCTGTCTGGGGATCATGATTTGGGTGCGGGCGACCCTGCCGCGCTTCCGCTACGACCGGTTGATGGGTTTTGGTTGGAAAGTGATGCTGCCCCTATCGCTCGTCAATGTGGTCTTGACGGCCGGAATTATCAGCATTTTTAATTTATAGGTTTCAGGAAAACGAGGAAGCGATATGAGTATATATAATCCGCTGCCAGTCGTAAAAGGTTTATGGACGACCTTCAAATCGATATTTGAAAAACCGGTCACGCTGCAGTATCCGGAAGATAAGCGCGTGATGGTGACGCGCTTCAAAGGGCGGCATCACCTGCGCCGCTATGATAACGGTCTGGAGAAGTGCATTGGGTGTGCATTGTGCGCCGCCGCCTGCCCGGCAGACGCCATCTTCGTGGAAGCTTCGGAAAATACGGATGAAAACCGATTCTCCCCCGGTGAGCGTTATGCCAGCACGTACGAAATCAACATGATGCGCTGTATTTACTGCGGGTACTGCGAAGACGCCTGCCCGACACAGGCCATCGAGCTGGGGCATGATTACGAGCTTTCCTTTGTGGACAAGCGCGACTCGATCTTTACCCGAGAAATGCTGCTGGACCCGGTGCCGGAGAGCGGAAAACCCACCCCGCAGGAAGTGGAACCGGGCAAGTTTACCCGTTCGATTCCGGATATGAAAGACCCGGTGTAAGAAGAGGAAGTTTATGGACGCGAATCTAACTGTTTTCATTATTCTGGCCGTGGTGGCAATCGGGTCTGCGCTCGGGATGCTGCTGAACAAAAATGCCGTTTACTCGGCCCTGTTCCTGATTCTCAACTTTGCCACGGTGGCTGTTTTTTACATCATTTTGGGCGCTCCCTTCATTGCCATGACACAGGTCACGGTGTATGCCGGGGCGATTATGGTGCTGTTTTTGTTTGTCATCATGCTGTTGGGCGCAGAAGAGCTGAAAGGCGGTTATACCAAGTTTGATTGGCAGAGACCGGCCGCTGTAGTGCTGGGATTGCTGCTGTTTGCCGAACTGTTCGTGGTGATCTTTTTCCGGGATACGGTTTTTGGTGAATTCACCGCTGAATTTGAAACTTTCGGCACCCCCGAACAGATCGGCAGGGTGTTGTTCAATGACTATTTGCTGCCGTTTGAGATTACTGCGTTCTTGCTGCTGGCAGCGATGATCGGCGCGATTGTAATCGCCCGCCGGGTGCGGCGCAAACCCGGTCAATAGGGAAGCTGAGGAGTACAAGATTATGGTCCCGATTGAATATTATGTAGGATTATCGGCCATCCTGTTCACCATCGGTACGATGGGTGTCCTTACCCGCCGTAATGCGATCATCATTTTTATGTCGATCGAACTGATGCTGAACTCGGCCAACCTGCTGTTTGTGGCTTTTGCCCGCATGTACGAAGCTCTGGGCGGGCAGATATTTGTCTTCTTTGTGATGACCGTAGCCGCAGCAGAAGTGGCTGTCGGCCTGGCGTTGATTGTGGCCGTCTTCCGCACCAAGCAGACAATCAATATCGATGAGGCCAGCACGCTGAAGGGTTGATCCCCGGCGCTGCGAGGAGTGATTAAATGCTACTGAGTGAAACAACGACAACAGGATTTTTTGAACTGGTTCCCTGGATTGTCCTCTTCCCGGTGATCGGCCTGCTGCTGAATGTCATCTTTGGGCGCCGTTGGGGCGAGCTGGGCGTGGCGATCACGGCGGTCTCGGCATCAGCGCTCTCTTTTGTGGTCTCTGTTCTGCAGTTTATTTCCCTGCGTGCGGAGCACGGCCACGAGCAGATTGTCCACTTTGCCGAGTGGCTCCGGATCGGCGAATTTCACATCCCGTGGGAATTCCGGGTGGATACGCTCTCGGTAACGATGATGCTGGTGGTGTCCGGTATCGGCACGCTGATCCACCTATACGCCGTCGGATACATGCACTACGATGTGCGTTATAAGGGCGAGCCAAAAGCTTATGCCCGTTTCTTCATTTATCTGAATTTATTCATCGCCATGATGATGATCCTGGTGAGCGGCAACAGCTACCTGATGCTGTTTGTCGGTTGGGAGGGCGTCGGGTTGTGCTCCTTCCTGCTGATCGGGTTCTGGTATGCCAAGAATCCTAACGCCACCGAAGGCACCGAAAACGCCTACGCCGCCAAGAAGGCTTTTATTGCCAACCGGGTGGGCGACTTTGGTTTCCTGGTGGCGATGTTCCTGACCTTCTGGCATTTTGGCACGCTCTCCTTCAGCGAGCTTTTCCCGGAGGTGGTGCATTACGAAGGTCCCGAAAGCCTGATCTGGTGGATAGCAGGCTTTATTTTGCTGGGTGTGACCGGGAAATCTGCCCAGATACCGCTGTACGTCTGGCTGCCAGATGCTATGGCTGGCCCGACTCCCGTCTCTGCGCTGATCCATGCGGCCACGATGGTGACTGCCGGGGTTTACCTGGTTGCTCGCTCAGCCCCGGTGTTCAATGCTGTTGAAGGTGTACATGTGATGGTGGCCCTGGTCGGTGCAGCTACAGCGCTCTTCGCCGCCACAATTGCCGTCGGCCAGTATGACATTAAAAAAGTGCTGGCCTATTCCACCGTCAGCCAGCTGGGCTTTATGGTGGCCGCCGTCGGGATGGGCGCTTACGTGGCGGGGATGTTCCACCTGGTGACGCATGCTTTCTTCAAAGCACTCTTGTTCCTCGGCTCCGGCTCGGTGATTTTGGCCGTGGAGCGCGGCCACCATCCGCTGGAGGAAACAGGCGATGCACCAGCAGGCCATGCGCATGGACATGATGATCACGGTCACGATGAGCACGGCGAGGTCTTCGACCCGCAGGACATGCGCAATATGGGCGGCCTGCGCAAGAAAATCCCCTGGACATTCTGGACTTATATGGCCGGGACGCTGGCATTGGCGGGCATTTTCCCGTTCGCCGGTTTCTGGTCTAAGGATGAGATTTTGTTGGACGCCTCTCATTTTGAGGGCACAGTTGCCGTGTACTGGCTGCTGGTGATAGCCGCTGCTTTCACCGCCTTTTACATGGGACGTCAGGTGTGGATGGTGTTCTTCGGGCAGCCGCGACACCATGCTGCGGAAGATGCCAAGGAAAGCCCCTGGACGGTGCTCGTGCCGCTGGTGGCTTTGGCCGGTCTCTCGACCCTGGGCGGGTTTTTGAACTGGCCCTTTGAGAGCGGCTTGGAAGCGCACCGCTTCGGCCACTGGCTGGGTTACACCCTGGAGGTCTCCACCGGGCACGAACTGCATGTGCTGCCGTTCAGCTTTAGTGTGGCGCTCCAATCGACCCTGATTGCGCTGGCGGCGATTTTCATCTCCTGGCTGATCTACGGTCGCAAGCCGATGCAGAGCGGACAGACCGACCCGCTGGCAAAGGCCCTGGGCCCGGTCTTCAAGGGGATGAATGCCAAGTGGTGGGTGGATGAACTGTACCAGACCATCATCCTGACCCCTTATGAAAAATTGGCGAAATTCTTATCCCAGACCATCGATTGGACCTTCTGGCACGACTGGTTCCACGAGAAAGGCATCCGGGATAACTTCCAACGCCTGGCGAATTTCCTTGCCAACCCCTTCGACCTGGGTGTGATCGATAAGATTTCTTATTTGCTGGCACAAGGGGCACAAGGCTCGGCCGGATGGCTGAGTAAATTACAGACTGGATTTGTGCGCAACTACGCTCTGGCCGTGTTCACGGGCGTGGTGGTGATTTTAGGCTATTTGGTGCTGTTCCGGTAGCCAATAACCATTTCGATAAAGAGGATTGTAATGGACTTTATTCTAGAACCACTCAATTTGGTAACCTTCTTCCCGCTCGTGGGGGTACTCATTCTGCTGCTGTTGAATAAAGAGCAGAAGAACGCCGCCCGATGGACTGCCTTAATCGTCTCCCTGGTGACGTTTGTCATTTCGCTGTGGGTGCTGGCCCAGTTTAACCCCGCTGACACAGGTTTGCAGATGGAGATCAATGCCACCTGGTTCACCTTCGGCGCCTGGGAGATCAAGTATGCGCTGGGTGTGGACGGATTGAGCATCCTGCTCTTGCTGCTGACCACCTTGCTGACACCTATCTCGATCCTGTCCACCTGGACAGCGGTTGAAGACCGGGTGCGAGACTTCATGCTCTTCTTCCTCTTGCTGGAGATCGGCATGGTGGGTGTCTTCCTGGCGCAGGATTTGTTCCTGTTCTACGTTTTCTGGGAATTCACCCTGGTGCCGATGTACTTCCTGATCGGGATTTGGGGCGGCGGCCAGCGCATGTATGCGGCGATCAAGTTCTTCCTCTACACGATGGCGGGCTCGATCTTGATGCTGCTGGCGATCCTGTGGTTGGGGAACACGCAGGGTACATTCTACGTGCCAGAGCTGATCGCTCAGGGCGGCATCCCGGCCAACATCCAGACCTGGCTGTTCTTCGCATTTGCCGCCGCATTTGCCATCAAAGTGCCGATGTGGCCGCTGCATTCCTGGCTTCCCGACGCGCACGTGCAAGCGCCCACCGCCGGCTCGGTAATCCTGGCAGGCGTCTTGCTGAAGATGGGGACCTACGGTTTCCTGCGCTTCAATATCCCGCTGTTCCCGGAGGCGGCGAGAGAGTGGGCCTGGTTGATGGCACTGCTGTCGGTGATCGGCATCCTGTATGGGGCGGCAGTCTCGTACTGGCAGAAGGATGTCAAGAAATTGGTCGCTTATTCCTCCGTCAGCCACCTCGGGTTCGTGATGCTCGGTTTGTTCGCGCTCAACCCACAGGGGATTGAGGGAGGCATCTTGCAGATGATCAACCACGGACTGAGCACGGGAGCGTTGTTTTTGATTATCGGTATGATCTATGAACGCCGCCACACCCGCGAGTTCAGTGAGTTTGGCGGTTTGTGGAAGGTGATGCCGGTGTACGCCGTGCTGACCCTGATCGTCAGCCTCTCCTCGATGGGGCTTCCTGGGTTGAACGGGTTTGTGGGCGAGTTCACCATCCTGCTGGGCGCCTGGGGTGCCGGGCAGGACGGCCTGCTGGGGAACAACGGGGTGCTGTACGCCGGGTTTGCGGCTGCCGGGGTGATCCTGGCCGCGGTGTACATCCTGTACATGTTTGGAACCATGTTCCTCGGCCCACTGGACAATGAAAAGAACCAGAACCTGAAAGACCTGAACTGGCGTGAAATTGTCACACTGGTGCCGCTGCTGGTGCTCATATTCTGGATTGGTTTGTATCCCAAACCGTTCTTCGACCTGATTGCGCCCACAGTGGAAAATCTGGTCGCCATGCTGGGAATGTAAGGCTTAAATATGTCTGGGTATAGTGTAAGAGATCTGGTCAATATTCTTCCAATCGTATTTATTGTCGGCTGGGCGCTGGTGCTGCTGATGGTTGAAGCATTCAGCAAGCGCCGCGGTCTGACCATAGTGCTTGCCGCCGTTGGTGTGTTGGCCGCATTGGTGATGGCGGCAGCGCAGTTCGGAGTGCAGACTTCGGCCTTCAAAAACATGCTCACCGTGGACGGGTATGCGGTCTTTATTTACATCTTGGTGCTGGGTTCGGGGCTGTTCTCGATCGCGCTCTCCTATGATTACAACAAAAGGATGGGCTGGGAGCGAGGTGAGTATTATGTGCTGATGCTGTTCTCGATCTCGGGTGCCATGCTGATGGCTTCTGCGGCTAACCTGATCGTAGTCTTCCTGGCGTTAGAACTGCTGTCGATCCCGCTGTATATTATGGCGGCGTTTGTCCCCAACAATGCCGCCTCCGAGGAAGCGGGGTTGAAGTATTTCCTGCTGGGAGCGTTTGCCGGGGGGTTCATCCTGTATGGTGTGGCGCTGATTTTTGGCGCCACCGGGGCGACCAACCTGATGGCAGTGGTTGCCGCGGCCCCCAATACTGACTCCCCGCTTTTCCTGCTGCTCGGTGCGGCGCTGATTTTGATCGGGCTGGGCTTTAAGGTTGCCGTCGTTCCCTTTCATATGTGGACGCCGGATGTTTACCAGGGTGCCCCGACCCCGGTCACGGCCTACATGGCCGTGGTTGCCAAAGCGGGCGGTTTTGCTGCCCTTCTACGGGTATTCATCGCTGCCTTTCCCTCAGTCAGCCAGGATTTGGTGCCGGTGCTCTCATCCCTGGTGATTTTGACCTTGGTGATCGGGAACTTGGCGGCATTGGCGCAGAACAATATCAAGCGTATGTTCGCTTATTCATCTATCTCTCACGCCGGTTTTATTATGATGGCCTTTGTCACTTATGGGCAGCCGGAACTTTACGATGATGCTGTCACCTCGGTGCTTTTCTACCTGTTAGCCTTTGCCGTCACCAGCTTTGGGTCCTGGGCGGTGGTCGTGGCGTTGGAACAAGCCGAGGGTAAAGGGTTAAACTTTGAGGATTACGCCGGGCTGGGCAAAAAACATCCTGTTTTGGCCGCCGCGATGCTGGTCTTCTTGCTCTCTTTTGCGGGCGTACCGCCCACCCTGGGCTTTGCAGGGAAGTTCTTCCTCTTCCGCACAGTGCTGGAAGGCGGTTTTGTCGGATTGGCAGTGGTGGGCGTGCTGGCGTCCCTGGTTTCGGCTTACTACTACCTGCGGGTGGTGATCTTTATGTACTTCCATGATGGTGATCCTGTAGTGCGGAATGAACCCGTGCTAAACTTTGTCACCGCCCTCACAGCGGTGGGGACTCTGTTCCTGTTCTTCGTATCCGGGCCCATCCTGCGCTGGGCGGCCGAATCCGTGCTGGCTTTGCTGTAGGAAAAATTGAACTAAATTAAATTGGGCCTGGAGAATATCCAGGCCTTTTGTTTTGAGGCCAATTAAAGAACATGACCATCCAACCAAGAAATCAATCCTGATTTTGCATAAACTTCACGAACTGGAATATTTTTCGCGGTATACTTCAACCCGAGCAGGAGTATTTGGAGCGGACGATGAAAGCTTTGATATTTGACTTCGACGGTTTGATTGTGGATACTGAACTGCCGGATTATCTTTCCTGGCAGGAAGTTTACCAGTCTTACGGGGTAGAACTTTCGCTGGACCGCTGGTGTACGATTGTGGGGGGGAATGCAGAATCAGACTTCGAACCGCATGAGTATTTAGAATCTTTGATCCACAACCAGGTGGACCGCGAGCAAATCTGGGTCAGCCGAAGGAAAAGCTACCTCGAGCACTTGGAAAACCAGCCCATTTTGCCTGGCGTCTTACAGCTGCTAGATGAAGCAAAGCAATCTGAACTGAAACTGGCCGTCGCTTCCAGCTCTCCCGAGAATTGGGTTATCGGGCATCTCTCCAGGTTGGGTTTGATAGAATATTTCGACGTCATCGTGACCGCGGATGATGTAGAACTGACCAAGCCCGACCCGGCATTGTTCCTGCTGGCAGCAGAAAAAATCAGGGTCAGGCCGGATCAAGCAATTGTCTTGGAGGATTCCGGCAATGGAGTCAAGGGCGCAAAACGGGCGGGGATGTTTGTGGTTGCGGTGCCAAACGAGATCACCCGGCAGATGGACCTCAGCATGGCAGATTTGCTGCTGGATACCCTGGAAGGCATTCGTTTAGAAGATTTGCTGGAGAAGGCCCAATGAGTGAGGAGTTTGCATCTGCAGACATCAACCCCTGGTGGGGGATCTGGGTGCAGCCGCGCCAGACGATCCGTTATCTGGTGGATACCGATCCTAAGATGTATTTCTGGCTGCTAGTAGTTTTCTACGGCATCATCCGGGCAATTGCAATGGGTGTAGAGGCCGGATTAGGGGAAATTTTCACACCGTCCCAAATTGCAGCATTTATTTTATTTGCCGGTCCAGTGTCGGGGGTCATCGGGGTGTTTCTCACCGGCAGTCTGCTGGAATTGGTGGGGAAGCTGTTTGGCGGGCGCGCTGAAGGACAGCATGTCCGCACAGTTTTAGCCTGGGCAACTATCCCGATGGGGGTGCTCGTGATCGTAGGTATCTTGCCCCTATTTGCCTTGTTTGGATCAAATGTGTTTGCCGGCAGCGGAATGCAGGCACAGCAAACGATCGCCGGAAGCGGGAGTGATTTTGCATTTCTGGACAGCGGCCTGCTGACATGGAGGACCGGGATGGAAATTGCGGGGTCGCTTTATTATCTGGTGATTGCGGTGGCGGGGTTGGCTGAGGTACATGATTTCAGTGTGTGGAAAGCTGCCGGTACCGTATTTGTCGTTATAGGGGGATTGCTGCTGGGGTTGATGTTGCTGGCGACCTTCAGCCTGGGAAGCTGATCTCCCATTGAACAAAAAAGAGGACGGCGATCGCCGTCCTCATCCATAGATCGAACATCGTTCGATCTATCAACCCGAGCAAATTAATTATTGAACGGCTTCAACCTTACCCAGGACCATTTGGGCATATTCCAGCACCAAGTCTTCAGAGACTTCACCCTGCTGGCCTTTGATCATCACCCAAATGACGACGTTTTTATGGCGTAAAGCAGCATCATAACGCTCCACGATTGCCCCGCTGCCAGGTTTGGCTTCGGTGTACATGAAGGTGAAGCAGTCACTCCCGAGACCGCAGCTTTTATCCAGGAATTGGTCTGGGGCGCGCTCTTCCAGCCGATATGCCCAGAACCAATCTTCGCTGAGCGAGGCCGAGGCCCCGCTGGCATCCTCGTAAATTTCAACCCGGCTGCGAATGTACTCCGGGGCAAAGTCATCTGGGTTGACGCGTTCCATCGCCAGGTCCCAGCCGTTGACGCGGCTGGTGTTCTGGATGAGCGGTTTTCCGTACTCTGCTCCTAAGTTATTTGACAGTTGGGTATTAGACATCTGCAGGTCTCCACCTGGTACGATCTTGTAGGCAGTGTTCAAGTCCTGCGGCCGCAGGACAAGGTTGTTCATCCCCACAATGAACTGGGCTTGCGGCACTTCTCCCCCGCCAATCAGACCGCCAGCCAGTCCGTTTCCGGAACCGAGCAAATAGAAGGCCGTCACTGCGACGATGGCAAGGATAATGACAATCAGCAGTACAATCAGAAGGTTTTTGCTCCCGCTTTTGGGAACGGGTTGGACGTTTTGAGACATGATTATCCTCCAAAAATGGTTGTTAATGGGTCTTCTGTATTTTATTTTCGTTTCCAGTATAGTGGACTCTCCTGATAAGGAAAACGGGCCTTAAGTCCCATTAGGAATAAAAAAACACCCTTAGAACTCGATCTAAGGGTGCCGTTGGTACTAATTGGTTAGCGGTGTGTTAAGTTTCACCGTACAATTTGCGGTGAACGATGCTCAGGGCGCGCACCTGATCGGCCGCGTGGTAGGAGGAGCGCACCAGCGGACCGCTCTCGACCCATTGGAAGCCGATCTCGTAGCCGTATTCTTTCAGATGTTCGAATTCATCTGGTGTGTAATAGCGTTCAATCGGGAGGTGCTTTTTGCTGGGCTGAAGATACTGGCCGATGGTGAGGATATCCACGCCCCAAGTGCGCTGGTCGCGCATTACTTCTTTTACTTCCTCGATCGTCTCGCCCAATCCAACCATAATGCCGGATTTGGTGAGCACCTCGGGATCGATTTTTTTAGCGTTGGTCAGGGTGGCGGCCGCCCAGTCGTAGTTATCCTGCGGCTGGACCTGCTTAAAAAGCCGCGGCACGGTCTCGACGTTGTGGTTGAGGATCTCGGGCCGGGCTTCCATCACGATTTGGAGGGCTTCTACGCTGCCCTTGAAGTCGGGAATCAGCACCTCGATGGAGCACCCCGGCTGGGCCTTGCGGATTGCTTTGATCACCATGGCAAATATCGGCGCTCCGCCGTCCTTACGGTCATCGCGGTTGACGCTGGTAATGACCGCGTGTTTGAGCTTCATGTTTTTGACCGCCTGCGCGATGCGCAGCGGTTCTTTCCAGTCCAGGCTGTTTGGTTTCCCGTGTTTGATGTCGCAGAATCCGCAGGTGCGTGTGCACACGTCACCGAGCATCAGGAAGGTGGCGGTGCCTGATCCCCAGCATTCTCCCATATTGGGGCACATGGCTTCTTCGCATACGGTGTGCAGTTCTTTACTGCGCATGAGAGTCTTTAACTCTTCGTATTTTTCTCCCATGGGAGCGCGCACCCGGATCCATTCCGGACGACGCAGAGGAGTGGTATTGATCTGGTCTGGTTTGACCCTATCCCTGGTAGGGGGTTTCGGCATTTCTAATTCCTATCCTTCGATCTAGTCTGCTTGAAGCAATTGGTTTTTAATGCGATCGAAATAAACTCTCGATGAGGGCAGGCATCCTGCCGTTTTTGATTGTACCCGAGATGGCAGCTTTCTTCAAACTGGTTTTGGTGGTTCTAAGATGATTCTAATAGTAAACCGCGCTCACATATTTTAATCATCTATTAATATAATGTGATTGACAATACTGTTTATAAAACAGTATAATGTGACTAACACCTCGTAAGAAAGGATCAAAATGACCGACGAGAAAAAATACCAGGACTTGCTGGATCCATACTTGCAAGAACTGCGAAGAGGTCTGATCGTGATGGCGGTTTTGAGCCAGTTGGAAGCTCCCAAGTATGGGTATTCTCTGATCAAATTGCTTGCCGAAAAAGGCTTTGAAGTGGATCAGGGGACACTGTATCCCCTCCTGCGCCGGCTAGAGGAACGCGGCCTGCTGGAAAGTGATTGGGTCGTGGACGATCCCCGGCCGAGGAAATACTACCGGATTAATTCTACCGGAGCCTCCATCCTGGCGGATTTGAAAACGGAATGGGATGCTCTGGTACAGGTACTAGAAGGAGTTCTATCATGAGTGAGGACTATCAATTCAATCAATTGTTCAGCCAGTACGCAGTTGAAGTGGGCCGCTACCTGCCCCGCCGTAAGAGGAAGGATATCCAGATCGAGATTCTCTCGTTATTGGAAGATGCACTGGAAGATAAAAGCGAGAAATCAGGTCGCCTGCCGGATGAGGGAATGGCGATCGAAGTGCTGAAAGAGTTTGGTCCTCCGATCATCTTTGCGGAAAATTACCACCAGGATAATACCTTGATAGGACCAGAGATCTTCCCGATTTTTAAACCTGTGCTGTTGTTTGTGATGGCGCTTTTTGTGTTGCAGTTCCTTGTCGGTGCGCTTTTGCCCGGCATTGCACCAAGACCTGACCTCCTCACTATCATCGACTCCTTCTTTGATAAAGGGTTTCAGGTCTTTGGCGTGTTGGTATTCGCTTTTGCCCTGCTGGAAAGAACTACCCCGAAGGTATGGCTGCGCTGGCCCTTCAAGGAAATGGAACGCACCTGGGACCCGACTGGACTCAAACCGGAGAAACGCAAGGCGGCTGTAAAACCCGGCGAGCTGTGGTTCGAAGCATTTTTCCTAGCCGGGATGATCGTGTTGTTCTCTGTGTTCCCTCAGTGGGTTGGGTTTGGCAACAACCGCAATGGAGTATGGAACTTTGTACCAGTACTCTCCGAGTCCTTTCTTGCTTACCTGCCCTGGGTGGTAGTGTACTTCCTCTCCAAGCTGGTTTTCAATATCGCGCTGGCCCGCCAATCTTTTTGGGATGCGAAAATGCGCTGGGTCGGAATTGGGATCAAGGTGTTTGGCTTGCTGCTGTTGTTCGCCTTTTTGACCGGTCCGGCGGTATTCGGCCTCAACCCGGCTTACTTAGCGCAGCACAATCCATCAACGGCGTCTGTGGCTTGGTTCGAGTCAACTCTCCAGAACTGGAATACCGGGTTTAGGATATACGTGATAATCGCGATGATTGTCCAATTCATCCAGTTAGCAAGGATGAT
>JABAHR010012486.1_pt2 | contig 15503 bp, 18 predicted proteins | sample 7062101 | NCBI WGS metagenome assembly JABAHR01 (sample SAMN14534553, study PRJNA622989) | marine sediment metagenome | biome: marine biome [ENVO:00000428]; feature: marine pelagic biome [ENVO:01000023]; material: deep marine sediment [ENVO:00002113] | place: India: Gulf of Kutch | collected... | reverse complement strand
GGCGCGTTGGTCATGGACTCCAGTCCGCCGGCGACGACGACGCCTGCGCTGCCCGCTGCGATGAGATCATGGCCGAGCACGAGCGCCTCCATTCCGGATCCGCACATCTTGTTGACCGTCGCGCAAGGAACGCCTTTCGGCAGACCGCCGCCCAACGCCGCCTGTCGCGCGGGCGCCTGCCCGAGTCCGGCGGGGAGTACGCAACCCATCAACACGCGGCCGACGTCTTCCGGCTCGACGCCCGACTCGGCGACGGCGGCGGCAACGGCAGCAGCACCCAGATCGGTCGCGCTGACGTCCGAGAAGACACCCTGGAAGGCGCCGATGGGGGTGCGCTTTGCGGCGACGATGACAACAGGATCGGTACTCATTGGTTTTCTCCGGGCTCTTTTTTTGGGGCTCCCTACTTTGGCGCGATTTTTTTTGCAGCGCAACAAAAATTGCGCCGAATTAGTCTAAAGTCGCAAGCAAGTCGGGTTCGTCGAGCACTGACAGTATGCGCTGACGTGCCGTTTCTGCGAGCGTGTGATGATTACCGTAAGCGGGGTCGTCAGGCAAGATCGCTGGCAGGATATCCACGCGAATCGCTGCCGGCTGCGGAAGGGCGCGGCCCGCAGCCAGCATTTTGCGGGTACCGGAAATGGCGACCGGCACCACGGGCATGCAGCCCTTAATCGCAGCCATGAAGGCGCCCGCGCGGAAGCGCCCGATGCCCGGCTGCTCCAGAAACGTACCCTCGGGAAAGAAGCCCAGTGACTCGCCGCTGCGCGCGGCCTTCACGATCTGGCGAGCGTCGCGGGCACTCTCTGACGAATTGAAGCGTTCGACGAAGCGTGCCCCGGAGCGCCGCATCAGGAAGTGAGCGATCGGCACGTCGCGCATCTCGCCCTTGATGACGAACGAGAAGCGCGCCGGGAGGAATCCCTTGAGGAGGATCCCGTCGAGATAGCTCGCGTGGTTGGCCACGACGACACACGACCGGGCCGGCAGGTTATCCAGGCCGTTGATCTCGGGGCGCACCCCGGATAGCAGGAACGAGGCGCGCGCGGCACCGGCGACGAGCCGGCGCCGGCGCTCGAGTCCGGGCACCAGGACGGCGACGAAAAGTGAGAACAGGACACACAATGCGAACACGAAGATCGCGTAGAATCCGAACAATGCGTGCAGCGGACGCATCAATGGTCAGTCACGGAACGGGACCAGCACACGCAACATAGTGTGACACAGATCACTTATGTTAATGCCTTCCTTAATCTGTGAAGCCGGTCACGCCGGTTGGCCGCCATCGTTATCATACTCAAAACCTTGAGAAATCCGTCGCTTGGCGATATGCCCTCGAAAGCGCCAGGCGGGCCTGGACACGACGCCGGATTGCGTAACCGGCATATGCTACCAGCTGTCCCGTCGGAATGTTCGCTGGCAGCTCGCGCGGAAACGCAGCGACATCAACCGGGCAATGGATTGCTGGAAGACTATATGGACACTATGGCTAGCAATGAACTGACACAGGAACAGACGCAACTCCTCGCACGCTCCGAGGAGCTCGTCGATCGCTTCCTGGACGCAATCTGGATGGAACGCGGCTTGTCGCAGAATACGCTGGGTGCTTACCGGGCCGATCTGATGACCCTCTGCCGTGAACTCGCCGCCCAGAACCAGACGATCGACAACGCCGGCAAGTCCGATCTGCTGGAATTCATCGCCGGCCGTGTCGAGAGTGGCGCCAAGCCGCGCTCGACGGCGCGCCAGCTGTCGAGTTTCCGCCGCTTCTTCCGCTACATCATGCGTGAAGGCCTGCGCAGCGACGACCCGACGGCCGAGATCGAGATGCCGCGTATCGGCCGCTCGCTGCCGAAGACGCTCAGCGAGGATGAAGTCGATTCGCTGCTGAATGCCCCGAACACCGACGAACCCCTCGGTCATCGCGACCGCGCCATGCTCGAACTGCTGTATGCCACCGGGTTGCGCGTATCCGAGCTCATCAACCTCAAGCAGTCGCAGGTCAATTTCAACCAGGGCGTACTGCGCATCGTCGGCAAGGGCGACCGCGAGCGCCTGATACCGCTCGGCGAGGAATCCCAGCGCTGGCTGAAGGACTTCATCGAAGGCTCGCGCATGGAGATCCTGCTCGAGCGCCAGACCGACTACCTGTTCCCGACGCGCCGCGGCGACCGTATGACGCGCCAGGCGTTCTGGCACATCATCAAGCGCTATGCCGAGAAGGCCAGTATCCGCAAGAAGCTGTCGCCGCACAGCCTGCGCCACGCGTTCGCAACCCACCTGCTGAATCGCGGTGCCGATTTGCGCGTCGTCCAGTTGTTGCTTGGTCACAGTGATCTGTCGACGACCCAGATTTACACGCACGTGGCGCGGGAGCGCCTGAAGGATCTGCACAGCCAGCATCACCCGCGCGGGTAATCGGTTTGCTACACTTGCCGCGCCGGAACTGGCGGCTCGCGGCCCTGTCCAATAGCTGCACCCGGCCGGTGAACGGCCCGCTTAGCTCGTAGCAATGGAAGCATTTTTATGACAAATACGAATTTCAGCAAAGGCGTCGCTCTGCTTGCGGCCCTGTTGGCCATGTCGACCGCGTGGTCGGCGGACAGCGGTGAGATCCCGGCGGAGGAGCGCGAGCGGCTGGCCGGCATGTTCGAGACCATCGCGCCGGAGAACATCAAGCCGAGCCCCATCGATGGCTGGTACATGATCCAGAAGGGATCGGTCGTGGCCTATATTTCACAAGACGGCCGCTACCTGCTGCAGGGCGATCTCATCGATCTCGATAGCAAGGTCAACCTGAGCGAGGAGAGCCGCACGGACGCGCGCCGCGATCTCATGGCGCAACTCGGCGACGACGAGGTCATCCTGTTCTCGCCGGAAGAAGCGGAGTACACGGTGTCCGTGTTCACGGATGTCGATTGCACCTATTGCCGCCGTCTCCATAGCCAGATCGACGAGTACATGGCCAACGGTATCGAGATTCGCTACCTGCTGTATCCGCGCGGCGGGCCGGCTTCCGCAGCGTGGAATACGTCGGAGGCGGTCTGGTGCGCCAAGGACCGCGGCGCGGCGCTTACGCTCGCGAAACTCGATCGTGAGTTCGATTCGTCCAACTGCGACGCATCGATCGTCCAGCAACATTACATCCTCGGGCAAGAGGTCGGGCTGTCCGGAACGCCGGCGATCGTGCTCGAAGACGGCGAACTGATCGCTGGCTACCTGCCGCCCGACGCATTGAAAGCGCGCCTCCAGCAGAAGGCTGCGGTGCCTGAAAAGGTCTCCGCCAGCCAGTAGCGGCGCTTCTGGAAGCGCGACCCGCTCGTGGGGCCCAGGCCCACGCCTGCGGTGGGAGCCGGCGGCTACCTGCGGAAGCGGCGTAACTCGTGGAAGTGCACGCCATTATCTTCGCCACGGTCCTCGAAGTACTTCTTTAGCGCGAAGGTGCCGCTGCGGAAGGCGATCTCGTCCCATGGAATCTCGTCTTCGGCGAACAGCCGCGCCTCGAGGCTTTCATGCCCGGCGGCATAATCGCCGACGAGCTTTCCGGTGAAGAAGAAATGCACCTGGCCGGCGTCGACGACGTCCACCGAGGCGAACAGGTGGCCGATCTCGACCGTGGCGCAGGCCTCCTCGAGCGTCTCGCGGGCCGCGCCGCCGGCCAGCGTCTCGCCGAGTTCCATGAAGCCCGCGGGCACGGTCCAGTAGCCGTAGCGCGGCTCGATCGAGCGCTTGCACAGCAATACTCTGCCGTCCCGTTCGGCGATACAGCCGACGACGATCAGCGGGTTCTGGTAGTGCACGGTTTCGCACTGCTCGCAGATCCAGCGTTCGCGGTTGTCGTCGGCCGGAATCCTGCGGGCGACGCGTGCGCCGCATGTGGAGCAATATTTCATAGCTGCTTCGAAGGTTTGGTGCCGGGAGAGGGAATCGAACCCTCACTCTGTCTCCAGAACCGGATTTTGAATCCGGCGCGTCTACCAGTTCCGCCATCCCGGCTTACAGGGCCGGGGTAGAATCTGAGTGGCCCCGGCCGGAAGCCGCACAGTATACGAATATTTCGCGATTCTGCGACCATTCCCCGCGCCGGGGCATCTAGGTTTCGAGACATGAGCAAGTTTGCCGATATCCAGATCGATCCTGCGATCATCAAGCGGGCCGCGCGTGGCGACGTGCGGGCGCACGAGATCCTGTATCGGGCCTTCGCGTCGCCGGTGTACTCGCTGTGCCTGCGGTTCACCCGGGTGCCGGCACACGCGGAGGACCTCGTCCAGGAGACCTTTATCGAAGTCATGCGCTCGATAAAGCAGTTCCGCGGCGAGGCGGCCATCGGCAGCTGGATTCGGCGCATCGCGGTAACGAAGGCGCTGATGTTCCTGCGCTCGGCCTGGACGGCGCGCAGCCAGTCCCTGGCCGAGGACTGGGACGACATGACGCCGGGCGATGCGGCCAGCCACGGAATTTCGCGGCACCCGGACGACGCGCTCGACCTCGATGCGGCGCTTGCGAACCTGCCGGAGGTCAGTCGCGTGGTCGTGTGGCTGCACGACGTCGAAGGATTCACGCACAAGGAGATCGCGGCGGCGATGGGCAAGACCGAGAGCTTTTCCAAGTCGCAGCTGTCACGGGCTTATCAACGCCTGCGGCCGATGCTCGATGCCGGAGGCGACCCCGGGACGCAAGGCGCCACGGCGAGGAGTTTTTGAGAATGACGAAAGATGCAAAGGACGAAGAGATGATCTGCGGTTTGACGGCGGACGAGCGAGACGTGTTGCGAGACGGACTGCGTGGTTTGCCGGATACGATGCCGCCGCGCGCCGTGTGGCACCGTATCCGCGAGCAGGCGGAGGCGGAAGGGCTGATTCACACGCCGGTCGCGAGGCGGCCGTCTACCTGGTACCTCGGCGGCAGCATTGCGGCCGCTATCCTGATCGCGGTGCTCGTGGTGCCGGGCATGCTGCAGGACGAGCCCGTCGTGTATCCCACGACGCCGGAAACCGTCGGTACGAACTCGCCGATCAGGCTCAACACGCTGCAGACGCTGATGACCGAATCGCGCGAACTCGAGAGCGACCTGCGCGACCTGCCGGCCAAGCCGCGCGTGATGCGCGCCGGCACGGCGGCCACGATCGCGAGCCTCGAGGATCGCATCGCCGCGATCGACTATCAGCTCAACGACCCCGAATCCCAGCTCAGTCCGGAAGACGAGGAAATTTTCTGGCGCGAACGCGTCAGGTTGATGAAGTTGCTGGTCGGCATGCGCTATGCGCAGGCGCAGCGGACCGCATTTTGACTGTTTCAGGAGAACTGATTCGATGAAGACGACAACTATTTTGATTCCTGCCGTGGCGGCGTTGCTGCTGGCCGGGCAGGCGGCTGCGCAGGGCACGGAGGCCGAACAGAGCCGCGCGCAGGCAGAGCTAGAGAAAGAAGAGGTGCAGCGCCAGATGCGCGAGGCGGAGCGGCAGCTCGAGGAGGCGGCGCGGCGCATCGCGGAACTCAGCCAGCAGAACCTGCCCAAAATGGTTGAAGTCGAACGCAAGGTCGTGGACCTGATGGGCCGGCCCCGCCTCGGCGTCACGGTCGGCGGCAACGAAGGCAACGGGCCTGTGGAAGGCGTGAATATCCTCGGCGTTTCGCCGGGCAGCGCGGCGGACGATGCGGGCCTGCGCGCGGGCGATGTGATAACCGCGGTCGATGGCCAGTCCATGAGCGCTGACGACGGCGCCGAGGCGAATTACCGGCTTATCGACGTTATGAAGGGCGTCGAGGAGGGCGACAAGCTGTCCGTCGAATACCTGCGTGACGGCAATGTCGGCAAGGTCGAGGTCGAACCGCGCGTCATGGGGCCGCACGTCTATGCCTGGGCCGGCGACGGTAAGAATTTCGACTTCAAGATCCCGCCCGTTGCAATGGCTCCCGATGCCATGCGCAAGTACCAGTTCGTCTCGCCGCTGCTCGCAGGCAGCTGGAGCGACATGGAACTCGTTGAGCTCAATGAAGACCTGGGCCGTTACTTCGGCACCGAAGCCGGGCTGCTCGTCGTGAGCGCGCCGAAATCGGAAGCGCTCAAGCTGCAGGCCGGCGACGTGATCCAGAGCATCGACGGGCGCGAGCCGACGTCGGTCGGCCACGCGATGCGCATCCTCGGTTCCTACCAGGCGGGCGAGAAGCTGGAACTGAAGATCATGCGCGATAAGCGCGGGCAGCAGCTGGACATCACGATGCCCGACGATCGTACGAGCATGCTCGCGCCGCTACCGCCGTTGCCGGCCAGGCCCGCGGACGCAGACATCCGGGTGATCCGGGCGCCGCGCCCAGAGCGGAGGACCTGACGGGTCATTTCTACAGGCGTGGGCGCGCGCGGCTCTGATACCATGCGCGCCCATGCAAATCTCCGACTTCGATTACGCGCTGCCCGACGCGCTGATCGCCCGCTATCCGGCGGCCGAGCGGCGCGCGAGCCGCCTGCTCGAGGTCGGGGTGCGGCTCACGGACCGGCAATTCGCGGATCTTCCGGATCTGCTGGGCCCGGGCGACCTGCTGGTGTTCAACGACACGCGGGTAATCCCCGCCCGCCTCGCCGCCGTAAAGGACACGGGCGGCCGCGCGGAGATTCTCATCGAACGCGTCGAGAGCGAGTACCGCGCGCTCGCACAGGTGCGGGCGAGCAAATCGCCGAAGCAGGGCGGCCGCCTGCGGCTCGCATCCGGTGAGGAAATCGTTGTCGCAGGGCGCCACGAGGCGTTCTTCGTCCTGGATTTCCCGGGCCCGGTGCTGGCGATACTGGAATCGGCCGGCGAGGTGCCGCTACCGCCGTACCTCGGCAGGGATGCGGAGCCCGAGGATATCGAGCGCTACCAGACCGTGTACGCGAAGGATCCCGGTGCCGTCGCCGCACCGACGGCCGGGCTGCATTTCGACCGGCAGATGCTCGACGACACCCGGGCGGCGGGTGTGGGCCATGCTTACATCACGCTGCACGTCGGTGCGGGCACCTTCCAGGCGCTGCGCCGAGAGCACGTCGAGGAGAATCGCCTGCACACCGAACGTGTGCGGGTGAGCCAGGCCTGCTGCGAAGCGGTGCTCGAGACCCGGGCGGGCGGTGGCCGGGTGATCGCGGTCGGTACTACGGCCGTGCGCGCGCTGGAGAGCGCATCGCGGAACGGCCGGATCCGGCCCTTCGACGGCGAAACCGACCTCTTCATCCTGCCCGGCTACGAATTCCGCAGTGTTGACGCGATGATCACCAATTTCCACCTGCCCCGTTCGTCGCTGCTTATGCTGGTGGCCGCATTCGCGGGCCGCGAACGCATCCTGCGCGCCTACGAACACGCTGTGCAGTCCGGGTATCGGTTCTTCAGCTACGGCGACTCGATGTTCGTCACCCCCGGAGCGGCCGAGTGAAATTCGACGTCCTTACGCAGAGCGGCGCCGCGAGGACCGGCGTCCTTGCGTTTCGTCGCGGCTCTGTCAGGACGCCGGCGTTCATGCCTGTCGGTACCTACGGAACGGTGAAGAGCGTCACGCCGGAGGAGGTTGCCGCCGACGGCGCGGAAATCATCCTCGGCAACACCTTCCACCTCATGCTGCGGCCCGGCACCGCAGTGATCCGCAAGCACGGCGGGCTGCACGAGTTCATGAACTGGCGAGGGCCGATCCTCACGGATTCGGGCGGCTTCCAGGTGTTCTCGCTCGCGAGCATGCGCAAGCTCTCTGAAGAAGGCGTGCGATTCCGGTCACCCGTGGATGGCGACGAGGTCTTCCTGACGCCCGAGCGATCCATGGCGGTGCAGCACGATCTGAATGCGGACGTCGCGATGATCTTCGACGACTGCACGCCGTATCCGGCATCCGAAACCGAGGCCCGCGAGTCCATGCAGCGATCGCTGCGCTGGGCGGAACGCTGCCGACGGCGGTTCGATGAACTCAAGGTTGCCGAGCCCGATCGCGGTGAGGCCCTGTTCGGCATCGTGCAGGGAGGCGTCTACGCGTCGCTGCGGCACGAGTCGCTTGCCGGTCTACAGGCTATCGGCTTCGACGGCTACGCTATCGGCGGACTCGCCGTCGGCGAGCCGGAGGCGGAGCGTCTCGCGATTCTCGATGCGTTGGCGCCAGTCATGCCCGGCGACCGGCCCCGCTACCTGATGGGGGTCGGCACGCCGGTCGACATCGCCGAAGCGGTAATGCGCGGTGTCGACATGTTCGACTGCGTGATTCCGACACGTCACGCGCGCAACGGGCAATTGTTCACGTCCCGTGGGGTGGTGAAATTCCGGCACGGCCAATACATCGACGATACATCGCCGCCGGACCCGGCGTGCGACTGTTACACTTGCCGCAACTACAGCCTCGCGTACCTGAGGCACCTGGGCAAATGCGGGGAAATCCTCGGACCGCGCTTGGCGACGATGCACAATCTTCATTACTATCAGAAACTTATGACTGAACTTCGGGCGGCCATCGATGCCGGGACGCTACCGGATCTCTTGGCCTCGCTGCGCGGTGTTTACGCGTAATGCTGATTTCGCCTTGGCTTTCGCAATCGCGTCCCCACGTCTGGCGCTCTATGCCATAATACCGCGCTGATTTTGCGGCCTCAGCAACGAGAAGAACTTACGCCATGGACTTTTTTATCAGCAATGCTTATGCGCAACAGGCGGCACCTCAGGGAAGCCTCATCGATTTGTGGCCGCTCGCCGTCATCTTTATCGCGTTCTATTTCCTGTTGATCAGGCCACAGCAGAAGAAACAGAAAGCTCACAACGAGATGGTTACTGCCCTGCAGGTCGGCGACGAGATCATGACCGCCGGCGGCATCCTCGGCCGGATCACGGGTGTCAGCGACCACTACGCGGTCGTGCAGATCAGCGACAACACCGAGATCAAGATCCAGAAGAGCAGCGTCTCGCAGGTCGTGCCCAAGGGCACCTTCGAAGAAGCCTGACCGACGACGCGCCGTTTCGATGAACAAGTACCCCGCCTGGCTCAATGTCCTGGTGCTCGTCGTACTGCTGACGGGCATCCTGCTGGCCCTTCCCAACATTTACGGCAGTGCGCCGGCGATCCAGCTCGCTGACCGCCTCGGTGAACCGATTACCGTCGCGCAGCTCGAGGAGTTCGCAACGACGGTAGAGGAAGCAGGCGTCGCACCCGAAGCCGCCTACCTGAAAGACGAGCGGGCGGTGCTGCGCTTCGCGACGCCCGAAGTGCAGAATGCGGCCGGGGAACACCTGCGCGACCGTTATGGCCGCGATCTGAACATCGCGCTGACGCTAGCGCCGAGGCTGCCTGCGTGGGTGCGCGGTCTCGGTCTGAACCCGATGAGCCTCGGCCTCGATCTGCGCGGCGGCGTCTACGTGCTGCTCGAGGTCGACATGGCGTCGGCCATCCAGAAACGGCTGGAGTCGTACGAGCAGGACTTCAACGATCGCCTGCGAGAGGCGCGGATCCGCAATCGCGTCGACCTCGATGGCAACACGATTACCGTCCGGCTCGCGGACAGCGCCGATTACGACACGGCCAGGAACATCGTGCGCGACGCCGATTCCGAGGTGCTCATCGACGACGGTGACGACGACAAGTCGTTCACCGTGCGGATGTCCGAGGCGCAGATCCGCGCCCGCCAGGACTTCGCGATCGAGCAGAACATCACGACGCTCAGGAACCGTGTCGACGAACTGGGTGTGGCTGAGCCGCTGGTGCAACGGCAGGGCGTCGACCGGATCGTCGTGCAGCTTCCCGGCGTGCAGGATCCGACGGAACTGGACAAGATCCTGACGGCCACGGCGACCGTGGAATTCCGCCTCGTTGACCAGTCCGGCAACGCGCCGGGCTCGCGGCGTTATCCGGGCCGTGGCCAGGAGCCGGCGCAGATATTGAAGCGCGAAGTGATCGCCTCCGGTGACGAGATAGTCAATGCGTCGGCCGGCTTCAGCGCCGAAGGACAGCCCGCCGTGAATATCACGCTGGACGCGGCCGGCGGGGAGCGGATGCTTGCCACGACGCGGGACAATCTCAACAAACCGATGTCCACGGTGTTCATCGAGTGGCGCGAGGAAGAGGTCACGCGAGGCGGTAAGACCGAAACACGACGCGTAAAGTCTGAGGAGATCATCAATACGGCGACGATCCGCGGCGTATTCAAGAACAACTTCCAGATCACCGGCCTGAACCCGATCGAAGCCAGTGATCTCGCCAAGCTGCTCCGTGCGGGTGCGCTGGCGGCGCCGGTCTACAAGGTCGACGATCGCACGATCGGTCCGACCCTCGGGCAGGACAACATCGACCGCGGCTTCCGGGCAATCCAGATCGGGTTCCTCGCGGTGATCGTCTTCATGGTTATTTACTACCGCGTGTTCGGGCTCATCGCCAACGTCGCGCTCTTGTCGAACCTGGTATTCATCATTGCGGTGCTGTCGCTGCTCGGCGCATCGCTGACACTGCCCGGCATAGCCGGCATCGTGCTCACCGTCGGTATGGCAGTGGACGCCAATGTGCTTATCTTCGAGCGAATACGTGAGGAACTCGCGGCGGGCTCATCGCCGCACCAGGCGATCCATTCCGGCTACGACAAGGCGCTCTCATCGATCGCCGACGCGAACATCACGACGCTGATAGCGGCCATCGTTTTGCTGGGCTTCGGTACCGGTCCTATCAAGGGTTTCGCGATTACGCTGATGATCGGCATCCTGACATCGATGTTCACGGCGATCGTCGGCACCCGGACTATCGTCAACCTGGCATACGGCCGGCGCAAGATCGAAAGCATCCCGGTGTAGGAAGCGATCATGCAATTTCTGAAAACCACGACCACTATCGATTTCCTGAGCCTGTCGCGTCGCCGTATCGCGCTGACGATCTCGCTGGTCCTCATCATCGCGTCGCTGGTATCGCTGGGGATGCGCGGCCTGAATTTCGGTATCGATTTCACGGGCGGCATCCTGCTCGAGCTCGGCTATACCGAAGACGCGGACGTCGAAGGCATCCGCAGCGACCTCTTCGCGGCCGGTTTCGAGGATGCACAGGTGCAGCTGTTCGGCGCGGCGAACGACGTGCTGGTTCGCCTCCCGCCGCAGGAGGGTGCCGACCAGGGCGCCATCCGTGAGCGGTTGCAGGCTACCCTGACCGAGGCCGGCAAGGAAGTCGATGTGCGCCGCATCGAAGCCGTCAGTCCCCAGGTCGGCAGCGAACTCGCCGAGCAGGGCGGGCTCGCAATGATCATCGCGCTGTTGCTGATCTTTGCCTACGTCATGTTCCGCTTCCAGTGGAAATTCGCCGCGGGTGCCGTCGCAGCGCTGGTGCATGACGTTATCATCACCGTCGGCTTTTTCTCGATCTTCGCTTTGCCCTTCGACCTGACGGTCGTCGCCGCCGTCCTCGCCGTCATCGGTTATTCATTGAACGACACGGTCGTGGCGTTCGATCGTATCCGCGAGAATTTCTTCAAGCTGCGCGGCGTAGAGTCGGAGGAGTCGATGAACACCTCCATCAACGAGATGCTGGCGCGCACGATCATCACGGGATTGACGACCTTGCTCGTGCTCTTCGCGCTGCTGACGCTGGGCGGCGAGTCGATCGCGCCGTTCTCGATCGCGCTGATCGTCGGCATCATCATCGGCACCTACTCGTCGATCTACACGGCGAGCGCGACCGCGCTGCTGCTCGGCGTCAACGCGCAGGACCTGATCGAGCCGGTCAAGGACCCGGAACTCATCGACGATTTGCCCTGAGCGAAGCAGGCCGACGGGGTGTTCCTCTCCGTCATGGCTCGCTGCGCTGCGCTTAACTTCCGTCGATGAACACCCCGCCGGCCTGCTGCTGAACCTGATTCAGGAGTTTCTTCTGGCTTCGGCGGTTGCTGCTCGATCGTGCAGGACGGCCTTGATGTCGGACGCGCACAGCTTCGCGAGCGCCGCGTAGATCTTCGGCGTGCCGGCGAGGACGTGGCCGGTGTCGAGGTAGTTCTCGCTGCCGTCGAGCCCGCTGACGATGCCGCCGGCTTCGCGGATGATGAGGCCGCCCGCGGCCAGGTCCCAGGCCGACAGGCCGGCTTCCCAGAAACCGTCGAGGCGGCCGGCGGCGACGTAGCAGAGGTCGAGCGCGGCGGCGCCGGGGCGGCGCACACCGGAGGTATTCTTGATGATCTTGCCGAGCATCGCGAGGTAGGGCGCCATCTCGATATCGGCGTGCCGAAACGGAAAGCCGGTGCCGATCAGGGCGCGCTCGAGGTTCTTCTGCCCGCTGACGCGGATGCGGCGGCCGTCGAGCTGGGCGCCGGCGCCGCGGGAAGCGGTGAACAGCTCCTGGCGCATCGGATCGTACACGACGCCGTGCTCCATCCGGCCGTTGACCTGCACGCCGATGGACACCGCGAATACGGGGAAGCCGTGCAGGAAGTTCGTGGTTCCGTCGAGCGGGTCGATGATCCAGACCGTGTCCGAGTCGCCGCTGGCGCCCGATTCCTCGGCGAGGATGGCGTGGTCGGGGTAGTGTTTGTGGATGGTCTCGACGACCTCGCGTTCAGCGGCCCGATCCGCCTCACTCACGTAATCGTTGTGACCTTTGACCTCGACAGACAGCTTGTCCAGCTTGACGAGGTTTCGCATCAGCGAATTGCCGGCGCGACGCGCGGCCATCACGGCCACATTCAGTAGTGCGTGCATGTAACGATTCCGTCGATGTCAAAGAGCTGCGCCGATACGGCCCGGGAATTGCCACTGCCGGGGGCCGATCGGGGCGGTAGAATACCGGACTTTGACGGCCACTCGCCAGAACATTGTCATGTCGATACGCATCGTACTCGTCGGCACCACGCATCCGGGCAACATCGGTGCGGTGGCCCGCGCCATGAAGAACATGGGTCTCACGGACCTGGCACTGGTCGATCCGCGCTATTTCCCGGACAAGGAGGCGACGGCGCGCGCTTCCGGCGCCGAGGACCTGCTCGAGCTGGCCACCGTCGTCGAGACCCTGCCCGAAGCCATCGCCGACTGCGTGTACGTGGCCGGCGCGAGCGCACGGTCCCGCGCCATCGGCTGGCCCTGCCTCGACGCGCGCGACTGCGCAGTCCGGTTGCTGGACGAGAGTCGCAACGGGCCGGTCGCGGCCGTGTTCGGGCCGGAAAAGTCCGGGCTGTCCAATTCCGATCTCGACCATTGCGATGCGCTGCTCACGATCCCGACGAACCCCGATTTCAGTTCCCTCAACCTCGCGATGGCCGTGCAGGTCGTCACCTACGAGATACGTGCGGCCCGTGCCCCGAAGCAGCCGGAATACGAGGCCGATGCGCCACTTGCCACGAGCGCGGAAATGGAGCGCTTCTACGAACACCTCGAACGCGTGTTGACCGACGTGGCGTTCCTCGACCCGGACAATCCGCGCCACCTGATGCGGCGCCTGCGGCGGCTGTTCATCCGGGCGCGCCCGGACCAGAACGAGGTCAACATCCTGCGCGGCATCCTCGCGGCCGTGGAGAAGGCAACGGAGCCGGGCTCGTGAGCGCCGCGGGTATCGTCTACCTCGATTACGCGGCGACGACACCCGTGGACCCGCGTGTCGTCGACGTGATGACGCCGCTGTTCGGCACCGGGGGAGAATTCGGCAACCCGTCGTCGGGGCATGTCGCCGGAAGGCGTGCGATGGCGCACGTCGAGCGCGCCACCGGGCAGCTCGCCGAGCTGCTCGGCTGCAGAGAAAGCGAACTGGTATGGACGTCCGGCGCGACGGAATCGGACAACCTGGCCATTACCGGCGCCGCGCATTACCGGGCCGACCGCGGCCGCCACCTCGTCACGATGCCGACGGAACACAAGGCGGTGTCGGACACGTTTCATGTCCTGGAAAAACAGGGCTTCGAAGTGAGCTGGCTGTACCCGGACGCCGGTGGCGTGCTGGATCCCGCAGAACTCGAGGCGACGATCCGGCCAGACACTCAGCTCGTGTCGGTCATGCACGTCAACAACGAGACCGGCGTCATCCAGGACATCGAGGCGCTCGGTGCCGTCTGCCGTGAGCGGGATGTGCTGTTCCACGTTGACGCTGCCCAATCCGTCGGCAAGCTGCCGCTGCACCTCGAATCGCTGCCCGTAGACCTGCTGTCTACGACGGCGCATAAGGTCTATGGCCCCAAGGGCGTCGGCGCGCTCTACATCGCCGACCGCCCCGGTTGCCATGTCGAGCCGCTGATCTTCGGGGGTGGGCAGCAAGGGGGGCGGCGTCCGGGCACGCTGGCCGTGCCGCTGATCGCCGGGTTCGGTGCAGCTGCGGCCATCGCGATGGCGGAGATGGAGGGCGACCGGTCTCATCTGCAGTCGCTGAACGCCAGGTTGTGGCGGGGCATCCGCGATCTCGACGGGATCATCAGGAACGGTGCCGCGAGCAACACCTTCCCCGGCATCCTCAACGTCAGCATCGAGGACCTCGAAGGCGAGAGTCTGCTGCTGTCGCTCGAACCGCTGTGCGTGGCTACGGGGTCGGCCTGTAACTCGAAGAGCCAGGAGCCCTCGTCGGTGCTGCGTGCCCTCGGTCGCAGCGACATGCTTGCGCAGAGCGCCATACGGTTCAGTTTCGGGCGCCCCACGACGGCCGTCGAGGTCGATTTCGCGGCTGCCCGTTACCGCGATGCGGTCGGGCGCCTGCGAGACATCGCGGCGGGGGTTGCGGCGTGACGAGGGACCCCTACAGCGAGCGAGTTCGAGAACTTTTCACGGCGTCGGATCATGCTGGCGACCTTGAAAACCCGTCGGCCCGGGTGCAAATCAACGATCAGGGCGTGCGGCTTGCCCTTGCAGCGGCAATGGACGGCGATATCATCGTCGCCCTGCGCTTTCGCGCGTGGGGCTGTCCACACGTGCTGGCGGCTGCGGAGGCGTTCTGTCGTGCGTACGAGGGCCGGCCCGCCTCGGCGCTGCAGTCGTTCGGGGCGGCGGAAATTATGCAAACTCTGCCTGTACCGAGAGAGAAACTGGGCCGTATACTGGTACTCGAAGATGCAGTGCGCTCGCTTGGGCAGAGCGCTCGCGTGAGCCCCGATGCGGGCAAGGACATGGATTAGACATGGCAATATCGTTGACAGACTCGGCAGCAACCCGGGTACGCAATTACCTCGAGGCTCGGGGTGGGGGGATCGGTCTGCGCCTGGGCGTGACCAAGACCGGCTGCTCCGGCTATTCCTACGTCATCAATTACGCGGAAAACATTACTGACGCCGACGTCGTGTTCGAAGACAAGGGCGTCAAAGTCGTCGTTGACGCTGAAGCGCTGCCGCTGATCGATGGAACCGAGGTCGATTTCGTGAAAAGCGGCCTCAACGAGGCTTTCAGCTTCAGAAACCCCAATGTCTCCGGGGAATGCGGCTGCGGAGAAAGCTTCAACGTCTGACGCGCGGCCGTTGCCGGGCTCCCATATGCCAAGTAAAATTGAGGGTTTACGTCCGCCCGGCCGAATTCTGACTGGCGCGGGTTTCTCCACTTATACGAAAAGGAACATCGCATGGCCGTTGAGCA
>JABAHR010000553.1_pt1 | contig 15521 bp, 15 predicted proteins | sample 7062101 | NCBI WGS metagenome assembly JABAHR01 (sample SAMN14534553, study PRJNA622989) | marine sediment metagenome | biome: marine biome [ENVO:00000428]; feature: marine pelagic biome [ENVO:01000023]; material: deep marine sediment [ENVO:00002113] | place: India: Gulf of Kutch | collected... | reverse complement strand
TCCCGCATTGCCGCTGCCCATGGTGCGAATGTCGACGCCACCGCGGATGCGGCCCATGACCATGGCGCCCATGACGGAGCCGAGGAAATAGCTGATCAGGAACTTGACGCCGAGTTCGAGCATCACGCGCAACCTTTGCCAGTGGCGACCGGCGCATTGTAGCATCGGGTACCCTGCACGACGGTCACTCGATGGCGAGCCGAACCCCTGCGCTGTTCCTGAACCCCGCTGCCGGCCGTAGCCGCGCGAAGCGTCGCCTGCCGCGCATCCTCGAACTACTGGAAGATGCCGGCGTTCGCGTTGTCGTACACCAGAGCGCAGCCGTCGGTGATCTGGAGAGCCAGGTCCGGGCAGCGGTAAACGGCGGCGTGCCGCAGCTCATCGTGGCCGGTGGCGACGGCAGCATCCACGAAGCGGTAAACGGCATCATGGCGGCAGGCGGCGGCGCCGCGCTCGGCGTCGTTCCCGTCGGCACTGGCAATGATTTCGCGAAAGCGGCCGGGATCCCGCTCGACTGGAGGACGGCCACGACGCTGCTTGCGCGGCGCATTGCAGACGGCGCGCCTCCGCGCAACATCGATCTGGGCCGCATGAATGAGCGCTGGTTCGCCAATGGCGCCGGCATCGGGCTGGATGCGAAGGTGACCAAGATTGCCCGCGCTTATCGCTGGCCGATCGGGGATCTCGTCTATCTGCTCGCGATCTTCCGTACGTTGATGGACGGCATTGCAACACCGCACATCCGGATCGAGGCCGACGATTTTCGATGGAATGGTCCGCTGACCTTGGCCAACATAGCCAACGGCCCGTGGGTCGGCGGCATGTTCCATATCGCGCCCATGGCGCAGAATGACGACGGCAGGTTCGAAGTACTCGTTGCGGCACCCGTTACACGCCGGCGCATCCTGCAGCTGTTGCCGAGGCTCATGCGCGGCAGCCACATAGACGAACCCGAGATCGTGCACGCCGGCGCACAGCGCGTAACCGTCTCGGTTTCGGTGCCGGTACCGTCGCACCTCGACGGCGAGGTGCAGCCGATGCAGTCAGAATTCGAGATCGAGATACTGCCGGGCGCACTGCGGCTTCTGTAGGAGCGCGCCTCGGCGCGATCAGCGCCGAATCGCGGTTCGAGAACCGCTCCAACGCCCGCCCGCTGGCTCCCCAGGTTCGTGTTTCTCGAACCGCTCCTACTGTGTTTTTCGAGAACCCAGGTAAATGGCGATCAGCGCGATCGCTGCGCCGGCGATTTCGACAGCCTGCATCGGGCGAGCGAAGAACAGCACGTCCCACACGAAACTCAGTGTCGGCTGCAACAGGAGCGCCAACCCCGCCTCGGTCGTCGATACATGCGGCAGGCTGCTCGCAAGCAGCAGGGCACCGAAACTGTGCGACAGTATGCCGTAGCACAATAACCACTTGATGTCGGATGCATCCGGCACCGCGAGCGATACGCCCTCGACCTGCACGATCAGCACGAGCAGCAACGTGCACACCATCGAAACCACGGCCACCTCAGCGAGCGGCACCCGGGACTCACTCTTGACCCGCGCCGCGCGCAGCGACAACAGGTAACCCGCGTACATCATCGCGGTCAGCAGGCCGAATATGACGCCCAGCCGGTAGTCTTCGGGCAGGCCCTGCCAGTCGAGGCCGACGATCATCAGCAGACCGACCAGCGCGAGCGGAACGGCGAGCAGCTGCATGGCACTGGGCTTCTGCCGCAACAGCACCACCCCCGCAAACATCATGATGAATACCTGGAAGTTGGCTAGCAGTGTCGACAGGCCCGGACCGACATAGATGATGGAGCGGTGCCAGAAGAACAGGTCGAGGGAAAAGAACGCGCCCGCAAGCCCGACGAGCAGCCAGGCACGTTTCGACAGGCGCAGCTTCTGACGCGCGAAGGCCATGAGAAGCAGCGCCGTCACGCTGCCGATCGCGACACGATAGAAGCCGCTGGTCGTCGGAGGGACCGATACCAGTTTCACCCAGACCGGCGAGAGGCTGATGAGCACCGCACCGAGGAACAGGCGCACATGCGGGGCGTTCAGGAAACCGGCCGGCACGGCCCGGCCTAGCCGTGCAGCCACGCCATGCGGCGCGATTCCACGGCCAGCTCGACGTCTTCGACCAGCTCCAGGTAACAGGTATCCAGCGGCGCCGACGTAAGCCGGATCCGCGTGCTGACGAGTTCATCGCCGCGAAATACGACGAGGTCCAGCTCGTCGCCAACGCGATAAGCCTTGAGACGCTTATCGGCGTTCGCGGAAGTGAGCAGTAGCCCGTCCAGCGCTACGGCCTCATCGCCAGGCGCAATGCCTGCGAGCTCTGCGGGGCCGCCGTTCACGACCGACGTGAAGGTGGACTTGCCGTTGCTCTCCGTGAGCGTGGCGCCGAGCCAGACGCCACGCTGCTTCGCATTGTCGAGCTTCTGTCCCCCCTTGTCGCTGCTGCCGGACGATGCTCGCACGTGGTACTGGATGCCATGCGTCTGCAGCAGCGCGTCGAGCGGCAGTTCGCCGGTACCGCGCACCGATGCCTGGAAGAAGTCGTCGAGGTCGAGCCCCGATACTTCCGCGGCCACGGCCTCGAAACCGTCCTCGGGCATTCCCACGCCGGTTTCGCCCCAGCGTTGCCAGCAGGCTTTCATGACATCGTCGAGGGACACGCGACCCAGGGTCTCGTGGCGCAGTTTCAGGTCAAGGGCCAGCGCGATCAGAGCCCCCTTGGCGTAGTAGCTGACGATCGCGTTCGGCGCATTCGCGTCCTGCTTGTAGAACTTGGTCCAGGCATCGAAGCTCGACGCCTCGACGCTCTGCTTCAGCCGGCCGCTGCCCCGGAGAACCCGGGAGATGGTGCGCCCCAGCAGTTCGAGGTAACTCTTCTCCGTTATGAGCCCGGAGCGCACGAGTGCGAGATCATCGTAATAGGACGTGATTCCCTCGAATACCCACAGTAGCCCCGTGTGGATCTCCACTGAAAGATCGTACGGCGTGAACACCGCCGGCTTCATGCGCTTGACGTTCCAGGAGTGGAAGTACTCATGGCTCGCCAGCCCCAGGAAAGTGCGATACGCATCTCCGACCGTGTCGTCGCCGCGTGTCGGCAGGTTGTCCCTCGTGCAGACCAGGCTCGAGGACCAGCGATGCTCGAGGCCGCCGTAACCGTTACCCGCTGCGTACACGAGGAAGACGTAGCGATCGAATCCACGGGGAACGCCGAGCAGGGACATATGACGTTCGCACAGCGTTTCCAGGTCGTGACACAGGCGGCCCATGTCGACGTGCGTCTTGCCGCGGATCGCAATCGCATGCGGGATCCCCTGTACTTCGAACTCACCAATCGAGAGATTGCCAGCCTCCACGGGATGATCGATCAGCTCCGCATAGTCGTCGGCTTCGAACGCCCCGAATCCGTACTGCGGCCCTTCCATGCGCCGCATCGAGGTCGCCAGCCGCCAATCCGCCGCATCGGCATGATCCGGTGGTACGATTTCCAGCTCGCAGCCCAGGTCCTCCTGGCCCCTTACGGCAAAGAATACGCACGGCCCGTTGAAATAGGCGTGCGTGTTGTCGAGATGAGCGCCGCGAACGCTCAGATCGTACGCGAAGATCTCTGCGATCAGCGTGAGCGATTTCCGCACGGGCGCCGCGAGCCAACGGCTCTTGTCGAGCTTCGTCAAAGGGACGTCCAGGCCGTCCGATTCCGCGCGAATCGAGACGACGTTGCGTGCGTAGTCGCGGATCATGTAGCTGCCCGGTATCCAGGCGGGCATCTCGAAAACCTGGCCTTCCGGGTCCGGGCTGGCAACCCTCAGCTGCACCTCGAAGAGATGTGCAGCCGGATCGTACGCCGAGATCCTGTAACGGTGCGGTGAGGTCATTCGCGGTCAGCCATGGAACGGTTCGGTGAGCTTCAGGGTCAGGCACTTGGCCGACCCGCCGGCCTTCAGGAATTCGTTGAGTTCGACTTCCTGCACCTTGAACCCGGCCAGCATCAACCGCGCCTTCAGGGGGTCGGAGGCACGATGAAGGAATACGCGATCGCCGATGTTGACCGCGTTGCAGGCGAAGTTACCGGCGTCGATCGTGTCCACGATGATGCGCTTGTGCGGCGGGATGCGCGTTTCGATCGCCATCCTGGAATCGAAATCGAAAGCCGGCGGATGGTACATCAGGAAGCCGTCCGTCAACGGACAGAAACAGGTATCGATGTGGTAGAAACGCTCATCCGTCAACCGGATAGAGACAACCTCGAGATCGAAGAACTTGCGAATCTCTTCGTGAGCCTCGATCTCGGTGCGAAAGCCGTAGCCCGTCCAGAGCCATGGACCGCCCCGGTCGTGCAGGCAGTCGCCCGCACCCTCGAAGCCGATCTTCTCGTCCAGAGCGAGCAGTTCGAAGCCATTATCGTGGAACCACTTCTTGAAGTGGGCCTCTTCCGGCCGTCGTTCGTGTGGCATGAAGTGGCTCGCGATGGCCTTGTTGCCGTAGACGGCGCCGGCGTTCGCCGTGAACACCATGTCCGGCAGCTCCGGCTGCGGGTCGATTGTCACGACCTCGGCATATTCAGCGATCGCGTCGCGCAGTCTCATCCACTGCTGTTTCGCGAGATCCAGGCTCATCGAGCCCTCGTTGCCTGCCATCCACGGATTGATAACGTAGTCGACCGTGAAGAAGTCCGGCGGACACATCAGGATCCTGTCTCTGGTCTGGCTCATCGGCACTCTCTTCAGATGTCAGCGGGCGGCATGCCGAGATCGGCACGCAGCGCATCGATCTCTCGGTCCACTTCCTCGTAGAGGGCGACGAACCGCGGTTCGTCGCCCAGCGTCCGCACGAGCGCGTCGTAACGGCTTTGCCACCCGAGTTCTCCGCGGCGCACGGCCTGCTCGAGCACGTCGAGCGCTCCCTCGATGTCACCTTGCAGGATCAGCAGCTTGACCTCCGGCAACGCGTAACCGTAATCGGCATTGTCGCGGAGCGTGTTGATATAACGTCTCACGCGCGAGAGGATCTCTTCGGCCTCTTCGGGCTGCCCGAGTTGCCGCAGGCAGTAGACCCGATTCAAGGCGAGATTCACGTTGGCGCGGCCACTGTTCGGTGACACCATCCCGTGCACGCGGATTTCTCCGTTATGCGCCTTTCGGAGGCTCTCCAGCGCCTCCTCGCACTGCCCCATCTTGATCTGCAACTCCGACAGTTCTTCGAGGTTGATATCCGCCTGCTGGCGTTCGGGCGGTATCGCGCCGTAGATCTCCAGCGCCTTGTCCCACTGGTCGGTCCCCATGTAGACCCACATGAGGAACTCTCCGGGGTAGCGGGATTGGCGCGAAAGCGCATCTTCGTCGACGACTTTCAGGTTGTTCAGGTCGATTCGGGCACGCCAGCGGTCGGGGGGTAACCCCATCGATTCGGCAATCCTGTTGACGTGCTCATAGGACTCGGCCGTAAGCGGTTCGATAACCGTCATGCGCATGCCTTCGAGCATCAGGCGTATCTGCGGGAATTGCGAACTGCTGCTCTTGATGGCCTCGAAGAACTCCGGGTCGTAGTAATCGACGGCCAGATTGGCGCCGAAGAAAGCCGTGCCGGCATCGAGCGGGTCGAGCCGCAGGGCTTTGAGCATGTTCTCCCTTGCTTCCCGGATCCGACCGAAGCGGCCGAGGATGCGCGCGCGCCACGTCCAGCCTTCCGCGAGGCTCGGATTGATCGCCACTGCTTCGTCGAAGCTTTGCAGCGCCTCTTCGTAACGATAGTCGTCGGCCAGAAGCATGCCCTCGGCGACGTATGCTTCCGCCAGCCGGCTGTCGAGTGCCAACGCCCGGTCGATATTGTTCCGTGCCAGCAACCGTGCTTCTTCCCGGGGAATATCGCCATAGAAGTCGGTTTCGCGCAGATACATGACCGTCAGGGCGCGGCCCGCCCACGCGGGCGCAAAAGACGGATCGATATCCGTCGCCTCGCGAAACGACGTCAGGGCAGCACGGAAAGCTGTCTCGCCCATTTGTCGCAGCTGATGCTTTCCGCGCAGGTAAGCCTCGTAGGCGTCCACGCTCGTCGCCTCGGACGCCTTGACCACGGGTGGTTCCCCGGTGTCGAGGTGGACGCGCAGCGCGTCGACGATTGCCGCCGTAATCTCGTCCTGGATCTCGAATACGTCCGTCAGCTCGCGATCGTAGGTCTCCGACCAGAGGTGGTAGCCGTCCGCCGCGTCGATGAGCTGTGCCGTGATGCGCAGCTTGTTGCCGGACTTGCGAACCGAGCCCTCGAGAATGGTATCGACATTCAGCTTGCTGCCGATCTCCGTGATGCTGTGTTTCTGGCCCTTGAACGCGAACGACGAGGTCCGCGCGGCGACCTGCAGGTTCTGCAACTTCGCCAGGGCGTTGAGCAACTCCTCGGCGATTCCGTCGGAGAGGTACTCCTGCTCCGGGTCGCTGCTCATGTTGTCGAACGGCAATACGCCGACCGAGTCGTAACTGCGTGCGCCGTCTTGAACTGCCGCAATCTCCTCGCCGGAGCCTCGCCCTGTCTCGGTCGGTGCCGGTGGGGCGTCGTCGAGCAGGACCACGAACAAAAGCGCGACGACGAGCAGCCCGATGATTACGAAGTCGATCTTTCGCCCGGTGCTATGCGTCACCGACGCCGCGCGATCGACGTCTTTTTCGAGCCGGATGCCGTCAGGCGTCAGCTCGAACGCCCATGCGAAGAACAGCGCGAACGGGAACCCGATCACGCCGAACCAGGTAACGACCGTAAGCGTCCACTCCGGCAGGCCAATAGCCGGGCCGACGGTATCGGTTACCTGGATGACGACCCACGCAAGCAATACATAAGCGACGCCGACGCGAAATACGTTCCGGCGCTTGAGTTCGGCAATCAGTCCCATACGGTCCTTCGCTGGTTGTTCTTTGAGCAGACGGGCCGACCAGTATAACCGAAGCCCCTGCTGTCCAATCAGTCGGTGGGCCCTGCTCCTGGCAGGTGGATTTCCGCAAGCATACAGCGCACGCTGCCGCCTGCCGAATCCTCGATGTCGTCGATGGCCGCGGCCACGACGCGGCCGTTGGCTTCTATCTTCGCTCTCTGTTCCGTGCGCAGCGCATCCCAGGCTCGCTGCGACATCGCCATCACGCGCACGCCGTCTGCCGCGCGCAACTCCAGCATGTTACCGGCGAATGATTCGAGCTGGTCGAAGTCCAGCGAGACAAGGTCGTGCCCGGTGGACTCCAGCCGCTCGAGGACGGCCGCACGCTGGTCTTCGCGCGCGATCGCCGCGTCACAGATCACGGCGAGTTGCTCGCCGATCGCCATCAGCACATTGGTGTGATAAACGGGAACGCCGTCCCTGTCGACCGCATCGAACGCAACCACGTCGTAGTCCATCCGCTGTGCAAAGTCCCCCAGCACGTCGAGGTGGGTGCGGGACGAGAGGCAGGCATAGGCGACCCGGTTCACGCGATCGAGGACCATGCTGCCGGTGCCTTCCAGGAAATGTCCCTCGTCTTCGTGGTGGGACAGGTCGACGATCTCCCGCACCTGGAACCCAAACTCGGCATCGAGCCGTTCGATGACATCGAGGCGTCGCTCGCCGCGACGATTCTCCGCTTCCATGGGATAGAGCACGACCGTGCCATCCGCGTGGAAGCTGACCCAGTTGTTGGGAAACACGGAATCGGGTGTATGCGGCTCCAGCGTATCGTCAAACACGAGAACGTCTATACCCGCGCCACGCAGGGCGGATACCAGGCACTCGAACTCCGTCAGGGCCGACCGTTGCTGCTCGGCAGGGGACGCATCGGGGTCCGTCTGGAAAGCATTCGAAGCCGCCGTCTGCGGGTTGCTCTGGAAGCGCGCCGGTCGGATCATCAGTACGCTCGATGCCAGTTGTGATTCTGAAGTCATCGTCATAGAGTCTGCTTGCATCAGGTCTGCGCGGAGCTTGCTCCACGCGGTGATCGAATACAAGCCCGACTGGTCCCAGGATAAACGAATGACAAACCAGACGAAGGCGGCACGAATACGGGCTGCACTCAGCAACCCGGGCTGGGTCTGCCTGACATGGTTCGGCATGACGGCCGGCGTATCCCTGCTCGCAGTACCCGCGCAATTCGGTGCGCCGGCGGCCAGCCGCCCGATATCGCTGGATGTCGCGCGCACGATCTTCACGACGTTGAACAAAGCGGAGCTCGTTGCGCTGGTAATGTTGCTCATCGTCGTCCGCGTGTCGGGCAACGCCCGCAAGTGGTTGGCTGCGGCCTCCGTTCTCGCGTTTATCGTCCTGCTGCAGACCGTATGGCTGTTGCCCGAACTCGCCGAGCGCTCGAGGATGATCCTTGCCGGAACCGAGCCGCCGCCTTCGATCGCCCATGCAGCCTACTCGACCCTGGAACTCGTAAAACTCGGCCTGCTGTTCGCATTCGGGCTGGCCGCCATCACACCTTCGAGATCACCACGGCCATGAACCAGTCAAGTCTCGAACAAACCACCCTCGATGCGGAAGATGGCCACACGATCCACCTGAAGACCTGGACACCGAAAGGCGAGCCGGTTGGCGTAATCCAGCTATTGCACGGTCTCGGCGAACACATCCAGCGGTACGACCGATTCGCACGAGCGGCTGTCGGGCGCGGCTACGCGGTATACGGGCACGACCACCGCGGCCACGGTCTTTCCGCCGGCGAGCGCGGTTACTTTGCCGACCAAGAAGGCTGGCACAAGGTCGTCGAGGACGTGCGTGTCGTCAACGAGCACATTCGAAAGACCCGCCCGACCAAGGCCGTCATCATGCTCGGTCACAGCATGGGGTCTTTCATTGCCGAGACCTTCGCGATGCACTACGGCGAACGGCTGGATGGCCTGCTGCTGTCCGGTTCGTCGTGGCCGCAGCGCCTGCAGCTCCTGCCGGGCAGGCTGCTCGCAAAGCTCGAATCCTGGCGGGTCGGCAGGCGCGGCAACAGTGCGCTGATCAATGCGCTCGGCTTCAGCGCGTTCAACCGGCCGTTCCGGCCGGTACGCACCGAGATGGACTGGCTGTCCCGTGACGAAGCCGAAGTGGACCGCTACATCGCCGACCCCCTGTGCGGGGGCCCCTTCACCTGCGGCCTTTGGCTGGATTTCCTCGGCGGGCTGTTCACCCTCGGATCCGACCATGCGCTCACCCGGATCCCTTCCGATCTCCCGGTGCTCATCACGGGCGGCAGCGCCGATCCCGTCGGCGGCGACAAAGGCATGACCCGGCTGGCCATGCACTACATGCAGACCATGCACCAGCGAGTAAAGCTGAAGCTCTATCCCGAGGGCCGCCACGAGATGCTGAACGAGGTCAATCGCGAGCAAGTGACTGCCGAATGGCTCGAGTGGATCGACCGGATCGCGAAGTCGAAATAAGCCAGGATCGCGGGCCCAGGCCCGCTCGAGTAACAGGAACTACCGAACCGAAAAGAACTGCAGGAGCGCGCCTCGGGGCGCGTTTGGTCCCCGATCGGGGTTCGCGAACCGCTCCTAAGAATCCGTTCGTCATTATCGGTGGCGGAAAAAAGAAAAGCCCCGCCGGAGCGGGGCTTTTCAATTCACACAGCTACGCTACAGGAGCGTGCCATGAGCTTACATGGCATGCCACGTAAGGCGGAGGTACCAAAAACCGCCGTTGAAGCCGAACGGGCTGTACTGGCTGTACTGGTTGCCTACGCCAGCCGCTGCATTCGGGTTCTCGTCGGGCGTTTCGTCCAGCGCGTTCTGCATGCCGAGCACGATCGTCGTGTTGTCGTTCCACGTATAGGCCGCCTCGAGATCGAGAATCGACTTGCCGCTGTAGAACTCACCGTCCTCCGAGTCGTACCAGTCATCGTAGTAGCTGATGCGGCCGAGGAAGCGCCAGTTGCCCCAGAAGTGGTTCGCCTGGAGGTTCTAGCGCGTCTCGGGCAGGCCCTTCTCGATCTGCAGGATGCGTGTGTCGTCGATCGTGTCCGGGTTGAACTTCGAGATCTCGGTCGTCGTCTGGTTGAACGCGAGACTGATGTCGGTCGACGCGTTCGACCACTCGATCGGGTAGGTTGCGACAACGTCGAAGCCTTCCGTCTCCGTGTCGAAGTCGTTCGTGAAGAAGCGGAAGTTCTGCAGGTTGCCGGCGCTCGTGATGCCCTGCTCGATCAGGTCGTCGATCTCTTCCTGCGTCAGCTGGAAGTTCTGCGACAGGTTGAGGCGATCGTCGACGTCCACCTTGAAGAAGTCGATCGTGACGTCAAGGTTGCCGAAGTTGAAGAACGTGCCGAGCGTGAAGTTCGTAGACTCTTCAGGCTCCAGTGGACGTCCGCCACGCAGCTCCGCGACAGCCGTCGTCGACGGCACCGTACCGTTGTTGACGAGTTCCTGGTTGACCAGGTCGAACTCGGTCGACACGTTGAACGCGTTCGACTGGCCCGGCGTCGGCGCCTTGAAGCCCGTGCTCGCCGTGCCGCGCAGACCAAAGTTGTCGGTAACGCGCCAGTTCGCCGCGACCTTGTAGTTGGTCGTCGTGCCGAAGTCCTGGAAGTCCTCGAAACGGACTGCAGCGCCGAGCAGCAGGGAATCCGTGGGCTCCCATTCGCCGTCGACATAGACCGCGGTGTTGCGACGATCGAACTTGCCGCCCGCGATGTTCGAGAAGCCCGGGAACCCGTTCGAGGCCGCGCTAAAGCCCTGCGGCGCGAGCGGTCCGATCAGGAAGGATTCTTCCTGGCCAACGGTGATCTCGAATTCCTCGAGACGATACTCTGCACCAAACGCGATATTGGTGTTGTCGGTCGGCGAGTAGCCGAAGTCGAGGTTCACCATGTTCTCGAGCTGGGTGTAATTGCCGGGATCGAACGAGGTCGGCGTCGCCGGCCCGAGCGATGCATTCACCGTGTTGCGGATGAAGAAATCGACCTCATTGCGGCCGAAACCCGCACTAAAGTCCCAGCGCAGGCCGTTGTTCATCTCGCCCCGTACGCCGGCGACCAGTGACTGGTCGCTGACGTCACCGCCGAAGCGCGGCGTAAAGCCGCCCGGGAAGATCTCCTGGAACGAGAAGCACTCGTCGCGTGCGAACACTTCGGCCAGCGCCACCGGGTCGGGCACGTTGTCGGTGATGGCGACCGTCGGGCAGCCCGCGGGCGCACCGCCCTCTGCAAGCTGCAAGTCGCCGATCAGCAGGGTTTCGCCGCCGTCACCACTGAATACCGCGGCGCGCGTATTCGGGTTACGGAAGTAGAAGCCACCGTCAACGAATTTCTCGGAGTGGTTGCCGAATGCGTAGGCGAAGTTGCCGTTGCCGAGATCGAGCCCGAGGTTGCCCCAGAACTTGATGTCGTCCTCGATCAGCGGCGAGCCCCAGATCTGCGCTGGATTGAGAACGTCGGTATTGCCCGCCGCGATCAGTGCCGCGGCATCATCACGCTGTACGGAGCGACTGGTCGGATCGCTCTCGCCGTACTCGAAGCTGAAGTTGGCATAGCCCGCGTCCGTGAAGGGCAGCCCGAGATTGGCGGCGACGCTGTACTTGTCGCCATCGCCTTCCTGGTACTGGCCCCACTTGCCTTCGACGGTCAGACCCTCGGGATCGTCCTTGAGAATGAAGTTCATGACGCCTGCAATAGCGTCGGAACCGTACTGTGCCGCCGCACCGTCGCGTAGGACTTCGACCTGCTTCAACGCGATCGACGGAATCATCGAGATGTCCGGACCCTGCGCACCATTGGCCACGCCGTTGCCAAGCCAGTAGATGACGGAAGCACGGTGGCGGCGCTTGCCGTTGATCAGCACCAGCGTGTGATCCGGCGCCAGGCCGCGGAGGTTCGCAGGGCGAACGACCGTGGCGGCGTCGCTGATGGGCTGAACGTTGACGTTGTAAGACGGCACGATGTTGCGCACCAGGTTCTGCAGATCGGTGTCGCCCTGGTTGGTGAAGTACTCGCCCGACAGCACGTCCACCGGCGCGGGTGAATCTTCGACCGAGCGGGCTTTGGCGCGCGTACCGGTTGTAACGATCTCCTCGATCGCCTCTTCCTGCGCAAACGATTGTTGCGGTAACGCAACTACCAGCGCCGAGATCAGTCCGATCGCGAGCTTCGGTTGCACCAGAAATTTAATGTCCACGATTTTCTCCTATTCTGAATTGCCGCCTGCAACACACGCATCACGCGAGTCCTGCCTGGAATCAAGCACGGATTGGTCGAGTTGGAGTGCGAAGCAGAGACCCCCCGTTTAGGCAGCGTTGTATATTTGCGACACTGCCTTACGTATTAACTATTCTCTATTTGGGGGCATCGAGTCAAGTATTTAGCGAGCCCGGTTGCGCCGGATTTGCCGTGTCTGCGCTGCATCATGCATTGATTTCCGCCAGCTCCCGGCCGTCGGCCAGTTCGAGGCCGCGAGCCGAAAATTGCTCCACATCGGCCCTTTCCGGCGTGGAGAAGTACGTTCCGCCGGGTGTCTGCGCAGTGGTTTCGGGCGCCTTGCCCGCCTCGAGGGTCTGTAGGGCGCCCAAGACCATGCCGCAGCCCGGGCCATAGAGCCTGAGTACGTTGGCGAGGTAGCTGGACCGGTAGTCGGCGGCGAGGCGGCGGACGCCAATTATCGGCCCCGTATCAATTCCGCTATCGACGATTCGGTGCAGTGTCGTGCCGATCATTTCCTCGCCGCGCAGCATGGCCCAGAAGGTAGCCATTACTCCCTTGTAGTCCGGCAGCACGCCCGAGTGCAGGTTCAGGACACCAAGGGGCGGGATTGCAATAACAGCCTCTTTGAGTATACGGCGGTAGCGGATCGAGACGATCACGTCCGGTGCGACCGCCTCGAGGACCCTGCTCCCGGCCGCGGCGTTCGGCTGCGGCAGATTCCCTGCCTCGAGCAGGGGCGGAGCCAGCCGGCCGGATCTGCGCAATCGTGCGCACAGGCGCGCATCGATTCTCGCGAGTTCCGCCAGGTTTCGCGGCGTCTCCCGGGGATGCGGCAAATCGCCGGAGAAAAAAGCCACGTACCGGTGCTGCGGCGCGCCCTCGATCACGCGCTGCAGCGCGTAGAGGCTGGGCAGATCGTCATGGCCGAGAAGTACGATCCTCACCCGAATCTAGAACCAACTGACCGAAAAAGTCGCATGCGCAGGGATTGTAACGCTCTCGGATTGAAATCCGGTACGAAGCGCAACACACTGCGGCATTCACTCCTTGCGACGGAAACCAGCGATGAAAACGACTTTCGACTTCAAGGGCAGCAACGTATTCGTATTCGGCGGCACCAGCGGCATCAATCTCGGAATCGCGCGCTGTTTTGCGTCGGCCGGCGCCAGCGTGGCCGTCGCAAGCCGTTCGCAGGAAAAGGTGGACACGGCCGTCGACGAACTGGGGTCGCTCGGCGCTCAGGCATCGGGCTACGCGCTCGACGTGCGCGATGTCGAGGCCGTGCAGGCCGCGTTGGCCGAGCACGCCGCCGCTGGCCACAGCATCGACATCCTGGTCTCGGGCGCGGCGGGCAACTTCCCGGCGCTCGCGAATGACATGTCACCGAACGGCTTCAAATCCGTGGTCGACATCGACCTGCTCGGATCCTTCCACGTCCTGCGGTCAGCCTTCCCGTACCTCAGGAAGCCGGGTGCCTCCGTCATCAACATCTCGGCGCCACAGGCTTTCGTGCCGATGCCGATGCAAAGCCACGTCTGTGCCGCCAAGGCCGGCGTCGACATGCTCACCCGAACTCTCGCGCTCGAGTGGGGGCCTTACGGGATCCGCATCAACAGTATCGCCCCCGGACCGATCGCCGACACCGAGGGTATGCGGCGACTGGCTCCCAATGAGGCCGTTGCCAACCAGTACAAGAAGAGCGTTCCGCTGCAGCGCTTCGGTTCCGTCGACGAAATCGGCCAGGCAGCAATGTTCCTGTCGTCCGACATGGCGCAATACGTCAGCGGCGTCGTATTGCCGGTAGACGGTGGCTGGTCCGTAGCTGGCGCGAGCGCCGCTGCACTGGCCATGGCGCAGCACGCGGGCGGCTCGAGATAGCCGGAAGGCTGCCGGTTTCGCCTATTTCGCGCGCAGCGCGTCGCGAATCTCGGTCAGCAGTTCTTCTTCTTTGCTCGGCTTGGGCGGCGGCGGTGGCGCCTCTTCCTCTTTCTTCTTGACGGCATTCATCGCCTTGACCACCAGGAATATCGCGAAGGCGATGATCAGGAAGTCGACGACGGTCTGGACAAAGACGCCGTATTTCATGCTGACCGCCGCTGCCTCTCCTTCGGCGTCCTTGAGCGTGATGGCGAGATCGGAGAAATCCACGCCGCCGAGCGCAAGACCGATCGGCGGCATCAGCACGTCAGCCACGAACGAAGAGACAATCTTGCCGAATGCGCCGCCCATGACGATACCAACCGCCATGTCGACAACGTTTCCGCGCATTGCGAAGGATTTGAATTCAGAGATCATTGACATTGCTATTCCCCAATTTTGAAGAGAAGACCCGTCGATCAGCTCGTCGTCGAGGGCCCCGGTAGCACCATCGAGAATCATTCTTATTTGAGGGCTACGCCGATTCTTCTAGCACCTCCGCACCCAGTTTGCAATCGCGCCTGGAACATGCAGTTTCGCACGTATGCTCAATTATTCGTCGTCACGCTGCACGCTATCACGCCATACGCGGACAATCATTGCCGAGGCGATAAGGATCGCGACGAGTTGCGCCACTCCCCAGAACTGGTGCCAGGCCGCTGCATTACTCGTCGAGCAGATCGCGAGGCCCGTTACGTAGATCGACCGCGAAATGACGAAGACCTGGTAGCCACCGACAAGCATGAGCGGGGCCAGGGGCAGGCCGAGCCAGCGAAGTATGCGGTGAATCTCTTCCAGGGGTCTGGTCGCTCGAAGCAGAAACGCGAAACCGACCGTTACCGGTACGAGTAACAGCAGCACCCGGTGCAGCTCATCCCCGTCGGGGCCGCAACCGACGCCACGCAGCGCCGCGAGCCACACGAAGTGCGCATAAAGCATCATCCAGGCAACGAGTGCACAGCCGAGGCGCAGAAAGACTTCCGAGAATCGCATAACCGGACACTAGTTAGCAGGATGCACCCGTTGCATCAAGTACCGGCAGCGGCGCCTACGCAATTCGATGATGTAAGCGTCAAGGTCTCCTATGCGGACCTCGACATACACTCGAAGGCCGGCGCCAGGGTGCTCTACTCGCGCCTGAAGCGGGCCTCCGAAGCAGTGTGCGGGATTCAGTCACACGTGATCAACGGCTCGCTGGCCGTGACCCTGAAAGCACGGGCGTGCTTCCGCGAAACGCTGGAAGCCTCCATCGACAAGATCGACAGCGACGCGCTGGGGGAGGTCCACGCCGGCTAGTGCGCAGGCCCAAAACGAAAAAGCCGCAACCCGAAGGTTGCGGCTTTTCTGATTCAAGAGCCTGGCGGTGTCCTACTCTCACATGGGGAGACCCCACACTACCATCGGCGCTGAGCGTTTTCACTTCCGAGTTCGGGATGGGATCGGGTGGTTCCCGCTCGCTATT
>JABAHR010002787.1_pt1 | contig 15527 bp, 10 predicted proteins | sample 7062101 | NCBI WGS metagenome assembly JABAHR01 (sample SAMN14534553, study PRJNA622989) | marine sediment metagenome | biome: marine biome [ENVO:00000428]; feature: marine pelagic biome [ENVO:01000023]; material: deep marine sediment [ENVO:00002113] | place: India: Gulf of Kutch | collected... | reverse complement strand
CGCGGCAGGGCTCGGTCAAGGGGGCTGGCGAGCTGCTCTGCAGGTTGAGGTCGATGCTGCGAGTGGGTATATCGCAATTAGAAATAGCGCGCCATGATCTTGCCGCCGGCGGTTGACCTGAAATGCTCGCTTCTGTCGGAAAGCGAAAGTAGTTCAGCGGCCATCGGCGTCCCGTAAACCCAACCAGCACCCCGGGGATAACCCCTGCGCGGACTAAATCTTCGAGACCGCCGTAGACGATGCCGAGCACCCGGCCCATCACCTCGGGACGGGCCCGGATTCCGGCCAACGATTTGGATCCAGGCGAAACGCCGGCGGCCTGTGCTGTATCGGCCCCGCTGGCGGCTATTTTTTAGGGTCCGACAGCAGTGAACTTCTCGCCTGCACGCCAACACGCCACGACGAAGTGACAGGCCGAGTGTGATCCGCGACCGTCACCAGCGCCCAGGGGCCGGGTGGTCCTCTGGCTCCACTCGGGCCACCTGGCCTGACGGACGAAGCCTCGGCAGAAGGAGCCGCGCCGGATGGGGCGCACTTGCCTCCGAGGCGCGAGTTAGCCCATGAGGCCGCTCATGTCGGTAACGCCCCAGTGCTCGATCGCCTTGCCGTCGCGGACCCGGATCCAGTCACAGATCGGCACCTGGATCTCCTTGTTCGATGGGGGGAGGCCCATGAACTCGCCGGTGTGCGTGCCCGTCATCGTCACCCGGGCCACCACCACGTCCCCGTCGGCCGCGAGCGCGTCGACGTTCATGCGCAGCCCCGAGAAGGCCTCTCGGAGCATCCCGAAGAACACGCCGACGCCCTCCTTCGTCGGGGGGACCCCAGGGAGGGCCTCGTGCTCGACGAAGTCGTCCGCGAGCCTGCCCATGACGGCGTCCAAATCGCCCCGGTTGAGATCGTCGTAGAACTCGCGAATCAAGGTCTTGTTCGTTTCGGACATATTCTCGGACATATTCTCGTCTCTCTTGGCTGGAGTATAGCCGTGTTCAGCTTCTGAGCCGGCCGGGCAATCGCGACGCTTTCATTCCTTCGACGCGGTGATCACGATCGCCTGCAACGGCATCTCGGTCCCGAGCCGTCGTTCGATGGCTTCGGTCATCGCCTGGAAGACCGCCTCGGGATCGCCCCCGCGGGTTAAGATCTCGTCGTAGAGCGGATTGCCGAACACGAGCCCCCGAGCGAACGCGCTGGGCGAGGGGATCCCGGCCGTCAGTGGCACGAGCTCGATGCCGACCCGCGAGAATCCCGCCTCGACGACCGATGCCTCGATCTCGGCGGTGTCGTAGTAGCCGAAGGGGACCCGGTAGAAGCCGGGTGTATCCTCCGGGAAAAACGCCTCCGCCGTCTCATGGGCGATCTGCGCGAACGGGTTCGCCTCCCAGGAATCCCACACGTTGAACACGTAGCTGCCGCCGGGTTTCAGCACCCGGTGCACCTCCCTGAACGAACGCGCCTTGTCCGGGAAGAACATGACCCCGAACTGGCACGTGACCGCATCGAAGCATGCGTCGTCGAAACTCAGATCCGTCGCATCGACCTGCTCGAAGCGCACCGACTCGTCGGGTGCGAACTTCGACCGGGCGACCTCCAGCATCGGGGAGTTGAGATCGGAGGCGAGCAGATCGCACGCCGGCGCGAGCGCGTCGCGCAGTCGGCGGGTGACGATGCCGGTCCCCGCGGCGAGCTCGAGTACGTAGCCGGGAGACAGCGCCGCCACTCGGCGGGCCAGATCGTCCGCATAGTCGTGAAATATGTGCGGCCCGAGGTTGTTGTCGTAATGCTCGGGAATCGTGCCGACGAAACGTGATGAATCGTCCGTCATTTCGTTTCTCCTCCCTCGGTGAGCAGCCGTTCCAGCTCGCCCAGATGCCCCACGGTGAAGACGTCGAGTCTAGGCCGTATAAAACACCTTTTTCTGCGGCGTGTCGAGCGTGTTCGTCGGGGCAGGGCTCGGTCAAAGCGGGCTACCGAGGCGCTCTGCAACCTCGTGTTGGTTCTGCGAAAGGAAGAGCGAGGTGGTAAGCAGTGCGCTTGCGCTAATAGAAATAGCGCGCCATTATCTCGCCGCCGGCGGGCGGCCCTAAACGCTCGCTTTTGTCGAAGAGCGAAACTATTTCCGCAGCCCGTAAGCCCGGTCAGGGCCCTGAAGGTAGCCCCCTTCGCGAGGTAAGGCCGTGAGAGCGATCTTGCACACGTCCTTTCCGCGGCGCACATGCCCACCCCACCACCCCCGGTAGGGTTCGGCGCGCGTTTTGTTTTGCGCGACTGCAACTCACCGGCTGATCACGATTACGCAACCGATGTCTGATCACTCTGGGCGCGAAATCCCTGTTCGGCACGGTCGACAGACCGTCCATATGGGAAATGTCAACTTACAGCAGCGCCATTTTTTTCCCGATTGGATTTCCACGATACCATACAGTCCACGAGTCATTGTTGAAGGAGCGTTGCCATCAAACTACCCCGAACCATGAAAGGCGTTCAGCTGATGGGCCATGGGGGCCCCGAAAAGCTGGTGTGGAACGATTCGATCCCGACTCCCCGGCCCGGCCTCGGCGAGGCTGTAGTGAAAGTGCTGGCTGCGGGGGTGAACAATACCGACATCAATACACGTATCGGCTGGTATTCCAAAGCCGTCACGGATGGCACCGACGAGGTCGACGCCAATTCTGAGGTCGAAGCAGGCGGATGGTCGGGGGCGTTGTCGTTCCCGTTGATCCAGGGTGGGGACCTGTGCGGGGAGGTCGTTGCGCTCGGCGCAGGCGCGCAGCTTATTGACATTGGTACGCGCGTCACCTGCCCCACGAATCAGCCAAACCCGACAGAGGAGGCACCAATCCGCTTCCTAGCCATCGGGTCGGAGTTCGACGGGGCCTTCGCCCAGTATTGTGCCGTTCCAGCACACCAGCTTCACGATGTGAGTGCTTCGCCCCTGACAGACGTGGAGATCGCCGCCATCCCCTGTGCTCACGGTACGGCGTTCAACCTTTTGAGCCGGACACGAGTGGACAAGAATGATCATGTGTTAATCACGGGCGCATCTGGGGGCGTGGGTCTGGCGGCCGTGGAACTTGCCAAGCTCCGGGGCGCACACGTCACGGCTCTGGCCAGTCGAAGCAAAGCGGATGCGGTCCGAGCCGCCGGGGCTGATTGCGTGCTGGACCGGGGATCGAAGCCGGATGCGAAGGCTTTCACCGTGGTGATTGACGTTGTGGGAGGAGGTGGATGGCCCGAGGTGGTGGAAGCCTTGAAACCAGGTGGACGCTATGCGACTTCCGGAGCGATTGCCGGGCCCATCGTCGAGGCTGACCTGCGGACGATTTACTTGAACGATCTCACCATTTATGGGTGTTCGTTCACACCGCACGAGACTTTTTCCGAGCTCATCAAGCTTGTCAATGCCGGAGAGGTCAAACCGCTGGTATCGAAGACCTACCCACTTTCAGAGATTCATGAGGCCCAAGCAGAGTTTTCCTCCAAGAAATACCCAGGCAAGATCGTGTTAATCCCCCCGCCCTGACTGGAAACCTAATCGATCACTCAGTTGAGCTCGGCCTTCCGCGCCGTAGAGCGGCACTTGTTGTGTCAAGGGAAGAAGACAGGCGTGGCCCCAAATCTTCGAGAGCAGCCATTCACACGTCCCTGCATCGGTGCACATGTCCACCCCAGTCCTCCGGTAGGTACAGGCTTGCTTTCGTCCAGCGCGACCGTGGTTTGAATCGTCGCGCACTTTGGACGCCGATCGGCTTCCTGACTAATTGATAACAGTGCACACGGCCGGGTCAAACTTCGACGCCGATGCACAGGCAAATTGCCTGGAGACTTACTCCGTGGAGCCTACAGGAAGGATTACCCCCCTTTTCCTCAGATGGCAGGCTCCCCAGAGACCGTCGCTCAGACGGCTCGGACTCGCCAATAGTCTGTGCCTATAGCGCAAACTTCGCCCGGCGCCATGCGCAGATGGGCACGGGGGAGGCGAACAATCGGGGATTGGCTGCGCGGGCGGGGGCATGTAGTTTGACGGCCTGTCCGGCAACCATGAAGCAGACGCCAATCGAGCGATGGCTGACAAGAGACCGCAACGCCGCCTTGCCGCCATTCTCGCCGCCGACGTTGCAGGCTATTCGAGGCTGATGGGGGCGGATGAGGCAGGCACGCTCGCAGCTCTCAAGGCGATGTGGGCGGAGGCTTTCAATCCGGCGGTTGCCGGGCATGGCGGGCGCATCGTCAAGATGATGGGCGACGGGGCTCTGGTCGAGTTTTCCAGCGCCGTCGACGCGGTGGAGGCGGCTCTTCGCATCCAGCAGGCGATGGCGGGGCAGGGCGAAGCCGCCATCTGCCTGCGCATCGGCATCAACATCGGCGACGTCGTGATCGAGGCGGGCGACATCTTCGGCGACGGCGTCAATGTGGCGGCGCGGCTGGAGGCTGCCGCACCCAAGGGCGGCATCCTGGTGTCGGAGGCGGTACACGCCCAGATCAGGGGCAAGGTCGCAGCATCGTTCAGCGATGCCGGCGAGCTTTCCCTGAAGAACATCGCCCAGCCGGTCAGGGCCTGGCGCTGGGGCGGCGGTGAGGAGGAGGCGGTAACACCCGCGCCGGCGGAACGCAAGCCGCTGCCGGGGGTGAACGATCTGCCCTCCAGCGCGGTCCTACCCTTCGACAACATGTCGCGCGACCCCGACCAAGACTTCCTCGCCGACGGTCTCGGCGAGGACGTGATCACCGAGCTCTCCCGCTTCCGCACCCTCTTGGTTATCGCCCGCAACTCGACCTTTGCTTACCGAGGTGCACAGAAGGACGTGCGCGAGATCGCGAAAGAGCTGGATGTGCGCTACGTGGTCGAAGGTTCGGTTCGCCGGGCCGGCGACCGGCTGCGCGTTACCGCCCAGCTCATCGAGGCGGCGACGGGCGCCCATATCTGGGCCGAACGCTGGGACCGCACGATGGCGGATCTCTTCGACCTCCAGGATGAACTCACACAGGGCATAGTCAGCGGTGTGGAGCCGGAACTGGGAGCGAACGAGCGGGCGCTCGCCCGTCGCAAGCCGACGGAGAGTCTGACGGCCTGGGAGCTCTGTCAACGGGGCTATGCCGAGTTCACCTCCAACCCCGAGGAAGGGCTCCAAGCTGGTCTCGAGTATTGCCGGACCGCCGCGAGGCTCGACCCGCAATTCGCCCTGCCCGACGCAATCATAGCGCGGGTGTACTGGTACCTGATCGGATCGGGTCGCACGCGAGATCAGGCGGGTGATGTCGAGCGAGGCATTGAGCATGCACGTCGAGCCATCCGTCGCGACGATCGTCTCGAGCTCGCAAATGCCGCACTGGCCGTTCACCTGGCCTTCGCCGAACGCTACGCCGATGCACGTGAGCAGGCGCGCAAGACGGTCGAGCTCAACCCCAACAACCACGTTGGCCAATACGCGCGGTCGCTCGTCGAGAACTTCTCCGCCAATCCTGATTCCGACGTCATGGAAATGGCGGCGGAAGCCGCACTGCGGCTCAGCCCGAAGGATCCGCTGGCATGGTTGTTCCAAATAATGATTGGCCACGCCCGCCTGTTCCGGCACTGGGATTACGCGCGCGAGGACGTCCGAGAGGCTTTCGAGTCGGCCTGCAGATACGAAAATGCGGACTACTTCGCGCCATTCAACGCCGCGATCGCCAATGCCGCGGCCGGGCGGATGGAGCCAGCGCGAAGCTACCTGCAAGCCACGCAAGCCCGCCGCCCAGACATCAGCGTCGCCGCCTGGCGCGCGGCCTGGCGTTACCCTTCCTTTCCGAGCATGATGGCCGCCGCGGAGCAGGCGCTGAAGAGCCTCGTCGCGCTTGGCCTACCGATTGAGTGAGGGGATCGACCGCAAGGATTCCCACCAACAGTATAGGAAGGATAAACCCCCTCTTCGTCGGAAGGCACGCTCCCCCGGCGTGCGTCGCTCAGACGGCTCGGACTCGCCAATGGTCTTCACAGTGGCATCGCGGTGTGCGAATCCACGCCGACGATGGGTTCGTGTGGGCGATTTTCTCCGCGCGCCGCCCACCGAGCCAGCCGCCACCCTGGCCGCGCTGTGGCGTCGCCGCCCCGGGGTGGTGGTCGTCGGCTGATGCGGCTTAGTGGAACAGTGCGCGCTGGGGCGGCGCCCGGCACGGCGGCCNNGGTGGTTTTCGCATCGAGGTGGGTGAGGATCTTCTCGATCACTGCCGGATCGTCGATACATACGATAATCCTCGCTGTCCCAACGCAGGCGGTGCAGCATTCGATGCCGATGTGGAACAGCCGCTTGGGGCGCTGCGCCCAAGTCGTAGCCGCGTGACGTTCCCCCGGGGATCGACTCGTCTGGATTGCCTTTCGTCGGGCGGCGGCCCTCCCGCCGCCCCGGCGGCGTCAGCCGGGCCCGGTAGCGGCTGGTGGGTGAGAGCACGCCGTGGTATCGGCGGCCTCTAACGGGCCAAATTCGCCGGCCGACGTCGCCGTTGCCAAGCGACCGACATTACGGGCAAGATATCGCTCGGTGTCGAACGCCGGGGACCAAGACGCTCACTGCAGCCCCATTTGGCGTGATCGCGACGCCGCTCACAAGGGAGGGCCAATGATGCTGAAACCACACCAAACAATGCTGACGGTGGTGGCACTGACTACGGCGGCGCTGGTCGCCGGAACACCCGTCAAGGCGCAGAACTATCCGCACGATACGGTTGCGCTGATCACCCATTCGAGTGCCGGCGGCGGCACCGACGTGTTCTTGCGTGAGATGGTCCGCCATCTCGGTGCGGTGATGGATGTCAATTTCGTCGTCGAAAACGTTCGCGGCGGCTCGGGCGCCAAGGCCATGGCACGACTGGCGGCCTCGCCGGCCGACGGTTCGATCTTCTACGGCACCACGCCGACTTTCATCAATACATCGCTCTTATCGAAGCCCGAGGTAACCTACAAGGACCTCGAGCCGGTCGTGAATGTGTTCCTCGATCCGCAGATCGTCTATGTGCGGGCCAATAGTCCGTTCGGGTCGCTGGCGGAGGTCGTCGAGAAGGCCAAGGCCGAACCGGGTTCGGTGAAGTTTGGGGTCACGACGCCCGGCTCACTTGACCGTCAAGTGATGGAGAAATTCAAAACGATCACCGGCACCGAGGGGCCGGTGATCACCCACGACGGCGGCGGCGAGCTGTTGATCTCGGTGCTGAACGGCACCGTCGATCTCGGAATCGGCGAGGTGCAGGAGTTGATCGGACAACTCGAAGCCCGCGAGGTCCGGCTCATCGCCACGTACACCGAGGATCGTCTCGACAACTTTCCCGACGTGCAGACGGCCAAGGAGCAAGGCATCGATCTTGTCGTCAACAAGTTCCGCGGGATTGCCGGGCCTAAGGGTCTGCCGGACAACATTATCGCCGCTTGGGAAAAGGCGATCCCGGCGGTGCTCCAGGTCGAGGCGTTCAAGAAGTGGTATTCCGACGCCAGCTTGGTACCGGCTTTCATGCCTCACGACGAATACGGCCCGTTCATCGCGGATTTCGCCATGCAGCAGGAAGAGTTCTTCACCAAATACGGCATCACCAAGGACTGATCGCGTAGGAGACATCGGCGAAGCGGGGAGCCGGGCGCATGCCGCGCGACGCGCTCATCGGAACGGTTCTCCTCGCTTTCGCCGGCCTCTACTGGCTTGCGGCGGGAGGCATCCACCGCAGCTCGCTCGAGGATTCGATCGGCGCAGCCGGTGTGCCCAACACGCTTGCCGCGCTGCTTGCCGGGTTGGCGGTGTTGCTGATCCTGCGCAGCTTCTTTTCCAGGTCACGATCCGCACCGCGGGTGAGCGGCGATACACCCGACAATGCGCCTGTGGCCCATCTGCGGGCGCTCGGCATGCTGGTCCTCGGCATCGGCTACCTGCTGATCGTGCCGAGCCTCGGCTACACGCTCTCCGTGGCCTTCCTGATCGCCGCCGTCGCGCTTTACAATCATCAACAAGCGACCTGGCGTTTGGCCCTCTTCACCGGGCTTCTTGCCGTCGGCTTGTATTTCCTGTTCGTACGCGTTCTTGGCATTCCGCTGCCGCCCGGCGTCTGGCCGGATCTCCTGCCAATCTGATCGGTCCTCCCGGGTGAACGGCCTCTCGCTGGCCATACAGGCTTTGACCACGACACCGGCAATCTTTGCCGCGATCGGGGGCGTCGTCTGGGGAATCCTCGGCGGCGCTCTTCCCGGAATCTCGCCGTCGATCGCCATGGCGCTGTTATTGCCGTTCACCTTCGGCATGGACACGATTCCGGCGCTCGTCCTGCTGGCGTCGACCTACGTCGGCGCCGAATACGGCGGCTCCATTCCGGCCATTCTGATCCGCACGCCGGGAACGAACGCCGCCGCGGCCACCGCGATCGACGGCTACGAGATGCATCGCAGGGGTCGTGGCGGCGAGGCGCTCGGCATATCACTGGTGACTGGCACGATCGGCGGCCTGGTTGGTCTGATCTTTCTCGTCGGCTTCACCGAGGCGCTCACCACGGTCGCACTGGTCTTCACGCCGCCCGCTTATTTCGCCCTCGGGGTTTTGGGCTTAAGCGTCATCGCCTCGCTGTCGGGTGGATCGTTGATCAAGGCGCTGATCGCCGCGGTCATCGGATTGATGATTGCCACGGTCGGCACCGATCCGGTGTCCGGTGTCAACCGGTTCACCTTCGGCTACCCGGAGCTCCTCGACGGCGTGCCGTTCATTTTGGTGATGGTTGGCGTATTCGCCGTCAGCGAACTTTTCGTCCAGGCAGGATTGCCCGAGTGGGACAAGACCTCGGCGCGCGACACGAGGATGAAGCTGCCGAGTTGGGAGACTCTGAAGCAAACCAGGGTTGCCCAGTTGATCGGCAATGTGTTCGGCATCTTCGAAGGCTGCATGCCGGGTGCCGGCGGCTCGATTGCCGCGTTCATGGCCTACAACGAAGCCAAGCGCTGGTCGAAACGTCCCGAGGAGTTCGGCAAGGGATCGCCCGAGGCGATCGCCGCGCCGGAAGCGGCCAACAACACCGTAACGGCGACCGCGCTGGTGCCGACGCTGAGCTTCGGCATTCCCGGCTCCAACTCGACTGCAATCCTGCTCGGCGGTTTTCTCATCCACGGACTGCAGCCGGGACCGCTCCTGTTCACCCGGCATCCCGACGTCGTCTACGGCCTTTTCGGCGGACTGTTTGTCGCCAATATCGCCATGCTGCTGATCGGCATGGTGATCCTGACGCCGGCGATCTGGCTGGTGAACCGGCCGAAACCTTACCTGCTCGCCGTCATCTATGCACTCATCTTCTCCGGCATCTACTCGATTGACCACAGTCTGTTCGATCTTGGCATCGTTCTCGCCGCGGGCGTTCTCGGCTACCTGATGCGCATCTTCGGCTTTCCCTTCCTGCCGCTCGTCCTGGCGCTGGTCCTCGGCTACCTGATCGAGTCGAACTATCGCCGCTCGCTGCTTCTCACCGGCGGCGACCATGTCGTGTTCCTCCAGGATCCGGTCTCCCTGGGGCTGTTGATCACTGCGGGGCTGTTCGTCGTCGGCTCGATTGCTCGCGAGGTCGTCATTGCGCGGCGCGGGCGAGGCGCTCCTCCACATCCGTAGGCGTGTTGAGTCGCATCCGAATTCCCGATCACCAGTGAGGCTCAGCCAGTAAGCCAGCAGGGTCCGCATAGTGCATCGCGCAAATGCATGAGAGCGATTGTGCGCCGCAGCAATGTGATCGCTTTTGGGAAATGCGTGTCATTTTCAAACGGCAGCTCCCGGCCAGATCCTTTGGTCGGCGTGGGCAGTCCGAGCGACCGCTATGCCGACTTTGCAGACATTATGGAGACGAGCGGCATCGCAACCTTGTTGCATCGCACAAGACAGGGTGCTGCCGCAAGCGTGGCTCGCGCGGTGCGGGTTGCACAAACGCGAATCGCCACTTTGCTAAACTGCGACCACTGTGTCTGGCAACCAACAACAACACGAGCCAGAGAGCGTGGAGCAGTGGCTGCTGCACCTCGGGCTCGGTGAATACATACCGATCTTCGCCAGTCAGCAGATCGATCGTGAGGTGCTTGGCGAGCTGACCGACGAGGATCTCGAGAAACTCGGGATTCCGCTGGGTCCGCGAAAGAAGCTCCGGAAAGCGATTGCCGAGCTCAATTCGAACGACATCGAAGCGGCCGTGGAAGTCGAGGCAAAACTGGCAACAATGCCAGCCGAATCTTCGGATGCGGAGCGGCGTCACCTAACCGTGATGTTCTGTGATCTCGTCGAGTCAACCGCACTTTCCTCGCGTTTCGATCCTGAAGATCTGAGTGACATCGTACGCAGTTACCAGGACACGTGTGCTGGTATTGTTTCACGATTCGATGGTTACATCGCGCGGTACATGGGCGATGGCCTGCTGGTGTATTTCGGCTACCCGCATGCGCACGAGGATGATGCGGAGCGCGCGCTGCACGCCGGTCTGGAGATCATCGCGCGGGTGGGCGAGTTGACACCGCGTGCCGATCTCAGGCTGCAGACCCGTATCGGTGTGGCGACGGGACTGGTGGTTGTCGGCGAATCTGTCGGCGAAGACTCTGCGAAGGAACAGGTCGTCATGGGGGAGACGCCGAACCTGGCTGCTCGTTTACAGGGTGCTGCGGAGCCCGATCAACTTGTCGTGGCCGACAGTACAAGGCAATTGTGTGGCAACATGTTCGACTTCCGGAACCTTGGCGAACAATCGCTGAAGGGGTTCGCAGCAGCGGTATCGACCTTCGCCGTGTCGGGCGAACGAGCAGTGGAGAGTCGTTTCGACGCCCGCCAATCCCAGAGTCTGCAGGCGATGGTAGGCAGGAGCCAGGAATTGGCGCTGCTCCTACAGCGCTGGCATTCGGCTCAGTCCGGCGAGGGGCAGGTCGTCGTACTGTCCGGGGAAGCCGGCATCGGAAAATCCCGTATTGCCCGGGCGACCATCGATGCCATCGCGGAGGATGAGCATTTCCGTATCAATTATCAGTGTTCTCCCTATCACACCGATAGCGCACTCTATCCGGCAATTCAACAGTTAGGCAGAGCCGCTGGATTCGCGAAGGACGACGACGAAGAGACAAAGCTCGACAAACTCGAAGCCTTGTTGGCTCTTGGCCAAAACAACACCCCTGAGTCCTGCGCGCTCATTTCGGCACTACTCGGACTCGATGGAAGTCGCTTTACTGAACTGGACCTGGCACCGCAACAGCAACGGATGCGTACGCTGGAAGCGCTGGTTCAGCAGCTCGTTACGCTGTCTATTCGCAAACCGGNNCGAAGACGCGCATTGGATAGATGCGACCACGCTGGAGTTCATCGAACTGTGCCTGGATCCGACAGCCAGCGCACGAATTCTATTCGTGATAACGGCGAGACCAACGTTCGAGAACAACTTCAGCGGTCACCCGGTTGTCACCAGTCTGGCGTTGAACCGACTCGGTCGTAAGCAAATACACGGAATGATCGAACACACGGCGAAAGGTAAGTCACTACCGACGGGCTTGATCGATGAAATCGTTGCGAAAACGGACGGCGTACCGCTGTTTGTAGAAGAACTGACCAAGACAGTGCTCGAGTCGGGGGCGTTGATCGAGACGGACGATGCCTGGATTCTTGAGGGTTCGCTGAGTCAACTGGCTATACCGACATCGCTTCACGATTCGCTGATGGCGAGGCTGGACAGGCTCAACCGCGTCAAGGACGTGGCGCAGACCGCAGCGTGCATCGGCCGGGAGTTCGAGTACTCTTTACTAGCCACTATCTCACCCCTTCCCGAGAGCGAGCTGCGCGCCGCCCTCGATCAGTTGATCGGGACGGAGCTCGTGTTTCGTCGCGGTGTACCGCCGAACGCAAACTACACCTTCAAACATTCGCTGGTTCGCGACGCCGCGTACGAGAGCCTTCTTAAATCGGTGCGGCAGCAACTGCATGGCCGGATCGCGCTAGCACTCGACGAATTGGAAGCACCACCTGAACTATTGGCACACCACACAGAGTTTGCAGGCGAGCACGAACAGGCGATCGATTGGTGGCAGAAAGCGGGTGAAGTGGCTTTCGCACGTCCGGCATTCGAGGAATGCATTGGTCACCTGCGCTCGGCTATACGCCTGGTACAGCAGATGGGTCACGACAAGTCGTGGGTCACGCGAGAATTCGAACTTCAGGCGCAACTCGGGCAGGCCCTGATTGCCAGGAGAGGATACAGCGGCAGGTCCACGGCCGAGGCCTTCAATCGGGCGCTGGCACTAACCGAAGAGATCGATGACAGCGAACTGCTTTTCCCGGTTCTGTATGGCGCGTGGACCGGTCACTTCATCCGTGGCGAACTGCAGCAAGCGCTGAAATTGGCCCTGAGCGCGCTGGAACTCGCCGACACACAGGAGGATTGCGCGCCGCGTCTGATAGCCAATCGACTCGTTGGCTTTTCATACGCACTTGGTGGCAACTTCGACGAAGCGCGAGCACGGTTGGAGATCGCCGAGCAGATCTACGACCCGGAACAACATCGCGCGCTCGCGAACCGCCTCGGGCACGAACCGGGAGCGGCGGTACATTGTTCTATGGCGCTCGTGCTGTGGTTCTTGGGTTACCCGGATCAGGCTGCAACATCTGCAGACAAGTCCATATCCATCGCGCGCGAATCTGCCCACGTCCTTAGCATCTGTCATACCGATCTCTTCCTGGGCATGTATGCCCAATGCCGCGGCGACGCGCATATGGTCACACGGCACGGTGAGTCAATTGACCAACTGGCTGATGATTACGACATGACGCAGTGGCGACAATTCAGCGAGATATTTCTCGGATGGGGGTCTGTTGCGCTGGGTGACGTGTCGAGCATTCACCGGTTCCAGCGAGGAATCGAATCTTATATCGGCGCCGGTGCACTGATGTTCGTTCCGATTTTTGCGACGACGTTTTCTTCGTTATTGCTGCAACTTGGCCGAATCGAAGAAGCTCATGAGACAATCCGCGTCACTCGTCGGACCATGGAAGCTACCGGCCAGCGTTTGGCGGAAGCCGAACTTCTCCGTGTCGAAGGCGATGTGTTTCTTCGAAACGCCGATGAAATTCAAGCACGCGCGTGCTACGAACGCGCTATCGATACAGCCCGTATCCAGAGCGCTCGGTCCTGGGAACTGCGTGCCAGCATGAGTCTGGCCGCACTACTGGGCGAGCAGGGCGAAAAGCAGCGTGCGTACGACCTTCTTGATGGTGTCTATGGTTGGTTCAGCGAGGGTATGGAATCGCGCGATCTGAAAAAGGCCAGGATTCTGCTCGACCAACTCTCGTAGCGCCGGTCAAGCTCTCCACCAATGCCTGCAAGTGACAGAATCGAATGATTGTGGGAACGAGATGGCGCAAGTATTTCGGTACCAAGCGACGCCTGCATACGAGGTTACCTACACATGGTTCCTGCTGGATCGCAACAGGTTCCCTGCGCTGTCCGCTAAGTCGGCATAGCCGACGTCCAGGGCGCGAACCACAACCTCCGCTGTGGGTCGTTAGCAGCCATTGCGGAACGTTTCGGATATAGAAATAGATCGCCATTATCCCGTTACCGGCGGGTGGCCCGAAACGCTCGCTTTTGTCGAAGAGCGAAACTAATTCCGCGGCCCGTAAGCCCAACTAAAGACCTGGAGAAAGTCCCCTGCGCGGAATAAATCTTCGAGAGCGGCCATGCACATCCCCCGGCGGCGGCGCACATGGCGACCCCACCGCCGGGTAGGGTACAGCCGCTGTTTTATCCGGTGCGACCGTGGCAAGCGGGATGATCACGATCACGCAACCGACGTTTTTGCCTCCGCCCAGTGCCGGGTGGTCGCATGAACGATGCCTCAGCGCGGGGTAGGTCTTCGAGAGCGATCTGGCACGCGCCCCTGCAACGGCGCAGATGCTTATACTACAGCAGATGGAAGGTGCAAGCGTGTCTTGTCGTGCGCTGTCGTGACGAGGGCCGTGGTTGCTATTAGCTGACCTCGGCAAATCGCCTTGACCCCCGGATTCTTCCCGACCCGCAAGAATCGACGATGGCCGATGCCCTTCTAAGGCGCGGGCCGACCCGCCGACGATGAAAGGTTCGTGCTCGGGCGACCGACCAAAAAGACGTTCTATTCGTCTTGCGCTCTTCCCGGGCGCGGAGTTTCATCGATGGAGTAAATCAGAAGGTGGCGGCCTCCACCTGCAGGTATACATGAGGCAGATCGCGCCGCAGCTTGTCTTCGAGGCCGGGATAATAGGGCTTGAACGATTCCAGTGCGGCGGACACTTGTGGCAGCATTTCGAAGTCGCTCAAGCCGTTGTCAATTCCGACTTCGACTTCCTGCCACAGCGTGGTGAGTAGGCTGTGCAGTCGGCGTACGCCCTGATTGTCGGTCACCGCGCCGTGCCCGGGAATCACCACGTCGGGATTCAGATCGCGCAAGCGGGCGAGCATGTCGATCCACTGCGCCAGATCCCCCGCATTGGTTGACGGCATGCGATCCGAATAGATGACGTCGCCTGCAATCAGCACACCCTTCTCCGGCAGCCACAGCATGAGATCGCCGGGGGAGTGTCCGCCGCCGGACAGTAGGAGCTCCGTGGTCAGGCCGCCGAGAGACAGGGTTTGATCCTCGGTGATCGTGCGGTCCGGCGCGAGGATTTGGGAATCAGCGGTGATACCCGCTGTCATGTCCTGGAACATGGTGACCCAGCGTTCGCCGTCATTCGAAATCAGTTCCGCGACGGTGTCGCTCGCCATAATGTATTTCACACTGTCCTTGAAAGCGGCATTGCCGAGCCAGTGATCGCCGTGAGCATGAGAGTTTATGATCCAGCGCACGGGTTCGTCTGTTATCGATGCGATGGTGCTTCGCACGGCCTCACCAATCGCTTCGGAACTGCCGCTGTCGAATAACAGCACGCCTGCGTCGGTCACGACAAATGCCATGTTGGAATTCCAGCCCCCATTATCGGGATTGGGCAGCTCACGGGTGGGGGTGATGATCGCGTAGACATCCTCCGCTACCGGTTCAGCGTGCATCGGATAGTCGAAGGCGCCGCAAGCACCGCCGATGGTCAACAGCATCAGCGCCACAATGAAACGGTGACTCACGCGGGTTGGCTCCCATTTGAGCATTAACAAGAGAATATCAAGACTTGCACAGAACGAGAATCTTTCGTGTGATCATCACACAAAGCCGCGCCTGCCCACTCTATCCCCCCGGGTGCGCTTCAGACTTTGTTCTGTCTGACACGACCGTGACTAACCGGGTGATCGCAATCGCGCAGCAGGCGTTTTTGGCCCCACCCCCAGGTCCGGAATCGCGTAAAAGATTGTTTACGCCGCGGAAGGAGGCCGCACTCCGGGGCGGGGCGCAAGTGACCGGCCCACACTCAACTCATGCGCGGGAGTATCGCTTTCGCAGAGCATGAGAGACATTGTGCGCCGCAGCAATGTGATCGCTTTTGGGATTAGCGAAACTCAATATAAGCGAGTGCCAATAAGTTGAGCCGCGATCCCGCTGCCTTAGGGTA
>JABAHR010009931.1_pt3 | contig 15541 bp, 15 predicted proteins | sample 7062101 | NCBI WGS metagenome assembly JABAHR01 (sample SAMN14534553, study PRJNA622989) | marine sediment metagenome | biome: marine biome [ENVO:00000428]; feature: marine pelagic biome [ENVO:01000023]; material: deep marine sediment [ENVO:00002113] | place: India: Gulf of Kutch | collected... | reverse complement strand
GGAGCACGAAGTAGCCGCGCTTGCGGCTCTCATGACGTGGAAGACCACGCTGGTAGACCTTCCCTTTGGCGGCGCCAAGGGTGGCGTGGTCTGTAATCCCAAGGAACTCAGCCGTGCGGAGCTGCGCCGTATCACGCGCCGCTTCGTCATCGAGCTCGGCGATGCGATAGGGCCGTACACGGATATCCCCGCGCCCGATGTTTATACCAATGAACAGACCATGGCCTGGGTGTACGATACTTTCGACGTATTCCACCGGGGCCAGAACAACCGGGCCGTGGTAACAGGCAAGCCGCTGCGGCTGGGCGGTTCACTCGGGCGTGACAGCGCCACCGGGCGCGGCTGCCTGAACGCAACAGAACGTTTTCTCGAGCACGGGCTCGTCGATGGCCTGGAGAGCCTCGCCGGGGCCAGCGTCGCGATCCAGGGACTCGGTAACGTGGGTGCACACAGCATGCGGCTGTTTCACGCGGCGGGCGCGCGCATCGTGTGCGTATCCGACTCGCAGGGTGGCGTCGCGGACGATGCTGGCCTCGATCCCGAGGCGGTACTGGCGCACAAGGCGGAACACGGCAGCGTCGTCGGTCTGCCGGAGACCAAGACCATTACCAACGAAGACCTGCTCGCTTGTGATTGCGACATACTGATCCCGGCCGCGCTGGAGAGCCAGGTGCGCATAGACAATGCGCCGCAGGTCCGCGCGAGGCTCATCGTCGAGGCGGCCAACGCGCCCGTGACACCGGAGGCTGACGAGATTCTGCAGCGGAGGGGCGTCGTCGTACTGCCAGACATCGTCGCCAATGGCGGCGGCGTCGTGGTCAGCTATTTCGAGTGGGTGCAGAATCTCGAAAACCAGCAGTGGCCGCTGGACGAGGTGGAGAAAAGGCTGAAGGCCAAGATGGATATAGCGGTGGACGCCATCATTGCCCGCTGGCAGCGTATTCGGGACGAAAGCGGTCGAGAAGATGGACTGTCGCCCACGCTACGTGACGCGGCCCTCGTCGAGGCGATACGGCGGCTGTCCGAGGTAATACTGCAGCGCGATATCTGGATGTAAGCGTTCACGACGGTCAGCCTGACGTGAACAGGTCCGCACGGGCGGTATTGGTGATCAGCAGGACCGAGGGGTGCTTGAGGCGCCGCTCGGGCGAGATCGCGTAGAAACGCTCTTCGATCTCGTCGGTCCGGCCTACGACCGTCATCCGATACATGCGGCAAATTTCCTGTTCGATGGCGGTCGACGCGGCGAACAGGCCCACGCCTGCTTCGCCGAATGCTTTCATGAGCGCGCTGTCATCGAATTCACCGGCGATTTGCGGTGAGAGATCGTGGGACTCGAACCAGTCGTCCAGCCGCCGACGCAGCGCCGAATGCTGTGACGGCAGCAGCATGGGCGCATCTTGCAGGCTAGCGGGGAACCGGTTTCGATAGCGTCGTGCCGTCTTGCGCTGCGCAAAGAACGACATCCCGCTGCGGCCGAGGCGATGGTTGTATGCCTTCAGGCTGAGGCCGTCCGGCACCGGCTGATCGGACAACACGATATCGACCCTGTGGATTGCGAGCTCAGAGAGCAGGTTTTCGAGCGACGATTCGTGACAGCGGACGCGGACCGGCCGTTCGCCTGTTACTGCCGGCGCGATGATGCGCTCGGCGATCAGCTTCGGCATGGAATTGACCACGCCGACGCTCAATGTCGTCGGTGTGCTGAGCTGGTTACCGCGAACGACACTGGCCAGCTCGGCGCCGGCCGAGAATATCTCGTCGGCGTACTGGAAGACGAGATTACCCATGTCCGAGAGCACGAGCCGCCTGCCTGCGCGGTTGAACAGCGGCTGGCCAACCGCTTCGTCGAGCAGCTTGAGCTGGCCGCTGATCGTCTGCGGCGTCAGGTGCAGAACGTTCGCTGCCCTGGCGATGCTGCCCTCCCGTGCGACGGTCCAGAAATACTGCAAGTGACTGTAATTGAGATGGCGCATGCGTTGAGAGCCCCGCTCGGCGTAAAACGTCAAAGCATCGATAATACCGATTTATTGTATCGAATAGTTCGACTGGATCGAAACGAAATCGACGCTAGGCTTAGGTGGCGTAATCCGAGGAGAAGATGATGGACATCAATGTCAGTGCCCGCGGCCTGGGGATCGACCCCAACACCGACAGCTTCGTTCGCCGGCAGATCCGGGCGGCGCTGCAGCACTTCGAGGAACAGGTTGTATCGGTCGACGCCTTCCTTGAAGACGTCAACGGCCCCAAGGGAGGGATCGATAAGCGGGTCCTGGTGCGCGTTCGCCTGCGTAACCGGCAGGTCATCGCTACCGAGATCGCCCGGGCGCGGCTGCGCGCGGCCGTCGTCGTGTCGGTAAGGATGGCGAAGCGTGCGGTGCGCCGCAGCCTGAAGAAGTCGATGCAAAGGCGTCGCTGGCGGGTGCGTCCGGGTCTCAGGGAGGTCACGGAGAGTTGACCGGGATCGTGCGCGCCCTCGCGCTACCCGCGCCGACATTGTTGAGGAACATCGTCGAGTCGCGCGGTTTCACTCATACCGTCACGATCGTCATCGCCGTCAACGCGGTTACGCTCGGTCTCGAGACGTGGCCGCTCGCCATGCAGACCGCCGGTCCCGTGCTGCTGGCCCTCGACACTCTTGCGCTGTGGATCTTCACGGTCGAAATCGGCCTGAAGCTCTGGCTGTACCGGGGCCGGTTCTTCCGCGACGCCTGGAATGTTTTCGATTTCCTGATCGTCGCGGTAGCCTGGGTGCCGACGACGGGACCGCTCTCGGTGCTGCGCGCGCTGCGCATCGTCCGGGCGCTGAGGCTGTTGTCGATCGTGCCGCAGATGCGTACCGTCATCGGCGCGCTGTTTCGAGCGCTCCCCGGGATGGGGTCGGTCATCGCGGTCCTTGTGCTGGTCTTCTACGTCGCGGCCGTCATGGCGACCAAGCTGTTCGGTGCGGATTTCCCGGACTGGTTCGGCAGCGTCGGCGCATCGATGTACAGCCTGTTCCAGGTCATGACGCTGGAAAGCTGGTCGATGGGTATCGTCCGTCCCGTCATGGAGCAGCATCCCTACGCTTGGTTGTTCTTCGTGCCGTTTATTATCGTGACCAGTTTTGCCGTGCTTAATCTCTTTATCGCGCTGATTGTCAATTCGATGCAATCCATGCAGAGTGAGACGAACGATCACGTGCGAGCCGAAGCGCTGGCGGCGCACGATGAGCGCGAAGCGCTCGCACGCCGGATCGAAGCGCTGACCGTGGAGATCCGGCAAATGCGCGAAGCAATGAGGAAAGACTGAGTTTGGATCCCGTCATCCTGTTTTTCATACTGGGGCTGGTCGCAGGCCTCGCAAAGTCGGACCTGCGGCTGCCGCCGGCAATTTACGACCTCCTCAGTACACTGTTGCTCATCACTATCGGCCTGAAAGGCGGTGTCGAGCTGGCGCGATCGGAGCTCGCAGGTGTGTTGCCGCAGGCTATTGTCGTGCTGGCGATCGGTTTCGTGTTGCCGCTTGTCGTGTTTCCGATCCTGCGCGTCATCGGTCGATTTGGCAGGGCCGATGCGGCATCGCTTGCAGCGCACTACGGCTCGGTCAGCGTTGCGACGTTTGCCGTGGGTGTATCGTTCCTCGCCGCGCACAATGTCTCCTATGACTCGCAACTGCCGCTTTTTGTCGTGCTGCTGGAGGTTCCCGCGATCGTCGTCGGCATCCTGCTGGCGCGCGGCCTGCGCAGCGGGCAGCGCTGGGGGAAGCTGCTGCACGAGATATTCCTGGGCAAGAGCATCGTCCTGCTGGTCGGCGGACTGGCGATTGGCTGGGCCGCCGGCACGGAGGGCATCGCCCCGCTCGAGCCGCTGTTCTTCGACCTTTTCAAGGGCGTCCTCGCGCTGTTCCTGCTGGAGATGGGGCTCATCGCCGCGAGCCAGGCGCAGGTCCTGCGCGACAAAGGCCTCGCCGTCGTCGCGCTGGGCATTCTCGCGCCGCTGCCGCTCGCCACGGTCGGGGCCGTCGCGGGATGGCTGATGGGGCTCTCGGTCGGGGGCACAACGCTGCTGGCGGTATTGACCGGCAGCTGCTCGTATATCGCGGCGCCGGCAGCCATGCGCATTGCCGTGCCGGAGGCGAACCCGTCGCTGTCCCTCACTGCATCGCTCGGGGTGACCTTTCCCTTCAATATCTTCCTGGGGATACCGATTTATTATTCGATAGCCGCTGCATTGCACCAGTGGGGAGGATGAGGCCGTGCCCGACGACAGCCGACGACTGATTACTATAGTCACCGAGGCGATACTCGAGGTTGAACTGTGCGAGTTGCTGGAACAACTCGGCGCGACCGGCTACACGGTCACGAACGCAAGAGGGTCCGGTCACCGCGGCATCCGCGATGCAGGCTGGTCGTCCAGCAGCAACGTCCGTGTCGAAGTGGTCTGCAAGGACGAAGTGGCGCAGCGAATTGCCCGGCACCTGCGCGACAATTACTACAACGACTACGCGATGATCCTCTTCGAGAGCGACGTGCGCGTGCTGCGCCCGGAGAAGTTCTAAGCGCAAGGACCCGCGTTCAGGCCCGGTGCCTGGTCACAATACTCCGGACTTGCGCAGTGCAACGAACATCATCGCCACCGACAACAGGACGAAGAGCACGCTGATCGCCCGGCGCATTGTGTGCGGTGATACGCGGCCCTGGAGGCGCGGACCGATCTGTCCGCCGATCAGCACTCCGGGAATGTCGTAACACAGCAGGTTCCAGGGTACCGCGGTCCAGCCAGCACCCTTGATCATCTGCGCGAAGAGCGTCGTCGAAGCGAAAACGACGGTCGTGATCACGACCATCACCGACGTCGCCGCGGCGATGGCTATCGGCAGACCCTTGCGGGTCAGCTGCGAGATGGTCACCTCCCCGATGCCCACCGAGACCATGCCGGTGAGGAAGGCACCAGTCGCGGTCAACAAGTTGCTACCCGTCCCGAGCCGCGGCACGTCGTACGCGTAGGTGTGGCCCTTGGAGTCGACGATCGTACGCCACGCGGGATCTTTCATCGCGACCGCCGCGGCAGTTGCCGGTGGTCGATTGCGCCACATTACGACCGACAGGACGGCCACCAGGAACGCATAGCTTGCAAGCAGCACGCTGTCGTGCACGACTCCGGCGGTGAGCGCGCCGGCTATCGCGACCGGCACGGAAACCACGACGATCCGTCCGGCCAGGCGGTAATCGATCAACTTGCGGCGGTAGTAGCCGATGAAGCCTGAGAGGAAGCCGAAAGTCTGCGTTATCAGTGCCGTCGCAATTGCCGCGATCGTCGAGCCGAGCACGTACTCGGGTCCCAGTATCGGAAAGACCAGGATGAATATCGGTGTGAACAGTGCTGCCCCGCCGATGCCGCTGAGCATCGCGCAGGTGGCGACCAGTATCGAGACCGGAAACATGAACCAGTAAAGGGTGAAATCCATCGCACAGTCGGCGCTAGTGGTTTGCCGCAATAGTGTATGCCAGCCCGCCGGCGCAGCATATGGGAACGACGAACCGAGCTGCCGATGAACACGCCGCAAACGGTAGAGGCATGGCACCACAGGGATGCCCGAGCAGTGCTGGCATCGCTCGGCACCTCGCCCGACTATGGTCTCGGCCGCAGCGAAGCTCGGGCCAAGCTCGAAGAGGTCGGCCCCAACGAAATAGAGGCACACCGCGGGCACGGTGTCTTGCGGCTGCTGGCGCACCAGCTCGCCGATGTCATGGTCGCATTGCTCGTCGGTGCGGCGATCATCTCCGGCTGGCTGGGCGACGTGACGGACACCGTCGCCATCATCGTCATCGTAGTGCTGAACGCCACGGTCGGCCTGACCCAGGAGTATCGCGCGCAACGGGCTATTGCGGCGCTCCGCCGTATGAGCGCGCCGACGGCGCGCGTGCAGAGAGACGGAGCGCTGACGGAAATTCCCGCCCGGGAAGTTGTCCCCGGGGACATCGTGCACATCGAGGCCGGCGACGTCGTTCCGGCGGACATGCGGTTGATCATGACGACGGATCTCGGCATCGACGAATCGAGTCTGACCGGGGAGTCGGTGCCTGTATCCAAGACGGAGGCGACCGTGGAGGCGCGGGCACCGGCGCTCGGCGACCGGCTGAACATGGCCTACAAGAGCACGCTCGTGACCCGTGGGCGTGCCAGTGGCATCGTGATTGCCACGGGGCGAGGCACGGAAATCGGCCGTATCGCCGACCTGTTGCGCGCGGCCCGCGACGTTAGAACGCCCCTGCAGCAGCGCCTGGCAAAGTTCAGCCGGCGTATCGCACTCGTCGTACTGGCCATCTGCGGTGTCATACTCGCGACCGGCCTGATGCAGGGGAAGCCGGCGCTGCTGATGTTCATGACCGCGGTCAGCCTTGCGGTCGCGGCGGTACCGGAGGCGCTCCCGGCGGTCATCACGCTTTCGCTCGGTCTCGGCGCCCGACGGCTGGGCGCCAGGAATGCGCTCGTGAGGCGTCTGCCCGCAGTCGAATCCCTGGGCTCGGTGACCTATATCTGTTCGGACAAGACGGGCACGCTTACCGAAAACCGCATGTCGCTCTCGCTTCTGTATGCGGGAGGTCGCGAGTACCGGGATCTGCCGGCCATGCTGCCGGACACGCTGGCGCGCCGTATCGGGTCCATCCTTGCGCTCTGCAATGATGTCGACGCCGACGTGATGCACGGGGAGCCGACGGAACTGGCGCTCGTGGAAGGCGCACGCGTGATGGGCTTCGACAAGTTATCCATCGCGGCCGATTGGCCGAGGATCGGCGAGCTGCCGTTCGCAGCCGAGCGTCGCTGTATGGTGACCCTGCATGACGGGCCGGACGGGCCGCTGGCAATGGTGAAAGGTGCACCCGAGCGCGTGATCCAGGGCTGTGTCGACCAGCTAACCGGCGAGGGCAAGGCACCTTTGCCGGACTCGCTGCTCGAAGCCGCCGACGATATGGCCAGTCGCGGATACCGGGTTCTTGCGCTCGCATTCAGGGAGGACTTCCCGGACCCGCGCGGTATCGACGCTGCGGCACTCGACGAGCAATGGACCTTCGCCGGTTTCGCGGGGCTCATCGATCCGCCGCGCCCTGGCGCTGCGGAGGCGATCCTTGAATGCCGGGATGCCGGCATCGTACCGGTGATGATCACGGGCGATCACCCGGCGACGGCCGACGCGATCGCGCAGGAACTCATGATTGCGGACGACACGACAGAATCACTGACGGGTGGCGAACTGGCGGAGTTGTCCGACGATGAACTGGCGCGGCATGTCGAAAAAGTGCGTGTCTATGCACGCGTCGATCCCGAACAGAAGATCCGCATCGTTCGGGCGCTGCAAGACCGTGGGCACTTCGTTGCAATGACGGGCGATGGCGTCAATGACGCACCGGCGCTCAAAGCTGCCACCATTGGCGTGGCGATGGGACAGCGCGGCACGGACGTGGCGCGCGAAGCGGCCGAGGTCGTGCTGCTCGACGACAGTTTCGCCACCATCGTTGCGGCAGTGCATGAGGGCCGGCGGATATTCGACGACATACGCAAGTTCATCCGCTACACGATGACCAGTAATTCCGGTGAGATCTGGGTGCTGGTACTCGCACCGCTGCTCGGCATGCCGCTGCCCCTGCTGCCCCTGCACATCCTCTGGATCAACCTCGTCACTGACGGGCTGCCGGGCCTGGCGCTGTCGGCTGAACCCGCGGAAAAGGACGTAATGAAACGCAAGCCGAGGCCGCCTGAGGAGAGCATCTTCGCCCAGGGCATGGCGGCGCACATACTCTGCGTAGGCCTCCTGATCGGCGGGCTGACGTTGGTGACACAGGCCTGGACCTGGTATCGGGACCAGGCCGGCTGGCAGACGATGGTGTTCACGGTGCTGGTGTTCGCGCAGCTGTTTCACTGCCTCGCGATCCGCTCCGAGCGTTTCTCGCTGTTCAGCATCGGCCTCGCCAGCAATCCGGCGCTGCTCGGCGCAATACTTCTGACCGTGCTGGCACAGTTGGCCGTTATCTACCTGCCCATGCTTAACACCGTATTCAGGACCGTGCCGCTGTCGCTACCCGAGTTGGCGGCCTGCTTCGCAATGGGCGCGATCGTTTTCGTCACCGTCGAGCTCGAGAAGTTCGTACGGCGGCGCACCCGGGATTGAGCGGGCTCAGTTGTCCTTTGCGCCCTGGTCGATCCAGGTGCCGATGGTCTCGATGTTCGTCCTGGACAACGCGAATCCCCGGCCTTCGGCCAGCGACTCGTCGTGGTGCGGCGGCATGTGGATCTTCGGGTCGACCTTCTCGGTAACGACCAGGTAGAGCGAACTGGACATGGCACTGCCGGGAACGACCACTTTCCCGAATTTCGTACCCCGTATTACGGAATCGTAATCATCCACGGAAAAGCCGCTCGCAGATTCCCCTTCACCCGACCCGGAGTGACAGCTGATGCAGTAATTGTCGAGGATGGGCTTGACGTCTGCCGAAAAACTCACCTGGCGATCGCAGCCGCCGAGCGCGGCGCAGAACATCGCAATACTTAGTCGTAAAAGCGATTTTGAGGTCATAGTATGATCCTCCCCGAGTTTCAGCCTAACGCTAGGGCAACGCAGCGACTGTCGCTATCGTGGCTTTCCACATGGGACGCAGGAGCATTCTGCCATAGCGCCGCTCTGCCACCACGGCATCCCCATCCTGTAATATCAGCCGATTACCAGCGATGCCGTGGTGTGCGCAGTGGCCAAACTCGACCTGGTATTTGGCGCCAGTGGTTACATTGGCAGCAATCTCGTACCGTTCCTCCTCGCCGAGGGTAGAAATGTGCGAGCGACATCAAGGAATGTCGAGGTGCTCGAAGGACGCGGCTGGGAAGGCGCGGAACTCTGCGCAGCCGATGCGCTAAGACCTGAGATGCTCGACCGGGTCCTGTCCGGCGTCGACACGGCTTACTACCTCGTGCACTCAATGGCGGCCGGCAAGCAGTTCCCGGAAATAGATGCCGAGGCGGCGCACAATTTTGCGGCGGCAGCCGCACGCCACGGGGTCAGGCGCATCGTCTATCTCGGTGGCCTGATCCCAAAGCAGGCCCGCTCCGCGCATCTCCGCTCACGCGCGGAAACCGGAGACATACTGCGGGAGGGGGGCGTCCCCGTTACTGAACTCCGCGCCGGCATGATCATTGGGCCCGGTTCCGCGGCCTGGGAGGTGATCCGAGACCTCGTCAACCATCTCCCGGTAATGGTGACTCCGCGCTGGGTTTTCTCCCGTTCGACCCCGATCGCCCTCGGAAACCTGTTGCTGTATCTGGCGGAAGTCCCGAAATACGATGAAACCGCCGGGAATACTTATGACGTTGCCGGCCCTGACGTGATGACCTATGCCGCGATCATGCGCCAGTACGGCGCGCTCGTCGGCAAACGCCCCCTCATCATACCGGTGCCGGTGCTGACGCCGCGCCTGTCGTCTTACTGGCTGCGCCTCGTGACTTCGGTGCCGACCAATATCGCGCGTGCGCTCATTGACGGGTTGTCCCAGGACGTGATCGCAGCGGACAATCGACTCGCGAAGCTCATCCCGCAGCACCTGATGAATTTCGAGGAGGCAGCGCGTGAGGCGCTGGAGGCGGACCGCGCGCACGCCGTGCCGGCGCACTGGGTGGAAGGCTCCTACGCCTGTGAGGATTTTCGCCCACAGTACAGTTTCTATCGGAAGCAGGCTGACGGTAGTGCGGAGACCCCGGCGACCGCCGCCAGTATCTGGACTGAGCTTTGCGGTATCGGTAACGACGGGGATTTTTTCTACGGCTATTGGCTCTGGTGGTTACGACGGGCCCTCGACTGGCTGCTTGGTGGCCCGAGTTTTCGCCGCCGCCGTCGGCATCCGCAGGAACTCCGTGTCGGGGACGTGATCGACGCGTGGCGAGTCATCGCACTGGAGCCGGAGAGGCGGTTGACCCTTCTCATGGAAATGAGAGGTCCCGGGTTCGGCGTGCTGGAATTCACGATCCGTGACAAGGGTGATGTGCGGCAAATTCACATGCGGGCGCACTGGCACCCGGCCGGCGCCTGGGGCCTCCTCTACTGGTATTTGCTATTGCCGGCTCATATTTTCCTGTTCAGTGGTACTACGCGGAGTATTGCGCATCGGGCAGAGCGACTGGACCGATGATACGCATTGTCACGCGCCAATACTGGTCTGGATGACAGGCGTAAACTGTACCTTCGTACAGCGCGATCGAATATCGATACGCTAAACTGAAGATCTGGGGTAGTGGCTGCAAGAACAGGCTTCGGGGAGTTTTCCCGAAGATCGGGGGTTGGTCATCAAGAGCGAACGCCACAACCTTGCATATGCGCTGGCTGGGCTTCTCATCCTGGCATTTTTCGTCTGGACCTTTAACCTGCTGTACAGCATTCAGAGCCAATGGGCGGAGTCCAACGACGTGACCGCCATGGACAAGGACGTGCATGCATTGTTCGACCCATGGCGCAATCTCAACCGTCCCGGTAACGACGTGCTCGCGAATTACGAAGTCGACGCCCAGGTGAAGGCGCTGGGCCGTTACCTGCAGGAATACCGGCAGGCGCGTGGTCGACTCGACATGCACAGGCAGTCAACGCTGGACCTCGGCGACTACTACCGGGGCATGGACGAGGCTGCGCAGGAAATGGAAACACTCGCATGGCGTGTGCTGAACCTCGCCGAACAGCGCGAGACGCTGCGCCTCGCGGGCGCTGACCCGGCCCTGATCAGTGCAGCGGAGACCGAGGCGGCGACAACCATGGCGCGCATGGATCAGGCTTTCCAGTCGGGTCTCGAAATAATCTCGTCCATGGACCAGGTGCTTGATCAGCGGTTGCTCGATCTCGACGCGGCGAGACGTGCCGGCGTCGGCAGCCTTTATCTGATCTTGATCGTGGCGCTGGTCAGTTCGGCGTTAAGCCTCGCTCTCCTGCGCAGGACTTCGTCGCAGGGTGAGGCGCTGCGCTCCAGCTCCGAACGTCTTAATGCGATCGTCAACAACGTGGTGGATGGAGTTGTAACCGTCGACGAACAGGGAAACATAGAATCGATGAACCGCACGGCCGAGAATATGTTCGGCTATTCCTCCGAGGCGATCGAGGGGCGAAACTTCGGCAGCCTCATACGACCCGAGAGTCGCACGAAATACCGAGCCGTCGATTTTCAACCCGAGTCACGGCTGGCAGGCAAGATCTTCGACTATACCGGACTGCGCGAGGACGGCTCCGAGTTTGCCATGGAACTGGAGGGTACGGGAATCAAAGTGGACGGCCGGCCGCTCATTGTCCATATCGTGAGGGATGTGACCGAGCGCAAGCGCGCGGAGAAGCGCCTGCAGCTGGCGGCGACCGTCTTCGAGAATACCAGCGAAGGGATCATGATCACGGACAGCGCGGGGCGCCTTCAGTCCACTAACCCGGCGTTCACCGCTATTACTGGCTTCGGCGCGGACGAAGTAATCGGGCAGAACCCGAGAATTCTGCAGTCCGGAATGCAGACGCGAGAATTCTACCAACAGATGTGGGATTCCATCGCAGAGACCGGGCAATGGCAGGGCGAGATCATCAATCGCAGGAAGAACGGCGAAGCCTATACGCAATGGCTGAATATCAACGCGGTAAAGGATGGCAGCGGCCAGGTTACGCACTACGTCGCCGTGACTTTCGACATCAGTGAATTGAAAGCGTCCGAACGCATGAAGGATGAGTTCATCGCGTCCGTGAGTCATGAGCTGAGAACGCCACTCACCTCGATACATGGTTCGCTGGGTCTGCTCGACAGCGGTATTGCTTCCGTGTCGCCGGATAAGTCGGCAGAGTTGATCAGGATTGCAAAGGGCAACAGCCAGCGGCTGTTGCGGCTCATTGATGACATTCTCGGTATTGCGAAAATCGAGTCGGAGAAGCTGAAATTCCACCTCCGGTCAGTAAATGTCGCTGAGCTGGTGGCCAATGCCGTGGAGGCCAACCAGGAGTATGCGATGCAGTTCGGCGTGCAGATCGATGTGGAGCCGGGGCCGGACGATGCGCGCGTGCTCGGCGACAAGGACCGCCTGATGCAGGTTCTTGCCAATCTACTTTCGAACGCCGTCAAACACTCGCCGGAGGGCGGCACCATAGACGTAGCGACCGTCAGCAAAAAAGGATACTGGCGTGTCTGTGTCACCGACTACGGCCCCGGCATCCCCGAATCATTCCGCGGCGAGGTATTCAAGAAATTTGCGCAGGTGGACGCGACGGATCGACGCCACCGTGGTGGCACGGGTCTCGGTCTCAGCATCTCGAAGGCCATCATCGACAGGCTGGGCGGCCGTATAGGCTTCGATTCGGAGCCCGGCGTCCGCACATGTTTCTACTTCGAACTGCCGAGGATGCAGCCGCACTGGACGATCGAAGCGGGCGGCGAGCGTATCGTGGCCAGCACCGGACTGCAGGCATCGGCGGAGTAACTGTCGTGACGGTCGGAAGCCTGCAGCGGATACTGTACGTCGAGGACGACGCGGATATCCGCAAAATCGTCAGCATGTCGCTCGAGATGGTCGGCGAGTATACCGTCGCTGCCTGTGGGTCCTGCGCCGACGCGCTGCAAGTCGTCGACGACTTTGCCCCGGACCTGTTGCTGCTCGACGTCATGATGCCGGGGGTGGACGGTCCTTCGACACTTCGGCAGTTGCGCAAGCGCGAGAGTGCAGCGAATGCGCCGGCAGTGTTCATAACTGCCAAGGTGCAGGCAGGAGATATGGTGCGTTACCAGCAGCTGGGCGTGCTCGACGTGATCGTTAAACCTTTCGATCCAATGGCGTTGTCTGATCGCGTCGCGAGGATATGGCGACAGTACCGGGGAAGTGAATATGACGACGCCGGATGAACTGGTTGCAATGGAACTGGCACGATTGTCCGCGAATTTCGTTGAGCAACTGCCGGAGCAAGTGCGCGCAATCGAGAGCGAGGTGGCAGGATGGCTTGATGCGCCAGGGGATGCGGAGCGGTATGAGACCGTGAGTCACAGGGTGCATCAACTCAAAGGCGCTGGAAGTACCTTTGGTTGTCCGAGTATCAGCCGCGCGGCCCGGAGGCTAGAACATCGCATCCGCGTTTACCGAAGCGATGTCGACGCGGGCCGGCCGCCGGCAACCGCCGCCGTTGAATCGGCGATGGAGCAGTTGCAGAATGAAGCGAGACGAGCACAAAGCTCGTCGCGGGATTGGGAGGCTGGCTCATGAGAGTACTTCTGATCGAAGATGATTTGCCGGTCAGGGAACTGTTGCGCGCCTACTTCGAGGCCAAGGGACACGCGGTCAGCACGGCGGCGGACGGAGTCGAGGGACTCAAGGCGTTCAATGCCGGATTGCCAGAACTCGTGCTGCTGGATGTCGGCCTGCCGAGACTCCATGGCTGGGCGGTGCTGGAGGCAATTCGCGCATCGTCATCCGTTCCGGTGGTGTTGTTGACAGCGCTTGATGATACCGAGGACGTCGTCAGGGGGCTCGCCATGGGCGCCGATGATTACCTGACCAAGCCGTTCGACGTCCGCGAACTGGATGCGCGCGTTCAGGCCATACTGCGCCGGCTCGAACAGCCTGACAAACTGAGGAGTTTCGATGTGGGCGACATCCATATCGACGACCGCAGCAAGACCGTGACGGTCGGTGATGCGTTCCTGTCCCTGTCGCCCAAGGAATACAAGCTCCTGCGGTTACTGGCGAGCGAACCGGGGCGGGTGTTCTCCAGCGAAGAGATCATCGCCCACCTGTGGCCGGACAGCGATCGCGCTGCGGCCAACGATGTGAAGCAGTACATCCACTTGCTGCGTAACAAGCTGTATCGCTCGGCCGACATCGGCGAGCCGATCGAGAATATCAAGGGTTTCGGCTACCGCCTGAACGGCTGAAGCGGCTGCAGCACGCTTTTTTGACCCAATTTTGACTTTGCGCTGACGTGCCTTCTATTGGCGCATACTCCCCGTTATTCGACAATTACTGGCAGAGGACGTAGCCGATACACACAAGCGCGGTCGAACCGCGTGACAACCGAAACGGGGTGCATTGGCATTGTCGAACCAACAGCTGCAAACGTCTCCCTCAAGCAATACCTCGTGTATTGCGAACCCGATGCGGCGGGTACTTCGGTATCCGCCGCTTTTTGACGTGCGGAGCGGGATCGTACGAACCGGGATCACCCCCGATCGCAGCCGACTCGGATCGTGTCTCGGTTCTACTGCCTTTGCGGATCGGCGCAGCCGTCCTTGCGGTCGCATGCGCCGCATTTCAGGGAGCGGCGTTTCGCTTCGGGATCCTGCTTGTCGAGCCAGATCTGGAACACGGCCCAGGCCCCGCATAGGATGACGATCGCGAGGAGGGGCATCAGATAACCGATCATGGCGGCCCAGTCCTCCTCAGGACGAGCTGAACAGCCCGGCGAAGCCCATGAACGCCATCGACAGGACGCCGGCGATGATCAGGTTCATCGCGGTTCCCTGGATCAGTTTCGGGATGTTCGACAGCTCGGACTCCTCGCGCAGGCCCGCGAGCAGCACCAGCGCCAGCGTGAAACCGATCCCGGCGCCGAGCGCGTAGACGATTCCCTCCAGGAAGCCGTAGCCACGATTCGTTGCAAAAATCGCGAGGCCCAGGATCGCGCAGTTCGTCGTGATCAGCGGCAGGAAGATGCCCATGGCCCGGAACAGCGCGGGGCTGAGTTTCTTGATCAGCATCTCGATAAACTGCACGGTGCTGGCTATGACGACGATGAAGCAAATCAGTCGCAAGTAAGGTGCGTAAACCAGTACGTAGGTGTTCAGCACCCAGGCGCAGACGGCGGTCACGAGCATGACGAATGTCGTCGCCAGTCCCAGCCGCGCGGAAGTCTCCAAGGAATTGGAAACGCCGAGAAAAGGGCACAGCCCGAGGAAATAGGTGAGCACGAAATTGTTCACCAGCAGTGCGCTTATGAAGATCCAGGGGAGGTTTTCCATCAGCTGCCACCTCTTTCGGCTTCGGCGACGTCCGCCAGGAACTCGTCCTTCTTGTATTTGAACCAGTTGAAGAACAGCAGGATGACGCCGAGCGTCAGGAAGCCGCCCGGCGGCAGGATCATGACGATCCAGGGCTCGAAGTTCTCGCTGAAGAGCCGGAAACCGAACAATGCCCCGTCGCCGAGGATCTCGCGCACGGCGCCGAGCGAGAACAGCGCCAGCAGGAAGCCGCCGGCCATGCCCAGCGCGTCCATGACGGCGAGCCGGGTCGGGTAGCGCGACGCGAAGGCTTCCTGGCGGCCGAGGATCAGGCAGTTGGCGACGATCAGCGGGATGAAGGCGCCGAGCTCCTTGTGCACCTTCGGCACCAGCGCGAGCAGCGTGTAGTCGGCGATCGTGACGAAGGTCGCGATGATGATGATGAAGCAGGAGATGCGCACCTGCTTCGGGATCATGTGGCGGAACACCGATACGAGGAAGCTCGACCCGACCAGCACGAACATGGACGCCATGCCCATGGCGATGGCGTTGATCGCCGAGTTGGTGACCGCGAGCATC
>JABAHR010009892.1_pt1 | contig 15577 bp, 11 predicted proteins | sample 7062101 | NCBI WGS metagenome assembly JABAHR01 (sample SAMN14534553, study PRJNA622989) | marine sediment metagenome | biome: marine biome [ENVO:00000428]; feature: marine pelagic biome [ENVO:01000023]; material: deep marine sediment [ENVO:00002113] | place: India: Gulf of Kutch | collected... | reverse complement strand
GGCATTCGCAATGGCGCCGAGTTCTCGATGCCCGTGCTGTGAATACGTGCCCGAACTCGAATGGCAGCGGGGCTGAACGTTGAGGTATAGCTAGTTTGCAGGTAAGCGGCGAATACCAGATCGACGCCAGTCGGGAAACTGTCTGGGCCGCGTTGAACGATCCGGACGTTCTGCGCAGATGCATACCCGGCTGCGAGTCGCTCGAACAGGTCGGCGAAAACGCGTTCGAAGCCCGGGTGACCGCGGCGGTCGGTCCGGTCCGCGCGAAGTTCAATACCAGCCTGGCCCTGGAGGACCTCGACCCGCCGGTCAGTTATCGCCTGGTCGGCAAAAGCAAGGCGGCGGCGGGTTTCGGAAGCGGCAGCGCGGCCGTCATGCTGACCGAGTCAGAAGGCGGTACCCGACTTTCTTACGAGGCCGATTTCAAAGTTGGCGGCAAGCTTGCGCAGGTGGGTTCCAGGCTGGTGCTCGGCGCCACGAAGAAGACGGCGGACGACTTCTTCGGCGCGTTTGCCCGTGAACTGGACCCCGGGACATCCGCCAGCGCCGGGGGCGAGGCGGCCGTCGCGGAGCCCGCTGGCCTGCGCACCTGGCTGGCGGTCGGGGCCGCCGTCATCGTTTTGCTGATGTTGTGGTTTCTGCTACGCTGAATCCAGCTGTATGAGAGGCAGCGAACCCTCCGGAGCATTGTCCGGAAAACAATAACCAGAACAAGCAGGAAGGTCAGATGACGACGAAAGTCTCCCTTACGCTGAATGGCGAAGCCGTCAGCGCAGCAGTCGACTCGCGAACACTCCTTGTCGAATTAATTCGCGAAACTTTCTTGAAGACCGGCACCCACGTTGGCTGCGATACCAGCCAGTGCGGCGCCTGCGTCGTGCACGTCGACGGGCGTTCGGTCAAAAGCTGCACGATGCTCGCGATCCAGGCGGACGGCGCCGAGGTCACGACGATCGAAGGCGTCGCCACTAATGGCGACCTGCATCCGATGCAGGCGGCATTCCGTGAGCACCATGGCCTGCAGTGCGGTTTTTGCACCCCGGGCATGATCATGAGCGCCCTCGACCTGGTCCGGGCCAATCCGGATCCCGACGACAAGGAAATCCGCGAGTGGCTGGAGGGCAACCTTTGCCGGTGTACCGGTTATCAGAACATCGTCCGTGCCGTGAAAGCCGGCGCCGAAGCAATGCGAGGTGGGTCATGACTGAAAATGGCATTGGCGCCGCGGTCCGGCGCAAAGAGGATCAACGCTTCATTACCGGTAAAGGTCAGTATGTCGATGACATCAACCGGCCCGGCCAGCTCCACGCATACATCGTACGTTCGCCGGTCGCGCACGCCCGGATCAATGGCATAGACGCTTCGGCGGCGCTGGCGGTTCCCGGCGTCGTTGCCGTGCTGACCGGCGCCGACATGGCGGCAGACGGCGTCGGCGGACTGCCCTGCGGCTGGGGCATTCACAGCAAGGACGGCTCGCCGATGGTGGAGCCGGCGCATCCGCCGCTGGCGTCTGAAGTCGTTCGTCATGTCGGTGACCAGGTCGCTGTCGTGCTCGCGGAGAGCCGCGCCGTGGCGCGTGATGCCGGTGAGCTGGTGGACGTCGATTACGATGAGCTGCCGGCGGTCGCCAACCTCGATGCCGCCAGCGCCGACGGCGCCCCGCTGGTCTGGGACGATGCGCCTGGCAACGTCTGTTTCGATTGGGAAATCGGCGATGCGGCGGCGACCGACGACGCTTTTGCGAAAGCCACCAAGATCGCGAGCATCGACATCGTCAATAATCGCCTGATCGCCAATGCGATGGAGCCGCGCTCGGCGATCGGCGAATACGACGCCGGCAAGGACGAGCACACGCTGTACACGACGAGCCAGAACCCGCACGTAATCCGGCTGCTGATGGGCGCCTTCGTCATGGGCATTCCGGAGCACAAGCTGCGAGTGATCGCACCGGACGTCGGCGGCGGCTTCGGCTCCAAGATTTTCCACTATGCCGAGGAAGCGATCATGACCTGGGCCGCCAAGCGCATATCCCGGCCAGTGAAGTGGACGGCGGAACGCAGCGAGTCGTTCATCAGCGATGCGCACGGCCGCGACCACATCACCCACGCCGAGCTGGCGATGGATGATGACGGCACATTCCTCGGCCTGCGGGTGTCGACTCGTGCGAATCTCGGCGCGTACCTGTCGACCTTCGGGCCGTCGGTGCCGACTTACCTGTATGCGACGCTGCTCGCAGGCACCTACAAGACCCCGGCCATCTATGCCGAGGTCAAGGGTATGTTCACGAACACCGTGCCGGTCGACGCTTATCGCGGCGCCGGCCGACCCGAAGCGAGTTATTTGCTGGAACGGCTGGTGGATCGTGCCGCGAAGGTGGTGGGTCTCGATCCGATCGAGATCCGGCGCAGGAACTTCATCAAACCGGACGACTTCCCTTACGCGACGCCTGTCGCACTCGAGTACGACACGGGCGACTATGACACGGCCGTGGACAAGGCGCTCGAACTCGGGGATTACGCGGGATTCGAAGACCGACGCAAGGGCTCGGCGGCGGACGGTAAGCTGCGCGGCATCGGCATCTCGACCTACATCGAGGCCTGCGGCATCGCGCCGTCGAATGTTGCCGGCGCGCTGGGCGCGCGAGCCGGCCTCTACGAGGCGGGCACGGTGCGGGTCAATCCGACGGGTTCGGTCACGGTGCTGACCGGGTCGCACAGTCACGGTCAGGGCCACGAAACGACGTTCGCGCAACTCGTCACGGAGGCGCTTGGCGTCGATTTCGACGCCGTTGAGGTCGTACATGGCGATACCGGCAAGGTGCCATTCGGTATGGGCACCTATGGCTCGCGGTCGGCTGCTGTCGGCGGGGTTGCGCTGGTCAACGCGCTCGAGAAGATACGCGAAAAATCGAAGCAGATCGCAGCGCATCTGCTCGAAGCGTCGGCAGACGATATCGAGTTCAAGGACGGCCAGCTGACCGTGGCGGGCACCGACAAGTCGGTCGCATTCGGCGACGTGGCGATGGCTGCCTACGTTCCGCACAACTATCCGCTGGATACGCTCGAGCCCGGACTGGAGGAGACCGCGTTCTACGATCCCAAGAACTTCACCTTTCCCGCCGGTTGTCACATCTGCGAAGTCGAAGTCGACCCGGACACCGGCGTCGTCGACGTCGTTCGCTTTACGGCGGCCGACGACTTCGGCCGCGTGATCAACCCGATGATCGTCGAGGGCCAGGTCCACGGCGGCGTCACGCAGGGCATCGGCCAGGCGCTCTACGAGGTCGCCGTCTATGACGAGTCGGGCCAGCTGTCGAGCGGCACGCTGATGGATTACTGCCTGCCGAAGGCGGATAACGTGCCCGATTTCGCGGTGACGACGAACGTGACGCCGTGCACGCACAACGTGCTCGGCGTCAAGGGCTGCGGTGAGGCCGGTGCAATTGGCTCGCCGCCGGCAGTGATCAACGCGGTCGTCGACGCCTTGTCCGGTTTTGGTGTCGAAGATATTGCCATGCCGGCCACGCCGGAGCGTGTGTGGCAGGCAATCCAGGCAGCGAAATAAGGAGCGCGCAAAATGTACGATTTCAACTACCACCGTCCAACGACCATCGACGACGCGAAGAAGCTCCTGGCCGACAATTCGGAGGCATCGCTGCTTGCAGGCGGCATGACGCTGCTGCCGACGATGAAGCTGCGGCTGGCCCGTCCGTCCGATCTGGTCGACTTGTCCGGCATCGCGGGACTCGACGGCATCACCGATACCGGCGATGCCATCGAGATCGGCGCGCTGACGCGGCACGCAGATGTGGCTGCGAGCGACATCGTGAAAGCCGCCATTCCGGCGCTTGCCGAGCTCGCCGACAGCATTGGCGACGCGCAGGTGCGCAATCGCGGCACGATCGGCGGCTCCGTGGCTAACAGCGATCCGGCAGCGGATTACCCGGCGGCCGTGCTCGCCCTGAACGCCACGATCAAAACCGATCAGCGGGAAATCGCGGCTGACGACTACTTCAGGGGTATGTTCGAGACGGCGCTCAATGATGGCGAGATCATTACGGCGCTGTCGTTCCCGAAACCGTCGAAGGCGGCTTACGCCAAGTTTCCGAATCCGGCATCGCGTTACGCAATTGCGGGCGTCATGGTCGCCGATACTGGTGGCAGCATCCGGGTCGCTGTCACCGGCGCCGGTGCCTGCGCATTCCGTGCCATCGCCTTCGAGGAAGCGCTGGCCGCCTCGTTCTCCGCGGCTGCGCTCGAAGGCCTGGACGTCGATGCCGCGGACTTCAACAGCGACCTGCATGCGAGCGCCGAATACCGCGCGCACCTCGTCGGCGTCATGGCGGCGCGCGCCGTAAAGGCGCTCGGTGGCTAAAGTGACGGGGCTGCCGAAGGACGTTTCGGCGGCGGAGTCAATGCTCGCAGAGGGCGATTATGTCGCTCCTCGCGAACTCGCGACGGTCGTCTATCTCGCCTTGCAGATGGGTCGGCCGCTGTTGCTGGAGGGTGAGGCTGGCGTTGGCAAGACCGAGATTGCCAAGGTGCTCGCCCGGACGCTGGGTCGCGACCTGATCAGGCTGCAGTGTTTCGAGGGACTGGACCTGGCCAGCGCGGCGTACGAATGGAATTACCCGCAGCAGATGGTCGCCATTCGCGTCGCGGAGGCCGAGGGCCGCGTGGCGGGCGTTCGCGAAAACCTGTATTCCGAAGACTACCTGATCGAACGACCGCTTCTTAGTGCGCTCAGGCCGCATGACAATGGTGCACCGGTGCTGTTGATCGACGAGATCGACCGCGCGGACGAACCATTCGAAGCCTTCCTGCTCGAACTGCTATCGGATTTCCAGCTGAGCATTCCCGAGCTCGGTACGATCAGGGCGAAGGAGCCGCCCGTCGTCATAGTCACCTCCAACCGGACGCGCGAAGTGCACGATGCCCTGCGCCGCCGCTGCCTGTACCACTGGGTCGACTATCCGTCGATCGAGGCGGAGCAGGAGATCCTGGCGCGCAAAGCGCCCGGGCTGCCGGCCGCGCTGCGGGACCAGCTGGTCCGCTTCATACACAGGCTGCGCGACGAAGACCTTTTCAAGCGCCCCGGCGTCGCGGAAACGATCGATTGGGCGCACGCCTTGACCCAGCTGGACGCCGTGACGCTGACAGCCGATCTCGTCAACGACACGCTGGGTTCGCTGCTCAAATACCAGGATGACATCGCCAGGGTTCAGGGTAGCGAGGCTGCGCGGTTGCTGGCAGAGATCCAGGCGGCAGCCTGATGTCCGGCCAAGCGTCGCGGGAGAGCCGGATCGCGGACAACGTCCTGCTGTTTTGCCGTACGCTGCGAACGGCAGGCTTGCCGATCGGGCCAGGCCAGGTCATCGACGCCGGTGAGGCGATTCTCAAAACGGGACTGGAACGCCGCGACGACTTCTACACCGCACTGCGTGCGGTACTGGTGACAGACCCGGCTCAGTTCGAACTGTTTGATCAGGCGTTCCACCTGTATTTCCGTAACCCGAGATTGCTGGAGCGAATGATGGGCCTGCTGCTGCCGACGCTCGAACAGGAGGCCGGCGGAGATTCTGCCGAAACTACCATCAGGCGGCTGCTCGAGGCGATGTCCGATGCGGAAGAGAGCCGCAGCGACGAAGTTGTCATCGAGATCGACAGGGCGGGTTCCTGGTCGCGCCGTGAGATATTGCGCGACAAGGATTTCGAGCAGATGAATCTTGACGAACTGCGCGAGGCGAAACAGATGTTGCGCGAAGCCGGCGACATCATGCGACGGGTCGCGACCCGTCGGTTCCGTGCGGACGCCCGCGGCAACCGCTACGATCTGCGCAAGTCGATGCAGAAGATGTTGCGCAACGACGGCCAGCTGATCGAACTGGCGCGCAGAAAACGCCGCACGCGGCCACCCGTGCTGGTGCTGATCTGTGATATTTCCGGCTCGATGAGCCGCTATTCGCGAATGTTCATGCATTTCGCGCATGCCTTGAGCTCGCGAGGTCAGGTCGTGCATACCTTCGTATTCGGAACGCGACTGACGAATATCACCCGCTGGCTGGAAGATCGCGACATCGACAAGGCGTTGGCGAGGGTGGCTCGTGAAGTTCGCGATTGGGATGGCGGTACGCGGATCGCGGATTGCCTGGCCACCTTCAATGTCGACTGGAGTCGTCGCGTCCTGTCGGGGCGTTCAGTCGTGGTGCTGCTGTCCGACGGACTGGAGCGAGATTCCGAGGCCGACCTCGGTTTCCAGATGGCGCGACTGCAGCGCAGCGCCGACCAGCTGGTCTGGCTGAACCCGATGTTGCGATATGCTCGATTCGAGCCGAAAGCGGCAGGTATGCAAGCCATGCTGCCGCATGTCGATCGCTTTCTTCCCGCGCACAACGTATCGAGCCTGAGCGAGCTCGGCACGCTGCTTGCGAGCAGCGCCAGCAGGCAGACTCGGGCGGCATGACCACCGCGGCGCTTATCGACGCCTTCGAGTCCTGGTCAGCAGCGGGCGTGCCGCTGGTGCTGGCCACCGTCTACGAGACGGAGGGCTCGACCTACAGCAAGGCGGGCGCCCAGATGCTGATCACCGGCGAGGCGACGTTCCAGGGCATGCTGTCCGGCGGCTGTCTCGAGGGTGATCTCGCGGAACGCGCGCGCAAGGTCATCGAAACCGGCACGCCGCAGGCGGTCACCTACGATCTCGGGCAAAATGACGAAGCGCTGTGGGGCCTTGGTGTCGGTTGCGACGGCCTGATGCGCATCTTCCTGCAATTTCTCGATCCCGTCGGCGGTTACGAACCTTTCCGGACCATGGCGCTGGCGCTGCAAGGCGACGACGTGCAGGTGGCCGCGACCGTTATTGAATCATCGATCGACGGATCGTCGCCCGGCTCCGCCATGGTCACCCTGGATGGCGATATTGCCTATACCGATATCGGCGGCAGCCAGGAGATGGCCGTCCGGTCGCTGGTCGGCGAGGCCTTGTCCGACCCGTTATCCGGAACCGTGACGATAGACCACGGTGGCTCGAGTGCGCTGCTGTTACTGACCGCATTGGCGCCGCCGCCCAGTATCCTGGTCCTGGGCGCCGGCCTCGATGCCGGACCCGTCGTTCGCTACGCGCTCGAACTGGGTTGGCGAGTGACCGTCCAGGATCACCGGCCGGCCTATATCGAGTCGGGCGGTTTCGAGGACGCTCATGCGGTACATTGCGTGCCAGTCGACGAATTCGCGTCCAAGGTGAAACTCGACAGATTTGACGCCGCCATCATCATGAGTCACCACCTGGTCAGCGATCGCAAGTACCTGGCGCAGCTCGCCGGCACCGACATGCGTTACATCGGGCTGCTCGGCCCCGCCGATCGCCGTCGACGCCTCCTCGAGGAGCTGGGTGAGGTCGGCGCGGCACTGGACGAGCGCGTACATGGGCCGGCCGGCATAGCAATTGGCGGCCGAGGTCCGGCGGCGATCGCGCTGTCGATCATCGCCGAAATGCACCAGCAGCTAATGCTGTCGCCAGGCGCCTAGACCTTTTCGATCTCTCCAGGCAGGAAGATCCTGACGATGGCGTCGGCGAGATCGTCCAGCCGCTCGCCGTCCAGCAGGTCCACACCACTGGAATTTTCGATCTCGAGAGACAACGCGATCAGCGTGCCGGAGCAGACGCGAATCATGTTGTAGAGGATCATCGGGTCGCCGCTGACGGCGACGCCTTCTTGCTGCAGTTCGCCAATGTAGCCACTTGCCGTAGCCGCTATCGGGCCCAGGAAATTCTCGCTCAGCCACTCCAGCCGGTCGCTTTGATAGCTGGATTCCTGCAGCACGATCTTGTGCAGCGCCGGGCGACGTGCTGCATGCCGCACATAAATACGGATCATTGCGGCAAAGCGCTCTTTGGGGCATTCATCGGCAAACGCCTGCTGTGCACCCTGCAGTTCGCCAACGAAGTCGGAGAAGACGTATTTGACGGCCGAGCGCCACAAGCGATCCTTGTTTTTGAAGTGATACGTGATCAACGGGTGGTGGACGCCGGCCCGGGCGGCAATGTCCCGCGTGGAGGTGCCCTTGTATCCGTTCTCCGAGAAGGCCTCGAGGGCCGCGTCCAGCAGTTTCTGCCGGGTTAGCAAACTGCGTTGCTGGGTTTTCCGGACGACTGTCTCGGGGTCTGCGCTCACGCCGATACCTTCATCTCCATATGGGCCCCACTTGCCGGGAGCGCGCCCCTGATGAGCCCGCTGGACGCGAGGATACAGGACCGGATAACAATTAGTCCAATGCGGAATGTTTTTGCAGCTGGTAAAGACGACGCCGAGCGCCGCCCCGCTGCGGTCGGCAAAATATTTATTCGAGGCTGAAGGACAGGCGGACCGCGGTCTTCTTCTCGACAGCAACGCCGTTTTCGACCACCGGCTCGAAGCGCCACTGCTCGACGGCGTCGATCGCAGCCTGGTCGAATGTTTCGCTCGGCTCGGACTTGATCACAGACACTGCCCGTACGCGCCCATCCGTGGTGATCGTAAACGCCAGGTTCACCGCGCCGGTGATGTTCCGGCGGCGTGCCGCGCGCGGATACTCCGGGGCCACGTAGTTGATTCGTTCGAAGCGACTGATCGGCAACGTCTCCGGTTCGCGTGGCAGCGTGCCAACGCTGCCCGTCGAATTGCTCTGCACGTTGACTACGCTGGCTGCCTGGGTCTGGACGCGTGCAGGAGGTTGCGGATTCTGTTCGATGACGACCGTGGTCGTTTCCTGGCGCGACGTCTCGCTCCGGGCCGATGCCGTATTGCCGGCTACCGATTCGGGTTCTGGCCGCGATGTCGCGGTATTTGGCGACGCCGGCGCGCTGGCGGCAGTTGTGCGCGGCGCCGGCTTCGGAGCGGCTGCGCCGACCCCGAGCGGAGACGCGGTCGCGACCGCGTTTGCCTGGCTCTCCGAGCGCGACTCGGCCTGCTCGGCCGCGGCTGCCTGGCGCTGCTGCTCGGCGATGCGATCACGCTCGCGCTGTGCAGCCTCAGCCTGCAGCCGTTCCTCTTCCCGGCGTTCCGCCGCCTGCCGCCGTTCGATCTCTGCGAGCCGCTCGGCTTCGGCCTGTCTTTCGGCTTCCGCGATGGCTTGTCTGGCCGCGGTCAGAGCGCCGATGGCCGATGCGAGCTCAGCGCTGGAGGCGTCGATATCGGCTGCGTCATCGAGCAGGCTTTCGGCCGTATCGAGTTGGCCCGCGTCGATCGAGGTACGCGCCTGCAAGACGAGTTTACTGGCGACGGCAATCAGACCCTGTTGTGCTGCCTGGCTGGCCGGATCGCTGGACAGCGCGAGTTCGAAATAGTAACGCGCGTTGTCGTTCGCCGGCGCAACGAGATTGCCGGCTGCAAGGCGCTCGTTTGCGAGCTCGATCGTATCGCCAACCTGCTGCTGGTTGCGCGCGGCGGTCAGTTCATCGCTGAGCAGATCGATTTCCGAGCTGTTCGCGGTCGCGAAGGATCGCGCCTCAGAAATCAAGCGTCCCGCGTCTTCAAAGCGGTTGTCACGAATCGCTGCACGGGCCCGTTCTGCACGGTCGCGGAGCAGCAGTTCGTTGACCTGCACGCGGAGAAAGTTGAGGCGCGAATTCGCCGGATCGGCCTCGGCAGCGCGGCTCAGCGCGATGTCGGCTTGGTCCGCATTGCCTGCGAGAATGGCGTTTTCCGCGATACTCAGCACCTGGTTGACGACCGCCTCGAACTCCGCTTCGACGACCGGATCGCCGGCCGCCTCGACGCGCAGTTCTGAATAGAGATCGAGCGCATTGGCCGTTGCCGGGAGCAGCAGGTCGCCGGCACGGCGGGCGGCGCGCGCCTCCTCGAGCAGCGCCTCGTAGGGTGCGGCGCCCGCCTCGAAGGCCGCGGGCTGCGGCGCGGCAGTCTCGCGCGGCGCCGGCAGGGCCGGCGTGCTGGCCACGGCCGTCTCTGTTTGCGGCGTCTCTGGCGTCGGCTCGCCACCCATGAAAACCCAGGCCAGCACGATGGCGGCAGCAATGGCGCCGCCACCGACCGCGAGTACCTTGGGGTTCCTGTAGGCTGACTCGGGCTCGCCCAGCGAGTCCAGGACACTGTGCGCGCCGTCAGCGACGGAGCCTGCAGCGCCTGAAAGCGACTTGCCGACATTGGCGGCAATGTCAGACATCGTATCCGTGAAGCTGCCGGTCTCGCCGAAGGTGCCGTCGAAACCGTCGTCAAACGGCACATCGAATGAATCGTCGGAAATGACGGGCTCGATCTTCCTCTCGGCCGCGGCGCGCGCACGCGCCTCGGCTTCCGCCTGCGCTTTCGCCTCGGCTTCTGCCTGTTTCCTCGCGGCGGCTTCTGCTTTTGCCCTGGCTTTAGCCGCTGCCTTCGCCTGTTTTTTCGCTTCCGCCTCGGCTTTGGCCCTGGCTTTCGCTTCGGCCCTGGCTTTTTTCTTCGCTTCTGCCTCTGCTTTGGCCCTGGCTTTCGCTTCGGCCTTGGCCTGCGCCTTGGCTTCGGCTTCTTCGCGCTTCTTGCGTTCCGCTTCGGCCTTCGCTTTGGCCTCTTCCTCGGCCTTGCGGCGCGCCTCGGCTTCTTCCTCGGCCTTGCGCCTGGCCTCTTCCTCGGCTTTGCGGTGCGCCTCGGCCTCTTCCTCGGCCTTGCGTTTGGCTTCTTCCTCGGCTTTGCGGCGCGCCTCGTCTTCGGCTTTGCGGCGTGCCTCTTCTTCGGCTTTACGTTTCGCTTCTTCCTCGGCTTTACGCTTGGCTTCGGCTTCTTCGCGCGCTTTGCGCTCGGCCTCTTCGCGGGCCTTGCGTTCGGCTTCCGCCTTCCGTTTCGCCTCGGCTTCGGCCTTTGCTTTCTCCTCGGCCTTGCGGCGCGCCTCTTCTTCCGCCTTCGCTTTCTTACGCTCCGCGAGCGATGGGCCGGATTTGGGCTTGAAGGCCTCGTCAGGCGCTTCCATGTGGTGCTTGACCGAAGCCTCGATCGCGAGCCGCGCGCGTCCCGGCGATACCGGCTTCAACAGGAATCGATAAACATGGCCGCGGTTGATCAGGTCCATGAGCATTTCGCCGTCATCGCGGCGCCCGGCGACTATTGCGACCAGGCGCGGGCACTGCTTGCGCAGCTGCTGCGTGAGCGTCTCGACGCCGTCATCCGACATGGCCGCGTCGGTGACCAGCACGCCGATCTTGTTCCTGCCGATGATGTCGTCTGCCTGCTTCGTGGTAACCGCGTGGTGCACGTTATGCAGACCGCGAGCCGAATCCTTGATCGTCGACAGAAATTCCTCGTCCTTGGTCAGAACGAGCACGTCGACGTCGCGTCCGCCGGTTCCTGGCGCGATCTGGATCTTATCCGGCTTCAGGCCCGGGAACTGCCCGGTGCCGTCGCTGATGATCGTTGCCCCGTACTCGGAGGTTTCCATGACGATGTGTTCGGTAACCGGTTCATCGACATTGGCGCTGGTGTCATTTGCGGCGCCGGCGAGCGCCATCAGGCGTGCGCGCTTGTGCGCCGATTCGACGAGATCGAACAATGCGGACGGCTCGATAGAACCGCGCACGATTTCGAATACCTCCTGGTCGCCGACCAGCGCTTCGAGGCCGTCATCCGCGTCACTGCCGGCAAGCAGTATGCCGATCGTTTCGGGCGAACGTTTCTTGGCTTCCCGCAGGGCTTCGAGACCGCTCATGCCAGGCAGGTCCTGCGCCGACACGATGATGTGAATGGGCGTTTCGCCAAGCGTCGTCAGAGCTTCGGTGCCGCTGGTCGCACAATGTACGGAGTACTTGTCAGTAAATCCCGCACTAAAGGAATCCAAAGTGCTTTGCTGACTGTGCAGTAGCAGAACCTGGGTTTTGAATTGCTCCAGCGACACCTGCGTCCTCCTTGGCGACTTATGTCTAATGGCGTTTGTTGACCCTGCGATGGCCGAGTATATCCCCGTAAATAATGAGAATTGTCGCTGGACGCCGACAAGATTCTGAATATGTGAAGTGGTGCACAATCAGCGTGCAGGCCGCGTCACGTTTGGGCTCCGGATGACACGGGAGAGATCGGCGGTACCGCCGTGTTCGCTCAATATGCGCTGCAGGCCGGGCAGCCGTCGGCGGCCAGTCCCGGGCGGCATGCGACCTTCAGCTGACCTGACCGCGGCTCGAAATTTCTTCGCAAAGTTCGCTCACCGCGTCATCGAGGCTGACGACTTTCTGGCGCTTCGAACCGAGGCGGCGCAGGGCGACCGTGTTTTCGTCAACCTCGCGCTGGCCGACCGCCAGCAGGACCGGGACCTTGGCAACGCTGTGCTCCCGGACCTTGTAGGAGATCTTTTCGTTACGCGTATCGGCGTCGGCATGGATATCGGCGCTCTTCAGGCGATCGACGACCGCCCGGGCGTAGTCGTCGGCGTCTGACGTGATGGTCAGTACGCGCGCCTGCAGCGGCGCCAGCCACAGCGGCAGATTGCCGGCGTGGTGCTCGAGCAGGATGCCGATGAAGCGCTCCAGCGAACCGAAGATCGCGCGATGCAGCATGACCGGCGTGTGTTTCTCGCCGTCTTCGCCGACGTAGCTCGCGCCCAGTCGGCCGGGCATGTTGAGGTCGACCTGCAGCGTGCCGCACTGCCAGTCGCGGCCGATCGCGTCGCGCAACACGAATTCGAGCTTCGGCCCGTAGAACGCGCCTTCGCCGGGGTTGTGGGTAAAGTCGAGGCCGGACGCTTCGAGCGCTTTGAGCAATGCGGACTCCGCCTGGTCCCAGACTTCATCCTCGCCGACCCGGACTTCCGGCCGATCGGCAAACTTGATGCTGACGTCGTCAAAGCCGAAGTCCTTGTAGATGTTCAGGAGTTGTTTGCAGACGGCGATCGACTCGTCGGTAATCTGCTCGGCCGTGCAGAAGATGTGCGCATCGTCCTGGGTGAAAGCACGCACGCGCATCATCCCGTGCAGCGCGCCGGACGGTTCATAGCGGTGGCACTTGCCGAATTCGGCGAGCCTGAGCGGCAGGTCGCGATAGCTCGTGATACCCTGCTTGAAGACCTGCACGTGTCCGGGACAGTTCATCGGCTTGATCGCGTACTGCCGCCCGTCGACGGTCTCGGTCGTGAACATGTTGTCGCCAAAAGCTTCCCAGTGACCGGAGGCTTCCCAGAGCGAGCGACTGACAAGCTCGGGCGTGTTGACTTCCCGGTAGCCGCCGATCTCCAGCTGCTCTCGCATATAGCCGATCAGGTTCTGGAACAGCCCCCAGCCATTCGGGTGCCAGAAGACGGCGCCGGGCGCTTCCTCCTGGAAGTGAAACAGGTCCATGATCCGGCCGAGCCGCCGATGATCTCTTTTTTCGGCCTCCTCGAGCCGGGTGAGGTAGGTGCGGAGCTGCTTGTCACTGGACCACGCCGTGCCGTAGATCCGCTGCAACATTTCGTTGGCGGCGTCGCCACGCCAGTAGGCGCCCGATACGCGGGTCAGTTTGAAGGCTTTGCCGAGCTTGCCGGTAGAGGGCAGGTGCGGCCCCCGGCAAAGATCGATGAATTCCCCTTGCCGATAGAGGGTGATGGCTTCGCCGGCGGGGATGTCCTCAATGATTTTTGCCTTGTACTCCTCGCCCTGGGCACGGAAAAACCTCACCGCCTCGTCCCGGTCCCAGACCTCGCGTTCGATCGTTTCGTCGCGATCGACGATCTCCTTCATGCGATCCTCGATGACCTGGAGATCGTCCTCCGTGAAGGGTTCCTCCCGGGCAAAGTCGTAATAGAAGCCGTTCTCGATGGCCGGGCCGATCGTCACCTGGGTCTCCGGCCAGAGTTCCTTGACGGCCTCGGCCAGGACATGCGCGGCATCGTGGCGCAGTAATTCGAGTCCGTCCTCGCTGTCGCGAGTGACGATCTCTATCGCGACGTCGGCGTCGATGGCGCGGGTGAGGTCCCACAGGTCGCCGTCGACGCGCACGGCGACGGCGTCGCGCGCCAGGCGCTTGCCGATCGAAGTGGCGATATCGAGGCCCGTCACGGGCGCATCGTATTGACGTTCCGATCCGTCAGGTAATTGAATTTTTGGCATTTTTTCGAAGCGCCAAAGCGAGAATCGATTCGCGCGCTATTGTACAGAAACGGGACGCGCGTACAATTGCGCAGCCTGCCATGGATTGCCCCGGACTATGCGCGCTACAGAGCCCAGAGATTTCATTCGCCAGATCATCGCCGACGACCTCGCGAGCGGAAGGCACGACACCGTCGTCACCCGGTTCCCGCCGGAGCCGAACGGTTTCCTGCACATCGGGCATGCGAAATCGATCTGCCTGAATTTCGGCGTGACTGCCGAGAACGGCGGCCGCACTTACCTGCGCTTCGACGACACCAATCCCGGCAAGGAGAGCGAGGAGTACGTCGAGGCGATCAAGCGGGACGTCCGCTGGCTGGGCTTCGACTGGGAGGACCGTCTCACGCATGCGTCCGATTATTTCGATCAGCTCTACGAATCGGCCATTCGGCTCATCGAGATGGGCAAGGCCTATGTGGACAGCCTGACTGCCGACGAAATCCGCGAATACCGGGGCACCCTGACCGAGCCGGGCAAGGACAGCCCTTATCGCGATCGCAGCGTCGAGGAAAACCTGGATCTGTTCCGGCGCATGCGGGCGGGTGAATTCGAGGACGGTGCGCACGTGCTCCGGGCGAAGATCGACATGGCGTCACCGAACATCAACATGCGCGATCCGGCGCTCTACCGCATCCGGCACATCGCGCACCAGAACACCGGCGACAAGTGGAACATCTACCCGATGTACGATTTCGCGCATGGCCTGTCGGATGCCTTCGAGGGCATCACGCATTCGCTGTGCACGCTCGAATTCGAAGACCACCGGCCGCTCTATGACTGGTTCCTCGACCAGCTGGAACCGCCGCATCGTCCGCGGCAGATCGAATTCTCCCGGCTGAACCTTGCCTATGCGCTGACCAGCAAGCGCAAGCTCAACATGCTCGTCGAGGAGGGCGTGGTGTCCGGGTGGGACGATCCGCGTCTCGCGACGCTCGCCGGCATGCGCCGTCGTGGTTATCCGCCTGCAGCCTTGCGCGATTTCATTTCGCGCGTTGGCGTGACCAAGAAGGAGAAGCTAATCGAGATGGGCGTGCTCGAGAACAGCGTNNAAGCCGCTCAAGATCGTGCTGACCAACTTCCCCGAGGACGAGACCGAGATGATGACGGCCGTCAATCATCCGAACCGCCCCGAGCTCGGCACGCGGGAGATGCCGTTTACGCGCGAGCTGTATATCGAGCAGGACGACTTCATGGAGGAGGCGCCGCGCAAGTTCTTCCGCCTGAAGCCGGGCGGCGAGGTGCGGCTGCGATTCGCCTACATCATCAAGTGCGAGGACGTCATCAAGGACGCAGACGGAAACCTGATCGAACTTCATTGCACGCTGGATCCCGAGACAAGAAGCGGCAGCACGTCGAGTGATCGCAAGGTCAAGGGGACGATCCACTGGGTGTCGGCGGAAAATGCCTTGCAGGCCGAAGTGCGCCTTTACGATCGCCTGTTCACCGTGCCGGACCCCGGCTCGGATGACGACGTACACGAGCACCTGAATCCGGATTC
>JABAHR010011724.1_pt4 | contig 15579 bp, 14 predicted proteins | sample 7062101 | NCBI WGS metagenome assembly JABAHR01 (sample SAMN14534553, study PRJNA622989) | marine sediment metagenome | biome: marine biome [ENVO:00000428]; feature: marine pelagic biome [ENVO:01000023]; material: deep marine sediment [ENVO:00002113] | place: India: Gulf of Kutch | collected... | reverse complement strand
GCGAGGCCCTGGCGACCCTGGTGGTCAACAACATCCGCGGCATCGTCAAGGTCGCGGCCGTCAAGGCCCCGGGCTTCGGTGACCGCCGCAAGGCCATGCTCGAGGACATCGCCATCCTGACCGGCGGCACCGTGATCTCCGAGGAAGTCGGCCTGTCGCTGGAGAAAGCCACCCTGGAGGAGCTGGGTTCGGCCAAGAAGATCCAGATCACCAAGGAAAACACCACCATCATCGATGGCGCCGGCAACCACGACGACATCGAGGGCCGGGTCAAGCAGATCCGCGCCCAGATCGAGGAGACCACCTCCGACTACGACCGCGAGAAGCTGCAGGAGCGCCTGGCCAAGCTGGCCGGCGGCGTTGCGGTGATCAAGGTCGGCGCGGCCACCGAGGTCGAGATGAAGGAGAAGAAGGCCCGCGTCGAGGACGCGCTGCACGCGACCCGCGCAGCCGTCGAGGAAGGCGTGGTGCCAGGTGGCGGCGTCGCGTTGATCCGTGCGCTGTCCCAGCTCGGTGAACTCACCGGTGACAACGACGACCAGAACATGGGCATCAAGATCGCCTGCCGGGCGATGGAAGAACCCCTGCGCCAGATCGTCAGCAACGCCGGCGAAGAAGGTTCCGTGATCCTGAACAAGGTGCGCGAGGGTGAAGGCAACTACGGTTACGATGCTGCAGTCGGCAAATTTACCGACATGATCGCGGCCGGTATCCTGGATCCGACCAAGGTCGTGCGTTCTGCGCTGCAGAATGCATCCTCCATCGCCGGCCTGATGGTCACCACCGAGGCGATGGTCGCGGAGCTTCCGAAGGAAGAGGCGCCGATGCCGGATATGGGTGGTGGAATGGGTGGAATGGGCGGCATGATGTAATCTGGCTGGCCCAAACCGGGTGATTTCGAAAAGCCTCGCGAATGCGGGGCTTTTCTTTTGTGGCCTACCCACAAACCGAAATTGCTCACCTGTTTTGAGCTATGAAGAACCCCGCTTCGGCGGAGTTTTTCTTTTCTAAAGCACAAGGCCCTCGTTCTCACCCAAACCGGGCGGTCCATTAGCTGTACAATGGCCGCAGGTCGAACATGGGCAGCCGATCATGAAAGCTCGCTGGCTGGTACTCATCGCCGTTCTCCTCGCTTCCCCCGCCCTGGCACAACAATTGTCGGATGCCATCCTGAATACACCCGGGCCCAGGGGTGAAGGCTGGTACGGATTCACGGACTATGGCTTCCTGGCCAATGCACTGTTCAACCTGATCCTGTCTGCGGTCCTGGGTGCGGCCATCGCCTACCACCCGAGGCACAAGCAGACGGCCGACACGCTGGAAGAGATCGAGGCGGGCCAGATCTACATCCTCTACGCCGTGATCGGCTCCATCATCGGGATACTCGTGGTCAAGTACGGCATGGGTGTCGGCTTCGTACTGTTCGGCATCGGTGCGCTGATCCGCTTCCGCACGGTGCTGCGCTCCGCCAGCCTGACCGGCCGGCTGATCTTCGTCACCCTGATCGGCCTGTCCTGCGGGCTGGACCTGCCACACGTCGCGACGCTGGTCACGGCCTTCGGTTTCGGCCTGATCTTCATACTCGACGCGCGCTTCACCTATCGCATCGAGGTCCGGGCGCTGGCGCCCGAGTTCGTCCCCAACGCAGCGATCGCTTACCGCCAGGTGCTCGAGCAGCAAGATTTCCGCATCATCAGTGAGAAGAAGAATCCTGAAAAAGGCCGCGTGCGGTTCATTTTCAGGAGCCCGAAGCCCGATGAACACCTCAATCTCGAGGCTATTTTCGATGAGAAGATCGAAGGGGGTCTGAGGGGTTTCGTTGACTGGGAGATCGACTGACGGGGCAGGCTCAGCCCCGGACCCTGATCCTTGGCACGAACATGGGCGTTCGATCCCTGTAGGCGAGAAACTCTTTCCCGAACCGCCGCACGAGCTCCGGCTCCTCGATCTGCTTCACTTCCCACACGTGCGCCAAGGCGTACAAGGGGGTGAATACCAGCACGAGTGATATCGAGTGCATGGCGAATCCCAGTCCGAACATCGTCAGGAAAACGCCCGTGAGCATGGGGTTCCTGGCGTAGCGGTAAGGGCCTTCGACGATCAGCACCGGCGGCGGATTGATCGGCACCGGGGTGCCCCGCGTGCTGCGGAAGCAGATCACCGTCCAGGCAGTTATCGCAACCCCGACCACAATCAGAAAAACTGCTGCCGCCCGGCTGAATTCGCCGGGCACGGGCCAGGGCAGGTCCAGCACCCTGTCGGCGACGATTGCGAGCACCACGAAAAGCGCCGTGAACAAGCCGAAGATCGCAAGACCAACGGGCGTGCGTGAGTTTCGGTATTCCCGGGTCCCTGTAGCCGACCGGTACAGGTAATCTATCCAGCGTTCACGAATCTTCATCTTCGCCATCCCGAATGCGGGTGAGATGACTCTCCGATGGCGAGGCCTGTTGCAACCAGGCCGAAAGTTATTGATTTGCGCGAATCAATATACGCCGAAAAAAATGGTATTACCCGGACATGAACCTGTCGTAGTGCCATGCCACGAATGGTAATGCGGCTGGCGCGCCAACTTCCGTTGACGCGCAGGCCGTGGCGGACCGCCGGGGAGGAGGCGCCGTGCCACCTCCCCGGAAAACAGTGAACGAATCCCGGTACCTTAACCCTGTCCGGCGCGCTCCAGGACCAGTGCACGCGCGAAGGGAATCAGCCCGCCGGCGTCGATGATCGCCTGCCGGGCCGCCGGCAGGGGCTCGACGGCGAAGGCCTGGCCTGTCGTGAGATTCCGGACCTCGCCTTCGCCCAGTTCGAGTTCGTGGCCCTCCTCGGCCTCGATCTCCGGGCAGATGATCATTTTCAACCCCACGTTGATGGAGTTTTGCAGGAAGATGCGCGCGAAGTTGCGCGCCACCACCGTCAGGTCATGCCCCTTGATGCACGAGGCGGCCTGTTCTCGGGAAGAACCGCAACCGAAATTGTCGCCCGCCACGATGAAGCTGCCGGCCGGGATTTTCCCCTCCATGAGCGCCTGCTGGAAGCCGGCGTCGTCGGCGAAGGCGAACTGCGGCGTCTCCGTCGGCAGTACGGTGGCCATGAAGCGTCCCGGGTAAATGATGTCGGTCGAGATATCGTTGCCGAGTTTCAGTACGACTGTTCCGCTTGCCATGTCAGTCCACCTCCGTTGAGTCGGTGATGGGGTTGGTGATCGCGCCGGTCAGGGCGCTCGTCGCCGCCACCGCCGGCGAGCAGAGGAAAACCTCGGCGCCCGGGTTGCCCATGCGACCCTTGAAGTTGCGGTTGGTAGTCGCAAGCGCCGTCTCACCGTCGCCCAGGGCGCCCTGGTGAATGCCCAGGCAGGGTCCGCAACCGGGGTTGCACACCACGGCCCCGGCCGATACCAGGTCGTTCAGGTACCCCTCCCGCATTGCATCCCTGTAAATGCGCCACGAGGCCGGGAACACGAGCATACGCGTACCCTCGGCGACCTGCCTGCCCCTCAGGATCCTGGCCGCCGCGGCGATGTCGTCCAGGCGGCCGTTGGTGCAGGAGCCGACCACGATCTGCTGGACCTTCCGGCCCGCGACCTCGCCGATCGGTTTGACGTTGTCCACCGTGTGCGGGCAGGCGATCTGCGGTTTCAATTGCGTGGCGTCGATCTCCACGACCCGGTCATAGACCGCGTCGGGATCGGGACCGAACAGGTCGAGCTCGTCCTCCACGCCGGCCTCCTCGCGCAGGTAACGGACCGTCTCCCCGTCCGGCGGCACAACGCCGCCCGTCGCTCCGGCCTCCACCGTCATATTGCACAGCACCAGCCTTCCCGAGGTCGGCATGCTGTCGATGGTGTCGCCGTGGAATTCGATGACCTTGAAATTGGCGCCCTCGGCGGTCAGCAGGCCGACCAGGTGCAGTATCAGGTCCTTGGCATAGACGTTACCCGGCAATTGGCCATTCACGACGACCTTGATGGTGCCCGGGACCTCTACGTTCAGGATTCGGCCCAGCGCCCAGACCGCCGCCATTTCCGTCGCACCGATGCCGAATGCGAAAGCGCCCAGCGCCCCGTGCGTGGTGGTGTGGCTGTCGGTGCCGAGCACCACCTGACCGGGCCGGACATAACCGTTCTCCGGTAGGATCTGGTGACAGATCCCGCCGACGTCGCCGCGCACATCGTGGAATTTCGCAATGCCCTGCTGGCCCACGAATTCACGGGTGCGTTTCTGGTTGGTGGCCGTCTTGGCCGACTCGGCCGGAACGCGATGGTCGAAGATGATCGCGATGCGCTCCGGGTCCCAGACCCGCGGCTCGAGGTTCGTGCCCTCGTAGATGGCCTTGAACTGGTTGATTACGAGTGCCGCGTTCTCGTGCGACATCGCCAGGTGTACCGGTGACTCGAGGACTTCTCCCGTTGCCACCGTTTCCCGCCCGGTCGCCCGGGCGAGCAGTTTTTGCACGTATGTCATTCCCATTCTTCTTTCTCCTGTCGGCGGCCGTCAGATGACCTGCCGTTCCCTCAGGCCGGCGATGTCTGATTCGCTCAGGCCCAGTTCGCCGAGCACCTCGGTGGTGTGCTCGGAGATGCGCGGCGGCGGGGCTGTGATTTCCCCGGGCGTCTCGCTGAACTTGGCGGTGAGATTGAACAGCGGAATATTGCCGATGCCCTCGATCTCCACGTCCTTCAGAGTCTCGCGATGCCGGATTTGCGGTTGTTTCAATGCATCCTCCAGGCTCAGGATGGCGCCGCAGGGCACACCCCTGGCGTTCAGCAATTCCACCCATTCCAGGGTTTCGCGCCCGGTGAGTTTTTCTTCCAGCAGCGGGGTCAGTTCCTTGCGGTTGGCCTTGCGCGTGTCGCGCTCCTCGAAACGCGGATCGGTCTTCAGGTCCGGCACCTCCAGCGCGTCGCAGACCGCTTCCCACTGCTCCTGCTTGTTGGCGGCGATGTTGATGTGGCCGTCGCCCGTCCGGAACACCCCGGATGGCGCCGCCGTGAAGTTGTCGTTGCCCATCGGCACCGGCTGCCGGCCGGCGATCAGCAGGTTGGCCGCCACCCAGCCCATCAGCGGCATGATGGAATCGAGCATGGCGACGTCGATGAACTGCCCTTCGCCAGTGCGCTCGCGATGATACAGGGCAGCCATCACGGCAAAGGCCGCGTTCAGGCCGCCCACCGTATCGCAGACCGGGAACCCGGCGCGCAAGGGCGTCAGGCGTTCATCACCGTTGACCGACATCTCGCCGCTGAGGCCCTGGATGATCTGGTCGTAAGCCGGCTTCTTCGCATCAGGGCCGGTCTGCCCGAACCCGGAGATCGCGCAGTAGATCAATCCCGGGTTGATCTCCCTGAGCATGTCGTAACCGAGCTCCAGGCGGCCCATGACCCCGGGGCGGAAGTTTTCCACCAGCACGTCGGCACCGGCCGCCAGCTTGCGGAAGATCTCCTTGCCCTCCGGCGACTTGGTATTGAGCGTGATGGACTTCTTGTTCGCGTTCTGGGCGAGGAAAGAGGTGCCCATCAATTGCCGGTTGAGCTCCGGCAGGGTGCCCAGCTTGCGCGCCAGGTCGCCCGAACCGGGCCGCTCCACCTTGATGACCTCGGCGCCCAGCAACGCCAGGTGCAGGGTCGTGAAGGGCCCCGCCAGCACGTTGGTCAGGTCGAGGACGCGCACGCCCTCCATGAGTTTCCGGCTCATGCGGCCTCCTGATCGGGGATCGCACCGGTCTTGTACACGCAGCCCGGCATTTCACGATCGAAAAATTCCGCAACTTCTCCGGCCACGCCGATCAACTGGTCGAGATCCACGTCTTCGCGCATGCCCTGCCGTTGCAAGGTATGCACGAAATCCTCCGTGGGCACGTTGCCGGCCGCCACCCTGGTGAACGGGCAGCCGCCGAGCCCCGCGAAGGAGGTTTCGATCGAGGTCACGCCGGCCTTGAGCGCCGCCATGACGTTGGCCATTCCCAGGCCATAGGTGTTGTGAAAATGACCGGTGCACTGGACATCGGGATACCGGTCCAGGATCACCGAGAACAGGCGCTCCACCTGTTGCGGATTACCGTGCCCGGCCGTGTCCGCCAGGCTGATGTTGTTCAGGCCCGCACCCACATAGGCTGAAACGATGTTGAGCACGCGTTGTTCGGATATCGGGCCCTGGTAACCGCAGCCGAACGCCGACTGCACGGATACCTGGACCTTTTTGCCCTGTTCGACCAGGCGCTCGGCCATGACGATGATGCGGCGCACGGCGTCCCTGAGCGACATGCCGGTGTTCTTCACGCTGTGCGTTTCGCTGGCCGATGCGCCCAGGCAGAACATCTCGACACCGCATTCCAGGCCCCGCTCCACGCCCCGCTCATTCAGCGCCAGGCCCGATATCACGACACCGGAGTCCTTGCCGGCCACCAGGCGTTGCACCAGTTCATCGGTATCGGCCATCTGCGGTACCTTCACGGGGTGCACGAAAGAGCCCACCTGGACGATGTCAACGCCCGACTTCATGATGCGCCGGATCCACTGCTCCTTGGTGTCTGTCGGCACCACCTGTTTCTCCACCTGCAGCCCGTCGCGCGGGCCGACCTCGTGGATCGTGATACGTTTCATGCAGCGCTCCTCGTGATGAACTTGCCGGCGATGGCTTCGGCCATCTCCAGCGTCGTGGCGTTTCCACCCATGTCGTAGGTGCGGACCTTGCCGTCGGCAATGACCGCCGCGACCGCGTCCTCGATGCGCTTGGCGGCATCCAGTTCGCCCAGCCAGTCGAGCATCATCTTGGCGGTCAGGATCGTCGCAATCGGGTTGACCTTGTACTGGCCGGCATACTTGGGCGCGGAGCCGTGGGTCGGCTCGAATACCGCCAGTTTCTCGCCAATATTGCCGGAGCAGCCGAAGCCCAGTCCGCCGACCATCTGGGCGCACAGGTCGGAAATCACGTCGCCGTAGAGGTTGGGCGCGACCAGCACGTCGTAGTTGAACGGGTCCTTCAGCAGCCACATGGTCATGGCGTCGATGTTGGCGGCATCCATCTCGATGCCCGGGAAGTCCTGCGCCACCTTGCGCGCGGTTTCCAGGAACAGTCCGTCGGTGGCACGCACCACGTTGGCCTTGTGGACCACCGTCACCTTCCTGCGTCCGAACTTCTCGGCGAATTCGAAAGCGGCGCGGATGATCCGTTCGGATCCCTTGCGGGTGTTGATCTTGCAGGAAATGGCGTACTGGTCTTCTTCGAGCCCCTGGAAGGCCGAGAAGGCAGGCGCATGGCTGGCCAGAGAGTCACGGATGCCTTCCGGGACCGGGCTGAATTCGACACCTGCGTAGAGATCCTCGGTGTTCTCGCGGAACACGACCAGGTCGATGCCCTCCTTGAAGTTCAGGGGATTCTGCGGATAGGCCTTGCAGGGCCTCAGGCAGACGTAGAGGTCGAACAACTGGCGCATGCGCACGATGGGCGAGCGGTAGGTCAGCCCCTTGCCCTTCAGCTCGGGCGCCAGTTCTTTCTCGGCCTCCCTGACGGGTTTGGAGGTGATGGCCCCGAACAGTGCAGCATCCACGTTGTTGAGCAGATCGACGGTGCGCGCCGGGAACGCGTCACCCTCGCTGCACCAGAACTCCCAGCCGATGTCACCGTGGATGTACTCCGCGTCGAATCCCACGCGGTCCAGCACGATCCGTGTCGCTTCCATCACGTCAACTCCGACGCCGTCGCCCGGCAGCCAGGCGATCCTGTACTTGCTACCCATTACGCGATACTCCTCAGGTTCTGGTGCCCACCGGTTGGGGCCGGCCGCACCGTTTCCGCAAGAAACCGGGCGCTTGAGAAACAGGAGATGCACCGTCCTTTCCCGGAGCGCCCGACAGCTTTGAAAATGACAGTACACCCGGCCAATCGAAGCGGCATTGACGCTGATCAACGGGCGAAATCCAGTATTTCAAACGCATCAAATGTCCGCTCCGGCATTGCGGAAACTACCGTCCGGCGGTGGCCGCCCGAACAGGTTGGCAGCGCTAAAGCTGCCCGGATCAACCCTGCCGGCAGGCTGGATTTGCTTTCGGTACTTCATGCCCCTTCCTGAAGCATCAGCGCACCATCGTGTCCCGGAGCAACGCAGGTGCTCGCTTCGTTTTTTTGAATGCTTATTACTTAATTGATTGAAATAATTGATTTTCCGCCTATTGGCCCGATTCCTGCAAAACGGTTGTCGAGAGAGCGCCGCGTACGTCGGCTGCTCACGGCATCACGAAGCACTACAGGAGAGAGGGTCATGTTCAGGAAATGGGTGGTAACGGCACTGCTGGTGACGGCCGGTGTTCACAACGCTTTGGCGGGGGATCTTTCGGTCAACATCGGCTACAACAGCGACTACATTTTCCGCGGCATTCCGCAGCACCAGTCGTCCGTGTTCGGCGGCCTGGATTATGAAAACGGTGGATTCTACGCCGGCACCTGGACCGCGGACGTCGGCGACGGCGCCGAGGTCGACTATTACGCCGGTTACAGGTTCGAGGCCGGCGAAATCGGTATCAGCGTCGGCGGCACCTGGTACACCTACACCGGCGATTTCGACGATGAGTACCTGGAGCTCAACCTCGGCGTGTCATGGAAATGGCTGTCCTTCGACATGGCGCGTGGCCAGTACGACAATTTCGGCGGCCCGGAGCAGGAATACGGATTCTATTCCCTGACCGTTTCGCACGGCGGCTTCCACGGCACGGCCGGCATGTTCTCCGACGATTTCGACGGCAAGTACTACGAAGTGGGTTACGGCGGCACGGTCGGTTCCCGGGAGCACGACCTGTTCGATTACGGGCTGTCGGTCATCCATGGCGACGCAACGCTGCTGGGCGGAACGCCGGATACACATTTCGTCCTGACGCTCAGCAGGGAGTTCGGGTTCTGACGCCGGGCACGGCGAGGCGGGCGCTTGCGTTAAACTAGCGCCTTTTACAATGCGGGAACCGGGATGATTCGCAAGGTGCTTTCAGCAGGCCTGCTTCTGCTCTCCGGCGGAACGACGATGGCCGACGGCCCAGCCACGGCCATCGTGGCGGATATCGGCAGAAGCACCACCAATGTTTTCCGGGGACACGAAGAGTTCGACCTGTACCGCATCGGTTGGCAGCGGGACTTCAAGCGCACCCTCTGGCAAGGCCGGAATGTCCGCCTCGGCGGCTACTGGGAGGCCTCGCTCAACGCCTGGATCGCATCCGGCGACGACGTTTACGGGGCAGCCCTTTCACCGGTGTTCACGTTGTCTTTCAGCGAGGGGCGTCGCTGGCAGCCTTACCTCGAGGCCGGGATCGGCCTGGCCCTGCTCTCCGATCACAGGGTCGCGGGCCGGGAGCTTTCCACCTCCTGGCAGTTCGAGGATCGCATCGGTATCGGGTTGCGCGGTGAAAAATACGAATTCCATTACCGCTACATGCACTACTCCAACGCCGGTGCCGACAAGCCCAACGAAGGCGTCGATGCGCACCTGCTGGGTTTTTCCGTGCGGTACTGAGCGGCCGTGGCAACCGGGCGATGAACGAAGCCGCTACGAAACACGGTTGCCACGCTGATCCTGCCTGGCCTGGTCCTGTAGCTTATGGCCCGTGATCGGCCAGAACCTTTGATTCGCATTGCTTTACAACGCGCTCGGGTTTCCGGTCGCGGCCGTAGTCCTTCACCCCGTCACCGGCCTGCTGCGCTCCCCCATGATTGCGGCTGGTGCCATGAGCCTGAGTTCGATATCCGTAAACAGCAACGCGCCGAGGTTGAGTAGGTTTTCACCGGCCTGAACGGAGTGGCCGGCGCTCTGAAGACCGCTATACTCGCGTCATGGCCCCGAGACCCGAAGACCTGGCCCTGGACTGCAGCCTGTTTGTCGCTGACCTGGTGCGGCGCCACCCGGACTGGCTGTCGGCGCTGAAGGACGAGGGACGGCTGGACCGCAACGTGCCCCCGGATGACGCCCTGCTGGCCCGATCCGTGTCCGAGCACGGTCTGGACGCCGGCCTCAGGCTGTTCCGCAACCGCGAGATGCTGCGCATCACGTGGCGCGACCTGAACCGTGATGCAAGCCTTATCGAAACCATGGCCGATCTCAGCCGCCTGGCCGAACTGTGCCTGCAGGCCGCGATCGACCATCACGAGGCGAGACTCGCAGAACGGCACGGCGTTCCGAGGGGGCCGCAAGGCCGGGCCCAGCATCTCGTGGTCATCGGTATGGGCAAGCTCGGTGGCCGGGAGTTGAACCTGTCCTCGGATATCGACATCGTTTTCAGTTTCGAGCACACGGGACAGTGCGACGGCTCCCGCGGTCTGTCCAACGAACAGTTCTTTACGCGCCTGGCCCGGGCCGTGGTCCGCAGCCTTTCCGAGGTCACGGAGCACGGCTTCTGCTTCCGGGTCGATACCCGCCTGCGACCCTTTGGTGAATCCGGCCCATTGGTCTGCAGCTTTGGCGCCATGGAGCAGTACTACCAGCGCGAAGGCAGGGACTGGGAGCGTTACGCGCTGGTCAAGGCCCGGCCCGTGGCCGGGGACCTGGAAGCCGGCGCCGACCTCCTGGGGCGCCTGGCGCCGTTCGTGTACCGGCGCTACATCGATTTCGGCGCGGTCGAGGCCCTGCAGGAAATGCACGCCGCTGTGCGCGAGGACGCCGCGAACCGGGGCCGCGAAAACGACGTCAAGCGCGGCCCGGGCGGCATTCGCGAGATAGAATTCCTGGTGCAGGGTTTCCAACTCCTGCGCGGCGGCCGTGAGCCGTCCCTGCAGACTTCGTCCCTGCTGGAGGCCATGCGGCAGGTCGACGAATTGTCACTGCTGCCCTCCGGCACGGTGGACAGCCTGTCGCTCGATTACGAATTCCTGCGACGGCTGGAAAATGCGATCCAGGCGCTGCGTGATCAGCAGACCCACCTGGTCCCGGAGGGTGAAGACCTGCAACGCGTCGCCAGGGTCATGGATCACGAAGACCCCGGAAGGCTGCTGGACGAGATTGCCGGGGTACGCAATCGCGTCAGCACCCTGTTTATCGACTGTTTCAAGCCCCGTGAACCCGAAACGGGGGAGAGCCGCTGGTACGAGCAATGGCGGTCCCTCAAGTCGGGTGAATCTGCGGATGCCGGATCTCCGCTCGGTCGGTTCATGGCCCGGCACACGCGGCTTTCGCTCAGTCAGCGCGGCGCCCAGCGGCTGGATCGCTTCATGCCGCGGCTGTTGGAAAGGCTTGAAACCGAAGCGCTGACCGATGCCGTGCTGAAGGACGTCTTCGATCTCGTGCAGGCCATCAGCCGGCGCAGCGCCTACCTTTCCCTGCTGGTGCAGAATCCCGCCGCCCTGGACCGCATGCTGGACCTGTTCAGGATCAGCGACTGGGTGGCCGCAACGGTCATCCGTCACCCCGCTCTGCTCGACGAATTGATCGATCCGGCGCTCGGTCAGTACCTGCCGACCCGGACCGAGATGGACGAAACGACCGGCCGCATCCTGTTTTCGAATCCCGACACCGAGGCCGCGCTGGCGGGCCTCAACCACGTGAAACGTGCCATCCATCTGCGCATTGCCGTGGCGGAACTGGAAACCCGGCTTTCCCCGCGCCAGGTGCAGGCGACGCTTACCGACCTTGCCGAGTCCCTGATCGGCCGGTGTCTCGAACTGGCGCAGGCAGAAGTGAGGCGGCAATACGGGAACCTGCCCGGCAGAAGCCTGGGCGTGATCGGTTATGGCACGTTGGGCGCCGCGGAACTCGGGTACGGCTCGGACCTCGACGTCATTTTCCTTTACGATCCGGTCGATGCCGAGTCTGATGGTCCCCGGCCGCTGCGGGCGGAGCGCTACCACACCATGGTGGCGCGCCGCATGCTGGGTTACCTCACGGCCACCACGGCCTCGGGGCGCCTGTTCGAGGTCGATACCCGCCTGCGACCCAATGGCCGGGCCGGCCTGCTGGTCTCTTCGTTGTCATCGTTCGAGCGATACCAGCGCGACGATGCCTGGACCTGGGAACTGCAGGCCTTGACGAGGGCGCGCCCGGCGGCCGGGAACACGGATATCGGAAGGGCTTTCCAGGATGTCCGGCGGTCCGTGCTTGTCTCCAGGCAGGCGGGGGACGGGTTGCGCGACCAGGTCCGAAAGATGCGCCAGCGCATGCGGGACGCATCCCCGTCCGGCGATCCGTTCAAGCATGGCGAGGGCGGACTGGTGGACATCGATTTCGTCACCCAGTTGGGCGTTCTCGAATCTGCCGGCGGGGACCCGGGCATCCTCGACCTGACCGGTACCTTCGAACAGCTCGGCAGGTTGGGGGAGATCGGGTGGATTCCCGGCGAACAGGCCCGAGCATTGCAGCTGACCCACGAGGCGCTGACCCGGGCGCGGCACCTGGCGGCCCTGTCGCGTCAGCCCCCCGGGTCCCTGCCCGAAGTTGACCCGGCCTGGGAGATCTGCCGGCCCTACCTCGGCCCGGGTTGAATGTTAAAATTTCCGTCTTGACCGAATCCGGAGAAGGTTCCGTGACCCATACCACAGACGCCCACGATCCCGAGCTGACCACGGCGAGCAAACAGGACCTGTACGAGGTCATGAGATCGGACCTGCCGTTGTCCTGCCCCACGCAGGCGCAAAAGCTCTGGAACGCGCATCCCCGCGTATTCCTTCCGATCGAGGAGACGGGTGAGGCCATCTGTCCCTATTGCAGCGCGCAATACAAGCTGGTGGACTGACCCGACAGGGCCGCTGCGGCGGCCCGACGCGCACCATGCACATCGTCCAGGCGCTCGCGAACCTCAGTGTCGGCGGCTCGGAGCTCGTGGTGGCTGAACTCACCGAGCACCTCGCGGCGCGGGGGCATCACGTCACGGTGCTCGGCGCCAGGGGCCCGCTCAGCGAACGCGTTGAAGCAGCGGGCGCCGACCCGCTGGAGTGGCCCATCGGGCGGAAACGTCCAGCCACGCTGAAGCTCGTCGCGCGCCTGCGTGACTGGCTGTCCCGGAACCACGCCGACCTCCTCCATGTTCACTCGCGCCTGCCGGCATGGATCTGTCACCTGGCCGTCCGGCGCATGCCGCCGGAGCGCCGGCCCATATTCGTTACCAGCATGCACGGGCAGTACACCGTCAGCCCCTACAGCGCCGTCATGGCGCGTGGCGACCGCGTCATCGCGGTGTCCGACCACATCCGGCGCTTCACGCTGGAAAACTACGACTTCGTCGACCCGGACCGGGTGGTGACCATACACGGCGGGATCGACCGCGAGGCCTTTCCATTCGGACACCGGGCCGGCGACCGGTGGTATCAATCCGTGCACACCGAATTTCCCGAACTGGCCGGCAAGCGGATCCTGTTGCTCCCGGGCCGCCTTTCACGCTACAAGGGCCACGCCACGTTCCTGGAACTCCTGTCCCGACTCGCTCCGCTCCACCCGGACGTGCACGGTGTCATCGTCGGCCAGGCCCGGCCCGGCTCCCGGTACCGGGCCGAACTCGAAGGGCTGGCCAGCCGTGGAAGCGTGCTGGACCGGCTGACCTTCGTCGGCCTGCGTGAAGACATGCGCGACTGGATGGCCGCGTCCGAGATCGTGTACAACCTCTGCAGTGATCCGCCGGAAGCCTTCGGCCGCGTAATCCCAGAGGCCCTGCACCTGGGCGTTCCGGTGATCGCCTGGGACCATGGCGGCGCCTCGGAAACGCTCGAGGTCATGTTTCCGCAGGGCGCCGTGCGCCCCGGAAACCGCCGCGAACTGCTGGAGCGCACCCTGGGCTTTCTTGACCGTGCGCCCGCGGTGCCGGAAAGTGAGGCATTCCGCCTGGAGGCGTCCATGGAGAAAACGATGGCGTTGTACAGGTCGGCGATGGAGAACAAAGCATGAGCCTGCTGTTCAAGCGACTGAGGTCCGAGTGGGCATCCTGGGCGGTGATCGCGTTCATCGCCCTGCTTCCGTTCGGCAGGTTCCAGGAAATTCCGCTCCTGGTGTTCGCTTTTTCCCTTCCGGTCCTGCTCCGGAAACCGGGACATCGTGAACGTGCGGCCCGCACAGCGCGGGTTCTCGTGCCGTTGTTCCTGTGTTTCTGGCTTCCCATGGTGCTGTCCAGTCTCGATTCCTATGCGCCCGAGACCAGCAGCCTGAAAAGCCTGGCGGCCTTGCGTTACCTGGCCGCGGCGCTGGCGGTATCGCTCCTGCTGCGCAATGATTCGGCGCGCTGGAGGGTGCTGCGCTGGACGGCATACCTGATGGTTTTCTGGGCCGTGGACGGTTTCGTACAACTGTTCCTGGGCAGCGACCTGCTCGGCATCAGCATGCACCCGGACCGGCTCAACGCGCTGTTCATCCGCCAGTACCAGTTCTACGGACCGACCCTGGCGATGCTCTCCCCGCTACTGCTCGAGTACGCCCGGCGGCGCTGGCCTCCGTGGGCGTGGGTCGCCTCGTTCAGCGTGGTGCTGGGCGCGGTGATGATCGCCGGCATGCGTTCGGGCTGGTTGATCATGGGCATCGTGCTGGGGGTGTACCTGCTGTTGCTGCTGAACCGCGAAAATCGCGAACTGCGCTTCGCGACCCTGTCCATACCAGTGCTCGCAGCGGGCGTTCTGCTGGCCGGCTACTTCGCTTCACCCCTGTTCCAGCAGCGCGTCGAACAATCCCTCAGTGTCCTGGAAGGCACCGAGGCGGCCGTGGACTTCGCCTCGTCCGAACGGGTGCCGATCTTCAAGACCGGCTACGCCATGTTCCGGGCGCACCCGGTCAATGGCGTCGGTGTGCGGGCATTCGAGGCCGCCTACCCGGAATTCGCGGCCCCTGATGACATCCACCTCAGGAAAACCGGCGGCGCACGCGGCGCGCTGCATGCCCACAACATCGTGCTCGAGGTGATGGCGGACACCGGCGTCATCGGCCTGGCTGGTCTGCTGGCGGCCGTGGCGCTGGCCTGGCGATACTGGCGCCGCATGACGCCTTCGCAAAGGCAGGAGGCGTTTCCCTACATGTTGTCGCTGGTGCTGATCCTGTTCCCGGTCAACTCGCATTTCGCGATTTTCGGAACCTACCTTTCGTCGCTGATCTGGATGCTGCTGGGCCTGTGGGCCGCCACCTGGCCCGACGAGGGCTGAACCCGGAGCTGGCCCCTTGGATCGCCGGTGCGAATCGGACCCTAGCGGTTGTCGTAGACGGTGATGACCTGGCCGGTGATTTTTCCCTCGATGCTCCTGAGGTAGGCGTTGACGACCTTCTGCATGGGAATGACGTTGTGGCCGGGGAAGAACTCACCATATGCTTCCAGGGAGTCTTCAACGAGCCCTGAAGACACGGCGTTGATCCGCACCCCGTGGCGGAGTTCCAGCGCGACCGCCCGCACGAAACTGTGGATGGCCCCGTTGACCATCGCCGGACCGGTCGAGCCCGTCACCGGATCGTCGGCGAGGATGCCGGTGGTCAGCGTAAAGGATCCGCCCGCATTCACGTAGTCGAGCCCGGCCCTGACGAGGTTGACCTGGCCCATCAGCTTGCTGCGGATGCCGACCTGGAAATCGTCCTCGCCCATTTCCTCGAAGGGCGCCCACCGGGCCTCGCCGGCGATATTCACCACCGCGTCCACCTTGCCGG
>JABAHR010000837.1_pt1 | contig 15602 bp, 16 predicted proteins | sample 7062101 | NCBI WGS metagenome assembly JABAHR01 (sample SAMN14534553, study PRJNA622989) | marine sediment metagenome | biome: marine biome [ENVO:00000428]; feature: marine pelagic biome [ENVO:01000023]; material: deep marine sediment [ENVO:00002113] | place: India: Gulf of Kutch | collected... | reverse complement strand
CAGCTACACCAACGACCAGCGCATGCTCGACCAGATGCACTCCGACATGCGCCGGGCGCGCGGCGGGGCGCAGAACATGATCCCCACCACCACCGGTGCTGCCCGTGCGGTCGGCCTGGTGCTGCCGGAACTGGCGGGCAAGCTCGACGGGTCCTCCGTGCGCGTGCCGACGCCCAATGTCAGCCTCGTCGACCTGGTGTTCCAGCCGGGCCGCGATACCAGCGCCGAAGAGCTCAACGCCGCGCTCAAGGCGGCAGCCGATGGCCCGATGAAGGGCGTGCTGGCCTATACCGACCAGCCGCTGGTGTCCTCGGACTTCAACCATTACCCGGCCAGCTCGACCATCGACAGCCTCGAGACCTCGGTGATGGAAGGCAAGCTCGCCCGTGTCGTCTCCTGGTATGACAACGAGTGGGGCTTCTCCAACCGCATGATCGACACCGCCGGAGTGATGGCCGGGTTGTTGTAAGGGAAACGAAAGCCGTTCGTGTCGAGCGTAGTCGAGACACGCCGCGCGAACGGTTCTCGACCGCGCTCGAACCGAACGGAAGCTGGAAATGGCTAACTTCAAGACCCTCGACGACCTTGGCGACGTGACCGGCAAGGTCGCGTTGGTTCGTGTCGACCTCAACCTGCCGATGGCCGATGGCCGGGCGACCGACCTGACCCGTGCGCAGGCGGTTGCGCCGACCATCCTCGAACTCGCCGATGCCGGCGCCAAGGTGCTGCTGCTGGCCCATTTCGGGCGGCCCAGGGGGGAGCGGCATTCGACCCTTTCGATGAGCCTGGTGCAGGGCGAGATCGAGCGCGTGCTCGGCCGCGAAGTGATGTTCATTCCCGAAGTGCAGGGCCCGGTTGCCGAACAGGCGGCAGGGATCATGCGCGCCGGCGACATCGGCATGCTGGAGAACACCCGCTTCTGGCCCGGCGAGGAAGCCAATGACGCGGATTTTGCTCGCGGCATCGCTGCCATTGGCGATTTCTACGTCAACGATGCCTTTTCCGCCGCCCATCGTGCCCATGCCAGCACCGAGGGGTTGGCCCACCTCCTGCCCGCCTATGCCGGCCGCGCCATGCAGCGCGAGCTGGAAGCGCTCGATGCCGCACTCGGCAATCCGGCAACGCCGGTCGCCGCGGTCGTCGGCGGAGCCAAAGTCTCGACCAAGCTGGCGGTGCTCGAAAACCTCGTCGGCAAGGTGCAGCACCTGATCATCGGCGGCGGCATGGCCAACACCTTCCTCGCCGCGCAGGGCATCGATGTCGGCAAGAGCCTGTGCGAGCATGACCTTGCCGCCACGGCGGAAGCCATCCTCGATGCGGCGGATCGTTCGGGTTGCACCGTCCACCTGCCTTATGACGTTGTCGTGGCGAAGGAGTTTGCCGCCAATCCGCCGAGCATGCGCATCTGCAACGTGCACGAGGTGGCAGCAGACGAGATGATCCTCGATGTCGGGCCGCAAGCTGTCGAGGCGCTTGGCGACGTGCTCAAGACTTGCCGCACATTGGTGTGGAACGGGCCGATGGGCGCTTTCGAGACCGAGCCGTTCGATGCCGCGACCGTGGCGCTGGCGCGCACGGCGGCGGCGCTGACGGTGGAAGGATCGCTGACCTCGGTTGCCGGCGGCGGCGACACGGTGGCCGCTCTCAACCACGCCGGCGTGGCGGCCGATTTCACCTATATCTCGACTGCCGGTGGCGCATTCCTCGAATGGATGGAAGGCAAGNNCCCGGAGTAGCGGCGCTTTCGGCCTAGTCCTCAAACTCGAAGCGGAAGCGATAGTCTTCCGGCTGCAGATTCGGCCATTGCGAGGAAGCATCGGGCGCCACCTCCACCAGCGTCAGCGTGCCGCCATTGATATCCATGCCTTCCCATGAGGTCAGTTCGGTTTCGAACACCTCATGGCCGATAGTCAGCTGGGCATTGATCCGCACCCGGCCGGCCCCCACGCAATCGGCCTCGATCGGGCAGCGGCTGTCCTCGCGCACAGCCAGTGGAACGACTTCGATCTCTCCGGCGCGCTGGCTCTCGCCAATGGCCACGCATGGCCCTTCGTAGCAGCCGGGAATGACCGGGGCAGGGGCCGTGGCGCAGGCAATGAGCGCGCCCGGCAGGAGGAGGGGAGCAATTCGCATGGCTCCTTACTGTCAGTGGCAAACTTAACCAGCGCAGAACGCTTGGCCTGAGCCGGTCATGTCGTTAGGAGCCGCGCAATGACGGACAGCAACTCGGCCTGCCAGCTTTACCTGATCTCGCCGCTCGATGTCGGCGGGGATTTCCCGCAGCGCCTCGAAAGGGCGCTGGCGGCGGGCGAAGGGCTGGTGGCAGCCTTCCAGTTCCGCGTGAAAGACATGGACCAGCACGAGGCGGCCCGGCTTGCCGCGCCACTCAAGGAAATCTGCGCTGCCCGCGATGTCGCCTTCATCGTCAATGATTCCATTCCCCTGGCCAAGCGGCTCAAGGCCGATGGCGTGCATTTGGGGCAGGGCGACGGTAGCGTGAAGGAAGCACGCGAAGAACTCGGCCGCGAGGCGCAGATCGGCGTCACCTGCCACGCCAGCCGCCACCTCGCCATGGAGGCAGGCGAAGCGGGCGCTGATTACGTCGCTTTCGGCGCGTTCTTCCCGTCCGATACCAAACAGACCGAACACCGTGCCGAGCCCGAGCTGCTCGCGTTCTGGCAGGGTCTGTTCGAGATTCCCTGCGTCGCCATTGGCGGGATCACCCCGACAAATTGTCGGGCGCTGGCCGATGCTGGGGCGGATTTTCTCGCCGTGTCGGGCGCGGTGTGGAACCCCGGCTCGTGGGCCGGGGCAGGCGTTGACGAGGCAGCGGCGGTAAAGGCCTTTGCCAGGGCGCTGGGCGACTGATCAGCGGGAGCGGCGGATGCAGCGCAGGCGCCGGGGCTCGCCGTTTTCCATCTTGCGCAGGTATCCGTCGGAAATCACGGCATAGACCGTGCCGTTACGCGGGCCGCTGGTCATGGTCACCACGTCCCCGCGCCTGAGGTATGTCCCCGAACCTTCCGGCGCGACATAGCGTGAAGCGCTGGTGATGCGGAAGCTTTCTTGCGGCTGTTCGATGCCCACACTGCCGGCAGCATCTCCGGGCAGTTCGCAGACATATTGCCCGCGCTCGACGGTGGCGATCTGGCCCTGTGCGAGAGCGGGCACGGCAAGGCATGTCGCCAAGGCAGCAGTAAGGATCAGGCGTCGCATGGCACGCCCATAGCATCGCTCGCTTGCAATGCCATGAATGATCTGCATGCAACGCCAGCTTGCCCCAGAGGCGGGGAGGGGCTAGGGCGCGCCAATTCCGAAATCCCAGCGCATTTGAGGTCAGTTCCATGAAGATCAGCGGCGTGGACATCCGTCCCGGCAACATTCTCGAATATGAGGGCGGCATCTGGAAAGTCGCCAAGATCCAGCACACGCAGCCCGGCAAGGGCGGGGCCTACATGCAGGTCGAAATGAAGAACCTGCAGGACGGACGGAAGACCAACGTCCGCTTCCGCAGCGCCGACACGGTGGAAAAGGTCCGTCTCGATACCAAGGAATTCCAGTTCCTCTACGAAGACGGCGACATGCTGGTGTTCATGGACCAGGACACGTTCGAGCAGATCAACCTGCCGTGCGACCTGCTGGGCGATGCTCGCCCGTTCCTTGCCGACGGCATGCAGGTGCAGCTGGAGCTGTGGGAGGAAAAGCCCATCAGCGTGCAGCTGCCGCAGCAGGTCGAGGCTGATATCGTCGAGGCCGATGCGGTGGTGAAGGGGCAGACCGCCTCCTCCAGCTACAAGCCCGCCGTGCTCGACAATGGCGTGCGCATCATGGTGCCGCCGCATATCGAGAGCGGCACCCGCATCGTCGTCGATGTGTATGAACAGACTTACGTCGGCAAGGCTGGCTGATTGAAGCGCAACGTCCGTTCGTGTCGAGCGTAGTCGAGACACCTTGCGCGAACGGTTCTCGACTGCGCTCGAACCGAACGGAATAGGGTAACCAGATGGCCGCAATTTCAGGTCTCATTCGCGTGATGGAAAAGGCTGCCCGCAAGGCGGGTGGCCGGCTGCGCCGCGATTTCGGCGAGGTCGAACACCTGCAGGTCAGCCGCAAGGGGCCTTCGGACTTCGTCTCCAAGGCGGATATGCGCGCCGAGCGCACGATCTATGACGAGCTGCTGCAGGCGCGCCCGGACTGGGGCTTCAAGATGGAGGAGGCCGGCGAGATCGAGGGCGATCCCGACAAGCCGCGCTGGATCGTCGATCCGCTCGACGGGACCAGCAATTTCCTCCACGGCCTGCCGCATTTCGCCATCTCCATCGCCGTGCAGGAGCCGAAGCTTGATGGCAGCGGCTGGGGCGAGGTGACCGCGGGGCTGGTCTACCAGCCGATTACCGACGAGAGTTTCTGGGCGGAGAAATCGCGCGGCGCCTGGCTGCAGGATGCGCGCCTGAGGGTGTCCGGCCGGCGGCAGCTGTCCGAGGCGCTGATTGCCACCGGAACGCCCTATCAGGGCCATGGCGACTTCGACGAATGGATGAAGATTTACGGCGCCATCGGGCCGCAGGTGGCGGGGATTCGCCGTTTCGGTTCTGCCGCGCTCGACCTCGCCTGGCTTGCCGCCGGGCGCTATGACGGTTTCTGGGAAAGCGATCTCTCGCCGTGGGATACGGCTGCCGGTTGCCTGCTGGTGCGCGAGGCCGGCGGTTTCGTCACCGATTACCGCGGCCGCTCGCTGGCGATTTGCGACAAGCAGGTGATTGCCGGCAACGACCCGCTGCATTCGCGCCTGCACAAGCTGATCGCCACTGCCCTGAAGTAACGCCCTCAAGTAGCGCAGCGTTAGGGCGACAAAGGCGCCCTCAAGTAGCGCAGCGGTAGGGCGACAAAGGCGCCCTCAAGTAGCGCAGCGTTAGGGCGACAAAGGCGCCCTCAAGCAGCGCAGCCAAAGGGCGATTGATAACCCCGGCAAGGAAGGCTAAGCGCAGCGCTCGCTTCGGGGCCCCTGTGGCGGAATTGGTAGACGCGCNNATTCTACCTGTTCGTCCGTGGGCGGATGTCGGTGGAGATCGTCTCCCTGCTGGCAATCGGCATCATTGCCGTCGGCCTCTATTTCTATCCCATGCCGCATACCCAGCCGACCGACGGGCTGGCGCTCGCCTTTTCCGGCTTCGGCCATTACGCGCTGATTACCATTTGCGCGCTGATGGTGATGGGCAGGGGGCTGGTGGTCACCGGTGCGCTGGATCCCGCCGCGCGGCTGATGGAACGCATATTCAAGATCAATGTCCAGATCGGCCTGCTGCTCTCGCTCGGGCTCGCCTTTGCCCTGTCGATGGTGGTCAACAACACGCCGGTCCTGGTCCTGCTGATTCCCATTTTCGTGACGCTGGCGGCGCGCGGGGCCATGCCTGCCTCGCGCTCGCTGATGCCGCTCAACGCTGCCTCGCTGCTGGGCGGGCTGGCGACCACCATCGGCACATCGACCAACATCCTGGTGGTGTCGATAGCGGTGGAACTCGGTATGCGGCCGATGGGCGTGTTCCACTTCACCAAGATCGTGCTGATCGCCTCGCTAGTCGCGCTACCCTATATCTGGCTGGTGATGCCGCGCATGCTGCGCGACAACAGCCCGGAAAAGGGCGAGGAGCAGCGCTGGTTCAGCACCCATTTGCGGGTACCGCCGACGAGCAATCTGATCGGCAAGCATTTCGACGAAGTGATCGACATGCTGCCCGAGGATTTCCGCTTCGACGAGCGCCCGGACGGCCCCTTCGAGGCCGGCCAGCGGCTGCGGGTGAGCGGAACGCATGATGCGCTGGAAGACGCCGTGCGCGTGCTCAAGGGGCAGATCGCGCCGGGCTGGGTGGTCGATGCCATCCAGCGCGCTTCGACCAGCGGTGGCCATGACGTCAACGTCGTGGAAATGGCGGTCACCTCCGATTCGCGCCTGATCGGCCGCACGCTGTCGACCTCCGGCATCGCCAATCGCTATGGCGTCGCCATTCTCGGCGTCCACCGTCCCGACCGCACACTGCGGGCCGAGCACGAGCTGATCCGCGGCGAACAGCGGATCGCGGAAGGCGATCTGCTGCTGGTGATGGGCACGTCCGGGCCGCTTGCCGATTTCGCCCAGGCCGACAGCCTGTTGCAGCTCGAAGGCGTGCGCGAGGTTCCGCGCCGCTCCAAGGCCTGGCTGGCGGCGACGATCATGGCGGTCTCGGTGGGGATGGCCTCGATCGGCCTGCTGCCGATTGCCATTGCCGCGCTGGGCGGGGCGATCCTGATGTTCCTCACCGGCTGCGTGAAGTTCGACCGCGTGGGGCGGGCGCTGTCCGCGCAGGTCATCGTGCTGGTGGCGGCCAGCATCACCCTTGGCCGCTTCATCCTCCAGAGCGGGGCTGCCGGCTGGCTCGGCGAGGCGCTGTCGCTGGGCCTGCAATTCCTGCCGCCCGCCGGCGTTCTGATGGCGATCATGCTGTTCGTCACCCTGCTTACCAACTTTGCATCCAACGCCACCGCGGCGACGGTCGGCACGCCGATCGCCTTTGCCATTGCCAACGAGCTGGGCCTGCCGGAGGAGCCGCTGGTGCTGGCGGTGCTGTTTGGCTGCAACCTGTGTTACGCAACGCCGATTGCCTACCAGACCAACATGCTGATCATGGCCGAGGGCAATTACCATTTCCGCGACTATGTGAAGACCGGCGTACCGCTGGTGCTGATCATGGTGACGACGCTGAGCCTGCTGCTGGTCACCACCTATTCGATGTAGGCAAGCGAAGGGCTTTGCCTATTCGTCGTCGTTCGTGCCGCCACCGCTGCGGCTGGCGGACATGGAATCCAGCCGGCGGCGGTTCCGCTCGCGCTCCTCGCGGTTCATCGTCGGATCCTGCATCATGGAGCGCAGCAGGCGCTCGTATTCCTCGTCCGAAAGCGAGTTGAGGTAGGTCTGCGAATAGCCGGCGATGGGGGGACGCTCGTTGCGCGCGCCGGGGGCGTAATGGACGCGGCCACCGAGGTCGTCCATCGGTCTGCCATAGGCGTCGCTGTTTTCGGCCGCGCTACCGTAATCCATCTCGCCGGTGTTCTGGTGGGGATCGCGCAGCTCGATGGTCGGTGTGCGGGTCATTTCCGCGCTGCGTCGGCGCAGCTCTGTCTGCCTTTGCTGCTGCGCGTGATAGTCGGCAACGGCCTGGCGGTTCTCGCCATCGGCGAACATCGCGATGCAGGCGGTCAGCAATACCGTGACGACCGCGAAATGGCGGTACATCTTGGGCGGGATCGCGGGCATGTTCATCTGGGCCATGACCTGCGGCGAATAGGTGCAAACGATTAACCATCCCGCCGAACAACATGGTTAATTCCGATTTTCCGCAAATGCTTGCCGGGCAGACGGGGTCACGCGGGTCAACCCCGCGGTTGAGGCGGATTTGCGAGGTAAGTGTAAAGTTTACCGACATTTCATTTCTCGCCGGTAATCGCGTGTCTGTCCGCATCAGGAAAGCGACTGGAACCGGCCGGAGAAATGATTCGTCTTTTCAAACATTATGTCCCGCATGCAGTCCTGCTGCTGGGCCTGATCGATTTCGTCCTGCTGCTGCTGGCGAACGACCTGGCGTGGACCTATCGCGCATCGCAGATCGACATGGAAGCAGGCCCGCTGGCCGATCGCCTGCCGACCACTGCCGGCATTTCCGCGTTGACGCTGACCTCGATGATTGCCGTCGGCGTGTTCGGCGCCGATGCCCTGCGCTCCATGCGCTATGCCGGGGCGCGGCTGCTGGTTGCGGTCAGCCTGTCGGTGCTGCTGCTGGCATTCCTCGATTTCGCCCTCCCGGGCCAGACCTACTGGCGCTCGATCCTCGCCTACGCAATGGCGCTGTCGATCGCCTTCCTGATGGCCAACCGCCTGATCGTCGGCGGCATCCTCGGCGCTGCCGCCTTCCGCCGGCGGGTGCTGGTGCTCGGATCGGGCCTGCGCGCCAACCGCCTCAAGCACCTCAGCGAGAGGCCGGAGAGCGGCTTCGTCATCGTCGGCTATGTCGGCATGGGCGAGGGTGGCAAGGAGGTCCCCGAAGCGATCGAGCGGGACGCCATCCACGACCTTTCGCGCTATGTCGCCAACCTCGGCGTCAGCGAGGTGGTGCTGGCACTGGAAGAGCGCCGCAACGCCCTGCCGCTCAAGGACCTGCTGCGGATCAAGACCACCGGCGTCCACGTCAACGAGTTCTCCAGCTTCATGGAGCGCGAGACCGGCCGCGTCGATCTCGATACGCTCAACCCCAGCTGGCTGATCTTTTCCGATGGATTTTCGTCCGGCCGGGCGATCTCCAGCGTCGCCAAGCGCCTGTTCGACATTGCCGCCAGCGGCCTGCTGCTGCTGCTGACCTTCCCGATCATCCTGTTGTTCGCCCTGCTGGTGAAGATCGACAGCAAGGGGCCAGCGTTCTTCCGCCAGACGCGGATCGGGCTCTACGGCCAGCCGTTCCAGCTGGTGAAGCTGCGCTCCATGCACATGGATGCAGAAAAGGACGGCGCCAAATGGGCCGAGAAGGCAGATCCGCGGGTGACCCGCGTCGGCAGTTTCATCCGCAAGCTGCGGATCGACAAGCTGCCGTTCTTTGCCGAACGCCACATGGTCAAGCCGGGCATCACCGGCTGGGCGCAGATCAACTATCCCTATGGCGCGAGCATCGAGGATTCCCGGCACAAGCTGGAGTATGACCTCTATTACGCCAAGAACTACACGCCCTTCCTCGACCTGCTAATCCTGCTGCAAACCTTGCGGGTGATCCTCTGGCCGGAGGGTGCACGCTGATGGAACATGTGCTGAGCCTCGTCCTCGACGGCCTGCTGCTGTGCGCGGCGGGTGGCGCGATCGTGCTTGGCCTGTGGCTGGCGGCCAACCGTAACCGGGCCGACAGGGTGCTGGTGATCGCCGGCATGGCGCTCGGCATCAGCGCGCTGTGGGCGCTCGCCAGTTTCGGTGTCGGCGCCAACACCGTGTTTGCCGAACTGGTGCTGAGCGCGAGCAATTTCGCCTGGCTGTGGATGCTCTATCGCCTGTTCGCCCATGACGGTCGCGACAAGAGCGTGACCCCGATCAGGCCGATGGTCTTTGCGCTGGCCTTCGTCGAGATGCTGCAGGTGGCGATGATCCTGTCGCAGCTGCATTATGTGGCCGAGCCGCAGGCGCAGCAGCTGATCCGCGAATTCGCCGTCATGTTCCGCCTGATGTTCGCCATTGGCGGGCTGGTGCTGGTGCACAATCTCTATGCCGGCGCGGTGCAGCAGGCGCGCCAGAACCTGCGCTGGCCGGCGGCGGCGCTGGCCTGCCTGTGGCTCTATGACCTCAACCTCTACACCATCTCCGTGCTCGGCGACTCCATGCCGCAAATGCTGCTGGAACTGCGCGCGCTGGCCCTTGTCGGCGCGGTCGCCATGCTCTCCTACGGGGCCCTGCGCAGCGAGACCGAACTGCGCCTGCAGCCTTCGCGCAGCTTTGCCTTCCGCAGCTTCTCGCTGCTGGTGATCGGCGCCTATCTGCTGGTGATGGTGCTGGTGGCGCAGGCCATTTCCTATGCCGGCAGCGAGTATTCCCGCTTTATCCAGATCGGCTTCGTGGCGCTGGCCACGGCGCTGGCCCTGGCCTTCCTGCCGTCGAAGAAGATGCGCGGCTGGCTGCGGGTCACCCTGTCCAAGCACCTGTTTCAGCACCGCTACGATTATCGCGCCGAATGGCTGCGCTTCACCAACACCATCGGCCGCGCCGGTCCGCAGGCCGCGCCGCTGCACGAACGCGCGATCCAGGCCATTGCCGACATTACCGACAGCCCTTCGGGCCTGCTGCTCACGCCGAGCGAGGATGGCGGCCTGGCCATGGATGCGCGGTGGAACTGGCCGCAGGCCGATGTGCCGGCGATTGCCATGGATGCCGCCGGCGTCCGCTTCTACGAGGAGAGCCACTTCATCCTCGATCTCGACGACCTGCGGGCGGGCCGTACCGAAGGCATTTCCGATGCCGCCGCGCCGCAATGGCTGATCGCCAACGAAAAGGCCTGGGCGCTGGTGCCGCTGCTGCATTACGAGCGGCTGGTGGGCATCGTGGTGCTGTCGCATTCGCCGGTAGACCGCATGCTCGACTGGGAGGATTTCGATCTCCTCAGGGTCATTGGCCGCCAGCTGGCGAGCTATCTCGCCGAGCAGAGCAGCCAGGATGCGCTGGGCGAGGCACAGCGCTTCGACGAGTTCAACCGCCGCATCGCCTTCGTCATGCACGACATCAAGAACCTGGCGAGCCAGCTCTCGCTGCTTGCCGGAAACGCCGAAAAACATGCCGACAAGCCGGAATTCCGCGCCGACATGATCCTCACCCTGCGCAATTCGACGGACAAGCTGCAGGCGCTGCTGGACCGGCTCGGGCGCTATGGCGCGCAGGGTTCGGGCGAGAAGGAGGAGGTCCGCCTCGACCTGCTGATCGACCGGGTCGCCGAGCAGTATAAAGGCAAGCACGAGATCGTTGCGCTCGACCGCGAGCCATGTTCGGTGATGGCCGACGGCGAGGCGCTGGAGCAGGCGCTGCTGCACCTGGTGCAGAACGCCATCGACGCTAGCCAGAACGGCGAGCCGGTGTTCCTCGACATGCGCAAGGATTACACCACGGCAATCGTCGAGGTGGTCGATTCCGGCGCCGGCATGTCGGTTGAATTCATCCGCACGAGACTGTTCAAGCCTTTCCATTCCTCGAAGGCCGGCGGCTTCGGCCTCGGCGCCTTCGAGGCGCGCGAGCTGATCCGCGGCATGGGGGGAAGGCTCGATGTCGAATCGCGCGAAGGCATCGGCACGCGATTCCTGATCCGCTTCCCGCTCGCTGCGGGAGCCGGCCTGCTGCAATCGATCGAGCGCAGGTCACCCAATAATTCGGAGGTAGCATGATGGCCGAGAACAAGCCCAAACTTCTGGTGGTCGAGGATGACGAGGGCCTGCAGGCACAGCTGAAATGGGCCTATGAGGATTTCGACGTGGTGATCGCAGGCGACCGCGAGAGCGCCATTGCCGGGCTTCGCTCGGATGAGCCGGCAGTGGTCACGCTCGACCTTGGCCTGCCGCCCGACCCGGACGGGATCAGCGAAGGCATGGCCGTGCTCGACGAGATCATGGCGCTCAAGCCCGATACCAAGGTGATCGTTGCCAGCGGTCATTCGGCGCGCGAGAGCACGCTCATCGCGATCGAGCGCGGGGCCTATGATTTCTACCAGAAGCCGGTCGATATCGACCAGCTCGGGTTGATCGTGCGCCGGGCGCTCAACCTGCACCGGATCGAGGCGGAGAACCGCGCCCTGGCGGAGAAGGTCGGCGAGGATCAGACCGTGCTCGGGCGGATGATCACCGGCGCCCCGGAGATGGTCAAGGTCGCGCGCACCATCGAGCGCGTCGCCAATACCAATATCTCGGTCATGCTGCTGGGCGCCAGCGGCACGGGCAAGGAACTGCTCGCGCGCGGCCTGCACGATGCGAGTGACCGCCGCGACGGCTATTTCGTCGCCATCAACTGCGCCGCCATCCCCGAGAACCTGCTCGAAAGCGAGCTGTTCGGGCACGAGAAGGGCGCGTTCACCGGCGCGGTGAAGACCATCGAGGGCAAGATCGAACTGGCCAGCGGCGGGACGCTGTTTCTCGACGAGGTGGGCGACATCCCGCTGCCGCTGCAGGTCAAGCTGCTGCGCTTCCTGCAGGAGCGGACGATCGAGCGCATCGGCGGGCGCAAGTCGATCGAGGTCGACACGCGGATCGTCTGCGCCACCCACCAGGACCTGGAGAAGATGATCGCCGAAGGAACCTTCCGCGAGGACCTGTTCTATCGCCTCGCCGAGGTGGTGGTGAAGATCCCCTCGCTGGCCGAGCGGCCGGGCGATGCGGTGCTTCTGGCCAAGGCTTTCCTCAAGCGTTTTGCCAGGGAAATGAACCCGCAGGTCACCCGCTTTGCGCCGGATGCGCTGGCGGCCATCGACGCCTGGCCGTGGCAGGGCAATGTGCGCGAGCTGGAAAACCGCGTGAAGCGGGCGGTGATCATGGCCGATGGCAAGCTGATCAGCGCCGAGGACCTCGACCTCACCGAGGCGGAAGAGGAAGAGGGCGCACAGGCGCTCAACCTCAAATGCGCGCGCGAGAAGTCGGACCGCAAGGTCATCCGCCATGCGCTGGCGCGTACCGAAGGGAATATCTCCAGCACCGCAAGGATGCTCGGTATCAGCCGGCCGACGCTTTACGACCTGCTCAAGCAATACGATCTGCAAAGCTGAACAGCGCAATATGAGCGGCTAGTGGCTGGACAGCGCCGGCGCATCGCGGCAGGGCGCGTGCCATGGCACTGGCGAGGATAATCGGCGGCTTCGATCCGCTCATGCGGCTGCTATTGCTGGCGGTGCTGCTGGCAAGCGTGGTGCCGGTGGTGGGCGAGGGCAGGGCGGTGGCCCGCATCGTCTCCGACATGGCGATCTTCCTGCTGTTCCTGCTGAGCGGCCTGCGCCTGCCGCGCCGCGACGTGGCGGCGGGTATCGGCAACTGGCGCTTCCTCCTGCCGCTGACTGTCTGGTGTTTCATCGGCATGGGCGCTGCGGGCTGGCTGCTGAGCCGCGCCGGTGCGGCAATCCTGCCCGAACAGGTCGCCCTGGGCCTGCTGTTCCTCGGCATTTTGCCATCGACGGTGCAATCGGCGACCGCCTATTCCTCGCTTGCCGGGGGCAATGTCGCGGCTTCGGTGGTGGCCGCCGCCGTTCTCAACGTGCTCGGCGTGTTCATTACCGCGCCGCTGCTGGCGCTGCTGGCAGGGACCGAGGCCGTGTCCGTCGATCTCTCTGCCCTGCAAAGGATCGCCACCATATTGCTGCTGCCCTTTCTCATCGGCCAGGCCCTGCAGGGGCTGGGAGGGGAATGGGTGCGGGCGAACCGGCAGCTGGTCGGCTGGGTCGACCGCAGCGCCATCGCCATTGCCGTCTACGTCGCCTTTTCAGGCGCGGTGGAGCAGGGCTTGTGGGTGAGGGTCGATGCCTTGGCCTGGATCGGCCTGCTGGGGCTGGTGTTCGCCTTCCTCGCCGTGGGCTTTGGCGGTTCCTGGCTGCTCTCTGCCATGCTCGGCCTTGGCCGGGAGGACCGCATCTCCTTCCTCTTTGCCGGGGCGCAGAAGAGCATCGCCATTGGCGCGCCGCTGGCGAGCGTGCTGTTCCCGCCGGCCATTGCCGGCCTGCTGCTGTTGCCGCTGCTGGCCTATCACCTGTTACAGCTGATGCTTTCCGCGCCGTTGGCGAACAGGCTCAATCGCTAGCCTCTTCGGCTTCCTTCTTCTGCCGGTGGATAGACCACCACAGCGAAAGGCCGATCAGCGTCGCACCGATCAGCCCGGTCACGGTCTCGGGGATGTGTACCTTGGCCGACAGCAGCATGATCAGGCCGAGCGCGATGATCGCCCAGAAGGCCCCGTGTTCGAGGAAGCGATATTGCGCCAGCGTGCCCTTGCGCACGAGGTGGATGGTCATCGAACGCACGAAGAAGGCACCGATGGAAAGGCCCAGCGCGATCACGATCATGTTGTTGGAGAGGGCAAAGGCGCCGATCACCCCGTCGAAGCTGAAACTGGCATCGAGCACGTTCAGGTAGAGGAAGCCGCCGAGGCCCGAGCGCACCGCCACTCCGGCCAGCCGTCGCTTCTCCTCGTGGAATTCGAGCCACTTGCTGACGCCTTCGACGGCAATGAAGGTGATGATGCCCATCATCCCGGCAATAAGGAAGGTGAGCGCTTCGTCGTCGGGCAGCGCCAGCGAGATGAGGAACAGCGTCAGCAGCAATATGCCGATCTCGACAGCCGGGACACGGGCAAAGCCGGACAGCCATTCCTCCAGCCGGTGGATCCAGTGCACCTCCTTGTCGGCATCGAAGAAGAATTTCGAGCCCACCAGCGACAGGAATGCGCCGCCGAATCCGGCAATGCCGACATGGGCGGATGAGACGATCCGCTCGTATTCCTCGGGATTGTTGAGCGAAAGGTCGACCGCATCCAGCGGGCCGATCCCGGCGGCGATGGCGACGATCGCCAGCGGGAACACCACGCGCATGCCGAACACGGCAAAGGCGATGCCCCAGGTAAGGAAGCGCTTCTGCCAGATCTCGTCCATCTCCCGCAGCACGGTGGCATTGACCACGGCGTTGTCGNNGGTTCACCCAGGCGAAGATCGCCACAATCGCCAAGGGAAACACGATTCGCATCCCGAATACGGCGATCAGAATGCCCCAGGTCAAGAAGCGACGCTGCCAGACCGGTGTCATCTCTTCCAGCTTGTTGGCGTTGACGATGGCGTTGTCGAAGCTGAGCGAGATCTCGAGCACGGAGAGGACGAGAATGATCCACAAAATGCTCGCCGTGCCACCGAACGAGCCGGTGCTCGCCCAGCCATACCATGCGCCCAGAGCAAGGCAGATGGCCGTGAAGATCAGCGATCCGCGGTAGAATGTAATCAAGGGATGATCCTGTCGTCTCTCATGGTCCGGCAACAGCAGGATTTGCTGCCCGGTGGAAGGGCCTATTTCGGCTGGTAGGTCTGTTCCTCGCCGGGAAAGCTGCGCTCCCGCACTTCCCCGGCATAGGTTTCGGCGGCGCGCGTAATGGTTTCGGCGATATTCTCGTAGCGCTTCACGAAGCGCGGCACGCGTTCGAACATGCCGAGCATGTCCTCGGTCACCAGCACCTGCCCGTCGCATTGGGCGGACGCGCCAATACCGATGGTGAGGCACTCGACGGCCTTGGTGGCGGCAATGGCAATCGGCTCCAGCACGCCCTCGACGACGATGGCAAAGGCCCCGGCGGCGCACAGCGCCTGGGCATCGCCGACGATCTTGTCTGCTTCCGCATCGCTACGACCGCGCGCGCCATATCCGCCCAGCACGTTCACCGCCTGCGGGGTCAGCCCGACATGGCCCATCACAGGGATGCCGCGCTTGACGAGGAATTCCACCGTCCCGGCCATCGCCTCGCCGCCCTCCAGCTTGACCCCGGCCGCGCCGCTCTCCTTGAGCAGGTATGCCGCGCTGTCGAAGGCTTGTTCCGGCGATCCCTCGTAGGAACCGAAAGGCATGTCGACCACCACCACTGAGTGATAGGAGCCGCGCACCACGGCGGCGGCGTGGTTGGCCATCATCTCCAGCGTCACGGGAATCGTCGAGGGCAGGCCGTAAATCACCTGGCCGAGCGAATCGCCGACCAGCAACAGGTCGCAATGGGCATCGAGCAGCTGCGCCTGCCGCGCCGTATAGGCAGTGAGCATCACCACCGGCTCTGCCGTGACGCCATCCACCTTGCGCTGGCGGAGCGCCGGCACGGTGAGGCGGCGCATCGGGCTGGGCGTGGGATTGGCCCTGCTGGTCGAGGTGTCGAGATTGAAGGTGGTGGACATGTGAAGTTCTCCCGGGGGAGCGAAAATAGGTTTTCCGGCCCTATTCGGCCAGTGGCGTGACAATGGCAACAAGATCGGGACGGGTGCGGGCAAGATCGGGCTGGCCGAGCGCGAGGCGGGCCCAGTTGCGCGCGCCCTCCGCATCCACCGCCATGC
>JABAHR010026310.1_pt1 | contig 15609 bp, 18 predicted proteins | sample 7062101 | NCBI WGS metagenome assembly JABAHR01 (sample SAMN14534553, study PRJNA622989) | marine sediment metagenome | biome: marine biome [ENVO:00000428]; feature: marine pelagic biome [ENVO:01000023]; material: deep marine sediment [ENVO:00002113] | place: India: Gulf of Kutch | collected... | reverse complement strand
GAATTTGCCGCGCGCCTCGGCCCCTTTGCCATCGATGCCTATACCCAGGGCGTACCCGGCCACCGCGAAGTCCATCCGCTGATCAAGGAGGCCGACGAGGTCACGCCAAGCCTGTTCGGCGGCGGCTGGCATACTGACAGCCCTTTCCTGGCCGAACCGCCCAGCATCACCTTCCTGCGCGCGGTCGAAGTGCCGCCCTATGGCGGCGATACCACCTGGACCAATTGCGCCCTCGCCTTCCGCCACCTCAGCAAGACCTACCAGGACATGCTGCGCCCGCTGCGGGTACACATGTCGGCCGCCAACAACTTCGCCACGCAAACCTTCCTGCGCGGCGAGCCGATCGATTTCGGCACTGACGAGAAGCGTGAGCAGGGGCTCAAGGGCAGCTACCATCCGTTCGTCCGCAAGCACCCGCTGACCGGCGAGGAATCGCTCTATATCTGCGACACCTATGCCGCCGGGATCGAGGGCATGAGCACGCATGAGGCCAAGCCGATCATCGATTATCTGGTCGCCCACACCACCCAGCACGCCTTCACCTGCCGCCTGCGCTGGGCGCCGGGAATGGTCGCCATGTGGGACAATGCCGCAACCATGCACCTGGGCCCCAACGATTACGACGGCTTCCGCCGGGAGATGTATCGCACAACCACGGCGGGCGGGGTTCCGGCCTAGCTCCACAGTTTTGCGGCGGAATCGGTTCACCCCCCCTGATTCCCGTGCTAGCGTCGTAGTCGGAAGTTTTGGTTGAAGGGGAAAAATACCATGCGTGGAGTTGCAATCATCGCTGCGACGCTTGCCCTCGCGGCTTGCTCCGGCGAACCGGCAGGGGATGATGCCGGGACGGAAGGCGAAGAGGCTGTCGCGACAACGGCCAACGGAACGCCTCCCGGCGTCTATTCGGTGGCTTCGGCCGACGGGATAGCATCCATTGTCACTCTCAATGCCGACGGTACCTATTCGCAGGTTACCCCGGAAGGCACCGATGCCGCGTCCGGCACGTTCTCGGTGGTAGATGGCCAGACCTGCTTCAGGGTCCGCGTGGCCGGTGCCGAACCTCTTTGCTATACCGAGAGCGCACCGGGAGAAGACGGCTCCTATACCGCCACCACCGATGACGGGCTGGAACTGACGGTCTCGCCGATGCCGGCCGAAGAAGAGGCAGCTGCGGAAGGTGAGGACGCCGGGGAGGAGGAAGCCGAAGCCATCGAATAGGCTGCTCTACACGTCCCGCAGCCGATAATGCGGGTGGAATTGCGGACGGAATGCCCTGACCGGGCGTTCCGTCCGTATTCGTTTGAACCGTCAGCGGCCAGCCAGTTGCCGCAGCGCCGTGTCGCTCAAGCGCTGGATTCGCCATTCGTCCATCCCGACAGCGCCGATCTTGCGATAGACGTCGATCGCCCGCTGGTTCCAGTCGAGCACCGCCCATTCGAAACGCGCACAGTCCCGCTCCAGTGCAATAGCGGCAAGATGCGCCAGCAACGCCGTGCCGACGCCCTGCCCGCGCGCATCGGGCGTGACGTAGAGGTCCTCCAGGTAGAGGCCTTTCCTGCCCTCCCAGGTCGAGAAGTTGTGAAAGAACAGCGCAAAGCCGACCGGCGCTTTGTCCAGCTCGGCCATCACCGCTTCAGCNNCGCTTCAGCGCTGCCTTCCCCGAACAGCGCATGCTCCAGCATCTGCCCCGTCGCGACCACGGCATCGGGTTCGCGTTCGAATTCGGCCAGCTCGCGGATGAAGGCGAGGATCTGCGGCACGTCGGCGCGTGTGGCGGGTCGGATGTCGGTCATGCTGCTGTCGCTACTGACTTCTCGCTTCTGCGGGAATGACGAATGTGTGAGATTGAAAAGCTAGTCTACCAGCCGACGAGACGGGCTTGCCCAAACGCGGCAATTAACGATGAGACTGACAATGCTATCACGCTCAGAAGGATTACCAGACGACCGGCGGTCTTTATATGACTAGGTTCAAAACCAACTGGCCAAGAGTTCCGCTCGTTACCCGCAATCCTAAACGCGACGACAGCAAACCCTCCGGCAACGGCAACGAGGATGAATGGCGGCACAGGGACCCCGCCCCTCAAAGAGAGTGGCGCTCCACCATCAATCAGACCTAGTGAGCGCCACAGAAAAAGAGCGGCCAAAGCGGGGAAGAACAAGAGCGATAGCCACCCGCGCCAAACTGCCTTTCTCTTCTCAGCCATATCACTCCCCAAAGAAGTTCAGCTCCAGCAGCACGTTATTGGGGTCGGCGGTGAAGATCTGCCTGAGGTTGATCGCCTCGACCAGGTTCTCCTGGTAATCGGCGCCGCGCGCATCGAGCCGCGCCTTGCACTCCTCATAGCCTTCAAGCCGCAGGGCCACGTGATGCAGCGCCCCGGTCAGCTCGCCGGGCGTGATCTCCCGGTCATAGGCGCGCACGCAATCGAGCGAGTTGATATGGATGATGGCACGGTCTTCAACGTCGTACATCCACTGCGCGGTCGTCGGCGTCAGCGGCGGCGGGCCATCGCGCCGATCGAGCCCGAGCAGTTCGGCATAGAACTCCGCCGTCCCGTCGAGATCGTCGGTGATGATGTTCACATGATCGAGCGCTTCAACCTTCATTTGCCGCCTTCCTGTCGCTTTTGTCGCCTTACCGCTTGCACCCTTAGCCGAATATTGTATGTGCTACATACAAATTTCGTATATGCGATTCTTTCACAAATGAGAGGAATGTGGAATGGCTGATAATCTCAACCAGGTTCTGGCGCAGGCAAATGGCGACATCGTTGGCCAGCTGCGCAACAACAAGATCGGTGCCTACGTCTATCCGGTCGTGGCTCCCGAATTCTCCAACTGGCGTGACGAGCAGTGGGCATGGCAGCATGGCGCCGTGCTGTTCGACCAGTCGCACCACATGTTCGACCTCTACATCAACGGTCCGGACGCCGGTAAGTTGCTGTCCGACACGATGGTCAACTCCTCCAAGGGTTGGGAAGTCAACAAGGCCAAGCAGTACGTTCCGACCACGCCTGCCGGCCACGTGATCGGCGACGGCATCATCTTCCGCCTCGCTGAAGAAGAATATGTCTATGTCGGCCGCGCTCCGGCTGCCAACTGGCTGATGTTCCAGGCCGAAAAGGGCGGCTACAACGTTGACATCATCAACGATCCGCGCTCGCCTTCGCGTCCGATGGGCAAGCCCGTCACGCGTATCTCCTGGCGCTTCCAGATCCAGGGCCCGCGCGCCTGGGACGTGATCGAGAAGCTCAACGGCGAGCCGCTCGACAAGCTGAAGTTCTTCAACATGTCGACCATGAAGATCGGCGACAAGACGATCCGCACCCTGCGCCACGGCATGGCCGGCTCGCCGGGCCTGGAAATCTGGGGTCCGTATGACGAGCAGGAATACGTTCGCGAGAAGATCCTCGAAGCAGGTGAAGAATTCGGCCTGATCCCGGTCGGTTCGCGCGCCTATCCTTCGAACACGCTGGAATCCGGCTGGATCCCCAGCCCGCTGCCTCCGATCTACACCGGCGACGAGCTGGAAGACTATCGTAACTGGCTGCCGGCTGACGGCTATGAAGCCACCGGCTCCATCGCTGGTTCGTTCATCGGTGACAGCATCGAAGACTACTACACCAACCCCTACCAGCTGGGCTATGGTCCGTTCGTCAAGTTCGACCACGACTTCATCGGCGCCGATGCGCTGAAGAAGATGGAAGAAGACGGTACGGCCAAGGCGCACAAGAAGGTGACCTTCGAGTGGAACGCTGACGACATGAAGAAGATCGTCGGTTCCATGTTCGATCCGGAAGGCGAGCAGTACAAGTTCTTCGACCTGCCGCTGGCCAACTACGGCAACTCCAGCTTCGACGCTGTGAAGGACGCAGACGGCGTGGTCATCGGCAAGTCGATGTTCACCGGCTACTCCTTCAACGAGAAGAAGGGCCTGTCGCTGGGCTATGTCGATGCCGACGTTCCGCTGGGCACCGAGCTGGCGCTCACCTGGGGCGAAGAAAACGGCGGCACCGAGAAGACCACTGTCGAGAAGCACAAGCAGCTCGACGTCAAGGTCATCGTCTCGCCGGTTCCTTACGGCCAGATGGCTGCCGACACCTATGCCACCGGCTGGCGTACCTCGAAGACGTCGTAAGACCTCTTCGAGAGCCAACCGGCTATCAGAATTTGGGGCGGTGCCGCGCGGTGCCGCCCCTTTTCTTTTGCACCTCCTTGGCTAGGCTGCCGGCGGGGAGAACAAGGCAATGGCAGTCAATTTCAGGGACGACCTGTTCGCGACCGGTTTCTTCACGCCGATGCGTTTCGAGGCCGACATCCACGATTGCGAAGTGGATGGCGAAATCCCGGCGGAGATGGACGGGACCTTCTACCGTACCTGCGTAGACCGGCGCTATCCGCAACGGGTCGACAACGACATCCCCTTCAATTCGGACGGCGCGGTCGACATGTTCCGTTTCCGCGACGGGCATGTCGATTTCCGCAGCAAATATGTGCGCACCCCGCGCTACGTCATCGAAAGGCGCGAGAGGCGGGCCCTGTTCGGCGCCTATCGCAACCGCTTCACCAACGACCCGCTGACCCGCGACGTGTCGATGAACACCGCCAACACCACGCCCATCGTGCATGCTGGAAAGCTGTTCGCGCTCAAGGAAAGCAGCCCGCNNATGGACCCGCACACGCTGAAGACGGTGGAGGAGCACGACTTCGGCGGGCGGATGACGGCCGCCAGCTTCACCGCCCACCCCAAGATCGATCCGCGCACGGGCGAGATGATCGCCTTTTCCTACGAGGCCCGCGGCGACCTGTCGGACGACCTGGCGGTGCATTTCTTCGCCCCTGACGGCACGCTCACCCGCTCGGTCTGGCTGAAGGCCCCGGTGGTCTCCATGATGCACGACTTCATGATCACCGAAAGCCACGTGATCCTGCCGACAACCGGCATGGTAACCAGTGCCGAGCGCCTGCAGCAGGGGCTCAACCACTGGGCCTATGATCCGGACGTGCCGGCCTGGGTCGGTATCTTGCCGCGCGATGGCGAGGCGAGCGACGTGCAATGGTTCCGCGGCCCGCCGGACCGGGCGATGCTGATCCATGCCACCAATGCCCGCACCGAAGGCAACAAGGTGATCATGGATGCGCCCGCCGCGCGGGGGAATTTCAACCCGCAATTCCCCAACATGGACGGCTCTCCGTTCGACAATGAAGCGCGCAAGAACACCATGCGGCGGTGGACCTTCGATCTCAATTCGAATGGCGAGAGCTGGGAAGAGGAAGTGATCTTCCCGCAAATCAAGCCGACCAGTTTCAGCCGCATGGACGACCGCTATATCACCCAGCCCTTCCGCTACAGCTTCAACGTGCTGCACGATGACGAGATGGCATGGGATGCCGAGCGCGGCGGCGATGTCGGCGGGCAGGTGGCCAATGCCTGGTATCGCTTCGACCATGCCGAAGAGCGCGTAAGCAAGTTCTTCGCCGGCCCCACCCATTCGCTGTTCGAGCCGCAATTCGTGCCCCGGCGCGACGATGCGCCGGAAGGCGATGGCTTCCTGATCGGCGTCGCCAACGATTTTGCCGAGATGAAGAGCGAGCTGGTGATCGCCGATGCGCAGCACCTGGAGGAAGGTGCGATCGCCCGGGTGAAGATGCCCTTCCGCCTGCACATGCAGGTCCACGGCTGGTGGGTCCCGGCCAGCTACCTGCCGTTCGAATTCGGCCGCGATTACGACTACGACGGCCCCGATTATGCCTGACGGCCAGGATCGCAGGAGCTTCCTCAAGCACGGTGTGCTGGCGCTGGCCGGCGGCGCTCTCCTGCCGGCAATCGCCTGCGCCCCCGCCCGCGCGACGGCAGAACCCTTGAAGCAGGGCGCGGCGCCGCGCGTCACCCTGCATATGGGCGTGCCGGAGATCGACATAAGCGGACGCGCGAAACCCTACACCGCGCATTCCAGCCCGGGATCGCGCATTCGCACCCACGGCGACTGGTGGATGCTCTAGGAAAGGAAATTCATGGCCAATTACGTTCTCGTCCACGGTGCCTGGGGCGGCAATCACACCTTTGGCGAAGTGCCCGCAAGGCTGGAGGCGGAGGGGCACAAGGTGCTCAACTGCGCCCTGCCAGGCCTCGGCTCGCGGCAGGATGAGCTGCACCCGGCGATCACCCTAACCGACCATGTCGATGCCGTGTGCGAGCAGATCGCCGCATCGGGCTTCGACCGCTTCATCCTCGCCGGCCATTCCTATGGCGGAATGGTCATCACCTCCGTCGCCTCGCGCCTCGGCAAGCGCATCGACGCGATTCTGTATATCGACGCCTTCATGCCGGCAGGCGGGCAGAGCCTGTGGGACATTTCCGGCCAGTTCGAACATGATTGGTATATCGATACGCAGAAACCGCATCCCGGCCTCGTCCGCCCGCTCGGTACGCCGGAGGACTTCGAACCTGTTCCCGGCATCGTCGGCTACCATCCGCTGCTGACGCTGCTCGAACCGGCCGAAAGCTCGGGCGACGAGGAAACCATTGCGAAAAAGGCCTATATCTTCGCCACCGGCTACGAGCCGACACCGTTCACGCGCTTTGCCGAAATCGCCAGGGCAGAGGGCTGGGACTATTACGAGGCCGACACCGACCATTTCGTGATGGAGAACGATCCCGAGCTGACCATGCGCGTGCTGCTGGGTCTGGCGGGTTAGTTAGCGACCGCTTGTGGGTGGAAAGCGGACGTTGGCAATTCCNNCCACTTCTGGGCCGCAGGCGGACTGTCTGGTTTCAGGGGTAGTTAGCCGAAAAGCTGTCATTGGCGAGCCCAAAAGTGGACCTCCTCGGGGCGTTCTTTTCGAAGAAAAGTATGGCTAGCCAATAAGCATTAGGGTGCCCCAGGCTATGCAGGCCAATCCGGAAGCAATCGACAGGTAGCGACCGAGGGACAGGAATTTCTCCGCTGTCACCATGAGCGTCAATAGTGCAATCCATGCCAAATTCATGACCCCGCCAACGAATAGCAGCGCCATGAGAAGCCAACAGCAACCGACACAATAGACGCCATGGAATAAGCCCATCTGAAATGCGCCCATGCGGCCGGGGCGGTAATGCGCGCTAATGAACTGGGCAGGACTATGGCAATGACGCAAGCAGACATCCTTAATCGGACTAAGCTGATAAATTCCTGCCGAAATTAGGATGCCCGCCGATAGCCAGCGGCTTTGCGACGACATCAGCATGGGAGCGAGAAGTCCAGCTCGCTCGAGNNTGAAGAAGAGTAGCAAAAAGTGAAAATGTACCCCAGGCAACTAGATAAGCAATCAAGAAACTACCCGTGGCAGGCTTAACTTCAGTCTGCGCATTTGTTGTAATGTGGGCATAGAGCAAAATCATTGGCGCCGCGGAAGGCAGCATCATAGCCACCATCATGACCCACCACATAGACAAGACGAGGATGAAATATCTGAATGACCATACAATAGACATGCCCTCCACCATTCCGGACGTTTGATCCCTCTCGGCAGCCAAGGGCGCCAACGAGACGAGCGGTTCCATCTCCATACCAGCGCCAGCGAGCAGCCAAGCCCACGCGAACACGATCAAGACGATCAGGGCGGCAATAGAAACTAGCCGATGGCGAGCAAGCGCTGGTTTCAGCACATCGGCCATCGGTCCCTCACAACACCTTGGTTGTCGAGTTGCAGGTGCGCAAATTGGCCGTAGCTGGCCGCATGTTCTAGCACCATCGGGACAGTTGACCGGCTGGTTCTCGAAACGATTTCGGCCGCTTCATATTCGAAACCGCCTGGCGAGAACACTTGGGCGCGCACTTCGGATCCATCGACTGGTCTGCGGATCGGTTCGCCAACCGTCAAGATTGTCAGAAGTGTGTTGCGCTGCGTGTCGTTCGCTCGTTCGTCAACGAATGCAGCACATTCGCCCTTACCTTCATGCATCGGACCAGGCCAGCGAAACACTGCGTCAATGTTCAATCCTGACAGATCAGTCGCGCCGCGGAAGCGCTCTCCTATAGTCATTCCGAAGATCGCCTGCATCGCGAGCGGCACAATCGCAAAATACGACAGGTTGCGATCGATAATGAGCTTACTCGGGATTTTGATGCGAAGGCTACAAGCAATCTCACCGATCAAGCCAAGCGGTAAGTCTTGATCTCTCGCGGACCAATCCGTCCTGGTTGAAATTGTGGATGACCCAGAGGGCCCAAGTGTCATTGTAGGCCATTTCCATCTCTCCCTCGACCGTAGTGCTGCCGAGACCGAGTTCACCATAGGTGAATTCGATGCTGCCTGTCGGGCGCGCTAGCGCAATATGGAATGGTTCATTTGTGAACTCATTGACTTTGGGTCGCCCTTTGCTCTCGAGAACTCCAGGAATACTGACATCTGCAGTCCGTGCCTCGAGATCAGCGTCAAGTTCGATCGGCAGATAAAGGGTCTCGCAGTATTCTGAGCAGGTCGAGGCAAAAACAGAAAAAACGTTGCTGAGAGGCTTGCAGGACTGTCCTGCAATAATCGTTTCAAGACCCTTACGTTGGCGCTCATCAGCCTGCTCATCGATGATGATCTGCCGCCTGCCGCCACCGTCAGCTATCTCGCTAGGCCATTTGTAAAGTGCAGCCCATTTGAGCCCGTCAATTGGGACACCATCGTAATGCCCCTCGATGACCCGCCCGACATAAGCCGATTGACAGAAGCCGTTTGTCGTGGGCAGGTTGAACTGACAACCACAATTGATCTCACAATTACAGTTGTCGAAGGTTTCGCTCTTAAAATGCCACTCAACAGGCACGTCGGCACCTCGATCTACGCTGTTTAAATGCTCTGGCCGAAGTCTATACCTCTGTGGCTATGTTGTCGAGACGAGTGCACCAATCTTATGGCAAGTGCCTGCAAACGCTCCATTGGCAACGTCAGCCTTGGGGAGAGTTCCAATCGACGCGCAATGTCAACTATTGGGGCGCAAAGCAGTCGTTACGCTAGCAATCTTCCAACCTCCGCAATTGGGTCGTTAGCGGACGCTGCCAATCACCGCCGGCCCAGCGCCGCTTCGCTTTCGGCCATCAGCCTGGCGATGATCTCGGCGACCGGTTCTTCTTCCTTCACCAGCCCGACGCTCTGGCCCGCCATCAGCGAACCGCCTTCGACATCGCCGTCAATCACCGCGCGCCTGAGCGCTCCGGCCCAGAAATGCTCGATCTCCAGCTGCGCCTCGCCCATGTCGACCTTGCCTTCGTCGAGCATCTTGGCGACTTCGCGCTGCTTGGCGGTGAATTCCTCCGTGCCCTTGTTCTTGAGCGCGCGCACCGGGATCACCGGCAGGCGCGGATCGACCTGCACGCTGGTTTCGGCATCGCGCGCCTTGGCGCGGAAGAAGGCCTTCTTGAAATCGGGATGGGCAATGCTCTCGGCAGCGCAGGCAAAGCGCGTGCCCAGCTGCACGCCCGAGGCGCCCATTTCGAGATAGGCGGCGATCATGTCGCCGGTGCCGATCCCGCCGGCAACGAAGACCACGAATTCATCCGCCAGCTCGGGCAGGAATTCCTGCGCCAGCACGCTGGTGGCAACCGGGCCGATGTGGCCGCCTGCCTCCATCCCCTCGATCACCAGCGCATCGGCGCCCGAGCGCAGCAGCTTCTTGGCCAGTGCCAGCGTGGGGGCAAAGACGATCACCTTGGCGCCAAAGGACTTGATCGCCTCGACACTGCCCTTGGGCGGAATGCCGCCGGCCAGCACCACGTGGCTGACGCCGTGCTTTTCGCACACCGCGATCAGATCGAAGAGTTGCGGGTGCATGGTGATGAGGTTGACGCCAAACGGCTTGTCGGTGAGCGCCTTTGTTCCGGCGATCTCGCCATCGAGCAGTTCGGGCGTCATCGCCCCGCAGGCAATCACGCCGAAGCCGCCGCCATTGCTGATCGCCGCCACCAGGTTGCGCTCGGAGACCCAGCTCATCGCTCCGCACATGATCGCATACTGGCTGCCGAGGAACGCGGTGCCGCGCGCCATCAGTGAACTGGTCCGAGAGAAATCGCTCATGCTGGGGTCCTAGGCAAGGGTCGACAGGCGGGCAAGCGGCTTCACAGCCCTGCCCCAAGCGGGAACAGCGGATCGGCCGTGTCGTTGGCTGCGCCAGGATCCTGCGCTTCCACCGATTCCATCGAGCGCGGCAGGGCGAAGGGCATGCGCCCTTGCGCCTGCGCCTCACCCAGCAGGACCTGCAGCACGGCGGCATCGCTGGCCCCGAAATTGCCGAGCACGACATCTGCCCTGTCCACCACATTGGTGAGAATGGCAGGCCGGTCGAGGAAGATGGCGAAGGCCACCGGGCCATGCTCGCTCGCCGTCTTCAGCGCCTCGTAAGCCGGGTCGCCATCGCGGAAATCGAGCCTTCCTTCGTTCTGCAGCGAACCGAATCGATAGAGCGGGTGCAGGCGCTCGAACGGCGTCTGCGTGCGGATGATGGAGAAATCGGCCTCGGCCGGATCATCGACCACCACCAGCCCGGCCGCCTCGGCTGCCGCTGCATCCATGCCGAACAGCCACACCCGCGCGCCGGCAGCGAAAGGCAGGGCGGAATCGCGATTGGCCAGCAGCACCTGCGCGCGCGCCTGCGTCTCGGCGGCGAGGGTGAAGTTCTCCTGCGCGCCGACAATCTCCTCTGCCGCAGTGGGATCGACATAGGGGTTCTCGAACAGGCCGAGCTGGAACTTGGGCACCAGCACCCGGCGCACCGAGGCATCGAGCCGCTCCATCGGGATTTCGCCCGCCTCCATCGCTTCCAGCAGCGGCGCGACATCGTCCGTCCCGCCGAACTGGTCGAGCCCGGCCATGATCCCCTTCACATAGCGCTCGCGGACGGAAAGCTCCTCCACGCCCCAGGGCGTCGCCACGTCCGGCCAGCCCTGCGGTTCCTGCTCCGTCGGCGCGCGGCAACGCTCGTTGCAATCGCGCGTGATCGCCCAGTCGGACAGCAGGAAGCCCTCGAAACCAAGCCCGCCGCGCAGCAGGCCCTCGAGCATCTCCGCGCTGTATCCGGGCGAGACCTGCTCGACCAGCTGGCCCTCCAGCTCGACGTCGGTCAGGATCGGATAGGCCGGCATGATGCCGCTGGTGCGCGCGCCGATGGCGCCGCGAAAGGCATCGACATGAGCGCCGAAATGCGCGCCCGGCGTGGCGAAACGGCCATAGTAGTTGTGCGCGTCCCAGCCTTCCGGCTGCGCGCCATAGCCGACCCAGTGCTTGGCTACGGTCATCACGCCACTGGCGGCAAGCCCGTCCTCGCCGCCCTGGAATCCGGCGACATAGGCAGCACCCAGGCGGCTGGTGAGTTCGGCATCGCTGCCGAAGGTGCCGGTGGCGCGCGACCAGCGCGGCTCGGTCAGCAGATCGACCTGCGGCGAGAGCGCCATGTGGATGCCGACGGCGCGATATTCGTCGCGGGCGATCTCGGTAAAGCGGCGCATCAGCGCCTCGTCACCGAGGGCGGCGAAGCCGAGCACCTCGGGCCATTGCGTATTGCCCGCCGGGCTGGAGGTGGCGCCGGGGACATACTGGAAATGGTTGCGCGGATCGGTGCTGATGGTGACCGGGATGCCGAGCCTCGTCGCCTCGGCCAGTTCCTGCACCCGGTTGTTTTCTTCCGCCAGTTCCGCCGGCGGGGTGGAGAGGCGGGTGATGAAGCTGGTGACATGCTTGTCGCCGATCAGCGGCGCCAGCGCCTCCATGTCATAGGCGCTTGCCTGCCCGTCAGGGATGAACGGTGTCGGCAGGGTCGAATGCATCAGCGTGCCGACCTTTTCCGCCACGCTCATGCGGGAGACCAGGTCGTCCGCGCGCGCTTCGGGCGACAAGCGCCAGTCCTCGAACGGGGCGAGTTCGCCATCGGCTTCCAGGTCGCGGAATTCGAGCCCGTCGACGGTGATCACGTCCTTGGCGCGGGCGACCACTTCGGGCGCGGCCTCACCCGAGCATCCGGCCAGCAGGGACAAATTGGCGGCGGCCAGTGCGATGCCGACGATCCTGTTCATACGCATGACAATCCTCTCCTCCCGGCTCCATCCATGTGGCGCCGCTCCATCAGGTCCCTATCATGTTGTTTGTGCTGCCGGGAGCCCCCGGCGAGGCAGAATGCGCAAGGCGGGAGCTGCGCCCGCTCAGGCCGCCTCGTCCTTGGCGTCGAGATCGTAGGCCGTATGCAGCACGCGCACGGCCAGCTCGGTCTCGTCCTCGTCGATCAGCACGGAGATCTTGATCTCGGAGGTCGAGATGGCCTGCACGTTGATGCCGCGATCGGCAAGCGCCTTGAACATCGTCGCGGCAACGCCTGCATGGCTGCGCATGCCGACACCGACAACGCTGATCTTGGCCACGCGGCCCTCGGTGATGATGCGGTTGAAGCCGATCTCGTCCTTGCGGTCCTCCAGCAGCGCCTGCGCACGCGGCAGGTCGGCGGCGGGCACGGTGAAGGTGACGTCGGTTTCGCCCTTCTCGCGGCCGACGTTCTGGATGATCATGTCGACATTGATGCTGGCCTCGGCCAGCGGGCCGAAGATGTGGCTGACCGCGCCGGGCCGGTCCGGCACGCGGGTGAGGATGACCTTCGCCTCGTTCTTGTCGGCGGCGATCCCGGTGATGAGCTGACGTTCCATGTCCTGTCCTTCCACTTCCTCGTCCGGCACGATCATCGTGCCCGGCAGGCTGTCCGCCGGCGGGGCGCCATCGTCGATGAAGGAGGAGAGCACCTGTACGCGCACATTCTCCTTCATCGCCAGGCTGACCGAGCGGGTCTGCAGCACTTTCGACCCGACCGAGGCGAGTTCGAGCATTTCCTCGTAAGTCACGTTCTTGAGCTTGCGGGCCTTGGCCACGATCCGCGGATCGGTGGTGTAGACACCGTCCACGTCGGTATAGATATCGCAGCGGTCGGCCTTGACCGCGGCGGCGAGCGCTACCGCAGAGGTGTCCGAACCGCCGCGGCCAAGCGTGGCCACGCGGCCTTCCGGCGCGATGCCCTGGAAGCCGGGAATGACGGCGATCTCGCCGCTCTCCATGCTGGCGATCAGCGCCTCGGCCTCGATATCCTCGATGCGTGCCTTGGCATGGGCATCGTCGGTCCTGATAGGCACCTGCCAGCCGAGCCAGCTGCGCGCCTTGCAGCCCATCGCCTGCAGCGTCATCGCCAAAAGGCCGCTGGTGACCTGTTCGCCACTGGAAACGACCACGTCATATTCGGCCGGGTCATACAGCGGGTTCGCCTCGCGGCAGAAGCCCACCAGCCGATCGGTCTCGCCGGCCATGGCGGAAACCACCACCGCCACCTGGTTGCCGCCGGCAGCCTGCGCGCGCACGATATTGGCGACACGGCGAATGCGCTCTGTGCCTGCCATCGACGTGCCGCCGAATTTCATCACGATACGGGCCAAGTGAGTTCCCCTGCCTTACGCCCAGTTGCCGATATTCGAGTCTGGCTCGAAGCTTCGCGCGCTGTTAGGGGCAGGACATGGCTGATGCAAGCTTCGCAAACGCAACAATTCGCGCCGGGGAAGCCGCCCATTTCGGCGGTCTCGCGGCGGATTGGTGGGACCCGAAGGGTTCCTCGGCGATGCTGCACAGGCTCAATCCGGTGCGGCTGGGCTTCATCCGCGACGAAGTGGACGCGCACTTGGGCGGCGATCGGGCATCACTGAAACCGCTTGCCGGCAAGGGCGCGCTCGATGTCGGTTGCGGCGCCGGGCTGGTTTGCGAACCGCTGGCAAGGCTGGGCGCACTGGTGACCGGCGTCGATGCGGCGGCGGAGAATATCGCGGCGGCCTGCACCCATGCCGAAGGCGCCGGACTGGAAATCGACTACCGCCAGGGCGAACTGGCCGCGCTCGGTCTCGGCACGTTCGACCTCGTCACCTGCCTCGAAGTGATCGAACACGTGGCCGACAAGCAGGCCTTCGTCTCGCAACTCGCGGGACATCTCGCGTCAGGCGGGCTGATGGTGCTCTCCACCCCCAATCGCACCAATGCCAGCCGCCTGCTGCTGGTCGATGCGGCAGAGGCCGTGGGTGCCATCCCGCGCGGCACGCATCACTGGGACGACTTCATCACGCCCGAGGAGCTGCGCGAGCTGCTGGCCAGTGCCGGCCTCGAAATGGGCGAACCGCGCGGCATTTCCTGGTCGCCTGCGAAGAGCCTGCACCTGTCGGACGAGCTGGCGCTGAACTATATCGTCACCGCCCGCCGCGCCTGATCAGGAGAGGGCCGCCGCCCACTCCGCTTCCTTGAAGCCGACCAGCAGTCCGCCGCCATGCTCCACCACCGGGCGCTTGATCATCGAGGGGTTGGCGGCAAGCAATTTCACCGCTCCTGCCGCATTGTCGGCCTCGGCCTTTTCCGCATCTGACAGCTTGCGAAAAGTGGTGCCGCGCTTGTTGAGCACCACATCGACGCCCTTTGCCGCGATCCATTTCTCCAGCTTCGCCGGATCGGCGCCTTCCTTCTTGTAGTCATGGAAGACGTATTCGATTCCTTCGGCCTCGAGCCACTTGCGCGCCTTCTTGACCGTGTCGCAATTGGGAATGCCGTAAAACGCGATACTCATCGGGAATCCTCTGAATTGAATTGATGGATGCGCGGATCGTCGCAAGCGAACAAGGTGTAGCTCGCATAATAGCTCTCGCGTCCTCGGTGCTGGACTGCAAGGTGCTCGGCCTGCTGTCCCCAGCTGCGCGCACTTTCCTCGTCCTGCCATTCGGAGATCGCCACCACTTCGCCGTCATCGGCGGTGTAGCTCTTGAAGGAGAGGAAACCGGGCTGCGCGGCGGCCAGCTGCTCCATCCGCGTGGCATCGGCATCATAGGCCGCGCCATCCATGCCGGCGCGCTTGCGATTGCGGAAGACGACGAGGAACATCTCAGCAGCTCCGTGCTTCTCTACCCCAAATGCGCATCGGCGATCGCCACGGCCAGCGCATCGGCAGCATCCGCGCCGGCAATTTCTGCGCCCGGCAGCAGCACCTTGAGCATGGCCTGGACCTGAGCCTTTTCCGCCCCGCCGGTGCCGACCACAGCCTTCTTGACCTTGCGCGCCGCATGTTCGCGCACCTCCAGGCTCGCCGCGCCGCAGGCCGCCAGCACTGCGCCGCGCGCCTGCGCCAGCTTCAGGGTCGATTGCGGGTTCTTGTTGGCGAACACCTCCTCGGCCGCCGCATGATCGGGCGCGTAGGTGGCGATCACCGCGGCAATGGCATCGTGAAGGTGGTTGAGCCTCTGCGCCATCGGCGCCTTCGCATCGGTCTTCACCTCGCCATTGGCGATGTGGGAAATGCGGCTGCCCTCGGTCCGCACCACGCCCCAGCCGGTGCAGCTGAGCGAGGGGTCAAGTCCGAGGATTATGGTCACCAGACAGAGGTCCGTTCGGTTCGAGCGAAGTCGAGAACCGNNGTGTCTCGACTTCGCTCGACACGAACGGCACAGGGCTAGGCGTCGAGCTTTGCCATCACCTCGTCGCTGATATCGTAATTGCCCCAGACGGCCTGCACATCGTCGTCGTCGTCGAGCGCATCGACCAGCTTGAGCAGGGTTCCGGCGGCCTTCTCGTCCAGTTCGGTGGT